>Ga0031656_10000189_pt1 | contig 18542 bp, 15 predicted proteins | sample FrelakmetDIP11DI_FD_55080 | JGI IMG/M metagenome (GOLD analysis project Ga0031656, IMG submission 55080) | Freshwater lake sediment microbial communities from the University of Notre Dame, USA, for methane emissions studies - DIP11 DI | ecosystem: Environmental > Aquatic > Freshwater > Lake >... | reverse complement strand
GTTGCGGCCCGCGACTCGCGACGCGCCGCCGCCGCGCGCAGGCTGTTCTGCAGCGCCGCGGCGATCCGGAACATACGGGTCTTCAGCACGAAGTCGTCGGCGCCGGCGTGCAACGTGGCGACGGCGAGTTCCTCCGACATTTCGCCGGAGAGCACGATGACCGGGATGTCCGAATCGACGCTCTTCGCGACCTTGATGGAAGCGAACGAGTCGAAGCGCGGCAGGTTGTGATCGGTGATCACTGCGTCGATGGGGCCCGCGGNGAACGCCTCGCGCATGCCTGCTTCGTCCTCGACACGAACGGCGCGCGGCCGCAGGCCTTCGCGCATCAGCATTGCGAGCAGCAGTTCGTAGTCGAGTTTCGAGTCTTCGACGACGATCAGGTTCAGTGCGGGGCCGGGCGCGTTCACGTCGGCGTGCATTGTCGCGGAAATCGGTGGACGACTGGGGATGGCGCGCCTGGAAGCCGTGCGCGCAGCCTAGAATCGAGGTGCAAAGTTCGCCGGGCAACCGCGTCTTCGTTCCAACGAAGCCGAGGAAAGTCCGGACTCCGCAGAGCGGCGTAGCAGGTAACGCCTGCCCACCGTGAGGTGAGGATCAGAGCAACAGAGACGAGCCGATTCAGTTCGGGTGAAACGGGCAATCTCTACGCGGAGCAACATCAAATAGGCGGCCGATGATCCTGCTCGGGGAGGCCGCGGGTAGGTGGCTTGAGCCGGCGGGCAATCGTCGGCCGAGAGGAATGGTTGCCAGGACGCCCGCGAGGGCGGCCAACAGAATCCGGCTTACAGGCGAACTTTGCATTTCTCCCTGGCCGACGCCTTTCGTCGATCGCCGTTTTCCATCACATTTGCGTGATCGATAGATAAATTCAAGCAGTGCACGGCGGTGACTGCCATGTCGGGTCATCGCTCTTTCCCTTCGTGATACTTCACTTTCAGTGCATGCTGTATCTGCCTATTTTTCAACGGTTTTTTGACTTAAAATTCTTCCTGCAAAGGTGCCGCTAAGTCTTTGAAGCAATTGGAAAAGTGAGCCCTTTTCCCTTGACCCTCCTTGAGGCGGTGCCGTACAGTCGCGCTTCGTGGAAAAAAGTGGGAAATAGTGGGCTAGGTTAGTGTTCGCTTCGTGTGTGGCGGACTGGCCGGCCGACTCAAGGGGGAAGCGGGTGTTTCAAGGGCCATCACAGCTGACGTTGGACGGCAAAGGGCGACTGTCCATGCCCAGCCGTCACCGCGATGCCCTGGCGGCCGGCTGTGACGGCCGCCTGACCCTCACCCGCCATCCGGATGGCTGCCTGCTCGTCTATCCGCGGCCGACATGGGAGGCGCAGCGCGAGCGGATCGCGCGGCTGCCTTACTCGGCGCGGGCCCTGCAGCGGCTCCTGCTCGGGAATGCGACGGACGTCGATCTCGACGGCGCCGGCCGCGTCCTCGTCCCGCCCGAGCTGCGCAGCGCGGCCCAACTCGAACGCGACGTCATGCTTCTCGGCATGGGCGCGCACTTCGAGCTCTGGGACGCGGTGCGCCTCAACGAACACGAACGCGCTTCACTCGCTGGTGGACTCCCGGAGTCCGCGGCAGACTTCACCTTCTGACGGTGAATGTCCGCCCCGACATCACCGAACGCCTCCGGGCACCGTTCGGTACTCGCCTCTGCGGCCGTCGAGTACCTGGTCACGGCGCCGGACGGCATCTACGTCGACGCGACCTTCGGTCGCGGGGGCCACAGTCGCCTGATCCTCTCGCGGTTGTCCGGTTCGGCGCGCCTGATCGCGCTCGACCGCGACCCGGCCGCGGTCGCCGCGGCGCAGTCGATCACCGATCCGCGCTTTCACATCGAGCACACGGCCTTTTCACNCCTGCGAGCCACGCTGCGGTCGATGGGGGTCGAGTCCGTGCGCGGAGTGCTGATGGACATCGGCGTGTCCTCGCCGCAGATCGACGACCCGCAGCGCGGGTTCTCGCTGCGGGCGAGCGGGCCGCTCGACATGCGGATGGATCCCTCGCGCGGCGAGACCGCGGCCGAGTGGCTGGCACGGGCAACGACTGACGAACTGACGCGGGTGATCCGGGATTATGGGGAAGAACGGTTTGCTGCATCGATTGCAAAGGCGATTGTGGCTTGCCGCGCGCATGGGCGGCCGCCATCAACGACCGCCGAGCTTGCCGCTGTCGTGGCGGACGCGATCCCCGTCAAGAGCCGCAAGGATGCGCTCCAGCACCCGGCCACGCGGACTTTTCAGGCTGTACGGATTCACGTCAATCAAGAGCTTGAGGAATTGGCGCTAGCGCTCGAACAGGCCGCATCGATGCTGACCCCGGGAGGCCGGCTGGTCGTCATCAGCTTTCACTCGCTCGAGGATCGGCTGGTGAAGCGATTCATCGAACGTCGCGCGCATCCCGACCGGCCGGCCGCGGCGACGCGCCACCTTCCGCTGCGCGCCGCCGACCTGCCGCGCGCGACGCTGAACCAGGTCGCTCGGGTGCTGCCCGATGACGAGGAAGTGGCCGCGAACCCGCGCGCGCGCAGCGCGGTGATGCGCGTCGCGGAGCGCACCGACGAACCCTGGCGCGTGGAGGCAGCGCAGTGATCCGCCGCGGCCTGGTCCTGCTGCTTGCCCTGGCGCTCTTCCTGTCAGCGCTCGCGCTCGTGACGGCGCAGCATCGCGCTCGGTCGCTCTTCATCGACGTCGAGCGGGCGCAGCAGCAGGCGCGGCAGCTCGACATCGACCACGACCGGCTGAACATCGAGCTGGCGAAGCTGTCGCAGCCGGCCTATGTCGAGGCCGAGGCACGGCGGCTGGGGATGAAGCCGGTCGACGGCAGCCGCACGGTCTTCCTGAACCTTCCCGCGGCGAGCGCCGCTGCGCCGCTCGCGCCGGGAGCGAAGAAGTGAAGCAGCCGTCGTCCTCCCGCGTGGGGTCCGCCGGCGCGCGCAAGCGCAGCGGCCGGGGCGAGCGTGTCGGGTTCAACGCGAACCCGCTGCTCACCGTGGCGCTTCCTTCCTGGCGCTCGAAGCTGATGCTGTTCCTGCTGTTCTGCGCGTTCGTGGCGCTCGCGGGGCGCGCCTTCTACCTGATGGGCGGCGTGTCGACGGACTTCCTGCAGCGGCAGGGCGAGGCGCGCTACGCCCGCACGCTCGAGATTCCCGCGACGCGCGGCCGCATCACGGACCGCAACGGCGTCGTGCTCGCCTCGTCCGTCCCGGCGAAGGCGGTCTGGGCGATTCCCGAGGACGTCGAGGCCTCGAACGAGCAGATCGTCCAGTTGGCGCGCCTGCTCGGCATGAACGCCGGCGAAGTGAAGCGGCGGCTTGCCAGCGACGACCGCTCATTCGTCTACCTGCGGCGCCAGGTCGACGCCGACGTTGCCGCGAGCATCGCCGACCTGAAGATCCCCGGNGTTCACTCAAGCCGCGAGTTCAAGCGCCATTACCCCGAGGGACCGACCAGCGCGCACATCATCGGCTTCACGAACGTGGAGGACCGTGGGCAGGAAGGTGTCGAGCTCGCCCACGAGAAGCAGCTGGCCGGGCGTTCGGGCAGTCGTCGCGTGATCAAGGACCGGCTGGGCCGCATCGTCGAGGACGACTGGCTGCGCGAGCCGTTCGACGGGCGCGACCTGGCGCTGTCGATCGACAACCGGGTGCAGTACATCGCGCATTCCGCGCTGAAGGCCGCGATCGAGAAGTACAACGCGAAGGCGGGCGCCGCCGTCGTGATCGACACGCGCAGCGGCGAACTGCTGGCGCTGGCGAACCTGCCGACGTACGACCCGAATGCGCGCGGCAAGCTCGCCGGCGAGGCCATCCGCAACCGGGTGCTGACCGACACGTTCGAGCCCGGTTCGACGATGAAGCCGTTCTCGATCGTGGCGGCGCTCGAGGCCGGCAAGGTGCGGCCCGACACGAAGATCCAGACGGCCCCCGGCAAGCTGACGATCGGCGATCGCACGATCGGCGACGCGCACCCGCATGGCTTGCTGAGCGTCGAAGAGGTCGTGTCCAAGTCGAGCAACGTCGGCACCGCGAAGATCGCGCTCGACCTGCCGGCGCAGACGCTGTGGGACATGTACACGGCCGCGGGATTCGGGCAGGCGCCGCAGCTCGATTTCCCCGGCGCGGTCGCCGGGCGGCTGCGGCCGGCGAAGAGCTGGCGGCCCATCGAGCAGGCCACGATCTCGTACGGCCACGGCGTCTCCGTTTCGCTGATGCAGCTCGCGCGCGCCTACACCGCGTTCGCGCGCGANGGCGACATGCCGACGCTGACGCTGCTCAAGCAGGACGCGCCGCCGGCCGGCGTGCGCGTGATGTCGCATGAAACGGCGATGGCGATGCGGCGCATGCTCGAGATGGCGGTCGGGCCGGAGGGAACCGCGCCGGGCGCGCGCATTCCCGGCTTTCGCGTCGCCGGCAAGACCGGCACGGCGCACAAGCTGAGGAACGGCCAGTACGTGCGCGAATACGTCGCCTCGTTCGTCGGCTTCGCGCCGGTGTCCGATCCGCGGATCGTGGTCGCCGTGATGATCGACGAACCGACGGGGCAGCATTACGGCGGCATCGTCGCGGCCCCCGTGTTCGCGCAGATCACCGCGGGGACGCTGCGCACGCTGCAAGTCGCGCCCGACGGCCCGATGGAGCAGACGAAGGCACCGCTGCTCGCCCTGCGGGAGGTCCGGTGACCGGCCTGGATCCCGTGCTCATGAACAGCCTCGCGTGGCTCCGCGCGGTCGCGCCGGCCGTGTTCGCGCAGCGCCGCGACCTCCAGCTCGACAGTCGCAAGGTGAAGCCGGGCGACGTCTTCCTCGCGTTGCCGGGCGCGGCGGTCGATGGGCGAGGATTCATCGACGTCGCGGTGCGACAGGGCGCCGCCGCGGTGATCGTCGAGGCCAACGGCTGGAAGAAGAAGAACGCCGCCGTGCCGGTGCTTCCNGTGCCGCACCTCCGTTCGTTGCTGGGATCCCTCGCCGCGAGCTTCTACGGCCAGCCGAGCACGAGCCTGCTGTCCGTCGGCGTGACCGGCACGAACGGCAAGACCTCGTGCTCGCAGTGGATCGCGCAGCTGCTGACCCGGGCGGGCCGGCGCTGCGCCGTGATCGGCACGATCGGCATCGGGTTCCCGGATGAACCATTCACCGACAGCCCGCTGACCACGCCGGATCCGGTGTCCCTGCAGCGCGAGGTCCGTCGACTGCTGGACGCAGGCGCCCAGGCGCTCGCGATGGAGGTGTCGTCGATCGGGCTCGATCAGGGGCGCGTCACCGGCATGAAGTTCGATGTCGCGCTGTACACGAACCTGACGCGCGATCACCTCGACTACCACGGGACCATGGAGCGGTACGAAGCGGCCAAGGCCCTGCTGTTCGACTGGCCCACGCTCTCGCACGCGGTCATCAACGTCGACGACGCGGCGGCGGTGCGCCTGATCCCGCGCCTGCTCGAACGCGGCGTGCGAACCATCGGGTTCAGCGCCACCGGGGCCGCGGGCGACCGCCGGCTGGCGCACATGCTGACCGCCGAGAACATCCTCCCGACCGCCGACGGGCTCGGCTTCCTGGCGAAGCTCGATGGCTCAGGCGTCTCGGTCGAAGTGCCCGTGGTCGGGCACTACAACGTCTCGAACCTGCTTGGCGTCGTCGGGGTCGCGGTCGCCTGCGGCGTGAATTTCGCGGCGGCCGTCGCAGCGCTGCCCCACCTGGCCCCGCCGCTCGGACGCATGCAACGGGTCGTCCAGCCCGATGCTCCGCTCGCCGTCGTCGATTACGCGCACACGCCGGATGCCCTGGCACAGGCGCTGCTCGCGCTGCGTCCGCTCGCGGAGTCGCGGCGCGGGAAGATCTGGGTCGTGTTCGGGGCCGGCGGGGATCGCGACCCGGGAAAGCGTGCGCCGATGGGCGCGGCGGCGGCCGGCGGCGCCGACGTCGTTGTCGTCACGAGCGACAACCCGCGCACCGAGGATCCGTCGGCCATCGTCGCGCAGGTCGCGCTGGGTGCGCGCGACGCGCGGGAACTGGTCTGCCTGCTGGACCGCACCGAGGCGATCGCCCACGCCGTGCAGAAGGCCGCTCGCGAGGACATCGTCCTGGTGGCCGGCAAGGGCCACGAGGACTACCAGGTCATCGGCACGAGCCGGCAGCCGTACTCCGACCTTGCACAGGTCCGCACGGCGCTTTCCGAGCGGGGCNGTCCAGTGAGCGCGCACGGCCGCTCCGAAGCGCTCATCCCGAGCGCGCAGCGCGCGGGTAGTCCAGTGAGCGCGCACGGCCGCTCCGAAGCGCTCATCCCTGCGCGCGCAGCGCGGAGGGCAGTCCAGTGAGCGCGCTGATGACCGTCAGCGAACTCGCCCGCGCGGTGGCGGCGCTGGACGCGCGGGGCGACGGCCGCATCGGATTCTCGAGCGTGTCGACCGACACGCGGACGCTCGCGCCCGGGGCGCTCTACGTCGCTCTGCGGGGGGAGCGCTTCGATGGCCACGACTACGTTGCCGCGGCGCGCGAGGGCGGCGCGGCGGCCGCGCTGGTGGAGCGCGTCGTCGACGCCGACTTGCCGCAGGTCGTCGTGGCNGACAGCAGGCGCGCGCTCGGTCTCGCGGCCGCTCAGTGGCGCGCGCGGTTTTCACTGCCCGTCATCGCGGTGGCCGGAAGCAACGGCAAGACCACGGTCACGCAGATGATCGCCTCGATCCTGGCGGCGGCGCACGGCGACAAGGGGCGCCTGGCGACGCGGGGCAATCTCAACAACGAGATCGGCGTGCCGCTGATGCTGTGGCAGCTCGCCAGGCAACACCGCGCCGCGGTGTTCGAGCTCGGCATGAGCCACGCTGGCGAGATCGCCTATCTCGCCGAACTCGTGCGTCCGACCGTTGCGCTGGTCAACAACGCGCAGCGCGAGCACCAGGAGTTCATGCGGTCGGTCGAGGCGACGGCGTACGAGAACGGCGAAGTGATCGCCGCGCTGCCGCTGTCCGATGACGGCGTAGCCGTGTTCCCGGCCGACGACGCCTGCACGTCGATCTGGAGGCAGATCGCAGGGACCCGGCGCGTCGTCGACTTCGCAATCGAAGCCGACGCGGTCGTCACGGCGACCTACACGCTGCGCGCGGAGGGCGCGCGCGTGTCGATGGCGACGCCGCTCGGGCTGATCGACGTCGACCTGGCCGTGACCGGCGTGCACAACGTGCGCAACGCGCTGGCCGCCGTGGCGTGCGCGATCGGCGCCGGCGTCGACGCCGGATCGATCGCGGAAGGACTGCGCGCGTTCCGGCCGGTCGCCGGACGGGGGGTGCGACTCGTTACGAGCGAGGGCGGTTTGCTGATCGACGACACCTACAACGCGAACCCCGATTCGGTGCGCGCCGCCATCGACCTGCTGGCGGGCTTCGAGGGCGAGCGCGTGCTGGTGCTGGGCGACATGGGCGAAGTCGGCGAGCGCGGTCCGGAGTTCCACCGCGAGGTCGGTGCCCATGCGCGCGAGCGCGGCGTCGACGGACTGTTCGCGCTCGGCCCGATGGCGAGAGACGCCGTGGATGCGTTCGGCGAGGGCGCCGTGCATTGCGCCGACATCGACTCCGTGCTGGTTGCGCTGCGGCCGCGGCTCGGTCCGTCGGTCACGGTGCTGGTCAAGGGATCGCGGTTCATGCGGATGGAGCGCGTCGTGCAGGCGCTGGCCGCCACGCCGCCGGAAGGGGTGCACTGAGTGTTGCTCGAACTGTTCGAATGGCTGGCGCAGGACATCCGCGCGTTCAACGTCTTCTCTTACCTGACCTTGCGCGCGGTGCTCGCCGCCGCCACCGCGCTGCTGATCAGCCTGGCCGCCGGGCCGTGGGTGATCCGGCGGCTGACGGCGCTGAAGATCGGACAGGCCGTGCGCAGCGACGGACCGCAGTCGCACCTCGTGAAGAGCGGCACGCCGACGATGGGCGGAGCGCTGATCCTGATCTCGATCGGCGTGACGACGCTGCTGTGGGCCGACCTCTCCAACCGTTTCGTGTGGGTGACGCTGATCGTCACGATCGGTTTCGGCTGGATCGGCTGGGTCGACGACTACCGCAAGGTCGTCCATCGCAACCCGAAGGGCATGAGCGCGCGGGAGAAGTACTTCTGGCAGTCGGTGATCGGCCTGTCCGCCTCGTTTTATCTCGCCTTCGCGATCGCGGCGCCGTCGACCGACAAGATCTGGGTGCTGATGGGGCAGTGGTTCACCAGCGGCTTCTACATCGACCTGCCGCCGCGCTCCGACCTGATCGTGCCGTTCTTCAAGAACGTCGCCTATCCGCTCGGCGTGTTCGGCTTCGTGCTGCTGTCGTACTTCGTGATCGTCGGAACGAGCAATGCGGTGAACCTGACCGACGGCCTCGACGGACTCGCGATCATGCCCACGGTGATGATCGGCGCGGCGCTCGGCGTGTTCGCCTACGTCATCGGCCGGGCGGACTTTGCGAAGTACCTGCTGTTCCCGTACATCCCGGGCGCCGGCGAACTCGTGATCATCTGCGGCGCGATCGCCGGCGCCGGCCTCGGCTTCCTGTGGTTCAACGCCTATCCGGCGGAAGTGTTCATGGGCGACGTCGGCGCCCTGGCGCTCGGCGGCGCGCTCGGAACGATCGCGGTCATCACGCGGCAGGAGATCGTGCTCTTCATCATGGGCGGCGTCTTCGTGATGGAGACGGTGTCCGTGATGCTCCAGGTCGGTTACTTCAAGTGGACCAAGGGCAAGCGCATCTTCCGGATGGCGCCGCTGCACCACCACTTCGAGCTGTCCGGCTGGAAGGAGACGCAGGTCGTCGTCCGGTTCTGGATCATCAGCATGATGCTGGTGCTGGTCGGGCTGTCCACGTTGAAGCTCCGATGAGCGCCGCGACGGGCCGCCCCGAGCAAGCTCGCGCCGCAGCGCGCAGCGCGGAGGCTCCTGCCCCCCGTGCTCTCGTACTCGGACTCGGCGACAGCGGCCTCGCGATGGCGCGCTGGCTGGCCATCGAGGGCTTCGGCCTGCGCGTGGCCGACACGCGCGCGGAGCCGCCGCGGCGCGCGTCGCTCGCGGCCGACTGCCCGTCGGCCGAGTTCATCGGCGGTGCCTTCTCGCAGGCGCTGCTCGACGGCGTCGAACTGGTGGCGATCAGCCCCGGCCTGGCGCCGACGCTTCCCGACGTCGCCGCGCTGCTGAAGCAGGCGAAGGCGGGCAAGGTCGAGGTCGTCGGCGAGATCGAACTNTTCGCGCGCGCGCTGGCCCGCTTGAAGGCCGGGCGCGGTTACGCGCCGAAGGTCGTCGGCGTCACCGGCACCAACGGCAAGACCACGACCACCCGGCTCGCCGGGCTGCTGCTCGAACGCTCCGGGATGAAGGTGGCGGTCGCCGGCAACATCGCCCCGGCCGTGCTCGACGTGCTGCGCGACGCGCTGGCCGGCGACAACCTGCCCGAGGCCTGGGTGCTCGAGCTGTCGAGCTTCCAGCTCGCCACCACGCGTTCGCTCGAGTGCGACGCCGCGGCCGTGCTCAACGTCACGCAGGACCACCTCGACTGGCACGGCACGATGGACGCGTACGGCGCGGCCAAGGCGCGCATCTTCTCGGCGAGGACGGTCCAGGTGCTGAACCGCGGCGACGAGCGCGTGATGGCGATGGCGCGCAGGGGCTCGGAGGTCGTGACGTTCGGCACCGACGCGCCGTCCAGCGCGAACTCGTACGGCCTGCTGCTCGACAACGGCATCACGTGGCTCGCGTGGGCCGAGGACCTGAGCCCGCCGGGCCGGCGTCGCAGGACGAATCCGGACGTGCCGGCGCCGCCTCCCGAGATTCATCTGCACCGGTTGATGCCGACCGATGCGCTGCAGATCCGCGGCCGGCACAACGCGGCCAACGCGCTGGCGGCGGTCGCGCTCGCGCGCGCCGTCGGCTGCCCGCTCGGGCCGCTGCTGCACGCACTGCGCTCCTACCGCGGCGAGCCGCATCGGGTGGAGCCGATCGCGACCGTCCGCGGGGTCGAGTACGTCGACGACAGCAAGGGCACCAACGTCGGCGCCACGGTGGCGGCCCTGGACGGGCTCGGAGGCGAGGGACGCAAGCTCGTCGTGATCCTCGGTGGCGAAGGCAAGGGACAGGACTTCGGCCCCCTCGTCGACCCGGTTGTCCGCCACGCGCGGGCGGTCGTCCTGATCGGGCGCGATGCGCCGGCGATCCGCGCGGTGCTCGAACAGGGTGCCCGTGGCGTGACCCTGCACGGCGCCGACACGCTGCCCGAGGCCGTCGAGATCGCGGCGGCCGAAGCGCGCGAAGGCGACGCGGTCCTGCTGTCGCCCGCCTGCGCCAGCCTCGACATGTTCCGCAACTACGTGCACCGCTCGGAAGTGTTTGCCGATGCGGTGCGGGAACTCGCCGCGGAGGTCGGCCAGCCGTGCTGAAGCCGTTCACCGACTGGTTCCGCCGCGGCGGGCGGCGCCGCGAATTCGATCCGGCCGGGTCGATGATGGCGTTCGCCGGTCTCGGCACGGGCGGGAGCGCATCGGCCGCGCGCACCTCGCTGCCCGGCGTGGACCGGGCACTCGTCGGCGTCGTGCTGGCCCTGATCATGCTCGGCACGGTGATGGTGTACTCGGCGTCGATCGCGCTCGCCGACTCGCCCCGCTACAACGTCGCGCCGACGCACTTCGTCGCGCGCCACGTGCTCTCGCTCGGCATCGCATTCTGCGCGGCGGCGATCGCGTTCCAGGTGCCGATGGCCACCTGGCAGCGCCTGGCACCATGGATCTTCGCGGGAGCGATGGTGCTGCTGGTGCTGGTGCTGATCCCGGGCGTGGGCAAGGGCGTCAACGGAGCGCGTCGCTGGGTGCCGCTCGGCTTCCTGAACCTGCAGCCATCCGAACTGATGAAGGTCGCCTGCGTCCTGTACGCGGCGAACTTCACGGTCCGCAAGCAGGACTACATGCACCACTTCGGCAAGGGCTTCCTGCCGATGGCCGTCGTGATGGCGATGATCGGCGCGCTGCTGCTGCTCCAGCCCGACCTCGGTGCCTTCGGCGTGATCGTCGCCATCGCGATGGGGATCCTGTTCCTCGGCGGCGTCAACGGCAAGCTGTTCGCCGGCATCACGGTCGTGCTGGCCGGCGCGTTCACGCTGGTGATCTGGCTGTCGCCGTGGCGGCGCGAGCGGATCTTCGCGTACCTCGATCCATGGTCGGAGGGCAACGCGCTGGGCAAGGCCTACCAGCTGTCCCACTCGCTGATCGCCTTCGGCCGCGGCGAGTGGTTCGGCGTCGGCCTGGGCGGCAGCGTCGAAAAGCTGCACTACCTGCCCGAAGCGCACACCGACTTCATCCTCGCCGTGCTCGGCGAGGAACTCGGCCTCGTCGGCGTGCTGGCCGTCGTCGTGCTCTTCTACTGGATGGTGAAGCGGGCGTTCGAGATCGGGCGGCAGGCGATCGCGCTGGAGCGCACGTTCGCCGGCCTCGTGGCCCAGGGCGTCGGCCTGTGGATCGGCGTGCAGGCATTCATCAACATCGGCGTGGCCACCGGCCTGCTGCCCACGAAAGGCCTGACGCTGCCCCTGATGAGCTACGGCGGCTCGGCGCTGCTGTCGACCTTGACCGCACTCGCGATCCTGCTGCGAGTCGACAAGGAAAACAGGATTCTCATGCGCGGAGGCCGCGCATGAAGCACCTGATGGTCGTTGCGGCCGGCACCGGAGGGCACGTGATGCCGGGCCTCGCGGTCGCGGGCGAACTGCAGCGCCGCGGCTGGTCGGTGAGCTGGCTCGGCACCAGGACNGGCATGGAGCGCGCGCTGGTCGAGCCGCACGGCATCGCGTTCCGTGCAATCGACTTCTCCGGCCTGCGNGGCAAGGGGCTCAAGACACTGGTCCTCGGCGGTTTCCTGCTGCTGCGNGCCATGTGGCAGAGCCGGAAGATCATCCGGTCCGACAAGCCCGACGCGGTGTTCTCGACCGGGGGCTATGTCGCCGTGCCGGCCGGCATGGCGGCGAGTTCGCTCGGCGTCCCGGTGATTCTGCTGAACCCGGACGCGGCCCCGCTGATGTCGACGACGTTGCTGAAGCCGATCGCGTCCGGCGTCTTGTGCGGATTCGACGGCGAGGCCGCGCAGAAGGCCGGCGCGAAGGGCCTCGTCACCGGCAATCCGGTGCGCCCCGAGATCGCCGCCGTGCCCGTGCCTGCCGACCGCTATCCCGGCCGGACGGGCGCGCTGCGCCTGCTCGTGATCGGCGGCAGCCTCGGCGCACAGGTGCTGAACGAAACGGTGCCGCAGGCGCTCGCCCGCATCCCGGTGGAACGGCGGCCGCAGGTGGTCCATCAGTGCGGCGCGAAGCATCTCGACTCCGTGCGCGACGCCTACGCGACGGCGGGCGTGCAGGCGGAGATCGTCACCTTCATCGACGACATGGCGGCACGCTACGCCGAGGCCGATCTCGTGCTCGCGCGCGCGGGCGCGATCACCGTGACGGAACTCGCGGCGGCCGGCGTGCCGAGCATCCTCGTGCCGCTCGTCGTGTCCACCACGCACCACCAGCGCACCAACGCCGAGTTCATGGCGACGAAGAACGCCGCGATCCACCTGCCGCAGGGCGAGGCCACCGCGGAGCGACTGGCCGGGCTGCTCGCCAGCCTCGATCGCACGCGCCTGCAATCGATGGCCGAGTCGGCGCGCGCCGTGGGCAAGCCGAAGGCGACCGAGATGGTCGCGGCCGTGATCGAGAAGGTAGCCGCATGAGGCACGCGGTCAAGCACATCCACTTCGTCGGCATCGGTGGGTCCGGGATGAGCGGGATTGCAGAGGTCTTGCTCACGCTCGGGTACAAGGTCAGCGGATCCGATGTCGCGAGCAACGCCGCCACCCGACGACTGACGCAACTCGGCGCGANCATTGCGCTCGGCCACGGCGCGGAANACATCGCGGGAGCGGATGCCGTCGTCGTGTCGACCGCGGTGTCGCCCAGCAATCCGGAAGTCCTTGCCGCGCGAGCCCGCCGTGTCCCGGTGGTTCCGCGCGCCGTGATGCTGGCCGAACTGATGCGGCTGAAGCAGGGCATCGCCATCGCCGGCACGCACGGCAAGACAACGACCACGAGCCTGGTCGCCAGCGTGCTGGCCGCCGGCGGCCTCGACCCGACCTTCGTGATCGGCGGCCGGTTGAACTCGGCCGGCGCCAACGCGCGGCTCGGGACCGGCGAATACATCGTCGTCGAAGCCGACGAATCGGACGCGTCCTTCCTGAACCTGATGCCGGTCGTCGCGGTCGTGACGAACATCGACAACGACCACATGGAGACCTACGGGCACGATTTCGCGCGGCTGAAGCAGGCCTTCGTCGACTTCCTGGGGCGCCTTCCGTTCTATGGCAGCGCCGTGCTGTGCATCGACGATCGCAGCGTGCGCGAGATCCTGCCCTTCGTGTCGAAGCCCGTGATCACCTACGGATTCGCGCCTCAGGCGCAAATTCGTGCGGTCGACGCACGCGCCGATGGCCCGCTGATGCGCTTCACCGCGCAGCGCGACGGCGCGCGGCCGCTCGACGTGACGCTGAATCTCCCGGGCATGCACAACGTCGCCAACGCGCTCGCGGCCATTGCGGTCGGCACCGAACTCGGCGTGCCGGACGACGGGATCGTGCAGGCGCTGGCCGAGTTCACGGGCGTGGGCCGGCGCTTCTCGCGCCATGGCGACCTGCCGATTCCGTCGGGCGGCTCGTTCACGCTGATCGACGACTACGGCCACCACCCGGTCGAGATGGCGGCGACGCTGGAAGCGGCGCGCGGCGCCTTCCCCGGCCGCCGCATCGTGCTGGCGTTCCAGCCGCACCGCTTCACGCGCACGCGTGACTGCTTCGAAGACTTCGTGAAGGTGCTGTCGACCTGCGACGCGCTGCTGCTCGCCGAGGTGTATCCGGCGGGCGAAGCGCCGATCGTCGCAGCCGACGGGCGCTCGCTCGCGCGCGCGATCCGCGTGGCGGGAAAGATCGAACCGGTGTTCGTCGAATCGATCGACGAGATGCCGGGCGCCCTGATGGACATCGTCCGCGACGGCGATGTCGTCATCGGAATGGGCGCGGGTTCGATCGGCCAGCTGCCGGCCAGGCTCACGGGCGGAGGGGCGGAATGAGCGCCGACGTGAAAGCGCTCGGCAAGGTCGGGGTGCTCTTCGGGGGGCGCTCGTCCGAGCGTGAGGTCTCGATCATGTCGGGCACCGGCGTGCTCAAGGCGCTGCAATCCCGGGGCGTCGATGCGCACGCGTTCGACCCGGGCGCGCAGACGCTCGCGGAACTCGAGGCGGCCCGGTTCGATCGGGCATTCATCGCACTGCACGGGCGGGGTGGCGAGGACGGGACGATCCAGGGCGTGCTGGAAACGCTGGGAGTTCCGTACACCGGCAGCGGCGTCCAGGCGTCGGCGATCGCGATCGACAAGCTCGCGACCAAGCGAGTGTGGCTGCAGGAAGGCATTCCAACGCCGCGCTACCGGGTGCTCGCGAGCGGCGATCGGGCGGAGCTGAACGCGGCAGTCGACGACCTTGGCCTGCCCCTGATCACCAAGCCGCCGCACGAGGGCTCGACGATCGGCATCGCGAAGGTCGCCGGCTACTCGGAGATGGCCGACGCGTATGCGCTGGCCGCGAAGTACGACAGCGCCGTGCTGGCCGAGCAGTTCATCGCGGGCCGCGAGCTGACGTGCGCGGTGCTCGGCCAGGGGAGCGGAGCGACGGCGCTGCCGCTGATCGAGATCCGCGCGCCGGGCGCGAACTACGACTATCACAACAAGTACTTCAGCGACGACACCAAGTACCTCTGTCCCGCGCCGGTGGATGACGCGCTGGCCAGCGAGATCCAGCGGCTGTGCTTGCGCGCCTACGCCGTGCTCGGCGCGCGCGGCTGGGGACGGATCGACGTGATGCTGTCGGAGCGCAACGAGCCCTTCCTGCTCGAACTCAACACGTCCCCCGGCATGACGAGCCACTCGCTGGTGCCCATCGCCGCGCGCGCGGTCGGCATGAGCTACGAGGACCTCGTGCTGCGGATCCTGCAGGACGCGTCGCTCGACGACGGAGGCCGGCCGCGATGAGTGCGCGCGTGATGAACGGGTTTGCGGCGCTCTTTGCGACGTTAGCGGGCCTGATCGCCGTCGGCGGCGTGCTGTACTGGGTCGCCCAGCGGCCGTACTTTTCGCTGCGTGCGATCGAGGTGCACGGCGAACTCCAGCACGTGACATCGGCGTCGGTGCGCGCTGCCATCGCCGGCCGGCTCAAGGGCAATTACTTCACCATGCGCCTCGACGAGACGCGGCGCGTGCTGGAAGCCGTGCCGTGGGTCGCGCAGGCCTCGGTGCGGAGGATCTGGCCGGATCGCCTGCACGTCACGCTGGTCGAGCATCGCGCCCTCGGCGTCTGGAGCGACGGGCGCCTGCTTGCGGACTCCGGAGAACTGTTCGTCGCCAATCCTGCGGAGGCCGAGATCCACGGACCGCTGCCCGCATTCGAGGGGCCTGCAGCGGTCGCGCACGATGCGGCGCGGCGCTACTACGAGTTCACGGCGATGCTCGCTCCGCTCGGCATGAGGATCGCGGCAATCGACGTGTCCGAGCGCCGTTCGTGGGCCGTCGACGTGGCCGGCGTCGACGGCGCGGCGACGCGCCTCGAGCTCGGGCGCGACACCGACGGCATCGCCCTGAACGACCGCCTGGCCCAGGTCGTCGCCGCCTACCCGATGGTCGCGGCCCGCGTCGGCGGGGCGCCACAGAGCATCGACGCGCGTTACCCCAACGGGCTGGCTGCCTTGCCTCCTGCGAAAAACCGATGACGAGAACATGAGAAACGAAACCAAAGACCTGATCGTCGGGCTCGACATCGGCACTTCAAAGGTGGTGGTGGCCGTGGCCGAGGTGCTCCCGGAGGGGCGGTTCCAGGTCATCGGACTGGGGCAGGCGGAGTCGCAGGGCCTGCGCAAGGGCGTGGTGGTCAACATCGAGTCGACGGTGCAGTCGATCCGTCGCGCGCTGGAGGAGGCGGAGCTGATGGCCGCCTGCCAGATCAAGGACGTCTTCACCGGCATCGCGGGCAGCCACATCAAGAGCTTCAACTCGAGCGGCATGGTGGCCATCAAGGACCGCGAAGTCTCGGGCGCCGATGTCGCGCGCGTGATCGAGACCGCCAAGGCGGTGAACATCCCGACCGACCAGCAGGTGCTGCACGTGCTGACGCAGGAGTTCATCGTCGACGGGCAGGAGGACATCCGCGAGCCGATCGGCATGAGCGGCGTGCGGCTCGAGGTGCGGGTGCACATCGTCACCGGCGCGGTCAGCGCCGCGCAGAACATCATCAAGTGCGTGCGCCGTTGCGGACTCGAGGTTCAGGACCTGATCCTGCAGCCGCTAGCGTCGTCGCTGTCCGTGCTGTCGGCGGACGAGAAGGAACTGGGCGTGGCGCTCGTGGACGTCGGCGGCGGCACCACGGACATCGCCATTTTCACCGGCGGCGCCATTCGCCACACCGCCATCCTCCCCATCGCCGGCGACCAGATCACGAACGACATCGCGATGGCGCTGCGCACGCCGATCCCCGATGCCGAGGAGATCAAGCTGCGCTGGGGTGTCGCCAAGGAAGTGCTGGCGGACCCGAACGAGAAGATCGAGATCCCGGGCCTCGGCGACCGCGGCCCGCGCCTGCTGTCGCGCCAGTCGCTCGCGGCCGTGATCGAGCCGCGCGTGGAGGAGCTCTTCACGCTGACGCAGCAGGTGATCCGCGAGTCCGGCTACGAGGAACTGCTTTCGTCGGGAATCGTGCTGACCGGCGGAACGAGCCTGCTGCCCGGCATGACCGAACTCGCGGAAGACGTGTTCCTGAAACCGGCCCGCATCGGCTGGCCGAGCTACGACGGCTCGCTGGCCGACGTCGTGCGCAACCCGCGTTTTGCGACGGCGATCGGCCTGCTGGTGGAGGCGCACTCGCAGCGCCTGCGGGGCCGGAAGATCGCGCAACAGACGGGATCGTTCAAGCAGACCATGAAGCGGATGAAGGAATGGGTCGTGGGCAATTTCTAGTGGTGAGGGCGGAGTACTCAGTGGCAAGCGCGTAAGGCTGCGCTTTTGTCAGTGAGCGTTCCGAATCGTGCAGTAACGCAATTCGCAAATCAGGAGAAAAGAACATGAGCTTCGAGATTCTGGAAACGGAAACCAACGGGACCATCATCAAGGTCGTGGGTGTGGGCGGGGCCGGCGGTAACGCGGTCGAGCACATGATCCGGCGCGGCGTGCAGGGCGTGGAGTTCGTCTGCGCGAACACCGACCACCAGGCGCTGGCGCGGTCGTCGTCGCAGAACATCCTGCAACTCGGCAAGTCGGGCCTGGGCGCGGGCAGCCGGCCGGACGCCGGGCGGGCCGCGGCCGAGGAGGCGCGCGACCGCATCGCCGATGCGCTGCGCGGCGCGCACATGGTCTTCATCACCGCCGGCATGGGTGGCGGCACGGGCACCGGCGCCGCGCCGGTGTTCGCGGAAGTGGCGAAGGAGCTCGGCGTCCTGACCGTGGCCGTGGTGTCGAAGCCGTTCGAGTTCGAGGGGCCGAAGCGGATGAAGCTGGCCGAAGAGGGCCTCTCGGAGCTCGAGGACAACGTCCACTCGCTGATCGTCATCCTCAACAACAAGCTCGAGGAGGTGATGGGCGAGGACGCCGAGATGGCCGAGTGCTTCCGCGCCGCCGACGATGTCCTGCACAACGCCTGCGCGGGCATTGCCGAGATCATCAACGTGCCGGGCCTCGTCAACGTCGACTTCGAGGACGTGAAGACGGTGATGAGCGAACGAGGCAAGGCGATGATGGGCACCGCGACCTCCGCCGGCCTGGACCGCGCGCGCATCGCGGCCGAGCAGGCCGTCGCCAGCCCGCTGCTCGAAGGGGTCGACCTGTCGGGCGCGCGTGGAGTGCTGGTGAACATCACCGCGTCGACGTCGCTGAAGATGAAGGAGACGCGCGAGGTCATGAACACGATCCGCGCTTTCTCCGCGGAAGACTCGACTGTGATCTTCGGCACGGTGTGCGACGAGTCGATGGGCGATTCCCTGCGCGTCACGGTGGTTGCCACCGGCCTTGGCCGTGCATCGGCGAAGAAAGTGTCGACGCCGTTCACGGTGATCCGCACGGGGACCGACAACGGTCCGGTCGGCGTCGTGCCTGCAACTGCCGCCCCGTCGCCAGTGACCGATTACGCCGACCTCGACAAGCCGGCGATCTGGCGCACCCGGGACACCCGCGAATCGGTGCAGGCGCGCGTCAGCGCGATGGAGGATTCCGGCACCGAGCGCTACGACATTCCGGCTTTCCTGCGGAAGCAGGCGGATTGAGGCGCCGCTCGTGTACGCGAACCCCGGCTGCGCCGTGATTCGCACGTGCACTCGCGGCGGCATGCGCGCTTCGCGCGCACCGTTTGTGCCGGTCGGGCTTCGGGCGGCCGGGCGCCCGACCGGTTCACAACGGCAACTGCACCCACCCGGCCTCCCGCCTGGCGGGAGGAGAACAGCACCCCTCCCTATGCCCTCCCCGTCTGGCGGGG
>Ga0031656_10000184_pt1 | contig 18693 bp, 11 predicted proteins | sample FrelakmetDIP11DI_FD_55080 | JGI IMG/M metagenome (GOLD analysis project Ga0031656, IMG submission 55080) | Freshwater lake sediment microbial communities from the University of Notre Dame, USA, for methane emissions studies - DIP11 DI | ecosystem: Environmental > Aquatic > Freshwater > Lake >... | reverse complement strand
TTTTTGATTGTATTATTATTCTACTTTGAGAATATATGTAATATAAATGTATTTTAAATTCTATAATTTATTTCATCCAATAAAATAAACTGGATATTGTAAAATAAATATTAAGTTCTCGATGAAGAAAATATCAATCTAACATAAATTCGGATTGGGTAGAAATAATTATTATTAATTGGCCTACCTGAGATAATCATAGATCAATGACTCATAGGCAATCCTCTATGTCAATCAAATATAGAACAAATGACATGATTAATATCGTTACACAAATCAGCAAATCATTTGTATCCAATCTGGATCTTGAAAACCTCATAAACAGTGTTGTTACTCTGATCTACCATAATTTAAACTTTTACAGGGTAAATATATATTTATTGCAAAGTGAACAAAGTTATATTCTTAAAAAAGTAAGTATTTCAGATTCAGGATTTTCGGTAACAAATGAACATTATTCAGGAAATAATGAGAATCCAATCTCTTGGTCTTTTTTACAACATAAATCAGTAATTGTTAATGATACAAGCCAGGAGAATCGATTTACCTTATATGATTATGACATCAATTGTAAATCTGAATATGTAATTCCCTTAATATTTGGTGAAATATTCATTGGTATGCTTGATTTATGCAGCGATATTACAAATTATTTTTCTTCGGATAATATTAAGATATTAAATACACTATCAGAGAATATAACTGTAGCATTAAGAAATGCAAAACTATATCATTATGAGCATCTCAAAAGGGAGATATTTGAAAGTTTACTGAAAACGATTGGAAATATATCAGCTGATATTTCAGAATATGAAGTATGTATAAAAGCATTAGCTGCGCTAGGTAAATATTTACACATCGATGTGTGCGCAATTTGGTTGGTTGATGATATAACATCTGAAAATGATATACATCCATTTACACCATCAGTAAAGCTTATGAGTGTAAATGTGAATGAAGAATTATTATCTACCGATGAACAATTTAAATTTTATAGGATTGATGCTNTTTATGATGGATTGATTACTTATGATAATAATGGTGTATTATTTTCTGAATTTCCGTGGATGCGAGAGATTTCTGCTGCCAAGAATCCAATAATCATTCATCCAGAANTTGCTACAGATCCACTTGGTTTAATGTTTTTGTATATAGGGGAATATTCAGCCCTAGGAATTCCATTAAGTAATAAAAAAAATAACTTGGGGATGATAATTGCAGTTAGTCACTTACCTGATCAGTTTGATGATGATTCTGTATTGATTGCTTCTACGATTTCTGATTATGTATCTGTGGCTATAGAAAATGCTAAATTATTTCATCTCACCCATGAGCAAGTGTGGATGAATACTGTTCTTCAACAATTTAATGAAGCAACAAGGTCAATCACATCGATGGCTGAATTGGTGGAAACCATCACGAGTATGTTGATAAATCTCATTGGGGTGAGTGGTTGTGCTTTATTTATCACTGATCAATCTATAGGTGCTTTTTTTCCACTCGGATCGTCTGGATTTGATGACGAGCAACGAGCTCGATTGAACTCTTTTAATATATATTCTGGAACTGTTAATGCATTTGATATCTTATATCGCAACAAGGATTCAGTGATAATAAATTCTGATACTATATCTGACGATATAGCAGCACTAATATTTCCTTCATATGAATTGAAATCAAATCTGATGATATTATTTCCGATGACAAATCAGGACGATTTAATTGGCGCAGTTCTTATTGACTTTACAAATACTAATTTGTTAAAAAAATCCTCCCAAAGAATTTGGGATGAAATGTTTGCTTTAATAAAAGGAATATTAAATCAAGCTGCAGCATCCATTGTAATTCTTCAGGCAATCAAATCACTTGAAGAAGAAGCATACATTTCTATTGCACTATCTCAAGTTGCTCAAGCAATTGTCAGCTTGAATCAATTAGATGATATTCTTAGATCAGTAGTTAGAATAACACCGATCCTCGTGGGTGTAAAAAAATGTATTCTTTATTTATGGGATTGTGCAGAATATTTATTTATTCCTGTCCAAAATTTCGGGTTTTCAAAAAATGATAATCGATTTGAGAATGAAATATTTCAACCAGCTGATTTTCCCCTATTAAAAAAAGTGTTTGAGGAAAACCTGATTGCATATTTTCAGGTAGAGCANACAATTCCATCGTTACAATGGAACGAAATTAAATCAGACTCAATTCAAGTTATTCAGGGTAAGGGGCGAGGAATTGATGATATATATGAAATAAAAATTGATAAAGAGGTATTACAGGTTAGATCGCGACTACTTATTGGTTTTCCATTATCGATTAAGGGGGAAGTTCTTGGGGTCATGTTAATCGAGGAGGAAGAACCTAGTAAAGGTAGCCTGTCTTATCATATAAGAGAAAAGCGAATTGAGATTGTAACAGGAATATCTCAGCAAGCAGCTTTAGCAATAAAAAACGATTATTTGCAACGTGAAGCATTAAAAAGTGAAAGAATGGAGCAGGAATTGCAGTTAGCCAGGGATATCCAAAAAACCTTCCTTCCAGATACATTGCCTATAATACCAGGTTGGGATATTGACATTCGATGGAAGCCTGCCAGGCAGGTTGCAGGAGATTTTTATGATTATTTTTATATAGAAAGAAACGTACTTGGTTTTGTTATTGCAGATGTAGCTGATAAAGGGATGCCTGCTGCATTATTTATGACTCTAATTCGGACTCTCATTCGTGCCGCTGCAAAGGATCATCCATCACCTGCTGCTGTCATCAAACAGGTAAATGATTTATTATTCCCTGATGCAAAAAATGGAATGTTTGTAACTGTCTTTTATGCTGTCATTTATTTAGAATCTGGATTGATCGCCTATGTCAACGCTGGTCACAACCCTCCAGTCATTTGTGCTCTTAACTCTGGTTATTTGAATGAATTAACCCGAACAAGTGTTGCACTTGGAATATTTGATGATATCGAAGTTCAGGAAGTGGTCGTTTCACTTAAACCAGGTGATTGGATATTTTTTTATACAGATGGAATTACAGAAGCCTTTTCTGACAATGAAGAAATGTTTGGAGTAAATCGCCTTCATCGCCTATTATTAGAAAAATATTACACATCAGCAAAGGAAATAGTGGATGATGTAGAAAAATCTGTTCATGAGTTTATAGAAGGCGCAGATTTATCTGACGACATTACTCTTGCTGCTATTTATAATAAAAATATGGCGGATGAATTAATGGAAAAATAAAAAAAAAGGACCATACCCAAAAATTCTCTAATGGGAATGGTCCTACTTTTCAAAAAATAGAATTACAGGTTATGGGGTGCTGCTATTATAGAACCAGTTATAAGCGTAATAACCTGAAGTTGAGCTTTGCAATCGAATTGCGATTTTATAAGATCCGGCCAATGAGGATGGTATTGAATAAGTTGCGGATAATGATCCACCTGAGCCAGTGCTGGTGCTTCCAACATTTGTTCCACCGATTGCCTGAGTCCCATACGGTCCCATCAAAACAGTGAATGTGTCATCAGGTGGGAAATTCTGCCCAGAGATCGTTACCGATTGATCTTTAACTACCCCAACAATGGATATGGTTGGATAATCAGTATATCCTGAAGGAGGAGGGCTTGGTGTTGGTGCAGGCTCTTGGGATGGAGGGGCTGATGATGTATTGTTATAGAACCAATTGTATGCGTAGTAACCGGAGGTTGGGCTTTGAAGGCGAATTGCTATTTGACTCAGTCCAACTAAAGAATCTGGAATTTCATATGTTAATGTTAGACTACCACCCGCTCCAGTATTAGTACTTCCTACTACTACTCCACCAATTCCCTGGGTACCGTATTTACCCATTGTTACAGTAAATGTATCGTTGGGAGGAAAATTACTGGTAAGAACAGTCACTGATTCGTTTGGAATAACAGATTGAATTGTAAATGTTGGATACCCTGAATATCCTGGGGCTGGGGTGGCACCTGGAACCGGGGTAGCAGTTGATGAAGAACTTGGATTATTATAAAACCAGTTGTATGCATAATATCCGCTGGTTGGACTTTCTAGCCTCATCGCGATCTTTTCCCGACCAGCTAATGTAGATGGAATGGAATAAGTCGCAACAAAAGAACCACCAGCTCCGGTGTTGGTGTCTCCNATCACAACCCCTCCAACTCCATATGTTCCATACTCGCCCATAGTAACTCGGAAGGTATCATTTGCTGGAGCATTGTAGACCTGAATGGTTACCGATTGGTCCTTTATTACTTCGAGGATATAAAAATATGGATAGGTTGCTGAGTTTGTACTCGATGCAGCCACCGGAAATACAAGAATTGATAAAGCAACAATTGCGATAAATATTGATAATAATTTTTTCATAAATTCCTCCTTTCTGCTTGATCGATATATTTAATACAATAGGTAATAGATTATACTACTTTGAATCGATTCTATCCTTACATCCTTGATAGGATTATAGGAAGTCTTGGTTAATTATGCTGCCAGGAAATTCCAGATGAAGATATTAGAAGTTTAATGAATAAAAGTTTTAATCTTTTACTTTTAGCGTTATTAATAGTTGGCTGCAAGAGAAATATGGATGGAAAAAGGGATATTGCTTTTAACCGGTGGAATTATGCGGATGTACGCTTACTTGATCCAGTAGATACTGCTAATCCAGAGCAGGATTTAATTTCTGTCTATGCAAGAAATAATTCGCAATTCTTTCAAATACGCCTAGACTTCCTTGATCTAGAAAATCCTGACGGTCGGGATATCTATATTCCAATTGATACGAATCCAGGAGGAGTAAATTGGTTGAAAATAGGAAATAGTGAGAACCAGTATATACAAATAGACTGGGATTATTTACTTATTTTCCAAGCAGATGGGGATATCAAATTGGTTTCTGGGGATTATCATGTTTTAAATAACGTTGAATTACTAATATTTATTGATTCTATTCAGGATAATATCATTTTTAGTATCAATCAAGAAGTAATTCCATTAACACCCTTAGCCAAACTTCAAGTCCTTATTTATCCCCCGCATCAAGATCAACCTGCCGATCAAACCCTAATTATATCCTTGGATTCATCACCACCACCACAAACAAAAATTCAATTTGTATTTTGGAATACACTAGAAACTACCACACCTGCTGAAGCCATGCGCTCCTGGGCGGGAGCGCATTCTGGACCAATGAGTAGTAGACATGGTCTGATGTACTTATTAGAAGCTATTTCAAAATTTGATTATCCAGTATTAATCGTAGATCTTTGTAAACCAGAGAATGCATCAGTAATTGATTATTTTGATGTTAACAACATAATTAATAATTTATCTGATAGAAATATATTGGCGTTATGTAACAAAGTAAATATTGAGTCTAAAGAATTAGTTGATATTGATAAGAATGAAATAAAAATATTTAGTAATTATGACTATACGCATTATTATAATTCTGAGACTAACAATTTCTTGTTTACAGAAAGTTTATCGATTTCCAAGGGCACATTTCGTGATTCATTTATGGAATTTAAATCTTACGCAATATCTTCAGGAGTGTCTGGCTCACCCACGCCTTTGTTATTAGGAGGAGATTTTAGAATTTCTTATTTAGGTGACCGAGCTGTACTAGATAAATTATTTTCTTATATAAATAATCACCCATGGATCAAAGTAGATAATACTTATGCAATTAATCAGGGATCATTAAATCATGATATCTCCAGGAGTACATACATTTTTAATCAATCAAAATTCAGTACCGGTCATAGTATATACAAAGCTTTACTTGATGCTCCAGATAATTCTATTTCTGTATTAGCATGGCAGGTTTATAGTTCATTGCTGAATCCATTAAGTGAAGACATGGTACCCCTCGCTAATAACTATGTTGGGCAGATTGGGCATATCCTTGAAGCGTCACATTGGGCAGAAAATCCAATTTCAATTTCCTCTTGCAGTATGGATTTAGATTATGACGGCATCAATGAGTGCGTTTTAGCAAGCAAAAGTATTTTTTTAACAATTGAACCAATTGGTGGATATATACCTTTTATATTTTCCGTTGATCAGAACGGACCTCATCAGATTGTAGGACCTACCTGGGAGTTTGTTATTGGATTAAGCGATATTTCTGAGTGGGATCTGTCAAAAGNAGTAAACAGTGATCCCAATCAAATCTTAGGTGCATTTTACGACAAGGATGAAAAATGGGATTCTCCCACTATTTCTAATGGCTATAATGAAATCGAAATTCAAAATAATGACATGTCTATACGAAAAACTTTTTCAATTCAAGGTAATATAATAAAAATTAATTCCGAAAATCGCGGGAATCATGATAATACAATTCAAATTCCCTTAGTTCTCGATCCATGGTTTAGATTTACTGAGGAGTGGGGTGGAAAATATATTACATCATTGAAATTCGGATCGATAAATTGGGGTATAACCTCAGGTATTTCAGTCGATCTTCTTTCTGATAATGATTTTGCATTATATTCCTTCAACGCTACAAGGGACATAATAAAAAAACCAGAAAATCCTAATTACGATTATGGCCGTGGCCATTATTTACCATTTCCGATGGCGCTTGCAGAGGCTCATGAAATTGGTGGTAGTGAGGTTGAAATTATCATCCATCCATGAATCAATTCCTCAGATTGTCTGACATATTTGTTTACTTGACTTTGAAATAAATGTATAGTAAACTACCGCTCGCAAGGTCCCGTGGTGTAGCGGCCAAACATGCGGCCCTGTCAAGGCCGAGATCGCGGGTTCGAATCCCGTCGGGACCGCACGTAATTGCCCACAATAAAGCCTGGCTTTTTCAGGCTTTATTTGCTAAATGAAGCTCCATAATAATAGTACAACAATTTATATTAAATATCACGCATATATTTCAGGCTTTAACTCAGCTATATAAGGTAAAGTCCGGTAACGATCCGCATAATCTAATCCATATCCGACAACCCATGCATTAGGAATATCAAATCCAAGGTAATTGATTGGGATATCTAAATTGTCCTTTTTCTTTCGAAGCAATACGCAAGTTTTTAGAGATGCAGGATTGTGCCATTGTAATACTTGATATAAATATTTTAATGTCTTTCCGCTATCAGCTATGTCTTCGACGATAATTGCATGTTTCCCATCAATTGGCGCTCGGAGATCCATTATTAACCGTACCGCCCCCGTCGTAGCAGTCTTTCCGTAGCTTGAAACCGCCATAAAATCGACTACATTTGGAATTTTCAAATGTCTGCTCAAATCCGCTAAAAACATAAATGCGCCTTTTAAAATTCCAATTAAATATAGTTGCTCAACATCGGCATAATCATTGGAAATTTGATCGGCTAATTGTTTGACGCGAAATTGAATTTGCTCAGTTGTTACCAAAATTTCTTTCAAATCTTGATTAATTTCTTGCATGTTAATACTCCTATTATTATTAATAAGTCTATTATAATCATTACTACATCTAAATTAATGTTGGTAAATAAACTATGCAACCTAATCCATCACTTAAAAAACTTGGATATTCAAATACTGATCGATTATTAATAATCCATGCAGATGATATAGGAATGTGCCATGCATCATTACAAGCATATATTGACTTAATTGAATTTAAAGGAATTTCATCAGCAGCAGCAATGNTACCTTGTCCCTGGTTTCCCCATCTGGCATCTTATTGTCGCGAAAACNTAAATGCAGATATAGGTGTCCACTTAACACTTACAAGTGAGTGGGATACATATAGATGGTCACCAGTTTCTACTCACAATNCAGAATCAGGAATGATAGATTCGGAAGGATATTTTTTTCGCACAACAGAAGAAGTACAACTGCTAGGAGACATTGAAGCTGTAAATCTTGAATTATCTAAACAGGTCGAAAGAGCGCGTAGGGCGGGAATTAATATAACTCACCTTGATACTCACATGCTCAGCGTTGCCCATCCAAAATATATTCATAACTATATTCANTTAGCCACTCAACAAAAATTACCTTTCTTATTCCCCAGGATGGATGATGCGGGGTACCAAAATCTAGGTATGGATCAAGAAATTGCCTCGATAGCTGCTCAATTAATTAATGAGCTAGATGAAATGGGTGTTCCACTTGTGGATAACGTTGCTGGATTGGATTTGAATAATCCAGANAATCGTTTCAAACANGCAAAACAAGCATTANGCACCTTACCATCAGGCATCACTCATTTCATCATCCATCCTTCTATTGATACACCTGAACTGAGAGCAATCACACCAGATTGGCAGAGTAGAGTTGCAGATTATCATACCTTTATGAACGACGATATACGTGTTTTAATCTCAAATATCGGAATACATGTAGTAGGCTATGAACTACTAAAAAATTTATTGTTATCTAGATAATTACGAATGTATATAAGGAACTTTGATTATGATTAAACCTGGTAAGATTGTTTTTTATATTTTATTGGTTATATTGATGATAATCTTTTTTACTTCTTGCACTAAAACTCCAGAATCATCAGGAATACAAACAATAATTTATACTTCCATTATGAATGAGAATTGGGATGTGTATTCGATTGAGAGTGATGGAACGGACCAAAAACGACTTACAACGGATGCATCCGTTGATGGAAATGCTGTTTGGTCTCCCAATGGGGATAAAATTGTATTTCAATCAGACCGTAGTAGTAATTTCGAAATTTATATTATGAATGCAGATGGTACTAATCCTGTAAATATTAGCAACAATCCTGCATATGATTCCATGCCATCCTGGTCACCCGATAATAAGCAAATTGCTTTTCAGTCCAATCGAGATGGAGATACTGATATTTACACAATGTCAGCAGATGGTAGCAATCTAGTAAGGCTCACTGATAACGAAGCCGATGACAGCAATCCATCTTGGTCACCAGATAGTAAAAAGATTGTGTATCAATCAAAGCGTGACGGTAATGCTGCAATTTTTATTATGAATGCCGATGGTTCTGATGTTTTTAGAGTCACACCAAAACCATATATCGCCGAAGCACCCGCATGGTCACCAGATGGGGAAAAAATTGTCTTTACGTATTATGGAGATGGTAATTCAGAGATTTATCTTATCAATACGGATGGAACTGAGTTAGAACGATTAACAAATATACCAGAGGGTGAAAATACACCTGCCTGGTCTCATGATGGTACNCAAATTGCCTTTACAAGCTCAAGGGCAGGAAATTGGCAAATTTATACGATGAGCATGGATGGATCTAACCAATATCTACTTACAAACGACAAAGCAACAAGTGGTGAGCCAAGTTGGGAACCATAGAAATATAATTCCCCAAGAACGATCTATTACTTCTACATTTTTTTGATAATAAACCCTTTGAGGTAGGCACTTTCGGGAAAATTCATAGCAATTGGATGATCAAAACCTTGGTGCAATCTTTCGAGTATCATTGCTGCAACCCCGGCGTCTAATGCTGCCCCTGCTAATATTTTTTGAAACAAATCATCGCTTACTCCACCAGAACAAGAAAAAGTAACCAAGATCCCGCCTGGATTTAATAATTTTAGTGCTAACAAGTTAATATCTTTATATCCTCTAGATGCCCGTTCTACTTGCAAGATAGTTGGTGCAAATTTAGGAGGATCTAATATTACTATGTCATATACTTCTCCTCGATCACGTTGCCCTCGTAAAAACTGAAATACATCCTGGGTATAATATTGAATGTTCTGAGCATCTAAATTGTTTAATGTAACATTTCGACTAGCGATTGATAATGCTAGACCAGAAGAATCAACAAGTGTTAGAGAGGATGCACCCCCAGCCAACGCGTTTAGAGCAAAGCCACCAGTATATGAAAAACAATCTAGCACTCTACAGTTGCGAGTTAGATTCCTAATCCGCTTACGGTTCTCCCTCTGATCAATATAAAATCCAGTTTTGTGCCCGTTAGCAATATCTACAATATATTTAAGGTCAAATTCTTTTATTATAATTTCATTTTCGTTCATAATCCCTGATAACAACCCAATCCTCTGCTCCAGACCCTCCAATTTTCGAACATCGCTATCGGACCTTTCAAANATTGCCCTAGGAGTTCTCACTGAATTTACAATTTCAATAATCAAATCCCGCCAGAATTCCGCTCCAGTTGTAAGAAATTGGATCACACATATATCATTATATTGATCAAGGATTACACCAGGCAATCCATCTGATTCTCCATGCAATAATCTAATTGCAGTATATGAGTAATCCTGATCTCTGAATGATTTACGCATTTCAATCGCTTTAGTGATCTTTTCATAGAAATAACTATTATTTACTTCTTGTTTTTCTTCCCAAGTCCATACTCTTGCCACAATTTTTGAAAATGGGCTATAAGCAGCCCTAGCGAGGAACTGTCCTTCATCGGAAAGTATGTTAATTGTTTCACCTGAAATTGGAGATCCACTAATTCTCGCTACCGAACCAGAAAATATCCAAGGGTGATGGCGTATTAAAGATTTCTCTCTTCCTTTTTTTAAAATTATTTCTGGCATTCTTTCCTTTATTCCACCTAATCACCTATTAATCCGAATTCTTTCCCAGCATCTTTAATAATATCCATCGCTCTTTCAATATCATCTGGATCATGGGCTGCAGTGATCGTGGCACGTAGGCGCGCAAGTCCACTTTGTACTGCAGGTGACACAACTGGTAGCACAAAAATACCTCGTTCTTGAGTTGACTTAGTCATTTTATAGGCGCATATATCATCCCCACATATTATAGGCACAATAGCTGTTTTCGTATTCAAAGTATTAAATCCCCTAGTTTTTAGACCATTAATAAAGATTTTTGAGTTCTTCGATAAACATTCGACTCGCCAAGGCTCATCAATGATAACTTTAAATGCCTCATTAGCTGCTGCTGCTTGGGCGGGAGGTAATGCAGCAGAAAATATATATGCCCGACTTGTATGACGTAAATATTGAATCAGATCTTTATTCCCAGCGATATACCCACCAACCGATGGAATAGTTTTACTAAGAGTCCCCATTTTTATATCAATAGCATTGTCCAATCCAAAGTGCTCTTCTATTCCGTTCCCAGTAGTTCCAAGAACTCCAATGGAATGCGCTTCGTCAACCATTAACCAGGCTTGATATTTTTTACAAAGTTCCACTAATTTCGGGAGATTGATAATATCCCCGTCCATGCTAAAGACAGCATCTGAAATAACTATTTTTGCTGCGTTTTTTGGAATTTGTTCCAATCGCTTTTCGAGTGAGTCCATATCATTATGAGAAAATCTAACAAACTTCGCTCCCGACATAATGCACCCATCGACAATCGAAGCGTGATTTAATTTATCTGAGATCACATAATCTTCTCGTCCAAGAAGTGCAGAAATTGCTGTAAGATTAGTAACATATCCTGATGAAAATGTGATCGCAGATTCCGTGTGTTTATAGTTAGCTATCGTTTCCTCAAGTTCGATGTGAATAGGCAGCGAACCCGCTAACGATCTCACCCCATGGGTACCAGTTCCGTACTTTTCAATTGCTAATTTGGCTGCCTGGTTTATCCTTGGATGTCCAATTAATCCTAAATAACTGTAGGATGCATACATTCCCATAGTGCGTCCATCCACGATAACGGTAGCTCCCCCATTTAACTCAGTTATAGCTTTATTATAAAAATATAGGTCGCCTTGCTGTAATTCTAGTAGGCGAAGTTTCATCTTATCAATTCTAAGAAGGATATTATCGAGTTCCTTCGTCAGCTTCATCTCGTACCTCACCAATTAGTTTTTTCAAATCATCAATACTTATGACTTGAACATTTAATTTATAAGCCTTATCCAGTTTCGAACCTGGTTTATCTCCAATTAATAAATAGTTGGTATTGTTACTCAACATGTCAGTTACTTTTCCTCCAAATTCTTCGATCCATTCCTTTAACTCATTTCGAGTATATCCAGGTACAGTACCACTGATAACAAATATCATGCCTTCTAGTTGTCTTGATGTTTTTTGCCGATCCTGTAATCTTGTAACTGCAGGCCATACGCCCACTTGTTTCAGTTTATTAAGTAGTTTTTTATTTGTAGGTCGGTCAAACCAATCTACAATGGACCTGGCTATATTTGGTCCAACCCCCTCAATGTTTTGTAAATCAGTGATCGTGGATTTTGAAAAATTTTCCAAATCAGTATAATAATGAATAAGTTCATTCGCTAAAACTTCACCAACGCCACGTATGCCAAGTGCGAATATCAATCTATTTAATTCTCTATTTCTTGAGCTGTTTATCGCAAATAAGAGATTATCTGCTTTTTTCTCAGCAAATCCTTCTAATATTAAAAGATCGTTTCGTTTTAATAGATAAATATCTGCGACATCACATACTAACCCTGAAGTAACCATTAATTCTATAATTTTTATCCCAAGTCCAGTGATATCCATCGCGCCACGAGACGCAAAATGCTCAATATTTCTAATTAATTGAGCTGGACATGAAACATTTACACAATACCAAGCTACCTCATCTTCGATATGTTCAACATTCTGATGACATGCAGGACAAAGTTCAGGTGGCACATATATTCTTTCTGTTCCAGTTCGAATATCTATTATAGGTCCAATAACATATGGTATTACATCACCAGCCCTTTTTATTGTTATTCGGTCGCCAATTCTAATGTCTTTGTCTTTGATGAAATCAAAATTATGTAAAGTGGCTTGTTTTACGATCACACCACCAACTTCAATCGGGTCTAATAATGCAAGTGGGGTTAATACACCAGTACGTCCGACATTAACTACAATATCAAGTAAATTCGTAGTTGCTTCACGGGCAGGAAATTTAAACGCTATAGCCCCCCGTGGGTCTTTTCCAACTATCCCCAGCCCTTCAGCCAGACGAAGATTGTTGAGCTTGATAACTGCCCCATCTGCTTCATAAAACATTTTTTCTCTATTGCTCAGCAATTTATTATACGCAGCAATCGCTTCTTTAATATCTTTGCATTCAATCGATTCTGGTATTGTAAATCCCAACTCTGCTAAATAACGTAACTGTTCCATCTCTGTAATANTGCTCAGCAATTTATAATACGCAGCAATCGCTTCTTTAATATCTTTGCATTCAATCGATTCTGGTATTGTAAATCCCAACTCTGCTAAATAACGTAACTGTTCCATCTCTGTAATAAGTTTAGAATTAAATTCTGATAAAATTGCATATACCATGATTGCAAGAGGGCGCTTTGCGGTAAGTTTTGGGTCTAGCTGACGCAATGCTCCTGCTGCAGTATTTCGAGGATTTTGATAGNCTGCCTCACCCAATTCTTCAAGTTTTTTATTTAATTTTTCAAAATTATCTAAGGAAATAAATGCTTCTCCTCTAACCACAAATTCAGAAGGTGGTATAGGNCCTCTTGAATCTACAGGTATTTTAAGGGGTAATGATCGAACCGTTTTTAAATTATTTGTTATATCTTCTCCAATAATTCCATCGCCACGTGTAGCTCCTTGCACAAATATTCCATCCTGGTAATGTAGTACAACTGTTAATCCGTCAATTTTTGGCTCGACAACATACCCAGAATTATCTATCCGGATATCTAATTTACGGATGCGTTCTACCCAGTCGTAAACACCAGTATCGTTATAGGCATTAGCAAGGCTTAATATATGTCGAGGATGACGGATTTTTGTAAATTTTTCTGATGGAGCTGAGCCCGCTCGCTGAGATGGTGAATCTGGTGTAATCCATTCTGGATGCTTAGATTCAATTTCAGTTAATTCACCTACCATTTGATCGTATTCATAATCGCTTATTACTGGCGCATCCATAACATGGTAACGATAATTGTGATAATTAATTTTTTCTTTTAATTGTTCAAGTTGAAACTTATCACGCTGCTCATCCATAGGTTTTCCCAAAATGTGAATTTTAGTCCATTTTTTCATTATTATACATATTTAAGATATATGATTCTTTATTTAGCCAATATTCATATGGAGTATGATAAATATTGAGTTCATTTTCATAACCGCCAGGTTAGCCTGGCGGTTATGTATTTAATATTAAAAAAAAGTGTAATTTTGCGAATAATGTTTAAAATACTAATTACCAATTATACACGCCATCAAGGTCTTCTTCGGATACATCAAACACAGAATTATTTGGCGAAAGGGGAACGCGTGTCATCCATTCAGGCAAACGATCATCTGCCTTGNTAAATCCAGCTTTCAAATTAAATTCATGCTCCCATTTTAACGATGTCCTACCTAATTCTTGNAGAATATCGTTACTAACATTCCAATCATATCGGGCATTTAACATATCCCGAATCGTACCTGGCGCAGAAGTAAATCCAGGCCCAGTAAAAATACATGCTCCGAGAGTATCATACCCAGCCATATTTATTTGAACCGTTCGCGAGAGATCAGCTTGTCCTTTTGGGTCCAAATGATTAATTTTCGCCCTTATCGTCAATCCAGAAGTATGATCTGCACCTTGTGGCGAGGTTGCATAGGTAACACCCGTGCCTTTTATCGCACGCGGCTCGTATGCTGACATTGCCTGACCTTTAACTGCAGGTACTTGCTCAACTCCTAACACTTTCCCAGTTATGGTTGCCCCACTTCCCAATAATCGACCTAATGGAGTATTTGATCTAATTTCATCAATCAATTGCATAGCCCGATTTCCATCGCCAAAATCCATGATCCCGGCTTTGGCAGCGACACCAAGAGCTGCTCCGATTTCAATAGAATCAAGCCCCAGGTCATTCACAATATAATTAATCTTTGCTACGGTATCCAAATCGCTGATACCTAAATTGGATCCCATCAAACCTATGGTTTCGTATTCAATCGGTGATACGATAGAGTTTCCATTTCTGTCAGGGTAATTATTTGAACAACGTATGGTACAACCTGGCATGCAAGCATGGGTTGGTTCACCTTCTCCACCTCTTTCCAGGATTGTATTTCTCATATATTCACCACTAATCGTCTCAATATTATTAAATTGGCCCTGTGAAAAATTATTAGTTGGTAGTCCTCCAAATCCATTAGCCATACGAGACATTGCTGCAGTACCATAATCACGATACACAGCTGTTTGTGGAGCTTCCATTAATGCTTTAGTAAAAATCTTTTGTGCCTGTCGAAATTCTTCAGGATGTGCAATAGATGGTTTTTGTCCAATTCTTCCATCAATTACTATTGCTTTTATCTTTTTTGAACCCATTACTGCACCTAATCCACCACGCGCAGCTATTCTCGATGGAATGTTTTCTTTATCTAAATTTTGGATTCCAGCTGAAGACAATTGAAATTCTCCACTCCGTCCAATTAATGCAACAGCTATCTTGCTTCCATATTTATCTAATAGTTTTTTTGAGCAGTCGTATACTCCAAGACCGATTAACTCTTCAGCAGGGTCTAGTTTTATACCATTTGAATCTATAAATAAAACCGACCAATCATTGTTTATCGACTGATCTTCAATAATAAGTGCCTTTATTCCTAAATGCGTCATATATAAACCTGTTGTTCCGCCTGCGTTAGCTTCTTTCACTCCTCCGGTTAAGGGACTTTTTCCTCCAAAAGAAATGCGATCACAACTGGAGATCATGTGGCCTACCAACAAACCAGGTGCTAAAATTAGCTTATTCATTGGCCCGAGTGGCTCACAAGTCGGTACCACTTCATCGACTAAGAACTTTGCAACAAGTCCACGTCCGCCTAACCTTTCCCAGGACTTTGGTATATTTTCATAACTTACAGATTTATTTTTCAAATTTACGCGCCAAATTTTTGGAATACCTATATTTAGACTGGTTTCTGTCATTAACTTCTCCATCTAATGTTATTTGTATGTATTATATCTATGCGCAATGAGAAATCGTTATCTACTCACTATTATTCGAAATCATTACTCAAGGTTTTTTATTCACAACTGATTTCATTGCCTCGATAAATATATTCCCAGCCTGAGTTATTTCGTCTTCAGTTACAATTAACGGTGGTATCCATCGAATAACATTATCGAACGTACCACAAGTTAATAACAAAAGATTTCTTTTGAAGCATTCAGTAACCACCGCCTTGGTGGTCGATTTATCTGGCTTTCGATCAGTGGTACGGAATTCTACACCTATCATGAGACCCAGCCCGCGTACATCACCAATTACAGGAAAATCTTGTTGGACCTGTAGTAAATTTTTTATCAATTGATCTCCCCTAATTCTTGCATTATCAATCATTTCCTCTTCACGCATAGCCTTTATTGTTGCAACCCCAGCAGCACACGCAATTGCATTGCCACCATATGTTCCACCATGAGTCCCCGTTTGCCATTTTTTCATGATATCAAGCCTGCTAAATACTCCTGCAAGTGGTAAACCAGAAGCAATACCCTTCGCAACTGTCATAATATCTGGAGTAATATTGAAATGCTCCTGAGCAAACCACTTGCCTGTCCTTCCAAACCCTGATTGAATTTCATCTGCAATCAACATAATTCCATAATTGTCACAAATTTCTCGTATTTTTCGTAAAAATTCTAATGGAGGTACAACATATCCTCCTTCACCAAGGACAGGTTCAATCAATATTGCAGCGGTTTCAGTCGGGGCAGATTGCGACAACAAAAGAAACTCCAATTCATCCAAGCACCATTGAGTCGTCTGATCATCGCTCCATCCGTAGCGGTAGCTATATGGATATGGCGCAACGAAAACACCAGCCATGAGCGGCTGGTAACCCGCTCGATAAACAGTCTTTGAAGTTGTTAATGACATCGTGCCAACCGTCCGTCCATGAAAGCTACCTTGGAAAACAATGATATTAGTCCTTCCGGTGGCATGACGCGCCAACTTGATCGCTCCCTCGACAGCTTCAGCACCTGAATTTGTAAAGAAGAAACCATCCAAAGCAGGATTTACAATCGTCTTTAATTCCGTTATAAGTTCAAGCATTGGTTTGTGAATAACAATATTTACCTGACCATGAATTATTGACCCTGCTTGATTTTGTATCGCTTCCACAACCCGTGGATGGCAATGGCCAGTATTTGTAACACCTATCCCACAAGTAAAATCCAAATATTGATTTCCGTGTATATCATATATATAACATCCTTGAGCATGGTCCGCTTCTATTGAGAAAATTCGGGACCACACAGGTGATAAGTTTTTTTTATTATCAAAGATTTCACTCATCGAAAACCTCATATACAATTATCAATTGAAATATTCCTGCCTGTATGGATGGATAACAGGCAGGAATGTGAATTACTTAGCGTCAGTTAATACATACGGATCTATATCCGGAATACCAGGTTTTATCCATTTCTTTATGGGAAAATATAAAATTACACCAATTGCCATTGCTATCAAAGCCCAAGTTATCGTAGCCATGCCAAATTCAATAAAATTGGAGTATATAGCTAATATTATTATCAGTGCAGGTAATATGGTGACAATTGCTAGTCCAAAATATCCGCCGGGGATTTTCTGCCGTGGTAGTTCAGGTCTTGAAAAGCGTAATTTCCACATTGCAAAAAATTCAAACATTAATACAATCATATTTAGAAATACATCAATGACAACCAGAGCGGCAAAAGCAGAAAGCGAAAAGACTGAGTAGACAAATGCGCAAATTAATATTGCTATCCATGGAGTTCCATATTTGGAGTGTACTTTTACCATAAATTTTGGCATCATTCCATCTTCCGCTAAAGCGAATGGAATTCGAGTACCTCCCAAACTATTTCCGATGAATAATCCAATCATACTGAGTACCGCAGATATTGTGACTAAACCTCCCATAACTCTCGCCAGAGTTCCATCTGTTTGTCCAGTGAGTTTATCCGCTACTGCATGGGCAATATCAGGGAACTCCCAACCGACAGAGCTGGAAAGGTCTACACCCCATTGTTCGGACTGTTCAGGTGGTACACCATAATCTTCAAGAACAGGGCCAATGCCTTCTCCACTTTCATACTCTTCAATTCCCCAAAGCTGATACTTACCCTCCTCGCCAGCCCCTCCATACAATCCAGCGATAGTTGGGATTGAATATGTGGCAATTGCAGCTACAAGCACAAGGACCATCGCGAGTGGATAAGTTTTTTTAGGATTTACAATCTCATCGCCAGCTGCTGTAGGAAGTTCCCATCCCATGAAATTCCACATCGCAACGTAGATACCCGTGCTTAGTGCAGCAGTTAAGTTATCAAAGTTNACNTGCTCACCNCCTGGAAGAAATGGGAGTTGAATNGTTGAGCCACTTTTNATCCATGCAATTATGCCTATAATCGACATNATAATAAGTGGAATCAACATAACCAGACCAATTCCGCTGGTTGTTAAACCAGACAATCGAGCGCCTCGTACACTTAAAGCGCTAACGGACCAAATTAGTACTGCAGCAACGATAAATGATAAGAAAGAACTCGATAGGGTTACATTACCAATTGTAACTCCTTCACGAATCGCAGGAAAAAAATATCCTAAGTAGTAGGCCGCTAAAACCGGGTATATTGAAACATCCACCCAGGATACAACCCAGTTCATCCAACCACCCATAAAGCCAATAAATGGTCCAAAAGCTTGCTTTAGCCAGTGGTAATAGCCACCTTCAACAGGCATCATCGACTGCATTTCGCGTACCATTAACATGTTTGGGAT
>Ga0031656_10000183_pt1 | contig 18728 bp, 16 predicted proteins | sample FrelakmetDIP11DI_FD_55080 | JGI IMG/M metagenome (GOLD analysis project Ga0031656, IMG submission 55080) | Freshwater lake sediment microbial communities from the University of Notre Dame, USA, for methane emissions studies - DIP11 DI | ecosystem: Environmental > Aquatic > Freshwater > Lake >... | reverse complement strand
GGAGGACCTGCGAGCCCGGGTCCGGCGCGGGGATGCCGTAGCGGCGGGCGATCCATGCGCTGATTGCCTCGCGCAGCGGCACGGTGCCGNCGGTCAGCGGGTAGCTCGCCAGCCCNCCNAGGTGCTCGGCCAGAGCCGCCTTGATGAACGCCGGCGTCGCGTGCTTCGGCTCGCCGATGGANAGCGAGATCGCGCTGTGCGCAGGGCTCGGNGTCACCTGCCCGAAGAGCGCGCGCAGCTTCTCGAACGGGTAGGGCTGCAGCCGGGCGAGGCGGGGATTCATGGGGATCCTCCGGCGCGCGCTAGCGCACGCCGGATGAGGGCTCGAACGCCGGCAGGGCCACCGGGGGCGGCGGTTTCCAGCCGCGCTTGCGATGCTCCGCGACCACGTTGGTGAAGATGCCGCCGCGGACGTACCACTTCGCCGTGACCCGCATGAAGCGGGGCGCGGTCGCCTTGACCAGATCGTCGAGGATGCGGTTGGTGACCTTCTCGTGGAAGGCCCCCTGGTCGCGGAACGACCACATGTAGAGCTTCAGGCTCTTCAGCTCGACGCACTTGCGGTCGGCGACGTAGTCGATGGTGAACGCCGCGAAGTCGGGCTGGCCCGTCAGCGGACACAGGCAGGTGAACTCCGGCACCTCCATGTGGATGAGGTAGTCCCGCTGCGGGGCGGGATTGGCGAAAGTGTCCAGTGTTCTGCTCGGCGTGCTGGGCATCGCGGCGATCGGGTGGCGGAGTCGGGGTGTTATTATACGGTCCGCTTTCCGCACGGCCGGCGNTGTCGCCCGTGCCCACCCGACCGTCCAACAACAGGTGCGGCCCCAAGCAGCCGCTCAAAGCCAGTCNGTCACCGTGCGTCTCACTCAGATCAAGCTCGCGGGATTCAAGTCGTTCGTCGACCCCACGCATATCGGCGTTCCGGGGCAGCTGGTCGGGGTGGTGGGACCGAACGGCTGCGGCAAGTCCAACATCATCGATGCCGTGCGCTGGGTCCTTGGCGAGTCCAAGGCGAGCGCGCTGCGCGGCGAGTCGATGCAGGACGTCATCTTCAACGGCTCGGCGCTGCGCAAGCCGGTGGCGCGGGCGAGCGTCGAGCTGATGTTCGACAACAGCCTCGGCAAGGCCGCCGGGCAGTGGTCGCAGTACGCGGAGATCTCGGTCAAGCGGGTGCTGACGCGCGACGGGGAGTCGAGCTACCTGATCAACAACACCCACGTCCGCCGCCGCGACATCCAGGACATCTTCCTCGGCACCGGCGTCGGGCCGCGCGCCTACGCGATCATCGAGCAGGGGATGATCTCCCGGGTGATCGAGGCCAGGCCCGAGGAGCTGCGCATCTTCCTCGAGGAGGCGGCGGGCGTCTCCAAGTACAAGGAGCGCCGGCGCGAGACCGAGAACCGCCTGGAGGACACGCGGGAGAACCTCGCGCGCGTGGACGACATCCGGCGCGAGCTCGAGACGCAGATCGAGAAGCTCACCCACCAGGCCGAGGTGGCGCGCCACTACAAGGGGCTGGCCGAGGAGGCGACGCTCAAGCAGCAGATCCTCTGGCTGATGCGCAAGCAGGACGCCGAGGCCGAGGCGCAGAAGCACCAGCGCGAGGTCGAGCGCGTCACCAACGAGCTGGAGGCCGAGACCGCGCGGCTGCGCTCGACCGAGAGCAGCCTCGAGACGCTGCGGGCGGACCACTACCGGGCCGGCGACGCCGTCAACGTCGCGCAGGGCGAGTTCTACGCCGTCAACGCGGAGGTCTCGCGGCTCGAGTCGGAGATCCGCTTCGTCAGCGAGACGCGGCAGCGGCTTGAGGCGCAGGCCGCGCAGGTCGCGCTGCAGCTCGACCAGTGGCAGCGCCAGCGCGGCGAGCTCGAGGATGCGCTGGGCATGTGGCGGGAGCGCAGGTCGGGGGCCGGGGAGCGCGTCGACCAATCCCGCGGCCTGCTCGCCGACGAACAGGGACGCCTGCCCGGTTTCGAGGAGGCCTTCCGCGCGATGCAGCAGCAGGTCGCGCAGGCGCGCGACGCCATCGCGCGCGCCGACCAGGCCTTCAGGCTGGAACAGAACACGCTCGAGCACGTCGGCAAAGTCCTGCAGCAGCTGGAGGCCCGCGAGGAGCGGCTTGCCACAGAACGGGCTTCCCTTGCCGAGCCGGACCCCGCGCAGATCGCAGATCTCGAGGGGCGCATCGCGGACGCCGACGCCGAGATCGCCGGCGTCGCCGAGCGCGTCGAGGCGCTGCAGGAAGCGGTACCCGTCCTGGAGGCGGCGCGAGCGGCGGCCCTGGCGAGACTTCAGGAGGTCGAACGTGAGGCGAGCCAGCTCGAAGGCAGGCTCGCCGCGCTGCAGGCGATCCAGGCTCGCGTCGAGGAAAACGGCGAGATCATCGACTGGCTCGATCGGCACGGCCTCGCCGCGTTGCCGCGCCTGTGGCAGAAGATCACGGTCGAGCCCGGCTGGGAACAGGCTGTCGAGTCCATTCTGCGGGAGCGGCTGCACGCGCTTGAGCTCGCCGACCCCGACGTTCTGCAGCGGCTGCTCGACGATCCGCCGCCGGCCAGGGTCAGCATTTTCGGTTCCGGCGGCAGCGGGAGCGCGGCCGCGGCGGCTGGCGAGCACCGGCCGCTCGCCGACGTGGTCAAGTACTCGGATCGCGGCGCGCGGGCGCTGGTGGAGGATTGGCTGTCCGGCTGCTACGCGTACGAGGGCACCCCGCGGCTGATGACGCGCCTCGCCCTTGCCGCGGGCGCGGTGCTGGTGAATCGCGACGGCCACCANTTCACGCGCTTCGGCGTGAGTTTCCACGGCCCCGACTCGGGCGACGCGGGCATNCTCGCCCGGCAGAGCGAGATCGAGGGTCTCGCCGCGGAACGGGTGACGTTCGACGCTCTGCTCGATGAGGCACGCCGNGTCCGCGAGGCGGCCGAGGCGCAGCTCGGCGCGCGCCGCGACGAGATCGACGGACTGCAGCTGCAGGTCGCGGGGCTGCGCGAGCGCCGGCACGAACTGGAGCTGGAGCATCTGCGCCTGATCGAAGGCGGCGAGCGCGTGCGCTCGCGGGGCGAGCAGATCGGCGCGGAACTGGCGGAGATCCGGGCGCAGAAGGAGGCCGAGCTCGGTCACCAGGCCGCGGGAGAGGCGAACCTCGAGCGCCACCAGGCCGATATCGACGGGCTGTACGAGTCGTTCGAGGACGTGCGCCGCCGGCACGATGACGCGGCGCGCGCGCAGGAGGGGCAGCGCCAGGCCATTCAGCGCGCCGAGCTCGCCGCGCGCGAGGCGGAATTCGCGGCGCGCGAATGCGACGCCAAGATCGGCGAGATCGAACGCGGGATCGGCGGGCTCGCTGAACAGCTCGCCTCGGCGGCGCAGCGCGCGGAGCACGCGCGCCTGGAGCTGGCGACACTGGAGGACGAAAGCCTGCGCGAGCAGCTGCAGGCCGCGCTGGCGCATCGGGGCGAGCGCGAGCAGACGCTCGCCGGCGCACGCAATCTTCACGAGGACCTCGGCCAGCGCCTGCGGCTCGCCGAGGAGGAGCGCCTGTCCTGCGAGCAGCGCCTCGGGCCGCTGCGCGAGCGCATCGGCGATCTGCGCCTCAAGGAGCAGGCGGCGCGGCTCAACTTCGAGCAGTTCGCGCAGCAGCTCGCCGACGCCGGCGCCGACGAGGCCGCGGTGGCTGGGCGCATCGAGAAGGGCATGCGGCCGAACGCCCTGGCAGCGGACATCACCCGGCTGCACCAGGAGATGTCCGAGCTCGGCGCGATCAACATGGCCGCCCTGGAGGAGCTCGCGGCATCCGCCGAGCGCAAGCACTTCCTCGACTCGCAGGCCACCGACCTCGCGCAGGCGCTGGACACCCTCGAGAGCGCGATCCGCCGCATCGACCGCGAGACCCGCGACATGCTTCAGCAGACCTTCGACGAGGCGAACCGCCACTTTGCGCAGCTCTTTCCGACGCTGTTCGGTGGCGGCGAGGCGAAGCTGGTGATGACCGGCGACGAGATTCTCAATGCGGGCGTCGAGGTGCGCGCGCAGCCGCCGGGCAAGCGCAACTCCAGCATCCATCTCCTGTCGGGCGGCGAGAAGGCGCTCACTGCGACCGCGCTCATCTTCTCGCTGTTCCAGCTCAACCCGGCGCCCTTCTGCCTGCTCGACGAGGTCGACGCGCCGCTGGACGACACCAACACCGAGCGTTTCTGCAACCTGGTGCGCAAGATGAGCGACCAGACGCAGTTCCTGTTCATCAGCCACAACAAGATCACCATGGAACTGGCCGAGCAGCTCATCGGGGTCACGATGCAGGAGCAGGGCGTGTCCCGCGTCGTCGCGGTCGACATGGAGGAGGCCCTGCGCATGAAGGAAGCCCAGGCGGCCTAGGAGCGCGCGAGATGAGCGACCTGCAGATCGGCCTCGCCGTCATTGGCGCGTTTGTCATCGGCGCGGTCATTGCCTACAACAAGTGGCAGGAAGGGCGGGTGGCACGGCGCGCCGACCGCGATTTCGGCTCGCGGCATCCCGACGTGCTCGTCTCGCGCACCGCCGCGGGCGCGGAGCCCCCCGAGCCGGACGCGCCGCGCGCGACTGCTGTTGCGGGCGTTGCATCGCGAGCTGCGGCCGTGGAGCGGGTCGAGCACACGATGGGCGACGTCGACGCGCCGCCGGTGCCGCATACGCCGGCGTTCGAGGCCGACTGGGCGTCGGACCGCGCGCCGCTCGACGCGCGGGTCGATTGCGTCGCCACGCTCGCGCTCGGGCAGCCGATCTCGGGCGCGGAGGCGCTGGCGGCTGGCGTGCTTGCAGACGAGGGCGTGACGAAGCCGGTGCGGTGGGAAGGCGAGCGTGCGGACGGGGGCTGGGAGCCGGTCGAGGCCGATGGCACCTATCGCAGTCTGCGCGCCGGCCTGCAGCTTGCCGACCGCAACGGGCCCGCGACGGCGCAGGAGCTGGGCGTCTTCGTCAAGGGCATGCAGGACGTGGCGGCGACCCTTTCGGCCGAGCTTGCGGCTCCCGACGTCGGCGGCGCGGCCGGGCAAGCGGTAGCGCTGGACGAGTTCTGCGCGGACGTGGACGTGCAGATCGGCCTGAACGTGATCGCGACCGAGACCCAGCCTTTCGCGGGCACCAAGCTGCGTGCGCTGGCCGAGGCGGGCGGACTGCGGCTGGGCGACGACGGCGCTTTCCATCGCTACGATGACCATGGGCACGAGCTCTACTCGCTGTCCAACGGCGGCGACCCGCCGTTCACGGCGGAAGGGCTGCGCGCGCTTGCGACCCAGGCCGTGACCGTGACGCTCGACGTGCCCCGCGCCCCGGGGAGCACCGCGACCTTCCGGCTCTACCTCGATTTCGCACGCCAGCTCGAGCAGGCGCTGGGGGGCATGCTGGTGGACGACAACCGCAAGCCCGTGGGCCAGGCGGCACTCGACCGCATCGGGCGCCAGCTCGAGCGCATCTACGGCCAGATGGATGCACGCGGCATCCCGGCCGGCAGCCCGGCGGCGCAGCGCCTGTTCTCCTGACCGGAATGTCCGCGCCCCGGGATGTGGTGGAGCGCGCGCGCAAGCTGCGCGAGGACATCGAGACGCACAACTACCGGTACTACGTGCTCGACGCCCCGACGGTTTCCGATGCGGAGTTCGACGCACTGTTCCGGGAGCTCCAGGCGCTGGAGTCGGCCTATCCCGAGCTCGCCGCCGCGGACTCGCCGACGCAGCGCGTCGGCGCGGCCCCGCTGGATGCCTTCGGCGCGGTGACCCACCGGGCACCGATGCTGTCCCTGAACAATGCGTTCGACGAGGCCGACGTCGAGGCGTTCGACCGGCGCATCCGCGAGTCCCTCGGCGTCGACTCGATCGCGTACGACTGCGAGCCGAAGTTCGACGGCCTCGCGGTGAGCCTGGTCTACGAGAACGGCGTGCTGGCGCAGGGCGCGACGCGGGGCGACGGCACCACGGGCGAGGACGTGACCGCGAACCTGCGGACCGTGCGCAGCATTCCCCTGCGCCTGCGCGCCGGCGTGCCGCCGCGCAGGCTCGAGGTGCGCGGCGAGGTGCTGATGCTGCGCGCCGACTTCGAGCGCATGAACGCCCGGCAGCGCAGCCGCGCGGAGAAGGAGTTCGTCAATCCGCGCAACGCNGCNGCCGGCAGCCTCCGGCAGCTCGATCCGCGGGTCACCGCGCAGCGCCCGCTGCGGTTCTTTGCCTACGGTCTCGGGGAGACGGATGGGTTGGACCTGCCGTCGACGCAGCATGACGTCCTCGACGGCCTGGACCATCTCGGCCTGCCGGTGAACCCGGAGCGGCGCGTCGTCCACGGGCTCGCGGGGCTCCTGGAGTTCTATCGCGACATACAGGCGAGGCGGGCGTCGCTGCCCTACGAAATCGACGGCGTGGTGTACAAGGTCGACCGCCTGGACTGGCAGGGCGAACTCGGCTTCGTCTCGCGGGCGCCGCGCTTTGCCATCGCCCACAAGTTCCCCGCCGAGGAGGCGACCACGGAGGTGCTAGGCATCGAGGTGCAGGTCGGACGCACCGGCGCGGTCACCCCCGTCGCGCGGCTCAAGCCGGTCTTCGTCGGCGGGGTCACCGTCACCAACGCCACGCTGCACAACGAGGACGAGGTGCGCCGCAAGGACGTCTGGCGAGGCGACACGGTGGTGGTGCGGCGCGCGGGCGACGTCATTCCGGAGGTGGCTCGCGTCGCGGCCCATGGACCGCGGCAGCCCGCCGACCGCTTCCTGATGCCGGCGCGGTGCCCGGAGTGCGGGTCGGCGGTGGTCCGGCCGGAGGGCGAGGCGGTGGCGCGCTGCACGGGAGGCCTGTTCTGTCCCGCGCAGCGCAAGCAGGCACTGCTGCATTTCGCGTCTCGGCGCGCCATGGATATCGAGGGCCTGGGAGAGAAGCTCGTCGACCAGCTCGTCGACGGCCAGGTGGTGCGCACGCCGGCGGAACTCTACAAGCTCGGCCTGGCGAAGCTGGCGGCGCTCGACCGCATGGGTGAGAAGTCTGCGCAGAACGTGCTCGATGCGCTCGAGAAATCGAAACGCACCACGCTGGCGAGGTTCATCCATGCCCTGGGCATCCGCAACGTGGGAGAAGCGACGGCCAGGGACCTCGCGCGTCATTTCGGCGATGTCGATCCGCTGATGACCGCCGATCTCGAAAGCCTGCAAGCCGTTCGCGACGTGGGTCCGGTAGTGGCACAGTCCATACGCGACTTCTTCGCCGAGCCCCACAATGTCGAGGTGGTCGAACAACTGCGCGCTGCCGGGCTGACCTGGGAGCGGGAGGCACCCGCACGGCTGGCGACGGGTGCCGCCGCCGGCAGGACCTTCGTGCTCACCGGAACGCTGCCCGCGCTCACCCGCGAGGAAGCGGGCGCGCTCATCGAGTCGCACGGCGGCAAGGTGAGCGGTTCGGTGTCGCGGAAGACCGATTACGTGGTGGCGGGCGCGGAGGCGGGCAGCAAGCTCGAGAAGGCGCGCCAGCTGGGTGTAACCATCCTGGACGAGGATCAGCTCCTCGCCCTCTTGCGAAAGGACGAGGAGTGACGATGCGCTTGATTACCAAGGCGGTGTTTCCCGTGGCCGGCCTGGGGAGCCGGTTCCTGCCCGCGACCAAGGCGAGTCCGAAGGAGATGATGCCGATCGTGGACAAGCCGCTGATCCAGTACGCGGTGGAGGAGGCTGTGGCGGCCGGACTGACCGAGATGATCTTCATCACCGGGCGCCACAAGCGGGCGATCGAGGACCATTTCGACAAGGCCTACGAGATCGAGAACGAGCTTTCGCAGCGGGGCAAGCGCGACCTGCTGGAGCTCGTGCGGGACATCCTGCCCAAGCACGTGACCTGCATCTACATCCGGCAGTCGGAGCCGCTCGGCCTGGGGCACGCGGTGCTCTGCGCCCAGCCGGTGGTGAACAACGAACCGTTCGCGGTGATGCTCGCCGACGATTTCATCGATGCCGACCGGCCGGTCATGCGCCAGATGGTGGACGTGTTCGAGTACGAGCGCGCCTCCGTGCTCGGCGTGCAGGAGGTGCCGCGCGAGTCGACCGGGAGCTACGGCATCGTNCGGACGCGCNGCCTCGGCGAGCGGCTGGAGCACGTGGAGGCGATCGTGGAAAAGCCCCAGCCCGCCGAGGCGCCGTCNACNCTGGGCGTGATCGGACGCTACATCCTGACGCCGGCCATCTTCGCGCACCTGCAGCGGATCAAGCCCGGAGCAGGCGGCGAGATCCAGCTGACCGACGGGATCGCCTCGCTCATGGGCAACGAACGCGTCCTCGCCTACCGGTTCGAAGGAACGCGCTACGATTGCGGCTCGAAGCTCGGCTATCTCAAGGCGACGGTGGCGCTTGGTCTGAAGCATCCCGAGGTCGGCGCCGCGTTCGGGGATTACTTGCGGAGCGGCCCTGCTGCCTGACGGACCGCTTGCGGCTATACTGCCAATTTCAGTGAATGCTTATATTCTCGGCGAGGAGACGACAATGGCAGACAAGCTGATGATCGTGATGGTCAACACCGACCCGCGCAACGGCCCCGAGCTCGGCGCCCCGTTCTTCCAGGCCGCGGTGGCTGCGGCGATGGAGTACGAGGTTGAAGTGATCCTCACCGGGCGCTCCGGCGAGCTCGCCGTGAAGGGCGTCGCCGAGCGGCTGTTCGTGAAGGAGGGCTCGGAAAAGAGCGTCTACGGGTTCATCCAGGACGCGCACGAGGCCGGCGTCAAGTTCAAGGTGTGCACGCCGACGCTGGACCTGTGGGGCAAGGATCTCATTCCGGAGATCGAGGAGACCGTGGGTGGTGCCTACGTCATCGAGCAGGCGATGGACGACGACGTGGTGACGTTCACCTACTGAGGGGCGACGAGCCAGGGGGACGGTTGGGGACGCTGTCGGCCGACGAGGCCTGGAGGATGCTCGACGAGGCCGACCTCGTTGTGCCGGAGGCGGAAGTGGATGCGGCCATCGCGCGCGTGGCGGGGAAGCTCGCCGCCGATTACCGCGATCTGTATCCGCTGGTCCTGTGCGTGATGAACGGAGCGGTGTTCTTCTGCGCCCGCCTGCTGCCGCTGCTGCGGTTCCCGCTGCACCTGGACTACGTGCATTGCTCGCGCTACGGCGACGAGATCCACGGCCGCGCGCTGCGCTGGAAGGTCGAGCCGCAGGAGTTCGTCAAGGGGCGGCACGTGCTCGTGGTGGACGACATCCTGGACGTAGGCGAGACGCTCGTGGCGATCAAGGCGAAGGTGCTGGAGCGCGGCGCGGTGTCCTGCAAGGTGGCGGTGCTGGCCGACAAGCTGACCGGCAAGGCGAAGCCGGTGGCGCCGGATTACGTCGGCATGGAGATTCCCGACCGTTTCGTGTTCGGGTGCGGACTGGACGCCTACGGTTCGTGGCGCAACCTCCCGGCCATCTACGCGGTAAGGGGAAGCTGATGCTCGCGATCATCGGCGGCAGCGGCCTCACCCAGCTCGCCAACCTGGAGGGGACGGAGCGCAAGGTGGTGCGGACGCCCTATGGGGAGCCGTCGGGGGCCATCACCTTCGGCACGCTGCGCGGCCAGAAGGTGATGTTCCTCGCCCGCCACGGATATGGCCACACGATCCCGCCGCACGAGGTCAACTACCGCGCCAACATCTGGGCCCTGCACGAAGAAGGCGCGAGCGGCATCGTCTCGGTGGCGAGCGTCGGCGGCATCCGCGACGACCTCGGGCCCGGCACGCTGGTGGTTCCGCACCAGGTGATCGACTACACCTGGGGACGCCGCTCGACGTTCTTCGAAGGGGGCGACGTACCCGTAACCCACGTCGACTTCACCGAGCCGTTCTCGCCGCGCCTGCGCGGGAGCCTGTTCGAGGCGGCGCGTGCCTGCGGTGAGCTCCTTCACGACGGCGCCGTCTACGCCTGCACGCAGGGGCCGCGCCTGGAAAGCGCGGCGGAGATCGAGCGGCTGGCCCGGGACGGCGCCGACGTCGTCGGCATGACCGGCATGCCCGAAGCCGCGCTCGCGCGCGAGCTGGATTTCGAGTACGCGACCATCGCGGTGGTGGTGAACCACGCGGCGGGGCGGGGCGAGAGCATCAAGGGCATCCGCTTCGAGAAGCTCGAGGAGATGCTGCAGCTTTCGATGGCGCGCGTGCGGCGGATCATCGAGGAAGTGGCGCAGCGCGCATGATCCGCGAGGTCCTGCGCATGGGCGACCGGCGNCTGCTCGAGCAGGCCCGGCCGGTCGCCGNCTTCGACACGCCCGANCTGCATGACCTCCTCGCGGACATGCGGGACACCATGGCCCACCTGAACGGCGCCGGGCTGGCCGCGCCGCAGATCGGGGTGGGGCTGCAGGTGGTGCTCTTCGGCGTCCACGCGAACCCCCGTTACCCGGACGCCGAGGAGGTTCCCGACACCGTCCTGATCAACCCGGTGCTGGCGCCGATCGGGGACGAGGTGGTCGAGGGCTGGGAGGGCTGCCTGTCGGTGCCCGGCATGCGCGGTCTGGTGCCGCGGCACCGGAGGCTGCGCTATACCGGCTTCGACGAGCGCGGCCACCCCATCGACCGGACCGTGGAGGGCTTCCATGCAGTGGTCGTGCAGCACGAGGTGGACCACCTGCTGGGTGTGCTCTACCCCATGCGCGTCCGCGACATGACGAAGTTCGGCTTCATCGACGCGCTGTTCCCCGGCACCGACGTCCGGGACGACTGACCGCGCGGGCGGCGGCGCGACCTATTCCAGCGCGGCCAGCAGATCCTGCTCCAGCATCAGCACGGCCCTGGTGCTCGCGAGCGCCGGACCGCTGACCAGGAAGACGTCCTCCGCGCGCTCCCCCAGGGTGACGATCTTCGCGGTGTGGAGATCGAGACCGTACTGGCCGAGCACGCGCGCGGTGGAGTAGAGCAGGCCCGGCCGGTCCCCTGCGGTGATCGACACGAGGTGGTACTGGCCCCGCTCGTCGGGCCGGATGTTCACCTCCGGCCGGATGGGGAAGTGCTTGAGCTGCCGCGACACCCGCCCGCGCACCGGCGGCGCGAGCGGCAACTGCTTCTCCAGGGCCTCGGCGAGGTCGTGCTCCACCAGGCTGATCATCTCGCGGTAGTGCGGGGCGGGGCCGGTGCCGAGCACCATGAATGTGTCCAGCGCGTAGCCGTGCCGGGTGGTGTGGATCTTGGCGTCGGCGATGGTGTAGCCGATACGCTCGAAAAAACCGCAGATGCGCGCGAAGAGATCGCGCTGGTCGCGTGCGTAGATCATCACCTGCAGGCCCTCGCCGATCGGCGAGAGCCGTGCCTTCACCACCGGCGCGGCGCTGTTCACCCGGTAGTGCAGCACGCGGGTCTGCCAGGCGATCTCCTGCGGATCGTGGCGCAGGAAGTAGGCGACGTCCAGTTCCTTCCACAGGGCCTCGCCGACGCCTTCGGCGAGGGCGTAGAGACGCAGCAGCCGTCGCACCTCGGCCTGCTTTGCCTCGACATCCTGGTCGAGGCCGGGCGTGCCGTCGCGGAGCAGCCGCCGCGTGGCTCGGAACAGGTCCTCGAGGAGCTTGCCCTTCCACGCGTTCCAAACCTTCGGGCTGGTCCCGCGCACGTCCGCGACCGTCAGGAGGTAGAGCGCGACGAGGCGCCGCTCGGTCTTCACCACTGCGGCGAACGCGCGGATCACCTCCGGATCGGAGAGGTCCTTCTTCTGCGCCACGCTGGACATGGTGAGGTGGTGCTTGACGAGGAACACGACCAGGTCGACGTCCTCTTTCGCGAGACCGTGCTGGCGGCAGAAGAGGCGCGCATCGGCGGCGCCGAGCGTCGAGTGGTCGCCGCCGCGGCCCTTGGCGATGTCGTGGAAGATGGCCGCGACGTAGAGCAGCCACGGTCGTTCGAAGCTCGCCATGAGGCGGCTGCAATAGGGGTACTCGTGCGAGAACTCGACCATGGTGAAGCGCCGCACGTTCCTGAGCACGGTGAGGATGTGCTGATCGACGGTGTAGACGTGAAACAGGTCGTGCTGCATCTGCCCCACGATCCTGCCGAACACCGGGATGTAGCGGCCAAGGATCGAGTTCTGGTTCATGCGGCGGAATTCGTGCACGATGCCGCGCGGCTGCTGGAGGATGGCGAGAAAGGTCGCGCGGTTCACCGGGTCGCGGCGGAAGCGCGCGTCGATGCGCATGCGCGCGCGCCACAGCGCGCGCAGCGTGGCCGCGGTCATGCCCTTGAGCTCCGGGTGCTGCTGCAGCAGCAGGAAACTCTCCAGGATGGCATGCGGCTCGCGCTCGAAGATCGCCGGCTCGCGTGCATGGAGCAGTTCGCGGACCGCCTGGAACCGATCGTTGATGGGTTGCGGCTCGGCGCCCTCGCTCGGGAAGATCGCCGCCCCCAGGTTCTGCAGCAGGATGGTATTGAGCTGCGTCACCGCCTTGGCCGTGCGGTAGTAGCGCTGCATGAAGATCTCGCTGGCCCGCTTGGCGGCGGTCGGGGCGTAGCCGAACGAGACCGCCAGCGCGTGCTGGTGGTCGAAGATGACGCGGTCCTCGCGCCGGCCGGCGAGGAAATGCAGGCGGATGCGGATGTCCTGCAGGAACGAGATGTGGCGTTTGAGCTGGCGGGCCTCCTCGCGCGTGATCAGCCCGCCCGCGGCGAGGTCTCGCCAGTCGTCGCCGAGGCCGCTTGCCCGGCTGACCCACAGGACCACCTGGAGATCGCGCAGGCCGCCAGGCGACTCCTTGAGGTTCGGCTCGAGGCTGTACGGAGTGTCCTGGAACCTGGCGTGACGCTGATCCTGCTCCAGGCGCTTGGCCTTGAAGAACGCCCGCGTGTCCAGGGAAGCCGCCACCGCGCCGCGCAGGGCGGCGAACTGGCGCCGGCTGCCGGCGACCAGCCGCGACTCCATCAGGGCCGTCCGCACCGTGATGTCCTTGGTCCACTCCTCCCGGCACTGCTCGAGCGTGCGCACGCTGTGGCCGATCTCCAGCCCGATGTCCCAAAGCCGACCCACGAATTCCTCCAGCGCCCGGGCATCGGCATCGGCGGGCGCCGCGGTCAGCAGCACCAGGATGTCGACGTCCGAATGCGGAAACAGCTCGCCGCGCCCGAAGCCGCCGACCGCCACGAGCGCCGCGCCGGCCGGCAGGCGGCTGTGGTGCCAGACGTCGCGCAGAACCTGGTCGACCAGGCGCCGGTGAGCGGCGAGGTAGCGGCGTTCGTCCGGCGCCGCGGCGTACTCCGATCGCAACGCGGCACGCGCCTGCGCCAGCCGGGTCTTGAGCCCGGCGACGTCAGCGCGCGGCCTGGCGCGCGGCGCGGCAACGGCGCTCACCCGTCCTCAGGCGGCGGTGAGCCGCTCCGGAGCCGGCGGCATGCCGGGGGAGACGGTGAGAATCTCGAAGCCCGTGTCGGTCACGAGCACGGTGTGCTCCCACTGCGCCGAGAGGCTGTGATCCTTGGTGACGATGGTCCAGCCGTCGGCGAGCTCGCGGATCGCGGGCTTGCCGGCGTTGATCATGGGTTCGACGGTGAAGATCATGCCTGCCTGCAGCTTCAGGCCGGTTCCGGCGCGGCCGTAGTGGAGCACCTGCGGCTCCTCGTGAAACTTGCGGCCGATGCCGTGTCCGCAGAACTCGCGCACTACGCTATAGCCGTGGGACTCGGCGTGGCGCTGGATCGCCGCACCGATGTCGCCCAGGAAGCCGCCGGGGCGGATCTGCGTGATCCCGAGCCACATGCACTCGAAGGTCACGTCGCACAGGCGCCGTGCCTGGATGGACGGCTCGGCGACGTAGAACATGCGGCTGGTGTCGCCGTGGAACCCGTCCTTGATCACGGTGATGTCGATGTTCAGGATGTCGCCACCCTTCAGCATCTTGTCCCCGGGAACACCGTGGCAGACCTGGTGGTTGACCGAGGTGCAGATGGAGCGCGGATAGGGCTTGTACCCCGGCGGGGCGTAGTTGAGCGGCGCCGGGACCGTGCCTTGCACGTCCACCATGTAGTCGTGGCAGATGCGGTCGATCTCGCCGGTCGTGACTCCCGGTTTCACGAACGCCGCCACGTAGTCGAGCACCTCTGCGGCGAGGCGTCCGGCGACCCGCATGCTCTCGATTTCGTCCCCGCTTTTCAATACCACCGCCATCGGTCCTGCAGCCCTTCCGGAGAAAATCCGCGAGGTTAGTCGAAGCCGCGCCGGTCCGCCATTCGCCGCGGACGGCGGGTGGGGCGGGGCGGCTGCGGAGGGAACTCAATAATTTCCTGTTTGGCAAGGAAAATGTTGAGTAGTTTCGGCAGTGCATGATATCCTTTCCGGCTATTCTGGCGCGACCTCGGAATCCTTGCAGCAGGCGGATTCCGAGTCCGGAGCGCCGGGAGGCCCCGCCGGCAGAAGTCGCCGCGGAAAACGTTTCCCGCCCGACCGTCAGGGTGCCGCCAGCTCGCATGAGGAGCCGGTGGTCGATGGATTCGGGCGGTCAGTGACAACCCTGGCACGAGAGAGGAAACAGCGTCAGATGACCACCATGCGCCAAATGCTGGAGGCGGGCGTCCACTTCGGACACCAGACCCGCTACTGGAACCCGAAGATGGCTCCCTTCATCTTCGGCCACCGCAACAAGATCCACATCATCAACCTCGAAACGACGATGGTGATGTACCAGGAGGCGATGAAGTTCATCCGCCAACTGGCGGCGAACAAGGGCACGATCCTGTTCGTCGGCACCAAGCGCCAGGCGCGCGAGATCATCGCCGAGGAGGCCGCGCGCTGCAGCATGCCCTTTGTCGACCACCGCTGGCTGGGCGGCATGCTCACCAACTTCAAGACCGTCAAGCAGTCGATCAAGCGCCTGAAGGACATGGAGCAGATCGTTGCCGACGCCGGCCTGGAGAAGATGCCCAAGAAGGAGGCGCTGCATTTCAGCCGCGAGCTGGAGAAGCTGCAGAAGAGCCTCGGCGGCTTCAAGTCCCTCGACGGCGTACCGGATGCCCTGTTCATCGTGGACGTCGGCTACCAGAAGGGCGCCGTCCAGGAGGCCCGCAAGCTCGGCATCCCGGTCGTCGCCGTGGTCGACTCCAACCACTCGCCCGACGGCGTGAGCTACGTGATCCCGGGCAACGACGATTCGAGCCGCGCGATCCGCCTGTACGCGCGCGGTGTTGCCGACGCGGTGATGGAGGGCCGCTCCCAGACGATCCAGGAGATCGTCGAGGCCGGCGGCGAGGATTTCGTCGAGGTCGAGGAAGAGGGTTCCGCGGAGGCCTAGCGCCCGCGCGGCACCGCGATGCAAAGGGGGGCGCTGCAGCCCCCTTTTTTCGAATTGGATCAGTGAAAGCGAGAAGCAGATGGCAGACATTACCGCGGCCATGGTGAAGGAACTGCGCGAGATCACCGGGCTCGGCATGATGGAATGCAAGAAGGCGCTCGAGGAGGCCGGCGGCGACATCAAGAAGGCCGAGGACATCCTGCGCATCAAGAGCGGCGCCAAGGCCAGCAAGGCCGCTCAGCGCGTCGCGGCCGAGGGCGTGATCGGGGCGTACCTCGCACCCGGGGGCAAGCTCGGAGCGATGGTGGAAGTGAACTGCGAAACCGACTTCGTCGCCAAGAACGCGGACTTCCTCGCGTTCGCGCGCGGCCTGGCGGAGACGGTTGCCCGCGAGAACCCGGCCGACGTTGCCGCGCTCTCAGGCCTGACGGTCGGCGGCGAAAACATCGAGGCGAAGCGCCAGGCGCTGGTGCAGAAGATCGGCGAGAACCTCGCCATCCGGCGCTTCGTGCGCTACGAGTCCGCAGGCACGCTCGCCTCTTACCTGCACGGTGTGCGCATCGGCGTGCTGGTCGACCTCGCGGCCGGCGACGAGGCGCTCGGCAAGGACCTCGCCATGCACATCGCCGCGAGCAGGCCGGTGTGCGTATCGAAGGAGCAGGTTCCGGCCGAACTGATCGCCCGCGAGCGCGAGATCTACAGCGCGCAGGCGGCCGAGTCGGGCAAGCCGGCGAACATCGTCGAGAAGATGGTCGACGGGCGCATCGCGAAGTACCTCGCCGAGGTGACGCTGCTCGGCCAGCCGTTCGTGAAGGACCCGGACCAGGTGGTGGAGAAGCTGCTCGCGGCGAAGAAGGCGACGGTGAACCGCTTCACGCTGTTCGTCGTCGGCGAGGGCATCGAGAGGAAGACCACCGACTTCGCCGCCGAGGTGATGGCCCAGGCGGGGCTCTCCAAGGCCGGCGCCTAGGCGCGGGAGGCGCGATCGCGATGGCNGACTCGCCCCGCTACAAGCGCATCCTCCTCAAGCTGTCCGGTGAGGCGCTGATGGGGGACGATGCCTTCGGCATCAACCGCAACACCATCGAGACCATCGTCTCCGAGGTGGCCGAGATCGCCGCGCTCGGCGTCGAGATCGGCGTCGTGATCGGCGGCGGCAACATCTTTCGCGGCGTCGCGCTCGGCGCCGCCGGGATGGACCGCGCGACGGCCGACTACATGGGCATGCTCGCCACCATCATGAATGCCCTCGCGCTGGCCGATGTGATGCGCCAGAAGGGCCTCAACGCCCGCGTGCAGTCGGCGATCAACATCGAGCAGGTGGTCGAGCCGTACATCCGCCCCAAGGCGATCCGCTATCTCGAGGAAGGCAAGCTCGTCATCTTCGCGGCCGGCACCGGCAACCCGTTCTTCACCACCGACACCGCGGCGGCGCTGCGCGGCACCGAAATCGGCGCCGAGGTGGTCCTGAAGGCCACAAAGGTGGACGGCGTCTACACCGCCGATCCCAAGCTCGACACGCACGCGCAGCGCTACGAGAAGCTCTCCTACGACGAGGCGATCTCGCGCAATCTCAAGGTGATGGACGCCACCGCGCTCGCCCTGCTGCGCGACCAGAAGCTCCCCATCATCGTGTTCAGCATATTCACGCCCGGCGCACTGCGGCGCGTGGTCATGGGCGCGCCGGAAGGCACCCTGGTGCACGCTTAGGCTCCCCCGGAGAACGGCACATGGACGTCGCAGAGATCAGGAAATCGACCGAAACGCGCATGCAGAAGTCGCTCGAGGCGCTCCGCAACGACCTGGCCAAGGTGCGCACGGGCCGCGCCCACACCGGGCTGCTCGATCACATCATGGTGGACTACTACGGCACGCCGATGCCGGTGAATCAGGTCGCCCGCGTCACCCTGATCGATGCGCGCACCATCGGCGTGACGCCGTTCGAGAAGAAGATGGTTTCGGCGGTGGAGAAGGCGGTCCGAGACTCGGATCTCGGCCTGAACCCGGCCACGCAGGGCGAGCTCATCCGCGTGCCCATGCCGGCGCTCACCGAGGAGCGGCGCCGCGAGCTCATCAAGGTGGTGAAGCACGAGGGCGAGAACGCCAAGGTGGCGATCCGCAACCTGCGGCGCGATGCCAACAACCACCTGAAGGAAGAGCTCAAGAACAAGACCATCTCCGAAGACCAGGAGCGCCGCGCCCAGGATGACGTGCAGAAGCTCACCGACCGGCACATCGCGGAGGTCGACAGGCTGCTCGCGGAGAAGGAAAAGGATCTGCTCGCCGTCTAGCCGGAGCCCGCGACATGTTCACCAGCACCTCACACGCCATCCCGGTCACCGGTGACATCCCCCGCCATGTGGCCATCATCATGGACGGGAACGGCCGGTGGGCGAAGAACCGGTTTCTCCCGCGGGTCGCGGGGCATCGGCGCGGGGTCGAGGCGGTGCGCGCGTCGGTGCGCGCCTGCGCGCAGCGCGGCGTCCAGTTCCTCACCCTGTTCGCTTTCAGCTCGGAGAACTGGCGGCGCCCGGCGGAGGAAGTGTCCGTGCTGCGCCAGCTGTTCCGCGCCGCGCTGGAGCAGGAGGTCGANAAGCTGCACGAGGCGGACATTCGCCTGCGCGTNGTCGGCGACCTGGCGCCCTTCGGCGAGGCGATCGAGACGCTGGTCGCCCGCGCGGAAGCGCTGACGTCGGGCAACCGCGGGCTTACGCTGACCGTGGCCGCCAACTACGGCGGTCGCTGGGATCTGCTCCAGGCGTTCAATGCGCTGGCGCAGCGGCATCCCGAAAAGGCGGGCCGGTACACCGAGCAGGACATCGCGCCCCACCTCGCCATGAGTTACGCGCCCGAACCGGACCTCTTCATCCGCACCGGCGGCGAACAGCGCATCAGCAACTTCCTGGTGTGGCAGCTCGCGTACAGCGAGCTCTACTTCACGCCGCTGCTNTGGCCGGACTTCGACGCGGCGGCGCTCGACGCGGCCTTNGCGTGGTACCGCGAACGCGAGCGGCGCTTCGGCCGCACCAGCGAGCAGGTCGCGGCGGCGCGCGGCGAGGGCGCGGTTTCGGCCGAGGTTCCGGAGATCCGGCGCCTTCCGGTCTAGCCGGCAGGCTCGGCGTCCGATGCTCGCCCAGCGCATCGCGACCGCGATCCTGCTCATCGCCGGCTTCCTGCTCGCGCTCTTTCTGCTGCCTGCCCTCGGCTGGACGTTCCTGGCAGGCGCCGTCCTCGCGGTCGGCGCGTGGGAGTGGGGGGGGTTTGCGCTGCTTGGCAGCGGTGCGCGCGTGGCCTACGCCACCGTGATGACGATCGTGGGCTTGCTTGCCGCGTTCGCCCTGGGGCTCGCCTCCGGCCGCGTGGGAAGCTTCGAGGGGCTGCTGCCGGTATACGGCGCGGCGGCCGTCTTCTGGCTCGCCGGCGCGCCCCTGTGGCTGAAGCGGGTGCCATGGGCTGCGCCGCGCGGCCTCGTGCTCCTCGCCGGGTGGGTGG
>Ga0031656_10000177_pt1 | contig 19083 bp, 18 predicted proteins | sample FrelakmetDIP11DI_FD_55080 | JGI IMG/M metagenome (GOLD analysis project Ga0031656, IMG submission 55080) | Freshwater lake sediment microbial communities from the University of Notre Dame, USA, for methane emissions studies - DIP11 DI | ecosystem: Environmental > Aquatic > Freshwater > Lake >... | reverse complement strand
CGCCTGTACCGCAGCTTCTTCCTGGACGAGATCAACCAGGACTACGTGCGCACCGCGCGCGCCAAGGGCGTCGGCGAGAACCGCGTGCTGTTCGTCCACGTGCTGCGCAACGCGATGATTCCGGTGCTGACGAACCTCGCACTGCAACTGCCGGGCGTGTTCGTCGGTTCGTTCCTGATCGAGACGTTCTTCTCGATTCCCGGCCTCGGCCGCGAAGTGCTGCTGGCCGTCAACCGCAGCGACTACCCGGTGATCCAGGCGATGACGGTGTACCTCGCGGTGCTGACGATGATCATCAACCTCACGGCCGACATCCTTTACCGCGCCGTCGATCCACGCGTGGTCCTGAAGTGAGGCTGCCGTGAACGCCGCCGTCGAAGCCTACAAGCTGCCTCCCGAACCCGCCCGCTCGCGCGGCGTGTGGGCCACGGCGTGGCGGCGCCTGAAGAACGACCGCGTCGGCATGGTGTCGCTCGCCGTCGTCGCGGTGTTCGTGCTGATGATCCTTCTTTCGTCGGTCGGCCTGGTCGCGCGCGACTGGCAGAAGGAAGTCGCGGTGCCCGACGCGCCGCCGACCTTCATGGGGCCGAAGGCGAAGCTGACCGGCACCGACCCGCTCGCCAACGCGGTGTCCAGCGACGCGAAACCGGTCGACCTGTCCGACATCGACCCGCTCGCGCCGAAGTACGACGAGTGGAAGGAGCGGGCGGCAAAGATCCAGGTCAGCGAGCCGCCGCGCGCCGAGACGCTCCCATTCGGCGCCGACCGCCTTGGACGCAACGTGCTCGACAAGGCGATCAAGGGCGCGGAGATCTCGATCTTCGTCGGCCTGTTCGCCGCCGTGCTCGCCACCATCATCGGCACGATCCTCGGCGCACTGTCGGGTTACGTCGGCGGCAAGGTGGGCGACTTCCTGGAGTGGGTCTACAACGTATTCACGTCGATCCCGGACATCCTGCTGATCTTCGCGTTTGCCGCGGTGCTCGGGCGCGGCATCGGCACCGTCATCCTGATCCTCGGCCTGGTCGGCTGGACCGGCATGTACCGGCTGGTGCGCGCCGAGTACATCAAGCACAGCAGCCGCGAGTACGTGAAGGCTGCCGAGGCGATCGGCACCAGCCACCTGGCCCGGATGTTCGTGCACATCCTCCCGAACGTCAGCCACGTGGTCCTCGTGCGGATGTCGCTGTACGTCGTCGGCTTCATCAAGGCCGAGGTCATCCTGTCGTTCCTCGGCCTCGGCGTCCCGGTCGACCAGGTGTCGTGGGGCACGATGCTGTCCGAGGCGCAGGCCGAACTCGTGCTCGGCCACTGGTGGCAGCTTGCCGCGGCCACGATCTTCATGGCGACCTTCGTCACGGCGTTCTCGCTCTTCACCGATGCTCTGCGTGATGCGCTTGATCCGAAATTGCGATGAGCACACTCCTTTCCGTCCAGAACCTCGAGGTCTCGTTCAGGCTCGGCAAGCATCGCGTCGTCGAGGCGGTGCGCGACATCAGCTTCGACGTTCCGGAGAACGGCACGCTTGCGCTGGTCGGCGAGTCGGGCTCTGGCAAGAGCGTCTCGGCGATGTCGGTCGTCCGGCTGTTGCCGGAGAATGCGATCGTCGGCGACGCGAGCCGGATCTCCTTTGCGGGCCGCAACCTGCGCACGGCCGCGGAAGACGAACTGCGCAAGATCCGCGGCAAGGACATCTCGGTCATCTTCCAGGAGCCGATGACGTCGTTGAACCCGGTCTTCACGGTGGGCTGGCAGATCGCCGAGGTGCTGAAGCTGCACACGGATCTCGCGGGCCGCGCGCTCGGCGACCGCGTGCTCGAGCTGATGAACGAGGTCGGCATCCCGGAGCCGAAGGCGCGGATCGACGCCTACCCGCACGAACTGTCGGGCGGGCAGCAGCAGCGCGTGATGATCGCGATGGCGATCGCGTGCGAACCGAAGCTGCTGATCGCCGACGAGCCGACCACCGCGCTCGACGTCACCGTCCAGCGCCAGATCCTCGAACTGATGGCGCGCCTGCGGGCGAAGCACCGCATGAGCATGCTGTTCATCAGCCACGACCTCGGGCTGGTCGGCGAGATCGCCGACAGCGTCGTCGTGATGCGCGACGGCACGGTGCGCGAATCAGGACCGGTCGACCAGATCTTCGCGAACCCGCGCGATGCCTACACCAAGGCGCTGCTCGCCTGCCGTCCGCGGCTCGACGTGAAGCCGAGGCGGCTGCCGGTGATCGACGACTTCATGCGCAACGGCGGCGACGCGCCGCAGATCTCGCTGGAGACGCGGCATGCGCGCGCGCAGGAGCCGAAGCCGCTGGTCGAGGCGAAAGGGCTGCGCAAGGAGTACCGCCTGAAGACCGGACTGCTGAAGCGCAAGACGATCGAGGCGGTCAAGGACGCGAGCTTCGCGCTCTACCGCGGCCGGACGCTCGGCGTGGTGGGCGAGTCGGGTTCCGGCAAGACCACAGTCGGCATGATGCTGATGCGGCTGACGCAGGCCACGGCCGGGCAGGTCCTGTACGACGGCACCGACCTGCTGGCGCTGAGCGACCGGGAGATGATGGCGTACCGGCGCAGGATCCAGATCATCTTCCAGAACCCGTACGCGAGCCTGAACCCGCGCTTCACGGTCGGACAGATCCTGACCGAGCCGATGAAGATCCACGGCATCGGCGCGGGCGACAACGACCGGTTCGAGCTGGCCGTCGCGCTGTCGAAGCGTGTCGGGCTCGCGGAAGACAGCGTTCACAAGTATCCCCACGAGTTCTCGGGCGGGCAACGGCAGCGCATCGCGATCGCGCGCTGCCTGTCGATGAAGCCCGATGTGCTCATCTGCGACGAGTCTGTTTCGGCGCTCGACGTCTCGGTGCAGGCGACGGTGCTGAACCTGCTGCTCGACCTGCAGGACGAGTTCGGCATGACCTACTTGTTCATCAGTCACGACCTTGCCGTGGTGAAGTACATGGCGGACGACATGCTGGTGATGAACCAGGGCGCCATCGTCGAGCGGGGATCGGCCGAGGCGATCTACGCCGATCCCCAGAACGAATACACGCGTAAGCTCATGACTGCGATCCCGCGCGGCTTTGCCGGCCGCCAGCTTCGCTCCTGATCACTGCCCCCGGCCTCCGGCCGGCTCGATAGCGATGTTCGGCGCCGCCGACACCGACCTGCAAAACCGACTCGCCCAGGCGCTGGACGCGGTGAAGACGCTGCGCGGCCAGCTGGCGGCCGATTCCCAGCTGTCGAAGCGCTGGAGCGCGGTGAAGCAGTTCCAGGCCGACCGCCTCCGCGCCACGTACCAGGACCTGCTCGCTTCGGGCCGTTACCGCGAACCGTGCGAGTTCTTCCTCGACGAGCTATACGGCGCGCACGACTTCGATCAACGCGACGCCGAGGCGCAGCGCGTAGTGCCGAAGCTGGCGAAGATGCTGCCGACCCGCGCGCTCGAGACGCTGCTGCTCGCGGTGCAGCTCGACGAGATGTCCGAGCGCTTCGACTCGGACATGGCGCGGAAGATCGCCTTGCCTGTCACGGCCTCGAACTACGCCGATGCCTACCCCACGGTCGCCAGCGAAGCCGAGCGCGAACGGCAGATCGAAGTGGTCGACGAGATCGGCAGGGCGCTCGACAAGCTCGCGCGCTTCCCGATGCTGTCCACGATGCTGCACATGATGAAGGGTCCCGCCGAGATGTGGGGGCTGTCGCACCTGCATCACTTCCTGCAGCGCGGGTTCGACGCGTTCGCCGGGATGGGCGGCGCGCGCGACTTTCTCGCAACGATCAGGCGACGCGAGTCGACCGTGAACCACCGCCTCTTCGCGCACGATCCCGATCCGTTCCGGCCGTCCGACTGAAGCCGCTCGAGGCCGGGGCCTGTCAACGCCTGGATCGCTCACGCGCGAACCGCGCGTTACCAGGCCCTACGCGCCGAGCCGAACGACGCGGGTCCTCGTCCAGCGGTCGTGCAGCAGCCGCCGCTGCGGATCGGCCAGTGCGGGCAGCAGCAACGCGGTGAACCCCGCAGCCAGTGCGCCGAGGTCGGCCAGCGCATGCGAGTGGAAGAGCGACACCCAGACCAGCCCGGGCAACCAGAGGTGCCACGCAAGCACGTACCGCGCGATGGCGCGTCCCACGGACGGCGGGGCACTGCCGTCGCCCAGCACCTTGAGGTTCCATGTCTTCAGCGCCAGCGTCTGCCCGGTGCGCGACCAGCACCACACGAAGTAGCCGCCGATCGCGAGGAAGAGGACGGCCTGCAGCGCGGCACGNGGACCCGGCGGCAATGGGTATCTCCACTGNAACAGTGCGAGCAGCGCGTACGACACGATGAAGACGACGCCGAAGAGCAGCACGGCTTCGTAGATCATGGCGGCCAGGCGCAGCGTGAGGCTTGCGGGCTGGAAAGCTGACGAGGGTGGGGCGTTCACGCGCCGAGTCTAGCGGCGCGCTCCGGTGAGCCCGTTACGGCTTGATCGGCTCGACCGGCGCCTTGCCGGGATCGCTCGGCGGGTCGGCCGGGATGGCGGGGGCCGGTGGGGCGGCTTCGGTGCTCGGTTCGACCGGTGCTGGCGGAGCCTTGGGTTCGACCTTGGCTGGCGGCTTGGTCGTCGCGGACGGCGGCGGGCGACGCGGCGTCTCGGGCTTCTGCGCCGCGCGCGTGGCCAGTTCGCGCTTCTTGTCTTCCGGCAGTTCCTGGTACTTCTGCAGCTTCTCCTGGCGCTCCTCCGCCGACAACTCGTACGCGCGGCGGAAGTTCTCGCGCGCGGTGCGGCGCTGCTCGGGTGTCAGCCTGGCGTACTCGACCATCCGCTCCTGGACGCGCTTCTTTCCGTCCGGGGAAAGATTCGGATAGCGGCGTGCAACCTCCAGCCACTTCTCCTTGTGNTCCGACTCGAGCGTGGGCCACATGCCCGCGAGCGGAGCGAGCGCTTCGCGCTGCGCCGGAGTCAGTTCGTTCCAGGCAGGACGCGTCGCCCGGACGACGGGCGGAGCTGACTTCGCCGGTGCAGCCGATCTCGAGGGCGGTGGCGCGGTCTGCGCAAGGGCCTGGGAGGGGACAAGCAAGGTCCCGGCGAGCAGGACGACCCAGGCAACGACGTGTGCGGGCACGCGGCCTCCGGGGTCAGATCTCGTCGGAGTTCGTCTGGAGCAGGGTGCCGAAGCCCTTGTCCGCGTACGCGTCGATCGGGGCTTCGTCGAGAAGGACCGCGAAGTCGATGTCCGCCAGCTCGTTGATGCGCCGCTCGTGCTGCCACTGGTAGATGCCCACGAACCCGATCACTAGCGCGAGCAGCGGGGCAATCAGGCCGAGCCGCTGGCCCCAGCCCACCTGGCCGTCCTCTTCCAGCAACGGGCCGCCGGCGGGCACCAAAACGGGGCTATAGGCGGGCGCGGTTGCGGCGCGGTGGGCTGCCAGGGCCTTGCGGCGGCCCTGTTCAAGGCGATAGGCGGTCTTGTAGTCGAGACGCTCGGCGCCTTCGTTGAGCGCTTGCCGGACGCGGTAGCCGAATTCGTTCTCGTTCATAGTCTTATGCCTCGAGCGCTCAAGGCCTTGGCCAGGGCGTGGGTGGCCCGCGAACAGTGCGTCTTGACGCTCCCCTCGGAGCATCCCATCGCCGCGGCGGTCTCAGCCACGTCCATCTCTTCCCAGTAACGCATCACGAACGCCTCCCGTTGACGGGCCGGAAGGCGGGAAATCTCCTCTTCGATGATCGCGATCACCTGCGACCGNTCGACCTTGTCGGCGGCGCTCTCGGCACCGTCGGACCCGGCGAGCGCCTCCAGGGTCTCNAGCGGATCACTATCCTCCTCGTCGTCCCGGCCGCCCAGTGCCGAGAACAGCGTGATCCAGGTGGACCGAACCTTCTGGCGCCGAAAGTAGTCGTGGATCGTGTTCTGCAGGATCCGCGTGAACAGCAGCGGGAGTTCGGCGGCCGGTCGGCCGCCGTAGTTCTCGGCAAGCTTCAGCATCGCGTCCTGCACGATGTCCAGCGCCCCGTCGGCATCGCGCACGGCGAACTGCGCCTGCTTGAAGGCACGGCGCTCGACACTGGCCAGGAAGGCGGAGAGTTCTTCGGCAGAAGCCATTCATCCGGGCCCGGGAACGATGTTGCGATGTTCCTTGAGGGACCCGATCGAAGGTGGAAAGGGCGTTGAATCCTAGCAGGAAGGACCGTGTGGACCCGTGTCGCATGCCATCGGCACAGGTTTGCACAATGTTGTGCGGTGCAGTATCGTCCCGCCCTCTTGTAACACAAGAACAAAGCTCAGCGACTGCAGCCTATCCCGTTGTAACCGCCAGAAGCGCCCGCCGCACCGCCTGCCACAAGCCGGTATGGAACGGCATCCGATCAATTTCCAGTGGACTTTGAGAGGGTTCGCGAAATGCAACTCACCGGCGCCGAGATCCTTGTACGTTGTTTGCAGGATGAGGGAGTGACCCACGTCTTCGGATATCCCGGAGGCGCCGTCCTGTACATCTACGACGAGATCTTCAAGCAGGACAAGTTTCAGCACATCCTCGTTCGACACGAGCAGGCCGCGGTGCATGCGGCCGACGCCTATTCGCGCTCCAGCCAGCGCATCGGCGTGGCGCTCGTCACGAGCGGACCCGGCGTCACCAATGCCGTGACCGGGATCGCCACCGCTTACATGGATTCGATACCGATGGTCATCGTGACCGGCCAGGTGCCGACCCACGCGATCGGCCAGGACGCCTTCCAGGAGTGCGACACGGTCGGCATCACGCGCCCGTGCGTGAAGCACAACTTCCTCGTGAAGGACGTGCGCGACCTGGCGAGCACGATGAAGAAGGCGTTCTACATCGCGCAGACCGGCCGGCCCGGCCCGGTCCTCGTCGACATTCCCAAGGATGTGACCGTCGACAGGACCGAGTATCACTATCCGCGCGAGATGGAGATGCGCTCCTACAAGCCGGTGGTCAAGGGCCACCAGGGGCAGATCAAGAAGGCGGTCCAGCTGCTGCTGTCGGCGGAGCGCCCGATGATCTACGCCGGCGGCGGCGTCATCCTGTCCGATTCGTCCGACCTGCTGAACCGGCTAGTCAACCTGCTCGGCTTCCCGTGCACCAACACGTTGATGGGGCTCGGCGGGTTCAAGGCGAGCGATCCGAAGTTCGTCGGCATGCTCGGCATGCACGGCACGTACGAAGCCAACATGGCCATGCAGAACTGCGACGTGCTGCTCGCCGTCGGCGCGCGCTTCGACGATCGGGTGATCGGCAACCCCAAGCACTTCGCTTCCAGTCCGCGCAAGATCGTCCACATCGACGTCGACCCGTCGTCGATCAGCAAGCGGGTCAAGGTCGACGTGCCGATCGTCGGTGACGTGCGCGAGGTGCTCGCCGAGCTGCTGTCGCAGCTCGAGGCGACGAGCGCGCGTCCGGACGTTTCGCATCTCACCGCCTGGTGGGACCAGATCAACGAGTGGCGCAAGCGCGAGTGCCTGCGCTACGAGCAGAACGGCGGCCCCATCAAGCCGCAGTACGTGGTCGAGAAGCTGTGGGAGGTCACCGGCGGCGACGCGTTCGTCACGTCCGACGTCGGCCAGCACCAGATGTGGGCCGCGCAGTACTACCGCTTCGACAAGCCGCGCCGCTGGATCAACTCGGGCGGCCTCGGGACGATGGGCGTGGGACTTCCGTACGCGATGGGCGTGCAGATGGCGAACCCGGACGCGAACGTCGCGGTGATCACCGGCGAGGCGTCGATCCAGATGTGCATCCAGGAACTGTCGACCTGCAAGCAGTACCGCCTGACGCCGAAGATCTGCAACCTCAACAACCGCTACCTCGGCATGGTGCGGCAGTGGCAGCAGATCGAGTACGGCAGCCGGTATTCGGAGTCGTACATGGACGCGCTGCCCGACTTCGTGCGCCTCGCGGAGAGCTACGGGCACGTCGGCATGCGGATCGAGAGTCCGGGAGACGTCGAGCCCGCGCTGAAGGAGGCGTTCGGCAAGTACAAGGACCGCCTGGTGTTCCTCGATTTCATCACGGACCAGAAGGAAAACGTCTGGCCGATGGTGAAGGCAGGAAAGGGTCTCACCGAAATGCTGCTCGGATCGGAAAATCTATGAGGCACATCATCTCGGTGCTGCTGGAGAACGAGCCGGGGGCGCTGTCCCGCGTGGTCGGCCTGTTCTCGGCGCGCGGCTACAACATCGAAACGCTCACGGTCGCGCCGACGGAAGACGCCTCGCTGTCGCGGATGACGATCGTCTCGGTGGGATCGGACGACATCATCGAGCAGATCACCAAGCACCTGAACCGGCTGATCGAGGTCGTGAAGGTGGTCGACCTGACCGAGGGCGACTACATCGAGCGCGAGCTCATGCTGATCAAGGTGCGCGCGGTGGGCAAGGAGCGCGAGGAGATGAAGCGGATGGCGGACATCTTCCGCGGCCGCATCATCGACGTCACCGAACGCACCTACACGATCGAACTGACCGGCAACAGCGTGAAGCTCGACGCGTTCATCCAGGCCGTCGACCGCACGGCGATCCTCGAGACCGTCCGGACGGGCGGATCAGGTGTCGGACGCGGCGAACGTGTCCTTCGGGTCTAACCAACAACGACGGGGAGTTACTCAATGAAGGTGTATTACGACAAGGACGCCGACCTCTCGCTGGTCAAGGGCAAGAAGGTCACGATCGTCGGTTACGGCTCGCAGGGCCACGCGCACGCGCAGAACCTGACGGACTCGGGCGGCAAGGTCACCATCGGCCTGCGCAAGGGCGGCGTCTCGTGGAAGAAGGCCGAAGGCGCAGGCCTCGCGGTCAAGGAAGTGGCGGAAGCGGTGAAGGACGCCGACATCGTCATGATCCTGCTGCCCGACGAGAACCACGCGCAGGTCTACTCGGAGTCGATCGGCCCGAACATGAAGCAGGGCGCCGCACTCGCGTTCGCCCACGGTTTCAACATCCACTACGGGCTCATCCAGGCGCGGGCCGACCTCGACGTGATCATGATCGCGCCGAAGGCGCCCGGCCACACGGTGCGCTCGACGTTCAAGCAGGGCGGCGGTGTGCCGATGCTGGTCGCGATCCACAAGGACGCCTCGGGCATGGCGCGCGACCTCGCACTGTCGTACGCGGCGGCGATCGGCGGCGGCAAGGCCGGGATCATCGAGACCAACTTCCGCGAGGAGACCGAAACCGACCTGTTCGGCGAGCAGACCGTGCTGTGCGGCGGCACCGTCGAACTGATCAAGTGCGGCTTCGAGACACTGGTCGAAGCGGGCTACGCGCCGGAAATGGCGTACTTCGAGTGCCTGCACGAGCTGAAGCTGATCGTCGACCTCATCTACGAGGGCGGCATCGCCAACATGAACTACTCGATCTCCAACAATGCCGAGTACGGCGAGTACGTGACCGGTCCGAAGATCATCACGGACGAGACGAAGCAGGCGATGCGCCAGGCGCTGAAGGACATCCAGACGGGCGAGTACGCGAAGAGCTTCGTCCTGGAGAACCGCGCGGGCGCGACCACGCTGAACGCGCGCCGTCGCCTGATGGCCGAGCATCAGATCGAGCAGGTGGGCGAGAAGCTGCGGGCCATGATGCCGTGGATCAAGGCGAACCGCCTGGTCGACCAGTCGAAGAACTAGGCGCCGCGAAGTCGAGGGGTTCCTCCAGTCGCGGCCGGCCCGGGATCGACCCCGGCGCCGGCCGCGCCGCGTTTACAGTGCGGTCACCACCGATCTGAAGGACAGCGATGAAGCGACTGATGGCCCTGATCACGTGCTCGATGCCCATGATGGCCATGCCCGTTGCGGCGCAGACGCCGCCCATCGCGCCGCCGAACACNGGCACGGTGATCCTGATGACCGGCACGGCCGAGATCGAGGTGGCCAACGACGAGGCGGTCGCCAGCTTCTTCTACGAAGCGCAGGACGCCGACCTGACCAAGGCGCAGGGACTCGTGAACCAGCGTGTCGGCGACGGCACGGCGGCGCTGAAGCGTGCCGATCCGAAAGCCCAGGTGGAGACGTCGGGCTACAGCAGCTATCCGGTCTACTCGAGCGGCTCCGCGCGTTCGATCGTCGGCTGGCGCGTAAGGCAGGGCGTGACGCTGCGGACCGAGAACCTGGCCGCGCTCCCGCGCACCGTGTCTTCGGTGCAGTCCTACCTTGCGCTCGGTGGCATCGACTTCCGCCTGTCGAGGGCCGCACGGGAGAAGGTCGACGCGCAGCTGATCCAGATGGCGACGGCGAACCTCAACACGCGTTTCGCGTCCGCCGCCAACGCGATGGGCAGTTCCCCGGCGCGACTGCGCGTCGAAGAGGTGAACTTCGGAGTGCGCGAAGGTGGGCCGCAGCCGATGATGATGCGGCAGGCGCCGATGATGGCGTCGGACGCGAGCGCGCCGCCACCGAGCTTCGAGTCCGGGCGCTCCACCGAACGCCTGACGGTGAGCGGCAAGGCGCGCCTGCTTCCCTGAGCGCCCGGGCAACCCGTTCCGATACCATATGTCCCTGATCCTTCAGGGACATTGCCCTTGAGCTATCCGCATCCCATCCTGGCCCGCGAGGGCTGGCCGTTCATCGCGGTCGCGCTCGCCGTGGCCGTCATCGTCTGGGCCGTGGCCGGCTTCGCGTGGTCGGTGCCGCTCTGGCTGGTTGCGGTCTTCGTCATCCAGTTCTTCCGCGATCCGCCGCGCGCGGTTCCGACCCAGCCGAACGCGGTGCTGTCGCCAGCCGACGGCCGCATCGTCAAGGTCGAGAAGGTGCACGACCCGATGACGGAACGCGACACGCTGCTGATCAGNGTGTTCATGAACGTGTTCAACGTGCACAGCAATCGCGCGCCGGTCGACGGAACCGTCGANCGCATCCAGTACAGCGCCGGCAAGTTCGTCAATGCCGATCTCGACAAGGCCTCGAGCGAGAACGAGCGCAATGCGATGGTGCTGCGGCTCGCGGACGGCGAGCGCATCGCCGTCGTGCAGGTCGCCGGACTGATCGCGCGCCGCATCCTCTGCTACGCGAAGGTCGGACAGCGACTGGGGCGTGGAGAGCGCTACGGTTTCATCCGCTTCGGCTCGCGCGTCGACGTGTACCTGCCGCTGACCGCGCGCCCGAAGGTTGCCGTCGGTGACGTCGTGCACGCCACCACCACCGTCCTGGCGGAACTCGCATGAGGTTCCGTCGCCGCAAGGCGCGTCCCTTCGGCCTGCCCCCGGCCGCTCCGATCGCAGCGGAGGTCGCGCCGACCGCGCGGCGTCGCGGTATCTACCTGCTGCCCAACCTGTTCACGATGGCGGCGCTCTTTTCGGGCTTCTTCGCGATCGTCCAGGCGATGGGCAATCGTTTCGAACTGGCCGCCATCGCCATCTTCGCGGCGATGGTGCTCGATGGCATGGACGGCCGGGTGGCGCGGCTCACGAACACGCAGAGCGCGTTCGGGGAGCAGTTCGACTCGCTTTCCGACATGACCTCGTTCGGCGTGGCGCCGGCGCTGGTGATGTACGAGTGGATCCTGAAGGACCTGGGCCGGTGGGGCTGGGCGGCGGCCTTCGTCTACTGCGCCGGGGCGGCACTGCGGCTCGCGCGCTTCAACGCCAACCTGGGCGTCGTGGACAAGCGGTTCTTCCAGGGGCTGCCGAGTCCGGCGTCGGCCGCGCTGATCGCCGGCTTTGTCTGGCTGGCGATCGACAACAAGTTCCCGATCCGCGAGACCTGGCTGCCGTGGGTCGCGTTCGCGCTGACCGTCTATGCGGGCTTCACCATGGTGTCGAGCGCGCCGTTCTACAGCGGCAAGAGCTTCCACGTCGGCCGCAGCGTTCCGTTCTGGGTCCTCGTCGCGCTGATCGCGCTGATCTTCGTCGTGTCGTCGGACCCTCCGATCGCGCTCTTCACGCTGTTCTGCGGGTACGCGTTCTCGGGCTACGTCTACTGGGCCTGGCGCTGGTTCCGCGGCGAGGCNAATCCGGCGAAGCCGACGCCGCCCGAGCCACCGAAGGCAGCCTGACGCGGGCGCGCGGTTGTTGCAGCCCGCATTTCCGCCTATAGTCTGGCGCTCATGCATCGGCCCTCCGTCACCGCATTCCTTCCGTGCACGCCAGCCCCGTTGGGCCTGCTGCTGCACCTGCTGCGCCCCGCGCGCAGCTGACCCCCGACCGACAATTCGAGCCGTACCGCTGCCAGAGCCAGGAGCCTGGCAGACGAGGACGTTTTCCGCACCCTGGAGCCACCATGACCGACCGCCTCATCATTTTCGACACCACGCTGCGCGACGGCGAACAGAGCCCCGGCGCCTCGATGACGAAGGAGGAGAAGCTTCGCATCGCCAAGCAGCTCGAGCGGCTGCGCGTTGACGTCATCGAGGCGGGTTTCGCGGCGTCGTCCAACGGCGACTTCGAGGCGGTGCGCTCGATCGCGGGCGCGGTGAAGGACTCGATCGTGTGCTCGCTGGCCCGGGCCAACGACCGCGACATCGCGCGCGCTGCCGAGGCGCTTGGAACCGGCGAAATCCTTCCGCATCCACACCTTCATCGCGACCTCGGCGCTGCACATGGAGAAGAAGCTGCGCATGACGCCCGACCAGGTGTTCGAGCAGGCGAAGCTCGCCGTGCGCTTCGCGCGCCAGTTCACCGATGACGTCGAGTTCTCGCCCGAAGACGGCTACCGCTCCGAGCCCGACTTCCTCTGCCGGGTGCTCGAGGCCGTGATCGTCGAGGGTGCGACCACCATCAACATCCCGGACACGGTCGGCTACGCCGTGCCGGAGCTGTACGGCAGGTTCCTGCGCGACCTGCGCGCCCGGATCCCCAACTCGGACAAGGCGGTCTGGAGCGTCCACTGCCACAACGATCTCGGGATGGCGGTCGCCAACTCGCTCGCCGGCGTGATGATCGGCGGTGCGCGCCAGGTGGAGTGCACCGTCAACGGCCTCGGCGAGCGCGCGGGCAACTGCTCGCTCGAGGAGGTCGTGATGGCGGTGCGCACNCGCCGCGACTTCTTCGATCTCGACGTCGGGATCGACACCACGCAGATCGTCCCGGCGTCCAAGCTCGTGTCCGGCATCACGGGGTTCCCGGTGCAGCCGAACAAGGCGGTCGTCGGCGCCAACGCGTTCGCGCACGCNTCGGGGATCCACCAGGACGGCGTGCTGAAGGCACGCGACACCTACGAGATCATGCGCGCCGAGGACGTCGGCTGGCATGCGAACAAGATCGTGCTGGGCAAGCTGTCGGGCNGNAACGCGTTCAAGCAGCGCGTCCTCGAGCTCGGCATTCCGGTCGAAGGCGAGGGCGAGATCAACGCCGCGTTCGCCCGCTTCAAGGAACTCGCGGACCGCAAGGCGGAGATCTTCGACGAGGACATCCAGGCGCTGTTCTCCGACGAGGCCGTGACGCCGCACGACGAGCACTTCAAGCTGATCTCGATGTCGCAGCACTCCGAGACNGGGGAGCGTCCGCACGCGGCCATCGTGATGTCGGTGGGGCACCAGGAACTGCACGCCGAGGCCGAGGGCAACGGCCCGGTCGATGCCACGCTGAAGGCGATCGAAAGCCAGGTGAAGAGCGGCTCCGAACTGCTGCTCTACTCGGTGAACGCGATCACGACAGGCACGGAATCGCAGGGTGAGGTCACGGTCCGGCTGACGCGGGCGGGGCGCATCGTCAACGGCGTGGGCGCGGATCCCGACATCATCGCGGCCTCCGCCAAGGCCTACCTGAACGCGCTGAACAAGCTGTACACAACGCCGGAGCGTCTGAACCCGCAGACGTCCACCACGCCTTGACCGAGGCGCGGTTCGCGGGTCGCAGGCGAGCGGTCGCCGCGCTGCTGGCGGCCGTCGCCGCGCCGTCGGCAACNTGGGCCCAGGNCGCGGGCGCCNCGCGTGCNCCGATCCGGCTGGCGATGATCGAAGCGTTCTCGGGGCCCTTCGCCAACACCGGCGAGGCGGTCGCGCGCAACCTGGTNTTCGCGGTCGANCGNATCAACGCGCGCGGCGGCGTGGCATTGCCGGGCGGGCGCCAGCCGCTGCAGTTGCTGACGCTCGACTCGAAAGGGCAGGTCGAGGAGGCACTCCTGATGTTCCGGCGCGCGATGGACCAGCGCGTTCCGTTCGTCCTGCAGGGCAACAGCTCGGCCGTCGCCGCTGCGCTGATCGAGGCGGTGAACCGGCACAACGAGCGGAACGCGGACCAGCGCGCGCTGTTCCTGAACTACTCGGCCGTCGATCCGGCCTTGACCAACGAGCGGTGCAGCCCGTGGCACTTCCGCTTCGACGCGCACGTCGAGATGCGGATGGCGGCGCTGGTGGAGGCGCTGGCCGAGGATCGTTCGGTCCGGCGCGTGTACCTGTTGAACCAGGACTACAGCTTCGGCCGCGAGGTCGCCGAGAACGCGCGTCGCATGATCTCCGGGCGGCTTCCCGAAGCTCGGATCGTCGGCGAGGAGCTGCACCCGGTGGGCCGGGTCCGCGACTTCGCGCCGTACGTCGAGAAGGTCAAGGCAAGCGGGGCGGACACGGTGGTCACCGGGAACTGGGGCAACGACCTGACCCTGCTGGTGCGGGCTGCACGCGAGGCCGGGCTGGTGGCGAACTTCTACACCTTCTACGGCAACGGCCTCGGCGCCCCGGCAGCGATCGGGGAAGCGGGCGTCGGCCGCGTGCGGGCGGTCGCGGAGTGGCACCCGAACGCCCCGCCGGAATCGATGGAGCGCGTCTACCTCGACTTCCGTCGCCGCTTTCCGGCGGCGAAGGACGACTACTTCCAGGCGCGGTCGGTCGTCATGGTGGAGATGCTGGCGCGGGCGATCGAACGGGCGGGCACCACCGAGTCGCTGGCCGTGGCCCGGGCCCTGTCCGGCATGACCTACGGCCCGGCGGAAGGCAATCCGCTCGGTGCCGTGTCCATGCGGGCGACCGACCACCAGTTGATCGGGCCGCTGGTCGTGTCGGTGATGCAGAAGAGCGGGGCCCCCGGAGTGCCGTTCGACGTGGAGGGCAGTGGGTTCGGCTTCCGCCCGGAACTGGCCGTCCGCCCCGCGGCGAGCGCCCGCGCGACAACCTGCCGCATGTCCTGGCCGTCGTCCTGACGACCCGGCCGGGGGCGGCCCGCCGGGGTCTGGCCGCCGGCTCAAAGGGGCTATAATCGCGGGCTTTCACGGCACGGCCCATCCTTCCGTGTCCGCGTGTTCAACTGAAAGGGAAAACCGTGGCAGTCGCAGATATCAACAAGCAGGAAATCGTCGCCAAGTACCAGCGTGCGCAGGCGGATACCGGATCGCCGGAAGTGCAGGTNGCGCTTCTGACGGCCCGCATCAACGAACTCACCGACCACTTCAAGGCCCACGTGAAGGATCACCATTCACGCCGTGGGCTGCTGAAGATGGTCAGCCGCCGCCGCAAGCTCCTCGACTACCTGAAGGGCAAGAACGCCGAGGCGTACAAGGGGCTGATCGACAGCCTCGGACTGCGCAAGTAGTCGATGTCCCGGACATGTGAGCAGACAGCCTGCGCGGAGCGATCCACGCGGGCTGCTGCCACGTGCTCGCCAGAACTGCGCGCTGCGATATGGACGTAAGGCCCGCTGGAAGGAACGAGCGGACCGAGTCGTCGATACCGCGGCGTGCCGGGTTGCAGATGGATGTCCATCGTGCCGCCGCGCTCAACAAGAAAGGAACGCCAAGTGTTTGACAAGATCACCAAGAAGTTCGCGTTCGGTGCGCACACCGTTACGCTGGAGACGGGCGAGATCGCGCGCCAGGCCGGTGGCGCCGTCGTGTGCTCGATGGACGACACCGTGGTGCTGGCCACCGTGGTCGCACGCAAGGTAGCCAAGCCGGGCCAGGACTTCTTTCCCCTGACCGTCGACTACATCGAGAAGACGTACGCCGCGGGCCGCATCCCGGGCGGCTTCTTCAAGCGCGAAGGGCGCCCGTCCGAAAAGGAAACCCTGACGTGCCGGCTGATCGACCGTCCGATCCGGCCGCTCTTTCCCGATGGCTTCTTCAACGAAGTGCAGGTGATCATCCACGTGCTGTCGGTCGATCCCGAGATCGATCCCGACATCCCGGCGATGATCGGCGCGTCGGCCGCGCTGTCGCTGTCCGGCATCCCGTTCAAGGGCCCGATCGGCGCCGCCCGCGTCGGCTACCTCGACGGGCAGTACATCATCAACCCGACCGCCACGCAGCTGAAGGCCTCGCGCCTGAACCTCGTCGTCGCCGGCACCGAGCGTGCCGTGCTGATGGTCGAGTCCGAGGCCGACCAGTTGCCCGAAGACGTGATGCTGGGCGCCGTGATGCACGGTCACGCCCAGATGCAGGCGGCGATCAACGCCATCCACGAACTCGTCCGTGACGCCGGCAAGCCGGTGTGGGAATGGCAGCCGGCGACCCAGAACGAGGCGCTGACCGCGAAGCTGATCCACATCGCCGGCCAGGACCTGAAGGACGCCTACCAGATCCGCAACAAGCAGGCACGCTCCCAGAAGATCAAGGACGTCGAAGCCAAGGTCGCCGCTGCACTCGACGCCGAGGCGGCCACGAGCGGCCAGCCGAGGCCCGACGACAACGCGATCGACGCGATCCTGTTCGATCTGCAGGCCAAGATCGTCCGTGGCCAGATCCTGAACGGCGAGCCGCGCATCGACGGCCGCGACACGCGCACGATTCGCCCGATCGAGATCCGCCTCGGCGTGCTGCCACGCACGCACGGCTCGGCGCTGTTCACGCGCGGCGAGACGCAGGCGCTGGTCACCGCCACGCTGGGCACGAAGCAGGACGAGCAGATCATCGACGCGCTCATGGGCGAGTACCGCGAGCGCTTCATGATGCACTACAACATGCCGCCGTTCGCCACCGGCGAAACCGGCCGCGTGGGCACGCCGAAGCGCCGCGAAGTCGGCCACGGCCGCCTGGCGAAGCGCTCGCTGCTCGCGGTGCTGCCGAGCTATGACGACTTCCAGTACTCGTTGCGTGTGGTTTCCGAGATCACGGAGTCGAACGGCTCGTCCTCGATGGCNTCGGTCTGCGGCGGNTGCCTGGCGATGATGGATGCCGGCGTGCCGCTGAAGGCGCACGTCGCCGGTGTCGCGATGGGCCTGATCAAGGACGGCAACAAGTTCGCCGTGCTGTCGGACATCCTCGGTGACGAGGACCACCTCGGCGACATGGACTTCAAGGTTGCCGGCACGGTCACCGGCATCACCGCGCTGCAGATGGACATCAAGATCGAGGGCATCACCCGCGAGATCATGCAGGTCGCGCTGGCCCAGGCGAAGGAAGGCCGGATGCACATCCTGCAGAAGATGCAGGACGCGCTCGGCGCTTCGCGCGGCGAGCTGTCGGCCTTCGCGCCGCGCCTGATCAAGATGAAGATCAATCCCGAGAAGATCCGCGACGTGATCGGCAAGGGCGGCGCGGTCATCCGCGCGCTGACCGAAGAGACGGGCACCCAGATCGACATCGAGGACGATGGCACCGTCATCATCGCCAGCGTCGACCAGGACAAGGGCAGGGAAGCCCAGCGCCGGATCATGGAGCTGACGGCGGAGGTCGAGGTCGGCAAGGTGTACGACGGCACGGTGCTGCGGCTGCTCGACTTCGGCGCGATCGTCCAGATCCTGCCGGGCCGCGACGGCCTGCTGCACATCTCGCAGATCGCCAACGAGCGCGTCAATGCCGTCGCCGACTACCTGAAGGAAGGCCAGGCGGTGAAGGTCAAGGTCATCGAGGCCGACGAGAAGGGTCGNGTCCGCCTGTCGATGAAGGCCGTTGCGGGCGACGCGCCGGCCCAGGCCGCGCAGCAGCAACAGTAAGGCCGGAGCGGGAGGGGCGCGCGCCGCGCCCCTGCCATCGCGCAATGAGAGCGGTCGAGATCCTGCGGCCCGGCGGGCCGGACATGCTGCAACTCACCGAGCGCGCGACGCCTGTCGCNGGCGCCGGGGAGGTGCTCATCCGTGTCCAGGCCGCGGGCATCAATCGGCCGGACGTGCTGCAGCGGAAGGGCGGGTACGCGCCGCCGAAGGGCGCGTCCGACCTGCCCGGCCTGGAGGTCGCCGGCTGGATCGAGGGCGGTGACCTCGGCGACAGTGGATTCAAGGTCGGCGACCCGGTGTGCGCGCTGGTCGCCGGCGGCGGTTACGCGGAGTACTGCACGGCTCCGGCCGCGCAGTGTCTCCCGGTGCCCCGCGGGCTGACGTTCGCCGAAGCGGCGGGGCTGCCCGAGACGTTCTTCACGGTGTGGAGCAACGTGTTCGACCGGGCGGGCCTCGCGCCCGGTCAGTCGCTGCTCGTGCAGGGCGGCACGAGCGGCATCGGTGTCGCGGCAATCCAGCTGGCGCACGCGATGGGCAACACCGTCTACGCCACGGCGGGCAGCGACGACAAGTGCCGTGCCTGCGTCGAGCTTGGCGCCGCGCGTGCGATCAACTACCGCACCGAAGACTTCGCGGCGGCGATCANGGAAGCCACCGCAGGCCGGGGCGTCGACGTGATCCTCGACATGGTGGCNGGCGACTACCTGCCGCGCGAGATCGATTGCCTGGCCGACGACGGCCGCCTTGCGATCATCGCGCTGCTCGGTGGCACCAAGGCAACGCTGGACATGGCGACGCTGCTGCGCCGCCGCCTGACCGTGACGGGATCGACGTTGCGTCCGCGTTCGGTCGCGTTCAAGGCCGGCATCGCACATCGACTGCGTGCCGTGGTGTGGCCGCTGATCGAGGCGGGGCGCATCAAGCCCATGCTGTTCAGGACGTTCGCGCTGGCGGATGCTTCCGCGGCGCATGCGCTGATGGAGTCGAGCCAGCATATCGGCAAGATCGTGCTCGAGGTCGGACCGTCCGCCTGCGAGCGAGTGGAGATGAACGGATGACGTCGAAGCGGCGCCCGCTGGTGGCGGCCAACTGGAAGATGAACGGATCGCTCACCTCGAACGAGGACTGGGTGAATTCGTTCGTGCCGAAGGCGGTGTCGCTCCGCTGCGACGTCGTCGTATGCGCGCCGTTTGTCTACCTCTGCACGCTGGGTCGCTCGGTGGCTCCGGCCGAACTGGGAGCCCAGGACGTGTCGGAGCGTGCCGCGGGCGCGTTCACGGGCGACGT
>Ga0031656_10000176_pt1 | contig 19109 bp, 18 predicted proteins | sample FrelakmetDIP11DI_FD_55080 | JGI IMG/M metagenome (GOLD analysis project Ga0031656, IMG submission 55080) | Freshwater lake sediment microbial communities from the University of Notre Dame, USA, for methane emissions studies - DIP11 DI | ecosystem: Environmental > Aquatic > Freshwater > Lake >... | reverse complement strand
GCAGTTGTTGCAACAACTGCTTCCGTCTTTTCTGCATTGTTGCAGGAAAAGAAAAAGGCCATTGAAAAAGAAATAAAGAGTAATTTTTTCATGGTTTTTAGTCTTTTATATATTAATAATTTGCGCTAAAATAATAAAAAAAACAGTGGGAATGTAATGTCGCAGGTTATTCATTAAAGCAAGTAAGGTAAATTTTTATTACTGAAAAAACTGATAAACAGGTTATTATCCTTCTTCAACAATAATCGTCAGATTCCCAGTTTCTGCAACAGAATTTTCGACATTTCGAGAAATGCTTCGTGGCTGTAACCGGCAATATGCGGAGTTATGAGCACCCGGTGATCATTCAATAAAACATGCAACATCTCTTTTTCTGTTTGATTATAGCTATCCAGTTGTTCATTTTCCAGCACATCGAGCGCTGCCCCGGAAATTTTACCAGTTTCCAGTGCACGAATAAGCGCCGGAGTATCATGTACTTTCCCGCGACAGGTATTAAGTATAATTGGCTTCCGTTCCAGCCGATTGAAAAAATCATCATTGGCAAGATGACGTGTATCATCTGTTAAAGGCAGGTGGAGGCTGATGATATCCGCATAACGGGCAATCTGTTCCGGGGCGGCCTCTCTTATATACCCTGATGCATAACCGAATTTGAACTTATCGTACGCCATTACTGTAACATCAAATGGTGACAACAGCCTGGCAAAGCTGCTTCCCGTGTGACCGTATCCGTAAATGCCAACAGTCTTACCTTTGAGTTCAGTTCCCCGGTTGGATTCACGCAACCACTTTCCAGCTGCAACTTCCCGGGAAGAGGAACTGATCTTATGCAATAGTGAAAGCAGCATGCCGAGTGCATGTTCCGCTACAGCATNGCGATTTCCTTCAGGGCTGCTTTCGCATTGAATGCCACGGCTTTTTGCAAAGTCTGTGTCAATAAGTTCCATACCACTGCCGAGCCGGCCAATCCATTTCAATTTATCTGCTTTGGAAATCAGGGCCTCATCAATTTTCAACCGCGTTGTCACCACCAACCCTGTGCAATCATTTACCTGTTCAATCAATTCAGAATACGTTATTTGCGGAAGGTACAGTACCTCATAGTTTTTAGCTTCAAGCGTTTCCTGTAAAAAAGGATGTGCTTTTGCTGTTATGATCACCTTAGGTTTCATGCCATCCTCGGTATTAATGCTATAAACTCTTCAACGGATAACTGTTCCGCACGCCTTGTAAACAAGGGATCGCTGAGTTCCGTTGAAGGGAACAACGCTTTCAATGGATTACGCAGCTGCTTTCTCCGTTGGCCAAAAGCTGCTTTCACAAGAATTAGAAATTTTCGATAATCAAAAAGGCCGTATGGATTATGTGCATTCCGGAGTCCGACTACTCCGCTTTTGACTTTAGGCGGCGGATTAAAACAATTTTCATCCACATCAAAAAGGTATTCAACTTTAAAATATGCCTGAAGCAAAACACTCAGTATTCCATAATCTTTATTTCCGGGTCCGGCTGAAATGCGAACTGCCACTTCTTTTTGAAACATACCTACCACACGGTCAACCTGCTCTCTCCATTCGAGCACCCTAAATAATATTTGCGTGGATATATTATAAGGAAAATTTCCAATTAAAGTAAAATTATCGGGAAATGGCGGGTTGATTTCGAGGATGCTTCCCTCTATAATCTTGTCAGATAATACTGGGTAGTGGCCTTTTAGATAATCGATCTTCTCCCGGTCCAGTTCAACAGCTTTAAACTTTATACCGGGAATTTCAATGAGGTATTTTGTCAGCGCGCCACCGCCGGGTCCAACTTCCAATAAATTATGGAAGGGTTCCTCCTGCAAAACACCCACGATTTGCCGGCATATGTTTTCATCCTTGAGGAAATGCTGGCCTAATGATTTTTTTAAGGTATACATCCTGGCCCAAAAATACAGGAAACATCCCCGTTTTCCTTGTAACTTTACCCGCTAAAACGAAAAGGCTATATGAACGCTCCGCAAATCAGACCAGTAATTGGAATCAGTCTGGGCGATATCAACGGTATCGGACCAGAAATCATCATAAAAACTTTTTCAGATCAAAGAATTACTGAGCTCTGTACACCAGTGATTTTCGGTTCCAACAAAGTGATCAATTTCTATCGGAAATCACTACCCGATTATAACCTGAACTTTAATAATACCAGGGAACTGCATAAACTCAATCCAAAGCAGGTCAATATTTACAGCTGCTGGGAGGAAGAGATCAATATAACACCTGGGCAACTAAATGAAACCGGGGGCAAATATGCCATTCTCTCGCTACAGGCTGCGGTACAGGCGCTCAAGGAAAACAAGATACATGCCCTCGTGACAGCCCCATTCCATAAAAAGAATGTACAAAACAGCGAATTCCCTTATACAGGCCATACGCCTTTTTTGAAACAGGCCTTTGGCGTTCAGGATGTGCTGATGTTGATGGTTGCTGATAATATGCGGGTAGGGTTGGTAACGGAACATATTCCTCTATCCGAAGTATCCAATAATATCAGCAAAGAAAANATACACAGCAAGCTTCGTATCCTAAAAGAAAGCCTGCGCAGGGATTTTGGCATTGACAAACCCCGTATTGCTGTTTTAGGCCTTAATCCTCACGCCGGAGATGATGGCCTGGTAGGAAAAGAAGAAGAAGAGATCATTCGGCCGGCTATTATTGAAGCCAGGAAAAACGACCTGCTGGTTTTCGGCCCTTATAGCGCTGATGCATTTTTTGCAAGAGGTCATCACGAAAAATTTGATGCTGTTCTGGCCATGTATCACGACCAGGGGCTTATTCCGTTCAAATCCCTGGCCAAAGGCGAAGGCATAAATTATACAGCAGGACTGGCCGGTATTCGTACATCACCAGATCATGGAACAGCCATGGACATCGCCGGTAAAAATAAAGCTGATGAATCTTCCTTCCGCGAAGCCATTTTTGCTTGTATAGATATCTTCAATAAAAGAATGGGCTATACAGAAGCCCGCAGGAATCCATTACGCAAGATTGCCGCACAGGTAGTGGCGAAAATGGAAGACGAGAGGATAGAAGAAAGTTGAAAATCGAAAGTCGAAAATCGAAAGTGAAAGGCAGAACAGCCGGTTACTTAAAGATGGCATCTGAAAAGCGCAGGTAAGGAAGAAAATTGAAAATCGAAAGTCGAAAATCGAAAGTGAAAGGCAGAACAGCCGGTTACTTAAAGATGGCATCTGAAAAGCGCAGGTAGGGAAGAAAATTGAAAATCGAAAGTCGAAAATCGAAAGTGAAAGGCAGAACAGCCGTTTATTTAAAGACAGAATCTGAAAAGCCCTGGTTGATTTCGTACGACTGGTAGGTTATTTCAACTTTACCTTTTTTGTTTTTTAAAACTTCCTCCTTTGAAACAGGCTTTTCACCGGCTTCATATTCAAAGGTTACGCCTTTGGGCATCTTATAATCCTTTGTGTTGAAAGTAACAACCACTTTATCTGGCAGGCCCCATTGCGCAAATTTTCCATATTGCATTTCCATCTGGTAAGTTCCATTTTCACGGGTAGTGGTAACCGCTTTTCTGATCAGCAGTGATTTTTCGTCAATATAAAGTGTCGATAAAATAATATCAGACTCCTCTGCCACAGGCAATAATTTCACCACTTTCAGGGCAATACCGTTAACGGCGGATTCACCGGCATCAACGGCAACAAATTCACCAGTGGTCATTAGTGCATTGAGGTTAACGCTTATACCGCCTTTTGGCAGCAGGGAAATGCCACCTTCTTTTTTTATTCGGAACTGATTGGGTCTTTTGTAAAAAACACTGACCCTGGAAACCGGAATCTTCAGGAAACTTACGTCAGTCTTTAAATTCCCGGTGGCTTTGTAATCTCTAACCAAATCCATCTTTGCCCTGACTTTTTTAACCAGGTCAGTAACATCCTGTGATACTACATCGGATCCTATAATAAAAACAGCTATAAAAAAAAGAAAAAATCTTGTCATTTCAAGTGAAATTAGTTCAATAAAACCACCCTTGCATTCTTCCCGGACAGTCATGAAAAGGGTTTGCAACAAGATTAACAAATCCTGTTGCAAAGAGTTCTAAGTATTTGAAGAACGATTTTATAAAAAAGCATCTGACTCCCGGTATGCTTTGATCAGCGCAAGTTCGCCTTCTTTCCCTTTCTGCGAATTGCCATGTTCCATACCCAGTATGCCTTTATATCCTTTTTGGTGGATATGCTTGAAAATATTCCGGTAATTCATTTCACCTGTTGTGGGTTCGTTACGCCTCGGATTATCTCCAATTTGCAAATACCCGATCTCATCCCAGCAACGATCAATATTGTCCATTATATTGCCTTCGTTTCGCTGCATATGATACATATCAAATAAAATTTTGCAGGCTGGGCTATTCACAGCTTTACATATCATGTAGGTCTGAGTGGAATGGCGGAGAAAAAGGTCAGGGTTATCACTTAAAGGTTCAAGCACCATTACCAATCCATTGGCTTGCAGGATCTCGGTTCCGCGGCGGAGGGCATTTATTATATTGGCGGTTTGAATATCCTCAGGCAGGCTTCTTTCAAAATTGCCAGGCACTACTGTCATCGATTTTGCGCCGCATCTTTTAGCTACGTCAACAGCTTCCCTGCAGTCCTTAACCATCTTTTCCGTCCATTCCGGCTTCCCGCTTGCCAATGATATTTTCCAATGCCAGCTGTCGGAGGTTATTACAAAAACACCCATTTGCATACCCAGCGTATCGAGTGTTTTGCCAATGCGTTCTTGTTCCTGTGGGGTCCGGGTCATCATCCCGTTATCTTCAATGGACCTGAATCCCTGGTCATGTGCAAATTTAATCTGATCTATAAAATCCTTCCCGCCATGATTGGCAAACATTCCGTCATGAATTGCATAGTTGAGGTTAAAAGGATTTGCCATCAATTGATTTTTTTCTTCGGAAGCCTGTACTGAAGCCGATCCGGCTAAAATAGAAACGCTTGCCAGACTACCCTTTTTCAAAAATGATCTTCGCTGCATATAAAAAGGATTTACGTACAATTTAATTATTATAAATTATGATAAAGCTATAAAGCAAAAAACTTATTCATCAATTCTTCAACACTTCAGCCGAATCATTTATATTGTAAATCAAAATCAATTTGTGAAAAAAATCCATTTTTTGGCCCTGAATGCATTTGTTTTTTTTGCATATCAAGGTGTACAGTCGCAGGATACAGCTTTTTTGGGCTATGATGCGATCGTTCCGGGTTCAAATTATACCATTAAAATGATTCCCCTTCAGGGTGGCAGTTTCAGGATAGCAAACTATCTGACCGCAGGTAAAGGGAAAACGGAAACCAAAGAAATCAAGTTATCTGATTTCTGGATTGGCGCATTTGAAATTACACACGATCAGTTTGGCATTTTTTTCAAAGATGATTCTTTGACACAAGGTTCAAAAACAGACGCTATTACAAGACCTACACCTCAATATATTGACCTGAGTTGGAATATGGGAAAAGATGGAGGTTTTCCCGTTAACAGCCTAAGCCAGGATGGCGCGCTCATGTTTTGTCGATGGATGTACAAAAGAACCGGCATCTTTTATCGTTTGCCAACTGAAGCAGAATGGGAATATGCCTGTCGGGCAGGTACCACAACGCTATACCCTTTTGGCAACGATGTAAAACTGCTGGATCAATATGCATGGTATCAGAAAAACAGTAAAAACAAATATCAAAAAGTTGGTCAGAAAAAACCGAACGCCTGGGGTTTATATGATATGCTGGGTAATGTTTGTGAATGGACTCTTGATCAATATGTTGAGGATTATTTTGATAAAATCGGTGATCAGCCCGTTGACCCGGTAATACCGCCGGAAAAACGCTACCCGAGGAGTTTACGCGGGGGTTCATACCTGGATCCCGCCGACTTACTTGCCAATGGCTACCGATTTGATTCAGAAGCTGCCTGGAATAAAAGAGACCCGCAAGTGCCCAAAAGCCGCTGGTGGTTAACAGATGCCGCTTTTGTAGGTTTCCGTATTGTCAGGCCAAGGAAGCAACCCAGTCCTGAAGAAGCAGAAAAATTTTATTCTTTGTACCTGGGTAAATAAAAAATTAACTTGCCTTATTTAACAGAATTCCAAAAATATCTATAAACACCAGCCATAGCGAAATAAGAGAATGTAAAGAGATTTCTAAAAATTCAATAATGACAAGATGTGACTCAAATTGTTGAACGAAAAATATAATTGTACCAGTCAATCGATAGCTTTNATTATTTAAAACCTAATTATTTAAACTGTAATTTTTATTTTATGAACGATTCTTCCATTCCTACAAACCCTTCACGCAGGGATTTCGTCAGGCAAAGTAGTTTGCTTGCTGGCGGACTGGTTGCCAGTCCACTCTTATCCAAAGCGAATTTCTTTTCCGGTGCAGATGATGTTATAAAAGTAGCGCTCATTGGCTGCGGGGGCCGAGGAACTGGTGCTGCAATGCAGGCTCTGCTTACAAAGCAAAATGTCAAACTGGTGGCCATGGCTGATGCTTTTCGCGACAGGCTGGACAATTGCTATAAAGAACTAAACTCAGACGATCTGTCTGACTGGTCAGGCGTAAAGGGAAATGTAAAAAACAAGATCGACGTACCCGAAGAAAGAAAATTCACGGGATTTGATGCTTACCAAAAAGCCATTCCATTAGCTGATGTGATTATTCTCACTACTCCGCCCGGATTCCGTCCCATACATTTTGAAGAGGCGGTAAAACAGAACAAACACATCTTCATGGAAAAGCCGGTAGCCACAGACCCTGCCGGCATCAAGCGGGTGTTAGTTGCAGCAGAAGAAGCAAAAAAGAAGAAATTAAATGTTGTCGTGGGCCTGCAAAGACATTACCAAAACTCATATCGTGAGTTATATAAGCGGAAAGATATGATCGGGGATATCACTTCAGCACAGGCCTGGTGGAATAACGATGGCGTATGGGTGAACCCGCGTAAAGACGGCCAGACCGAAATGGAATACCAGATGCGCAACTGGTATTATTTTGTGTGGCTTTGCGGCGACCATATTGTAGAGCAGCACATTCATAATATTGATGTGGTGAACTGGTTCAAGAATGGCTACCCGGTAAAAGCACAGGGTATGGGTGGCCGTGAAGTGAGAAAGGGAAAAGAATTTGGCGAGATCTATGATCACCATTATGTTGAGTTCCAGTATGCCGACGGTTCAATACTGAACAGCCAGTGCCGGCATCAAAAAAATACAATGTCCAAAGTAGATGAACTGCTGATCGGTACAAAAGGAAAAATTTTTTGTGGCGATGCAAACATCGTAGACCACAAAGGGAAAGTTCTGTATCAGTTCGATACAAAGACTGAAAATAATCCGTATCAGACAGAACATGACGAACTTTTTGCAGCTATCGCTAAAGGTGAATACAAGTTTGCCGATACGGAAAATGGTGCGAAAAGTACCATGACTGCCATTTTTGGTCGTATGGCTACCTATTCGGGGCAAGTATTGGAATGGGATAAGGTGNTTAACTCCGGGCTTGACCTTCATCCTAAAACNTATGACTTTGCAGCGGCACCTCCTGTGTTGCCAGGACCTGACGGGCTTTATAAAATTGCNACCCCGGGGATTACGAAATATGCCTGATCAGTAAATCCAACTTAACCGCTAAAACGAAGAAAGCCTTTGCGCCTTTGAATCTTAGCGGTTAAGTTTTTTAAGATAAAATATCTTTTCTTTTAAAAATAAATATCGATGCCCCCAGGAAGATGACAATATGCGCTGCCAGAACACCAGCAGACCGTAGTACTGCAGGCAAATTTTCCACTGAGCCAACAATCTGTTCATTTTCAGCATTCACCTTCACATCAAAAAAACCTTTCCAGCCCAACATATGAGAAGTGAATAGAAAAGGTTTTACATTGTTGAAAAAAGGAAGGTTAAGAGTATTTAAGATCGTGAATACTATAATAATACTCATACAGGCCATAATTGGCCCTATGGAGTTTTCAGCAAAAATGCTCAGGAAGAACGCAAGAGAGGCCACAGTGACCATTGCCAGGGCTGCAAATCCAAATGCAGCGACATAGCGCCACAGGGTATCCGATTTCAATATCTGAGTCACTACCTCGCTTTTCATAATGATCATATCATCTGCACCAAAAATCAGGAGGGAAAAGAAAAGAGCCCAGATAGCCATCCATATCAGTAAGGCTAGCGTATAAATAGCAGATGCCAGGAATTTACTGATTATAAGGTCGGTCCGGCTAACAGGCTTAGATACCAGTAAGCGCAGGGTTCCCATATTAGCTTCGCCTGAAATCATGTCTCCCGCCACAAGGGCTATCAGCAGCGGCACATGAATCAGAAGTGTCTGTAGAATGATATAAGCCAGCAGATATCCGTTCAATACCTTTCCTTCCACATTAAAAGATTCATCCAGTGCCTGCATCCCAAACTTAATGTATGCTTCCCCGTCAACATAAAAACCCAGCTGTATTAATCCTACAATTGCCGTTATTGCAACAAAAGCAATATAAGTCCGGGGTTTTCGGAAAATTTTAAACAATTCAATTTGTACCAGTTTCCACATATGCTTTTTCCTTTGTTAATGAGAGAAAATATTCTTCCAAAGAATTAACCGGCTTCATTGAAATAATTTGAATCTCCATGGCCACCAGTTGCTTCGCCAGTAAGGGTATATCATTCCTGGCTATATCCATAATTAACTTACCGCCTGTCTGCTGCCGAATTTGTTCCATCCACCTGGTCTTCATCAACATTTCCCTGCAGGCAATATTATCAGTGGTCTCCAGTTCCAATACCATCTTTCCCGGATCAACTAATTCTTTGACAGAGCCTTCAACAATTTTCTTTCCCTTATCAATTATAAGCATTCGGTTAGCTATTTGTTCCATTTCTCCCAGCAAGTGAGAAGAAATCATAAAAGTTTTATTTTCATCCCTGCTGAGCATTTGAATAAGATTTCGGATATCTGCAATACCCTGTGGATCAAGGCCATTGGTAGGTTCGTCGAGAATGATGAGTTCCGGATCATGCACCAGTGCAACGGCAATGCCCAATCGCTGTTTCATTCCCTGCGAGTATGTTTTAACTTTGTCGCGACCCCTTTCTTCCAAACCAACCATGCCCAGTTTCAGAAGTAACTCTTTGTGTGTTAACGATTTGCCACTGAGCCGGGCAAAAAGAGTAAGGTTTTCCAACCCACTGAGGTATTTATACAAATCAGGTTTCTCAATTACAGCACCCACTCTGGAAAGAATATCATTTCGGTGATGTGTAAGGTCCTTACCAAACAGGCGGATCTGGCCGCCACTGGGCCTTATTAAAGTCAGGAGCATCCGGATGGTCGTAGATTTTCCTGCACCATTCTGGCCCAGGAATCCAAATACATCTCCTTTAAATACTGTAAAAGATAATCGGTCAACAACAGCTATACCCGAAAAATGTTTGGACAATTCTTGTACTTCAATGACCTTCTCCATGCTATTTTATTAAGATGTATAAACAAAAATAAGGGTTAGAGGTTTTGGAAATCAGCAGATTAGAAAAACATTAAAATTAAAGTTGGCAAAACACTTGCAAATATGCCCATTCAGGTATTAGCTTTGATATATAATCCACCCTACTGTATCACATTCATCTAAGGGTTCTCCTCCGTTTAACCACACTCATATCCATCTCCTCAGCCCAAATTAGTAAGTGTTTTTTAACTCTCAATAAAGAATCCAGATTCCGGTCTAAACCATTGCTTATTCCTGGTTTTTTCAACTTTTTCCATATCTCCTGAATACCGCGATATCCTCTAATTACCGCGTTTCCGATTCACGACCTCAACCCACAAAAATGAAAAAGTTGTCCCTTTTTAACAGGTACGCATGCCTGTCAATCATAGTGTTTTATTCAGGAATTTTCTCTGAAGTTTCTGCAAAACATTTTTCATCTCTCCGGATACAGGANGATAGCAGCATTACTCCAACAACTAGTTCCGATACTTTAAATGTTANTCTCAATACTTCCAGGCCTTCGGGGTTGCCTATTCGTTTACTTGATTTTTTTGGCACACTGGTTAGTAACAATACAATTCAAATCAACTGGGTAACTGAACTGGAAGTGAAAAACAAACAGTTTGAACTTCAGCGTAGCTTTGACGGCAGAGATTTTCAAACCGTAGCCATCGCTTATAGCCTGGAAGAATCCGGTAAAAAGGCATATAAATTAACAGACAAACTCCCTGCAACCTCGCCTTCAAAAGTTTACTACCGTATCAAGCAGGTTGACTTAGACAATAAATATTCCATTAGCAAAATCATTACGATCAGTATGGAAGAAATTAACAAACTGTTTGTTAAACTCTCCCCTAACCCGGTTGATAATGAATTCTCAATAAGCTTTGAAAATAACAATACACCCGCTTCAGCAATAAGGATAGTGGATATGAATGGCAGGGAAGTTTTCCGAAAAAGCCTGGTTGGTTTACAAACAAGTATGCACCGAATTGATACCCGCCAGGCAAATATGCAAAAAGCAGGTATGTATTTCGCTGAGCTGACATTCAATGATGGCTCACGGAGCACACAGAAAGTAATTAAAAATTAATAATCGAAATATTTATTTAGAGGTTGTGAATCTTAACGGGGCCTCTTTTCTTGGAGGCCCCCTTTTTTTCAAATTGAAAGTGGAAAGTGGAAAGTGAGAAATGGGAAGTGCGAAGTGNGANNTGGGAAGTGCGAAGTGGGANGTNGNAANNNACNAAGTGGGAAGTAGAAAACAACAAAGTCATTCAAATTTTTCAAATAGTTATCATCCAATTCTATGCAAACCTGATCCATTAAAATATTCTGATTCCATTGATAGCCATCGCCCTTTTTACCTTACATTTTTTAACCACAAAATCATGGAATTATGAAAACTTCATTTTTTGCCAACACAGGCCGTCTTTGCAGTATTATTATCATGTCAGTTATCCTGCTTACAAGCATTAACGCTAAAATTTTAAAAAAACCTATTGAACCTTTTGATGTCAAAACAGATCCAACCGTAGAATCAAGCAGCCAACTGCAAAGTTTCCGGGGTGAGAGCACGCGTAATAAAAAAGTAGCACTCAAATGGAATATCTCCAACTCCGAATCATACAGTTATACTATTGAAAAAAGCCGGGATGGAGAAAATTTCACGCCCGTTCAGTCAACCGGAATTCAGAAGGATAAAATCAATGGTTTTTCATGGATCGACAATTACCCAAAAGCTACCAACTGTTACCGCCTGCGCATTTCTGATACCAATGGCGTTAACAGCTATTCAAAAACACTTGTTGTTGAAACCTTCAAAAGTGGTGACGTGGAACTGGTAGCGGCTACACCACAGGTTGCCCTTAACGATATACAGGTTGATATACAAATGAAAGAATACGGTATTGTTAACCTGCACATCACCAATGAAAGAGGTGAAATTGTACTCCAACAAATTGAAAAATGTAAAGCGGGATTAAACCAGTATATGGTTAACGCAAGCCATGACCTGAAACCTGGCAGTTACTTTTTAAAAGTGGTCGTAAATGGTACCGACAAAATGCTGGTGCACCTGGTTAAATCATAGTGCATTTATTCACTTAATGAAATGTTTTTCCGCAGAAGGCGTTTTATCCAAATGATAAAACGCCTTCTGCTTTTTTATTTAGTGAAGAATTGAAATTCCCTTAACTGCAAAATAAAAAACAAAGAATTACTTTCCGGCAGAAAGATATGACTGCAGGTTTTTTACATACTGGTCAAAAGCTTTGATTCCCGGCGAGGTAATTTTACAGACCGTCTGTGGATAGTTGTCTCTGAACTGTTTGATAACTTCAATATATCCCGCCTCGCGGAGTTTCTGAATCTGTACACTAAGGTTGCCTGCGGTAGCGCCTGTTTTCTCTTTAAGAAAAGTAAACTCAGCTTCTTTCACCCCGATCAACAGGGATATAACCGCCAGGCGCAGTTGCGAATGCAAAACGGGATCCAGTTCTTTGAATTCACTCATGGGTTCATCTGATCTCCGGACATTAACGAATCTGTTGTTCCATACTTTATTCGGGCAATATGTCCAGGTATAAGATAACCGAGTGCCACACAAAATGCATGGACGAGTAAAACTTCAGATCCCAGGCTTTCCATAAAATAAAAAATTACCACCGCACCAGCCCAGTTAATTACCGCACCTATAATGAGCAAACGGTTTCTGAAAACGGAGCCATGAATAAACATCCAGAATCCATATAACAATAACAAATAACCGAAATTAACTCCCGTTGCATGGGTGCCTGTCTGGCTGTTGCCGAATACCATAATGAGAAGGCTGATAAAAAAAGCTATACCCAGACGGTTAACAAGTTCGCTTGTATAGGTTTGTACCCTTACACTCTTTTTTGAAATATAATTCTTGAAAACCGTTTCATATAATGCAAGCAGGATTGCCATAACGCCAAAAATCACCCACACTTTACCACCGTCCTGCCTGTTTCCAGATCTGATCATAAAATATTGTATAAGGCTGGCCAGAAAAAGTAACCATCCCCAGATGATCCATCCTCTTCCACTGTCTTTTTCCTCAGCCCTTGCACGGCCAATCATCTGTTCAATTAATTTGAGACTGTCCTGGCTACTAAGTGATGCCGATTCCTTCTTCATCTGTTTTCAGTTTGATAACGTTGACGTAAAATGTAGCCGGGAATAATCCAGGCGATGATAACTGCAAGGCTAAATAACAACAGCTTAAATTCGTTAGGTATAAAGACTGCCGTCAGTGACAATATCCAACAACAGATCCCACCAATGATAAGTGGTCTAAAGCGTAATATCTTGCCGGACAGAAATGTCGGCATGCCATATAACGAGAGAATCAAAGGATAAATCAACTCTTGTTTACTGGCTGGGTTTTGAAAAATAAATATCAACCCTGTCAGCCCCATTAAAATAACAAAGACAATCCAGACAAAAGATATTATCTCGCCCGTATAAGTCTTTACCTTTTCCCTTTTGCGGTGGCGATATAAATAAAAAACCTGGTAAATAACAACCAGCCATGTGAGCATCCATACTATTGAGTGATTCGGATACTGAAAATAATGAAACAGAATAAATTCCGAAACACTACAAATTAATATTGCCCAACCCCAAACAAGATATAAGTGCCCGTTCTCACCGAACCGGTTCCGGGCCCTGTTGATCATTGATTGAATCAGTTCAATACTTTGCTGGCCCGAGAAATTCTCTTCCTGCATGATCCTTTATTTTATTGATTTTAACACCTTCTTTAGCGGTGAATTGCCGGTCAATTCCAAACAAATTAATTACTTAGCGACAGAAAATATTTTGCCTGGCCCAGTCCCCAGCTTGGATGAATCGATGATGCGGGTTTAAAGGATTCATGTTTTTTTACTGATTCCTCAAAAAGTAATTTTGCTTCTGTTTTACTACCACCAAACTGCTCAGGTGTAAAAAATTTATCCTGTCCGTCAAGCAAGTAGACGCGTGGATTTTGTGAATCTAATTGCTTCGCTTTCTGTAATGCTTCTGATGCTGCCATTCCATAAGTCTGAAACCTTGTCATCGGATCCGCCGTCATTCGAAGAGTCGCAATCATTTTTTTCACACACCATATTTCGGAATTCTCTTTTGTCAGAGCCATTGCTTTATTCAGGAGTTCTTCGGCCTTGTCAGCTTCAGGATCGGTTTTATCTGCAAAACCACCAGTTTGCCCGTTACTTATCATATAACCCATCATCACCCGGCTCAGAGCAGCATAATAATATGGCAGCCATTGTTCTTTTTCCGCTTCTCCTATTCTTTCAAAACTGTTGGCCAGACCCTGCCAGTTTTCCATAGATGCTGCCGTGTTTACCAGGGCAACTTTCTCTTCCATCGCTTTGATAAATTTTTCACTTTGTGAAAAACCAGGTCGGAATAAGAAACATGCTAACAGGAATAGAACAATACTTTTTTTCATAATGAGTCCAATTTAATGTCTGATAAAATGATGGTTTACGATTTGATTTAATTTCACTAGAGATTTATATTTATAGCATCCTCAGACCTGTCAACACCAAAACTGAGAAATGCGCCAATAAAAAGAAACATTTTTGACGGAGGCACAATAGCTTCCTTACGATAACCATTATAGGAATACTGATACCCGAATACCTGTTCAAAATTGAAAATATTACTAACGGAAATCACATAAACGGCAAACATCTTTGCGCGCTGTTTGCCGAGGTTGGGTAGAAAATTCAGACTAAAACTTACATTATTATAGTCGATAGTTTTACCCCGGTCTTTGAATTCAGTTTTGTCCGACTGGGGGTTGTTGGCTATAAAATAATAAGGCCTTCCGCTGGCATAATTATAAGCCCCGTTAAATCCGGTTTTCCATTTAGTTACAAATTTCTTGACAATCAGGGAGGCTGTATGTTTCGCAGAGAAATTTGGCTGGATTGCATAGGGATAATTAAGGAAATCCCGCTTTGTATCAAGATATGAATAAGATATCCAATAGTCGACATTCTTTATGGTTTTCTTGTCACGCCAGAAAATTTCAAATCCCTTTGCATAGCCATATCCACTATTACCTGATGCAATTTGTTGCCCGTTATAAAATTTTGTTTTTACGAGGTCCTGATATTTCTTGTAAAAAATCTCCGCCCTGAAAGTTACCTGGCTAGTTATTTTCTGGTATTGTGCGATGTAATGTGTGGCTCTTGAAAATATTAAATCGGTAGTCCAGAACAGGAAGTTCCGTTCCGGATTTTGGTAGAATATACCATAAGCAAGGCTTGCCTGGGCATTTTTACCAACCTTATATGCCAGCGAAATCCTGGGAGCGATGTTTGATTTTCCCAGCAATGCAGAATGTTCAAACCGGCCGCCAATTTTGGCAGCCAGNTCATTTGTAATATACACATCGGTTTCTGCGAACAAAGACTTAATGCTTTCCCTGACCTGTTGATTATAAACCTGGCCGTTGAAAGCAGTATACTTCGAAACATCATCACTGCCATTGTATTCCGCACCAAACCGGATCACGTTTAATCCGTAAAACCTGCGCTCCAGTACAAGCCTTGCATTGAAATAATTGCCTTTTAGAACCTGCTGAAAATTTTTAAACTCGAGACCCTGTAACAAAACTTTCTCATTTTCATTCGTATACAGGCCACCGGTGATTTCATCCCGGTTATAGGTGTACGATAGTCCTGCCAGCATCTTCCATTTCCGGCCCAGGTTTTCGCGCCATGAGAGGTTATGGTAAGTGTTTATATTTTGTAAAGCAAACCCGTCTTTATAATTCAGGGTATCAAGGCTGGGAGTATAAAACTTAAGCTTATTAGTGCTGAAAGTGCCATAATATTTCAGGATGCCGTTTTTTGAAGTTTTGATCCTGAAGTTCGCATCTGCTGTATGAAAAATGGGCACCTGCTCATATTCCTGAACCTGCTTGATCAGTGCAAATGCAGGCCTCAGATCGGTATAGCCGTAATCAAACCCGAAAGAAGATTTTTTGTCCTTTGCCACTTTCTGGTAACCACCACTGAGGCCAATAATGGTGACACCAAGGTTGGCGGATGTTTGCTCAGGGATGTCGATAGATTCCAGGATAAGGGCCGAGGAAAGGGCCTGGCCATACAAAGCAGAATATCCTCCCGTGCTAAAAACGGTACCCTTAAAAATAAAAGGAGAAAAGCGCCCCCTCTGAGCAACATTGGGTACACTGCTGAAAAAGAAATTATTTACCAGGGTGCCGTCAATAAATGCCTTTGTTTCAGCAGCCGTTCCACCCCTTACAAACAAACCTTCCGTTTCACCTATCTGCTGTGCACCCGGTAACGATTTTAAAGCCCCAACAACATCCGCATTTCCACTCGCTGTTGTTACTATATCAATTGGATTCAGGACTGTTCCTTTCTTTTTGTCGCTGGCTTCAAATGTACCGGCTGTAATAACCACCGCTTTCAGTTCATTTATCTCATCCTTCAGGTTAATTTCCAATAGCATGTCCACCAACTCGATAGTGATGGGCATTTCAAAACTGCGGAATCCAATTGACGTTGCCGTCAGAATATGGCTGCCCTTCTCCGTTGTTGAAAACCTGAAGTAGCCGGCAGAATCTGAAGTGGCACCGTCATAACTGTCCCTTATACCTATGCTAACACCCTGAACAGGTTTCTTTTTACCATCCACCACCCTGCCGGAAATTTTTACCTGGCTTTTTGCAATGCCTGCCATGAATAAAACCACCAGGAATAAGATCCATTTGCCCATCTGTCAATCTTTAAAACAAATGTAAAGTAGTTTATATTATAAACCAAATATTTTTATAATATATTACTTGACCTTTTCTCTGCTTCTAAGGACCATATTATGGTAGGTTCAAAATCGGTAATTAATGGCCAGAGGATAAGTTTTGGAAAAATCCCCAACTAAATGAGAGAACTTAATAGGAAATGTGTTGTGTTTCAGGGAGAGAAATCATTATTACCTGAACAAGAAATAAATCTAAAAACCTGCCCGGGTTATTGTTACGAGTTTTTCCCAATCGTTTTCTTCATTCTTATTTCCCTGTTTTATTTTATTTGATTTTGTCATTGTTTTGATGGCAATAGCAGGGAGGTTGAAGGAAGCCAGGTCGCTTATTACAAAACCTGGAGGCATATTATATCCAAATTGAACCGGCGTGACATCAGTTAACCCAGACAAGCTTTTGCCGCGGTAAAAATGAACGCGGGTCCCGGTATATTTATCCATTGCGGCTATTATAAAACTTCCGTTTTGTTCAAAAGCAACACCCGTAATTACGGTGGAATCTATTCCCGTTTTAACGCCCATTCCGGCAATCTGACCAATATATTGTATTGAAATTATTGAGGGNTTTTCTTTCTTTTTAATTTGGTCCGCGGAAATCTTATAAATGTGAGCGCCTTTATAATANTTAATGGCCGTATCCAGTTCTGTGCCAAAGAGAAATAAATCTCCGGCTGCAGAAAATGCCATATCACCACTATATGTGAGAGAATTTTTATACCCATCCTTTCCGGAGATATAACCGATGGTTTCTATAGATGTACACCCTGGCTTGTTACAAGGCTTAAACCTGATAACAAGTGTTTCACTGCCTGTCGATAAATTCAGTTCATCTATTTTGGTGCTGATGGCATAAACATACCCATCGGGGCCCATTGCCATTTTTGTAAAACAATGGCCCGCAATACTTTTATCAGGGCCATTTATTTTTGCATGTTTCCCCTTTGTGGATATTCCCCAAAGTGAAATTGATGTTCCGGATTTATCAGCATAAAACAATTGACCGGTGCGTGGATCCCCCGCGAGAGATGCACTTCCATACCATTCGTTTCCCGGGAAACTGTTTTTTTCATCCGGGATTGAAAAACCTAAGTTTTCTGTTTTCGTCAGATGATTTTTTGAATCATTTACAATTGGTACAATGCGTGTTTCCAATGTTGAGACATTGTTGAAAATGCCATAGAGCTGTGCATTTTGTTGATTGCTAACGTCCTGGGCATAAGCCGAATGAAAACAACAAATGCCGGTAAGTAAAAATAACAGTAAGTGCTGGAAGTGTTTGTGGGTACGGGACATACAGGATAGTTGGATTAGGCAGCTTGCTTAAAACATGATGCATCCTGCCACTTTAAAAACGGTTTTGTTTTCAAATAAATTGTCCCCTTTTGAGATTGGCTCTTTTTTTACTGATATTTTTTTACTCAAATAATCATACCCGTTTGCGTTTTATAAAATACATTACCCATTACCGTTACTGAAATACATATATAATTGATTGTAGAAACACTCATTTTCCATCGTGCTTTTACTTATTATTATTTTTTTTCATAAATGGTTATTTAAGAATTACTTATAAAAATTTTAAGATGAAATAATTTATTGATCATCTTTTCGTTTCAATAGGGGTTGCATATTAATTAACAACCTGACAATTAACTATCCATACCCTTGAAGACTGCAGTGTAAATCCTTAATCCTAGACTAAGAATATGAAGAATCGTGGAAAGTCTTCCGCAGAACGTCCGTTTAATCAACTATTTAGAAGTGCATTGATCAAAAAAGGCAGATCATCATTGCTACTGAAATTATTTTCCGGCGTACTCTTTTTTTGCCTTTCTGTAAACCAAATAAAAGCACAATGTCCGGCTGGAACCCAACAAGCCATTCTGAACTGGGACTACCTTGATTATTTTAGTTATACAGCCAACTATACATCAGCAAATGGATATCTGTCGAGTAATTTATTATCCCGAACACAAAATTTTGCATTTGGTACCCAGCGCCTTACAATCACACATAATTATACTGATGTAAACTCCCCAGGAGAGAACCTCACGCATACCGGGGAGCTTGGTACTTTTGGAAATGTGAATCTTGCTGCAATTGATGCTGACGTTCAGTTTATCGGTAATGGCCAGATAGCTTTCACATTTGAAAATGAAGTAAGAAACCTGAGATTTACACTGTACGATGTAGACCGTACACAGAGGATACAATTAAATGCCGTGAATGCAGCCGCAGTGGCACAAAACGTTAACATGGCAACTTTTGCCGGGACTATCATTGCAATCACCAACAATAATACACCTACTGCCCGCGCAGATGCAGCTGCCGGAATCAACATCGCTAACAATCTTACAACGGCTGCGGTTGACATCACCATCGCAGGACCTGTCAAGACCGTTACCTTTACGGTATCCAATACGGCAACAAACGGCAGCGAAGACGGATCATTCTGGATTTCAGATATCTTAGCCTGCATAGCCTCACCCCCAACATTTCCAACAAACTACTACCTGGTATCTAGACCATTTACAGGCCAGCCAGGCTATGTTTTGCATGCTTTTGACAATAGCGTCTATGCAGTGAATCCAGCAAACGGGGTAACCAAATTGCTTTTTACTGATGCGGCTGGCGCTGGATATGTTAACTCCATGGGATATGATCCATATAATAGAATATTATACTACGTGTACAGCCTGACAGCCAATGCAGGAACCAATGTGGCCC
>Ga0031656_10000175_pt1 | contig 19133 bp, 15 predicted proteins | sample FrelakmetDIP11DI_FD_55080 | JGI IMG/M metagenome (GOLD analysis project Ga0031656, IMG submission 55080) | Freshwater lake sediment microbial communities from the University of Notre Dame, USA, for methane emissions studies - DIP11 DI | ecosystem: Environmental > Aquatic > Freshwater > Lake >... | reverse complement strand
TAAAAATCGACGTCGATCCGCAGGTGATATAATTTCTCTTAATTGATTTACTTCAAAACTTCTTCAAATGTGCACAGTTGTTTATACTGTTGACGTTACGTAGTTCCGATGGAAATTATAAGCCTATATAGCTGTCTGTCCTCTTTGTTATTCACAAAAGAATTCTCTACCAGCCTACTTGTTGTCTGCTACGCCGGGTGATGCTATAGAATTAATTTCAGGAAATACGGTTCACTACATCGGCATGTTGAGTACAAATGTTCTCGAGGCGGAATAGCGTTATGGATACCGGCAACGATAAGAAGCTGATTACCTTGTGTGTCAAGTATGTAGACCGGACCCTTTTGTTTTTGTCTGCTGATAAAGCGTCTGTCATACCGTGGGTATTCCCACTTGTAACTTATCCCACTTTTCATTATAATTGATTCAGAAACAGGAAAGGAGCAGATATGGAAACGATTAAGCTGTCCGTGGATTCAAAAAAGAGGATATCCCTGACAAAGCTTCTTCCATCAGGAAAGATCAGTTCGGTGATAGCTTACAAGGAGGACGATAAGATTATTTTAGAACCTATGGTGGAAATTCCTGCCCGGGAAGCCTGGCTTTATGAAGATAAAGATGCTTTGGAAAAAGTGAAGCGAGGGCTATCTCAGAAGGGGACAATCACGCGTGGGTCATTTGCAAAATACGCTAAGTGATGCTGTATGTTTGAACTGATTTTTACCCCTCAGGCGGATTCAGACCTTCGTGGGATCGAAAATGATCCCAGCAAAAAGGATATTTTGAAGGCATTGAGAAAAACTCTCGGATTCATGGAGACAAACCTCAGACACCCATCTCTAAACACCCATGAATTTACCTCACTCAAAGGGCCACATGGAGAAAAAGTTTTTGAAGCTTATATTCAACAGAAGACACCTGCCGCTTACCGGATATTCTGGTATTATGGACCTGACAAAAAGCAGATTACGATTGTTGCCATTACACCCCATCCGAGATAATCGACAATGAAGCTTCATGCTCTTTTCCTCGGCAGATATTCTGGCTTAAATATTTTCAGGAAATGCCATTCACGATATCGGCGTGTTAAATGCAAATATTCATGAGGCAGTGCAGCGGTATGAATACCGGCAACAAGAAGAAGCCGATCATAACGGCTCATTAAGCAGGATTCTCCGGTAAAAAAATCTCGATGCTAAATCAATAGACCTGGCCCCTTAAAGATCCCTTGATTCACTTGTAAACATTGAAGATTTTACCCCGTAAGTTGCTCGTACTATTTCATAATTGGAGGGTATTATTCGTCAAATGTGTAGACCCCTTGCCTTCCATAACAGGAAAATGCCTGATTTCAAGAGGGGTGGCTAAACAGCGGATTTCTTCAGAAAATGACTCAGCAGAGTTTTGAATTCGTCCGGCTTGTCGAGATAGCACGCGTGTCCCGCTCCTTTGATGACATGTGCCTCGGAATTTTTGACATGATCCGCAAGAGTCTCCGCATTCTCCGGAGGGGAAATATTGTCTTTTTCACCCCATATGCCGAGAACAGGAACCGTAATTTTCTTCAGCCTGTTGACGATGTTCTGAACGTGCACGGCTCCTGCGACAATTCCTGCCTTTGCGCTATTCCCTTGAGACAGGTATCGCAACGTGACTTCGCCGCTGATGGATGCTCCGAGCAAAACCGGCGTATCGATCTTCAGCGTCTGAAGCATCTCCTTCAGGAACTCAGCATATTCGTCCCTGTCCTCTGCAGAGAACTTGTCTGAGCTGCTCTTTGCGCCGTACGGCATATCGAAGGCGTAGACGCAGTACTTTTTCGCAAGCTCGTCGAACAGACCCATCTCCACCCATGTTTCTGCAAGAAAACTGAAGCCATGGAGCAGCACAAAGGGGTTACCGGTTCCCTTCATAAGATAGCGTATCTTCAACCCTCTTATCGTCGCCCAATGTTCCACTTGTTTCTCCTTTTATAATGATATCAAATTCAAAGCATAATTCCATCATGCTTCAGGATTAAGGGGGCATTCTTCTTTCTTCTCAACTCCACTTGCAAAGCGACATCATATCAATCGTTAAAAAAAATGAAGAATATCAAGAAAAACAGAGAGTGGTAATTTTGGTACTTTTAAGTATAATTCTGCCACACAACAAGATAGATTTTGAGTATCTAAACGTCATGTCTGTAACTCCCTAAAGCACGCATCCGAGATTACGTCAGCCATAAGTTTTAGTATACATAGAAACAAACATATCAAGTACAGATCATGAGGGTTTCTTTCGATATCAATGAGGCATCGCTAAAGACTTACATCTTGGATGCGGTAAAGTGATCTCTGTTGATAAAGCTTTAATAAACATTTGCTGTATCACAAAGGAATTGCACGGGATATAAAGGCAAAAGTATAGTAATATACTATCTAAAAAGGGGGAGAATATGAAAATAAAAATAGTATATGTGCTCGCTGTAATCGTCGTTGTTCTGGCATTAATCTCCAACACGGCATTTGCGGCAGGTGGCGGCGGTGTCATTACTGCTGATCCAACGAAACACTTTGATCCGAAAGGCAAGATGTCGTCGAAGTTCACGGTCGAACTTCAAAACGGTTTGCGCAAGACTCTGCCGTTCGAAGACAAGCGTGATTTTGAAGAAGCCAAGAAAGGATTTATCGCAGCTCCGCCCTACAAGCAGATCATGGCGGAGGCCGGCAATGTGGCCTGGGACATGGGCAGCTACGAGTTCCTGTTGGAGGGTAAGGACTTCGACAGCGTTCACCCCTCATTGCAGCGCCAGGCGATCCTGAACATGGCCTACGGCCTTTATGAGGTTCTACCTGACAAAATCTACCAGGTGCGAGGATTTGATCTCGCCAATATTACCTTTATCAAGGGCAATACGGGCTGGATTATCTTTGACCCCTTGACCGCCAAGGAGACCGCTAAGGCGGCTCTGGACTTCATTAACGAAAAGCTCGGCAAGCGGCCGGTGGTAGCCGTGATCTACTCCCACTCCCATATTGATCACTACGGCGGCGTACGAGGTGTCGTGGACGAAGCGGATGTGAAGAGCGGCAAGGTGCCGATCATTGGGCCGGTCGGCTTTATGCAGGCTGCCATTTCCGAAAACGTGTACGCAGGCAATGCGATGATACGAAGGTCGTTTTTCCAGTATGGTGTGCTATTGCCGCGCAGTCCCTTCGGCCATGTGGACCAGTCCATCGGAAAGAACACCGCGGCGGGCAACACAGGCCTGATCGAACCAACCCGCTATATTGCCAAGGACTTTGAAGAACTTACGGTAGACGGTGTCAGGATGGAATTCCAAAATACACCGGGCACCGAGGCTCCGGCAGAGATGAACACATACTTCCCGCAGTTCAAGGCGTTCTGGGCCGCGGAGAACATCTGCGGTACCATTCATAATATTTACACGCTGCGCGGCGCTATGGTGCGTGATGCGTTGGCGTGGTCAAAGCACATTAACGTTGCGCTTTATCGATATGGTCAGGATGCTGAGGTAATGTTCGCATCGCATAGCTGGCCGCGCTTCGGCAACGATCGCATCCAGGAAGTGATGCGCACCCAGCGTGACGCCTATGCAAATCTCAACAATGAGGTGCTGCACCAGGCCAACAAAGGCGTGACGATCAACGAGATCCAAAATGTTTACAAGTTGCCTAAGAGCCTCCAAGAGCAGTGGGCGGCCCGCAGCTACCACGGTTCCGAGGAACACAACAGCCGTGCCGTTATCAACCGTTATTTGGGTTACTGGGATGCCAACCCGGCAACATTGATCCCACTTTCACCGCGCGATTCCGCACCGCTTTACGTTGAGATGATGGGCGGGGCGAGCAAGATCATGGTAAAGGCCAAGGAACTCTACGACCAGGGCAAGTACCGTGAAGCCGTAGAAATTCTCAACAAGCTTGTCTTCGCCGAGCCGAACAATCAGGCAGCCAAGGACATGCTTGCCGATGTGTACGAACAGATTGGTTACCAGAAGGAAAGCCCGAGTGTGCGCAACAGCTTCCTTGCTGGCGCCTACGAACTCCGTCAGGGGATTCCTGGCGGTGTGCCGCCCAAGAGTACCGGGCCGGATACGATCCGTGCGATGTCGACCGACCTCTGGCTCGACTTCATCGGCATCCGTCTTGACAGCAAGAAGGTCGAAGGCATGAAGTCTGTCATCAATCTTGTCACGCCTGACAACGGGGAGAAGTTCGTGGTGGAGTTGAGCAATTCCACACTCACTAACATCAAGGGACAACAGGCGAAGAACCCTGACTTGACTATTACCGTTAATCGCTCTGATCTCGAAATGGTTATGGGCGGCAAGGCTACTTTCGACGATTTGGTCAAAGCAGGCAAGGCGAAGTTAGAGGGCGATCGCAAGCCACTTGATCGAATAAGGAGCGCTCTGGTTCAGTTCGATCCAGTCTTCGAAGTGCTCCCAGGCACCAAACCATCCAAGCCGGTCACCGCTCCGACCAAAGATCCGTTCGAGCAGGCAGAGCCGGCGAGTTCGGCTGGGGGATAATACGCTATGGCACTAAACCCTTGAATAGTGATGACAGGTGAGTTGCAACAATAGCCAAAAAGCGTTTTTAGCGGCAACGCTCGAAACCTGAACATTGAAGCAACAGAAAGGGCGAGCTAATCACTCGCCTTTTTTGTTTCAAGAAAACATTTCTATCAGGTTGAAATTCGCACTAAATAAAGAATTGCTATAGTGCATATTTAATAAAGGATTGAATAAATTTTCAGAACGCTTGAAATTCTCTGCTTGTGGCTGACATCCGCGTTTATTAGTTACTCCCGTGGGTGTTTATATCAGGAAGTAGGGTTGCCTCTCAGATCTCTCTGAAGAGCTGTGCGGCTTTCGCCCCGCAGGTAACACGTCATTTTTCTTTGTGTTACCTACAACTACGCATCCTTATGATGGCGAAGATTATTGAAGATTTACAGAAGAAACAAAAAAGGCAGAGCCATTGCTGACTCTGCCTTTCACATTTCTATAATCGAATCTGTTATTTTGTAATCTTTCTCCTGAATAGACCGACTCCTGCAAGCCCAAAACCTAAGAGAAGAATGGTTGAAGGTTCGGGTACAGCATTAAATTCTAAGTTGTCCCAGACTACACCATCACCATTACTAGGAACAACACTTAGAGGTTGGAAAAGTTCGAAGCGTAAAATATTTGAATCGCTTACCGCAAGAAGGGCAAAGGTGCCAACTCCCGCTTCCGCACCAATGAACTCTTCATAGGCGACCAAATTTCCTCCTGCAAGGGCATCATAGGCTGCAAGCGCAACACCGTCGCCACCTACGTCAATACCTGTGATACTCACAGTATGTTGAGGTGAGCCAAACGTACCCACAATAGGATTGGATGGCGATGGATTGAATCTTGGATTGCCGCTTTCATCAAAGATATCGCCGATGACTATTGCACCTGCGTCAGCGGGTAATGAATTACCAAGATAAGAAGGTAACCATTGAGCATTGGAAAAAGTGACGCCAAGTCCAGAGTAAAAGCCATCAATAGCCGTGTCAGGGGTTCCGTCTTCGAAATCGATAAGGACTGCGTCAGCTGAAGCTACAATACCTAAAACCATAACACTTGCGCATAAAATAGCGAAAAACGCTTTCATTACTTTTTATCTCCTTTCTGTCTATATGAAAATTCAGAACATTGTACTTTTCACTGCAACCAGCTGTTGACTCGCAATCCATGTGCCAGTTTCTAAAAAATTGATTTATAAAGTAATTTTCTCAGAGTTGCTTTGAGAGGTTGTAAAAGTGTAAAGTTTTCCGACACTATTTTTATGGAAAACTTTACACTCGCCCTGAAAAAGCAACAACTTTTGATGTTTCATTTTTGAGGAGAATTGTTGCTTTTTTCTGAGGCGCAAAATCTTGTGTAGTTCAGGAAGTCATCTTCCCTGCGTGCTTCGAAAGGTACTCTTGAAACCTCAAATAGGTAATCTCCCGTGTCTCTTTGAATGGGAAATAAACGAGGTCGATAAATTGCAGGGATGAGGACTGCTATGTGGACAGCGCGGGCAGATTGATTTCTGTCACTATCTGTTATGCAAAGAAATAGACGGGGCAATATGATGTAGTAAAAACGTTTGCTCCTGTGAGAACATCAGAGTCGATCGTAATTGCGCAGAATTCCTTGTTCTTTGCAAATCCTTCATAACAAAGACCCTTATATTTTCTCCGCTACTGTTTCATAGCTTCAACTCCTCACCGGAAAAAATTATCAATCTCTTTTATGCTCCGCTTCAAACTCGTCCATTTTATCAGCCAGACTCTTCCAGTTGCAGGTCTGCATGAGCTTGACCGCCTGATGAACAGCACCGGATTCTATAATCTTCCACCGCTCCTTTTCGTTTTCAACTCCATAGAACGGAAGCATGATGAAAAAAGCGCGGTCAGTGTATTGTTTGATCGGCGAAAGCACGTCTTCCCTCCTCGTGTAATAGGGATCTTCACCTTCAGCACAGGGAATACCGAAAACGTTAAACTGCCTGCATGCAACTGGTCTCATGGGGTGGACGGAACAGGCACCATTGACGAGAAAAGGGCACGGGTCGTTCTCCTTGTAATTACGCAGCTGGGTCTTTATAATATCGCGTTCAGGCCCGGTGATTTTTTCGGTGACATACCAGGAGAGACCCACCAGTTCGAGCGGATAGACAGGGATGGTCTGATGGGTTTTGCAGCAGTTCGAACAGCCCTTGCCGCACGCTAATTTTCTACCTTTCTTGAACGCTGTCCTGACCGCCTCATCGATGCCTTTATCGACTATGAAACAGGCATCAAGCAGCAAGGGAAGCCAGGGATGTTTATTTTCATCGGAGGGGAAAGAGAGTCTTTTCTGCTTGTAAGAACATCCCCTTTTCAGTTTTTTATCATTCATGTTACAAAGAGATTATAGCGAATAGTATTCACTTATTATAAAATACTGTCTGGTTTCCTGCTTTCACAGATATGATAAATCTGTAGGAAGACCCTTGTACATATCATGATAGACTTCATTTTTATTTCAATGCCCTATGCGAGGTTTATCTCGCGGTGGTTTGCCAATGTTCCGAATATAAACCTCGGCATCATGAAGGCATATCTGGAAGAGAAGGGGAAGCATGTTAAAACCTTCCACTTTCATCTTGAATTTCTTCCTTATATCAACGGACTACCTCTGCGTTTGAAAGAAAATCTGCTCAAACTGACTGAGCAATTCGGTGTTGAATACATGGGACTGGATTACATCTTTGCTTCACTGTTTTTCGAGGATAGGTATTTCAAATCAAAAGAGCGGTTCACGGAACGTCTTCATTCACTTGGATTAACATTGACTGATTTCGAAGAATTGCGGGGAATTGTCAGATCATTTATTGATTCTTGTTTTTTAAAACTATCACCGTATCTAAAGGATACCAGGCTTATCGGTTTCAGTTGCTCCCATTACCAGTTAAGCGGTTCCCTTTTGCTCTGCTCAAGAATCAAAAATGCCTATCCGGATATTCTGACGGTTTTCGGCGGCAAGGACTGTGCCGGGGCATTTGCAGATGATTTCATGCGGGCTATCGACTTCATCGATTTCACGGGAACAAGTGAGTGTGAAGTCACTGTTGAGAGCCTGCTTGACCATATAAACAATCCGGAAAAAGATTGTTACAATGTGGTCTTCAGGGACAAAGACGGAGGAATAAAAAAATCCCCCTCACGGCCGAATATTTCGATCAACTCCCTTCCATTTCCGAGATATGATTTTGACGCACTCCCTATCCAGAAGTCCGACATCATCCTCCCGATAGAATTTGGGAGGGGATGTCCCTGGAAGCGTTGTTCCTTCTGTCCTGACGAATCGTATAACATCCTCTGCCAGGCAAAATCCCCAGAACGGGTTACGGCGGAAATAGCATATTATCAGAGCATTTCAGAAGACCTGAGGAACTTCTTTATTCTCGATTCAGACGCCTTGAAAGATCGGGAATCAATAATAAAAATATCCCGGAACCTCGAAGACAGGAATCTCAATTTCATTTATGCCGAATTCCGTGCGGAGAAGATGGACCGGGATGTCTTATATGCAATATTGCATTTCGGCACCTGGGCCTCGCATTTTCAGATCGGGATCGAATCATTCAGTGACAGGATGCTCCAGTTGATGAATAAGGGCGTTACTGTTTTGAAAAATGTGGAAGTACTGAAATCGTCTGCTGAATTGGGTGTTCCGGTACAATTCAACCTGTTTACCTGTTTCCCGGGTATGACTGAAGATGATCTCAAAGAAAATATACGGGTTATGGATCTCATTACTCATATTCTGGTCAAAGATACTATCCAGATATTTCCCGGAGAATTTTATTTACCAGCAGACACTCCCGTCTTTCTCAATAACGATAAATTCGGGCTGATAAAAGGCAGTGAGTCAATTTTTTCATCGATCTTTGAGGATTTAAGCATGCCTTCCTATTCAAACTATCCATATCCGTATCAGTTTACCAATGACGAAGAGCAGTACAAGTTCTCCATGGCATTGCGGGCAAAGGTTGACGAGATCAAAAGCAAAACCTCTGAGGATATGTATATGGTCCACAAAAATGTTGCAGACGGTCTGGAGATCCTCATTTCCCGGAACGGCCACCGATCGACTCACGTGCTCGATATACAGGAAAAGAAGATTTACCTATCAGCTGTTATAAAAATCCGGCAGATTGATAGGGTATCTTCAGATTTAGGGATACCTATAGAAGATGTATCTTCTGTTCTGAAGGATTTTGAAAAGAAAGGCATTATTCTTTTTTCTCCCGACAAAAAATCTTTTCTGTCACTCGCCATAGAGAGCACCGCTATATGAAGGGATATAGATTCAGATGATAAATTGTGCTAAGATTATGTATTGAATATGAGATTGGTAATCGTCGGCGGTGGTATCACCGGTCTTTCCCTGGCATATTTTTTACTTGAGCACAAGCCTTCATTAGATATCCTTATCCTTGAATCAGAGAAAAAAGCAGGTGGTAAAATCTGGACTGACAGGGTTGACGGTTTCCTGTGTGAAGGCGGCGTCAATGGGTTTCTTGATAACCGGCCAAAAACTCTCGAGCTTGTCTCAAAACTCTCCATCTCTCCCTTAAGAAGCAATGATAATGCGCGAAAGAGGTACATCTATTCAAAGGGGAAACTCAACCTTTTGCCTGAATCACCCCCTGCGTTTCTCACATCTGACCTTCTGAGCATTTACGGCAGGCTCAGGGTCATCGGGGAAATGTTTGTACCCAAATGGAAAGGCGGGGATGAGACACTTGCCCACTTTGCCACAAGGCGTCTTGGAAGAGAAGCGTATGAGAAGCTGATAGACCCCATGGCTTCAGGAATATTTGCCGGCGATCCGGAGAAAATGAGCCTGAAGAGCTGTTTCGCAAAGGTCNACAACCTTGAGCAGAAATACGGCAGTCTGATCCGCGGCATGATAAAGCTTCAAAAGGAGGCNAAAAAGACCGGTAAAAAAGTGGGNGCCGGACCAGGGGGAACCCTTACTTCATTTTATGACGGGATGGAATCAATGATCAGTGCCCTCACCAGTTTTCTTGGCAAGAGACTGAAGACGGGGTCAGAGGTGGTCTCAATTGACCGTAAAGGTATCAATTATGTCATCTCACTGTCAGACGGAACAAAGATGGAAGCAGAAGCTGTTGTCTGTGCAACACCCGCCTTTACAACGTCAGAAATAGTAAGCAGCCTGGACAAAAATCTCTCTGCACTATTGAACGAAATATTTTATCCNTCGGTTTCTGTTGTATGCCTCGGATATAAANGNGAAAAAATTCAACATAACCTCAGGGGATTCGGATTTCTTATCCCCTTCAAGGAAGGCAGAAAAATACTCGGCACATTGTGGGACTCGAGTATCTTTCCCAACAGGGCACCAGAAGGGTATGTCCTGCTCAGGACCATGCTTGGAGGGGCACGGAGATCGGACCTGGCACTGGAGCACGAACAAAAACTCATAACACTCGTCATGGATGAGCTCAGGGATATTATGGGAATCACTGTTCAACCTCATTTCGCCAAAGTATACACACATAGACAGGGGATACCTCAATATTTCCCTGGACACGAACAAAAAGTTCAGCAGATTGCCGGAATATGTAGAGATTACAAGGGGTTTTACGTTACGGGAAACGCATACGGCGGCATTGGGGTCAATGACTGCATCGAAAACTCGTATAAACTTGCGCAAAGGATTATGCAAGGGATATAATTTTGGAAAAAGTCTGAATAGGGACTTTCTATCTTGCAANGGCATTTATCTTTCAAAACAGGAGGGGTACATTGAAGGAACAGGAAATTGTCGAACTCTTAAAAAAGGAAAGTGATGAATTCAGGAAATTGAGCGAAGAGCATAGAAGTCTCGATACTGTTCTTGCAGAGATTGACAGCAAACGCTATCTCACACCGGAGGAAGAGGTTGAAAGGAAGAAGATTCAAAAGCAGAAACTCATGAAAAAGGACCGGATGGCAGCGATTGTCAGAGACTTTAAGAAAAACCATTCTTTGAATTAGAACCAGGCACAGGCAACGAAGAAGCAGAAACTGAGAAATATGAGGGGTGCTCATGAGAAGCAGTACAATTAAAGAAGGGCTTGAGCGGGTTCCGCACAGGGCATTGCTTTACGCTACCGGCATTCCAGGAAGTGAGATGAAAAAACCGTTTATCGGACTTGCAACGAGCTTTACCGATATTATTCCCGGGCATATCGGCATGAGAGATCTGGAGAGATTTATCGAAAAGGGAATTCATACAGCCGGAGGATATCCGTTCATTTTTGGGATTCCCGGAATCTGCGATGGTATTGCTATGGGGCATTCAGGCATGCACTATTCACTCCCCTCAAGGGAATTAATCGCAGATATGGTTGAGACAATCACCCAGGCGCATCAGCTTGACGGGCTCGTGCTTCTGACCAACTGCGACAAAATAACCCCCGGGATGCTCATGGCCGCCGCACGGATCGACATACCATCCGTTGTTGTAACAGCCGGCCCCATGCTCTCCGGTCGACTAAGAGGCAGGCGACTGTCTCTCGTTAACGACACGTTTGAAGCCGTCGGGAAATTCAAAAAAGGGTTGATCAAAAAGGAAGAACTTGATGCGCTCGAGAGGTGTGCCTGTCCCGGACCGGGTTCCTGTCAGGGCATGTACACGGCAAATACAATGGCCTGTGTCACTGAAGCACTCGGCATGAGTTTGCCAGGGTGTGCAACAGCACTTGCAATTTCAGCTGATAAGAGAAGGATTGCGTTTGCAAGCGGCCAGCGCATCGTTGAATTGGTAAATAAGAATATCACGGCAAGAAAGATCCTGACGAAGAATGCATTTGAGAATGCAATCATGGTCGATCTTGCGCTGGGTGGTTCAACAAACACTACGCTTCATATCACTGCAATAGCCCATGATGCCGGGGTCGAGCTGCCACTTGAAACCTTCGATATTCTGAGCAAGAAAACGCCGCATCTTTCGAATATGCTCCCTGGCGGAGAGCACTTCCTTGAAGACCTTGATTGGGCCGGGGGAATACCAGCGGTTATGAAAAGATTGAGAAACCATCTGCATAATACCATAACGGTTAGCGGCAGGAAAACATTTGACATAGCTGATTCTGCAGTGATAGCCGATGAAAATGTCATCAGGCCCATGAACAAGCCTTATCATAAACAAGGCGGCATTGCGGTACTCAGGGGCAATCTCGCACCTGATGGTGCTGTTGTAAAGCAGTCTGCTGTTAGCCAGAACATGATGACGTTTGAAGGTACCGCAAAGGTATTCAATTCAGAGGAAGATGGCATGAAGGCTATCCTCAGTGGAAAAATAAAGCCGGGAGATGTTGTCGTGATCAGATATGAGGGACCAAGGGGAGGTCCCGGAATGCGGGAGATGCTCTCCCCAACAGCTGCAATTGCAGGAATGGGACTGAGCGAATCTGTCGCATTAATAACAGATGGTCGTTTTTCCGGGGGCACGAGGGGCCCATGCATAGGACACATATCTCCCGAGGCAATGGAAGGCGGTACCATAGCCATCCTTAAGGATGGAGACAGGATACGGATTGATATACCAAAGAGGAAAATAGACGCGCTCTTATCCGGGAGTGAGATTAGGGAGAGATTCAAGACATGGAAGCCGCTCAGACCGAAGATAACGAAGGGTTACTTATCAAGATACGCAAGGATGGTCAGTTCGGCTGGAAGCGGCGCAGTGATGAAGTAGCAGGGCGGCAGCTAAACTGTCGCGTGAAAGATTGGTATCGGTGACAGGATAGTCAACTCTATCATCATTTTTGTTGCTATCTCCTTCTCCTCAGGAAATCCCTGGGTTTCCCGGCGGCTTTTGGCGGGCCAACAAGACCATCCTCTTCCATTAATTCCATGATGCGTGCAGCCCTGTTATAGCCTATTTTGAGGCGTCTCTGTATTGAAGATATAGAGACTTCCCCGGTTGTCTCACCCATTTCAGTGGCTTTCAGATACATCTCATCTCTCTCGGCATATTTTTCGTCATCATTCGATTCTTCGAGATTCTGTATGCTCTCCATAATCGTATAATCAGGCCTGCCCTGTGTCTTTATGAACTCGGTAGCCGCCTGTATTTCCTCTTCCGTGATCAGTGCCCCGTGAACACGGATAATGCGTGCGCCGGGTAACATTAAGAGCATATCCCCTTTGCCAAGGAGCTGTTCTGCGCCATGGGTATCGAGGATCGTCCTCGAATCCACTTTCGAAGAAACCTGGAAAGAAAGCCTCGCAGGAAAGTTTGCCTTGATAATTCCGGTTATGACATCAACTGAAGGCCTCTGCGTAGCCAAAATAAGATGTATTCCGGAAGCCCGTCCCATCTGTGCAAGCCGTGTTATGGAATCCTCGACATCAGCCGGCGCAGTAAACATCAAATCGGCAAGTTCATCAATGATAATGACGAGATAGGGCAATTGATCTTCATCTTTTGCCTGAAGATTGAAACTTTCAATGTTCCGTGCGCCCCTTTCTGCAAGAACCCTGTATCTCCGCTCCATTTCGAAAACCATCTTTTTTAATGCCGCCGCTGACTCTTTCGGGTTTGTGATAACCGGCGANATAAGATGAGGAATCTCCTGATAGGCGGAAAGCTCGAGCAGTTTNGGATCCACCATGAGCATCTTCACTTCGTCAGGAGATGCTTTATACAATATGCTCATCACCATGGAATTAATCGATACGCTCTTCCCTGAACCTGTTGCACCCGCAACGAGCAGATGTGGCATTTTCGAAAGATCTGCTATAACAGGCGCACCTGATATGTCTTTGCCGAGTCCGAGGGTAAGCTTTGATTTGCTCTTTTGAAATCCGTCTGACGAGAGTATCTCTCTCAGGGATACCGTCTCCCTCTGTTTGTTGGGCACTTCTATTCCGATAACAGCTCTGCCCGGGATAGCTGATACCCTTACACTTTGAGCCTTGAGGGCCAGGGCGAGATCATCAGACAGAGAAACAATCTTATTGATCTTAACCCCCGGAGCCGGCTCAAATTCGTACATTGTTACAATAGGGCCGGGATTTACCTTTGTAATTTTCCCTTCCACGCCAAAATTGTATAGTTTCTGCTCGATGAGCGATGAATCAGCAATAAGTTCTTCATTCGATGGTCTGACAGCATCAGAATCAGACAGACGCAGGATATCTAAAGAAGGGAATTCGTAGTCTCCCTTCTTTCTCGGCACTATTGGTGACAGTTCGTCAAGCGATTGAGTTGCAGGAACCCGCTCCGGTTCTGTGATGAGTATCTCCTGTTCCTCGGGGTTCGGTTCTTCTCTGAATTCTCTCCGATCCACCTTCTGCATTTTCTTTTTCATGGCTATGGAAGTCACCGATACAGGGCTTATCAATACGATCGATGACAAAAAAGCAGAAAGTGAAAAGAGGTAAGCACCCGGCAAGGATACCAGTTGAATAAAAAGATATGCTATGGCTCTGCCTGCAAGTCCGCCGATCCCGTCAGGATATTTTTCCAGTCCGAGATCAAAGGTTTGCGAGAGGAGTGATAAAAGAATAGAAGTGGATATGATACATAAAACCCCTCCGAGAAGATAGATTTTATGTCCCTCCCTTCCCAATAAGCGCTTCAAGCCGAAGGCCATAATCAGAACCGGGATGATAAAGGCAGCAAGGCCGAGGAGGATGATCAGCCAGCCTGACAATTGCGATCCGACAATGCCCCCGAGATTCCGGACAGGTTCAGGTGGTTCTGTGGTTCTGAAAAAAAGAACCGGATCCCTCAGCGAGTGGGTGAAGAAACTCATGAGCAGATACAGACTGCCCATAACTGAGACAACGCCGAGCACCTCTTCTTTTACCCGCCTTATTCTTTCCACCATATCCCCGTTATTATAACAACTGATAGGATAAACCGGTAAAAGACGAATACATTGAGCGGGTATTTCCTGAGGAAGTTCAGCATGAATTTTATTGCGACAAATCCTGTAAAAAAGGACGCGAGAAGACCAACTGCAAAGAGTTGAAGGTCATAGCTTTCGGTACTCTCAAAAGCCTTTTTACCATGCAATAGTACAGCACCGGCTATAATCGGGGTTGAAAGGAGGAAGGAAAAACGGGCAGATGCTTCCCGCTCCAATCCTCTGAAGAGCCCTGCTGAAATGGTGATGCCGGAACGGGAGACGCCAGGGATTATTGCAATCGCCTGCGAAATGCCGATAATCAGGGCGTCGCTGAAAACAATCTTATCAACATCCTTGTATTTAAAAGCCTTTTCAGAAACGAGCATCACAAATCCCACGATAATTAACATCAGACTGATAATCAACGGGCTTCTCATGGACTTCTCGATGAAATCATTGAGGAAGAACCCTGTAACGCCTGCAGGAACCGATGCAAGGAGAATCAACCCCAATAATCTCTGTTTCTTTCCGAGAAGGTCTATCCAGTCTTTCCAGAAACAGACAATCAGAGCACACAGGGTTCCTGCATGAAGGGCAACATCGAAGGTAAGCGTATCAACCCCGCTATTCCAGTTGAAGAACCAGGGAAGCAGGATCAGATGTGCGGTACTGCTGACTGGAAGGAACTCAGTTATCCCCTGGACGATGCCAAGGATTATCGCTTCAAACATGCAGGACTAAACCTCGATGATAATCGGCATGATCATCGGTCTTCTATCCATCGTATTTCTGAGGTATTTCTTCAAGGTACTCCTCAGTTTTGCCTTGAGCAGTGAGGAATCTGAAATCACTTCCCGTTCAAGACCTTTGATGGTATCTGCGACGAGTTCCTTTACATTATTGATGACCTCCTGTGACGCTTCCTCAAAGACAAATCCCCGTGATATGATGTCGGGGCCTGAGACAATAGTGCCGGTCAGTTTTTCAATCGCCAGAAGGATGAGAACAATGCCGTCATGGGCAAGCCTCAACCGGTCGCGGAGCACCATCTCCACTACATCACCCATGCCCTTTCCGTCAATGAAGATACGTCCTGAAGACACTTTGCCATTCTGCCTTGCTCCCTGGTCAGTTATCTCAAGAATATCACCGTTTTTCAGGATGAAGATATGCTCTTTGGGAATATCCTGTTTTTTTGCAAGCATGGCGTGGTACACAAGGTGTCTGTATTCACCATGAACAGGCATGAAGTATTTTGGCTTGATAAGATTGAGCATAAGTTTCAGTTCTTCCTTTGAGGCGTGTCCGGATACATGTATCTCCGAAACCTTCTCGTAAATAACATCCGCACCCCTCCTGAAGAGATGATTGATGATCTTCCCGATGGAACGTTCATTCCCGGGTATCATTTTTGCAGAAAGGATGACCGTATCACCGTCTTTGATCTTGATGATTTTATGCTCATCTATTGCAATCCTCGACAGAACACTCATCGGCTCTCCCTGGCTTCCCGTGGTAATAATGACTACCTCCTGGTCCTGAAGTTCCTTAAGGTCTTCCAGTTTGAGCCAGGTGCCGTGAGGGATTTTCAGATACCCCAGATTCAGAGCTATCTGCGCATTCGATACGATACTCTTTCCACAAAGGATAACCTTCCTCCCGTATTTCACTGCTACATCGATTGCCTGCTGGATTCTATGGATATTCGATGCAAAGGTAGCAATGATGATCCTTCCCTTTGTCTTCGAGAATATATTTTCGAAGGCACGTCTGACCTCTTTTTCAGAGAATGTGAATCCGCCCTTTTCTGCATTGGTACTGTCGGATAAAAGGAGCAGGGTGCCTCGCTCACCATATTCTGAAAACCNGTGAAAATCCATCAGCTGTCCGTCGACAGGAGTAGGATCAAGCTTGAAATCGCCGGTGTGAACAATCAATCCAATCGGNGTTGTAATGCCAAGGCCCACACCGTCTACGATACTGTGAGTCACTCTCACGAATTCAACCGAAAAACTTCCGATATGTATGACATCCCTGGGCATCACCGGGATGAGTTCAGCATCATCGAGGGTATGCTCATGCAATTTCTCTCTCACCAGACCGAGTGTTAATGGAGTACCATAAACAGGGACGCTGATCTCTTTCAAGAGAAAAGGAAGGGCACCCGTGTGGTCTTCGTGTCCGTGGGTAAGTATCACCGCTTTTACTTTTTCCCTGTTATTGATCAGGTAGGAAAAATCGGGGATAACGAAATCCACACCGAGTACATCTTCGTCCGGGAACATAAGACCGGCATCGACAACAATAATATCTTCATTGTATTCGAAGACTGTCATGTTGAGACCGCCAATCTCCTCAACACCACCAAGCGGGATGACAGAAAGAGTATTTTCCACTGGGAAATATTATATCAGATTTCGCCCGCTGATTACGGGGTAAAGGCTACGGTAATACAGGATGTCTGAAAAAAATGTATAATAATTTCTGTGCTAATCTGTATTGACGGGCCAAACCTGCTTTTTATTCATATATTGTGTTTATGCCGGCAGATACAGTATTTTCGCTCATTCTCGGCCCCGATATCCATCGGGACCTCCGAGGTGAATTCTGTCTTCGACAGTATTCAAAGCCGCTCAAATACAACATCTGCCGTCTGGTTTATGCATACTGTGGATTAAAAAAAAGGAGGGGTTTCATGGAGGATTTAAAACATTCTGAGACGTGGAGAGTCTTCAGGATTCAGTCAGAACTGGTGGAAGGTTTTGAGACCCTGAATGATATTGGCCATGCTGTAGCAGTCTTCGGCAGTTCCCGGATGCTTCCAGGTTCATACTATTATGAGCAGGCAGTTGAACTTGGGAAGAGACTCTCCAATGCGGGATTTGCTGTTATCACCGGCGGCGGTCCCGGAATTATGGAAGGTGTCAATAAAGGAGCAAAACAGGGGAAAGGCAAATCAGTCGGTCTGAACATTGAAATACCGGCAGAACAAATTCCGAACAAATATCAGGATATTTCACTGTCCTTCAGATATTTCTTCATCAGAAAACTCATGTTTGTCAAGTATGCTACAGCATTTATTATATTCCCCGGCGGATTCGGCACCATGGATGAGCTTTTTGAAGCGCTCACCCTCTCCCAGACAAAAAGAATCGGCGTATTCCCGATCATACTTTTCGGGAAAAACTACTGGGAAGGTCTTATAGACTGGTTTCAATCAACCCTCATCCCCGATAACACCATATCGCCCGAGGATCTGGGGCTGATTTCATTCGTTGACAGTGTGCATGAAGTCTGCGAGATACTGAAAGAGCATAAAAGAGTCTATACGGTTGACATGCCGGAATGCAATCAGGAATAGATCATATCCTGGGATGCTCTCTCCTGTAATCCCGTGGCCTCTCCCTGAGACCTTCCTCACTCCATATGCCGAGTCGTTTGTCTCTTGCTTCCGCCTGTGCTTTGCTGAATTCTTCTGCATGTTTCACGTTGGGAGGTATGGTATAAAGCAGAGCATAGCCACCCTTAATCATCATGAGGTTGATCAAACTTCCATCAGTTGTCCATACATATGCGAGGGTGCGTCCATGCTGGTCTGTTTTTTCAACATCAGATTCTATTCTCACCTTCCATCCTGAGGTAAGAAGTATGGATTCAAGATATCGTTTCGCCTCCTCGCCCCATGGTTTCTGCCCTATCTCAGGTGCATCGATACCAATAAGTCTGACCTTTTCCTGTTTTTTGTTTATGATGAGACTCACCGTATCCCCATCATGAACGATTACGACCGGAACCAGCTCGTTACCCTGCTGTTTTCTGAGAAAAGGATATTTTTCATGCACCAGATAGAAGACTGCTGCGAAGACAAAGAAAATGACGGATATGAGATTTTTGCCTCTGAGTTTCGTGTTCATCCGTCGCATTGTTAATTATATATTGTTCATGTCTATTTTCACCTTTCTTTTGAACAAGTCCGGTAACAAATGATGACATAGTATCAGAGCGGATTTGAATACTGTCGAAGACAGAATTCACCTCGGAGGTCCCGATGCATATCGGGACCGAAAATGAGCGCAGATACTATGTCTTCATTTTACCGACCAACCGTTTGTCAATTCATTGTTGTTATCTGTATAATTACCCAATGATAACAACGCCAAGCCCCAGCTACTGTATAACGGTGAGACTCGAGATCGTGAATCAGGTTGGTATGTTCGGAAAGATTGCTACTGCGATAGGAGAAAAGGGTGGTGATATCGGAGCTGTTGATATCGTCAGGGCCGGCAAGGGTTTCATGGTGAGAGATTTTACGGTTAATGCCCGTGATGAGGCTCATGAAAAAGAAATCGTCGATTCCATAAGAAATATCGATGGGGTAAGAGTTATCCACGTCACAGACAGGACGTTTCTTCAGCACCTTGGCGGGAAAATAGAAATTCATATCAAAGTGCCGGTAAAAACCCGGAATGACCTGTCGAGAGTATATACTCCTGGTGTAGCACGTGTATGCTCTGCAATATACAAAGATAGCGAAAAGGCGTATCGCTTCACGATCAAAAGAAATACTGTCGGCATCATAACAGACGGAAGTGCTGTACTCGGTCTCGGGAACATCGGCCCATTGGCAGCCTTACCGGTCATGGAAGGCAAGGCCATGCTCTTTAAAGAGTTTGCCCATATAGATGCATT
>Ga0031656_10000174_pt1 | contig 19194 bp, 16 predicted proteins | sample FrelakmetDIP11DI_FD_55080 | JGI IMG/M metagenome (GOLD analysis project Ga0031656, IMG submission 55080) | Freshwater lake sediment microbial communities from the University of Notre Dame, USA, for methane emissions studies - DIP11 DI | ecosystem: Environmental > Aquatic > Freshwater > Lake >... | reverse complement strand
CACCAGCCGGGCTTGATGCCCTGGAAGCCCTTGCGCACCCAGTCGCGGTACAGCTCCGAGGTCGGCTGGTCGATGCCGAGCAGCCGGTGACCATAGGGCCCCGCGCATGAGCAACCGGCACGCGACTGGATGCCGAACAGGTCGTTCAACAGCACTGTGCAGAACTTCGGGTGCAGGTAGCGCCCGCGCGGATCGGCAACGTTGAACGACACGATGCCGATGCGTCGCTTCGGATCCAGGTTACCGAGGATCTCGATGCGCGGGTGCGCGCCCCAGCGCGTGAGTGCGCGCGCCACGAGTTCCTGCTCGCGCGCCTCGATGCGCGAGACACCCACCTGGCGCTTCAGCTCGAGTGCAAGACCGGCCTTGAGCGTCTGCAGCACGCCGGGCGTGCCGGCCTTCTCGCGCTCCTCGATGTCGGCGATGAAGTCCTGGTCGAGCGGGCTCACGTAGTCCACGGTGCCGCCGCCCGCGACGCTCGGCGGCAGATCGCGTGCATACAGCCGCTCGTTGAAGACCAGCACGCCGCTCGAGCCCGGGCCGCCGAGGAACTTGTGCGGCGAGAGAAACACCGCATCGATCGAGGGATCGCCGCCGTCGGAATCGCGCGGCGGATTCATGTCGATCTCGACGTAGGGCGCGCTCGCCGCGTAGTCGAAGCAGGCAAAGGCGCCGTACGCGTGCAGCAGTTTCGCAACCTCGCGCACCGGCGTGCGCATGCCGGTGACGTTCGAGGCCGCGGAGAACGAGCCGATGCGCAGGCGGTCGCGGTAGTGCGGGTCCTCGAGCAGCGACTCGAGGTGCGCGAGGTCCACGCCGCCGTCGGGCGCGAGGTTGACTTCCACGACGGTCGCCAGCCCCTGTCGCCACGTCACCTCGTTGGAGTGATGCTCGTAGGGCCCGACGAACACCACCGGCTGGTGCGACTGCTGGAAGGCACGGAACGCCTCGAACTTCTCCTCACCCAGGAACTGCCGCAACTCGTCCGACAGCAGGCGCCGCGTCGCCGGCGCCAGCGCGATGCCGACGATCTGCTGCAGCTTGTCGATCGCGCCGGTCGCCCCGGTGCCGCAGGCGACGATGCGGCCCTGCGGTCCGGCGTTCACCGCGCGCTTGATCATCGCCTCGGCCTCGTGCAGCAGGCGGCTCATGCTGCGGCCCGTGACGTCGTCCTCGGTGTGCGTGTTGGCGTAGCTGCGCTGCAGGGTCTGCAGGTAGCGCTCGACGAACACCAGGCAGCGGCCCGAGGCGGTGTAGTCGCAGTACACCATCAGCCGCCGGCCGAACGGTGTGTCGAACGACGAGTCGATGCCGACGATCTGGCGGCGCAGGTACTCGAAGCTGAATTCCGGCATGGCGCGATTATGGGACATTCGCGCGCCTGCACCCGCCTGGACACCNGCNGCACGACCGCAAGCGCTTGTCCCGGCGCGTGTTTTTACCCCTGCGCGGCTGCCGGTTTCGCGTATTTCCGCCACGCTGCCGNCGCCTGACAATTGAGNACCGGCGGTATCGAGGAGTCCCCTCATGGCTCACAAGCAGGTCCTGTTCCGCTCGGCGGCGCGCGAGAAGATCCTGCGCGGCGCCACGCAGCTCGCCGAGGCCATCCGCATCACGCTGGGCCCGAAGTCCAAGTCGGTGCTGATCCAGAAGAAATGGGGCGCGCCGATCGTCTGCAACGACGGCGTCGCGATCGCCAAGGAATTCGACCTCGAAGATGCCGAGCAGAATCTCGGCGCGCAGATGCTGCGCCAGGCCGCCGAGAGAACCGGCGACGTGGTGGGCGACGGCACCAGCACGTCCACCATCCTCGCCCACGCCATCTTCGCGGACGGCGTGCGCAACGTGACGGCCGGGGCGAGTGCCATCGATCTCAAGCGCGGGCTCGACAAGGGCCTCGCCGCGACGGTTGCGGCCCTCAAGGAGATGTCGCGCAAGGTGAGCACCCGCAAGGAGAAGGCGCAGGTGGCCACGATCTCGGCGCACAACGACGAGGCGATCGGCGAGCTGGTGGCCGACGCGATGGAGAAGGTCGGCGGCGAGGGCGTGATCACGGTGGAGGAATCGAAGACCACCGAGACCGTGCTCGAGGTGGTCGAGGGCATGCAGTTCGACCGCGGCTACACCTCGCCCTACTTCGTCACCGACACCGAGAAGATGGAGTCGGTGCTCGAGGACGCGTACGTGCTGCTCACCGATCGAAAGGTCAACCTGCTCAAGGACCTCATCCCGCTGCTCGAGCAGGTCGCGAAGTCGGGCCGGCCGATCCTGCTGGTCGCCGAGGACTTCGAGGGCGAGGCGCTCGCCACTCTGATCGTCAACCAGATCCGCGGCGTGCTCAAGAGCGTGGCGGTGAAGGCGCCGGGCTTCGGCGATCGTCGCAAGGCGATGCTCGCGGACATGGCCGTGCTCACGGGCGGGCAGCTCGTCTCCGAGGAACTCGGCCTCAAGCTCGAGGACGTGCAGCTCGCACAGCTCGGCCGCGCCAAGCGCGTGGTCTCCGACAAGGACACCACCACCATCATCGGCGGCGCGGGTGACCGCAAGGCGATCGACGGCCGCATGGCGCAGATCCGCCGCGAGATCGACAAGGCCACGAGCGACTACGACAAGGAAAAGCTCGAGGAGCGGCTCGCCAAGCTCGCCGGTGGCGTCGCGGTGATCCGCGTCGGCGCGCCGTCGGAGTCGGAGATGAAGGCGCGGAAGGACGCGCTCGACGACGCGATCAGCGCCACCAAGGCCGCGGTCGCCGAGGGCATCGTCCCCGGCGGCGGCCTTGCGCTGCTCAGGTGCGTGGACGCAGTCGCAAAGGTGGAAGCCGGCTGCCAGGGCGACGAACGCACCGGCGTGCAGTGCCTCAGGCGCGCGCTCGAAGCACCGGCGCGGCAGATCGCCGAGAACTCCGCCGTGGATGGCGGCGTGGTCGTGCATCGGATGCTGGCCTCGAGCGGCGCACAGGGTTTCGACGCGGCCCGCGCCGAGTACGTGGACCTCTACGAGGCCGGAATCGTCGATCCGACCAAGGTCGTGCGCATCGCGCTCGAGAATGCCGTGTCGGTGGCGAGCGTGCTGCTCCTGACCGAGGCCACCATGACCGAGGTGCCCGAGAGGAACAAGCCACTGCCCGCCGAGGCGCCGGAGATGTAGGGAGACGATTCCCTCGAAGAAGTAGGAGAATGTCGCCACTTACGGGAGCACCGCCATGAAACATCACCCCTCGATCCCGCACGTTGGCGCGCAGGATCCCGAGCTGAAGAACTCCCCGATTGCGGAGGAAGAAGACGAGGATACGGACGTCATCCGCCAGCAGGTGCCCGGCGAGCCCGTGTGCCTCTTCAACGGCAAGGAGTTCAAGCACGGCTCCTACGTGGTGAGCGGCTCGCAGCTCCTGCAGTGCACGTACGGCGTGTGGGTGGAATCGTCCGCCGAGGATCCGCGGAACCTCTAGCAGCGGCGGCGAGGAACAGCACCAGGGCGATGGCACCGGCCCTCGGATGATTCCAAAGGGATCTTGGTTGGCCGCAGCCGGTCGGCCGGCGACGGCGCAGCGTCCGCGGCCGGACATCGGACACTTTCGCGGACACATTTGCGTCCGGGCGGCGATGCTCTAATCTGGCGGCCGCGTACCGGACAGCAAACAGGGGAGCACGCATTTCATGGACATTCGGGGCCGCCGCCAGAGCAGCAACATCGAGGATCGCCGCGGCATGCGCCCGGTGCGCACCGGCATCGGGCTCAGCATCGGCGGCCTGCTGTTCCTGGGCCTGTTGACGCTGCTCGGCATCAACCCGCTGCCCTTCCTCGGCCTCGCCACCAAGGCGCCGGAAGTGTCGATGGAACAGACCGCCGAGCCCTACCAGGAGTCGCCGCAGGAAGCACAGATGCGCGAGATGACGGCCGTGGTGCTCGCCGACACCGAGGACACCTGGTCCGCGCTGCTGCCGAACTACGGCGTGCAGTACGTTGCGCCCAAGCTGGTGCTGTTCAACGGCCTCGTGCAGTCCGCCTGCGGCACCGCCGAGTCGGCGATGGGGCCGTTCTATTGTCCGCTGGACCAGAAGGTCTACCTGGACACCTCCTTCTTCCAGGATCTCGACCAGCGCTTCGGAGCGCCGGGCGACTTCGCGCAGGCCTACGTGGTCGCCCACGAGGTCGGCCACCACGTGCAGAACCTCGTGGGCACGGCCGAGAAGGTGCGCGCCGCGCAGGAGCGCGCGAGCAAGGCAGACGCAAACGCGCTCTCCGTTCGCATGGAACTGCAGGCCGACTGCTATGCAGGGGTGTGGGGGAACCATGCCGCCCAGTCGCGGCAGCTGCTCGAGGCGGGCGACATCGAGGAAGGCATGCGCGCCGCGAGCGCCATCGGCGACGACCGGATGCAGAAGATGTCGCAGGGCCGGGTCGTGCCCGACGCCTTCACGCACGGCAGCTCGGAGCAGCGCGTGCGCTGGTTCCGCCGTGGCCTCGAGACCGGCGACCCGCAGGCCTGCGACACCTTCGCCGCGCAGCAACTCTAGGCCGCGCGGTGCGCGGGCCTACAGGTCGAGGCGGCCGGCATAGCCGGTGAGCTCGAGGTAGCCGCGGCCCAGCGGCGCGCCGCCGGGCGCGCGCAGCCGGATCGGGCCTTCCCAGTAGATCGTGCCGGTGCTCGAGCGCGAGTCGAGCTCGGCGTCGTCGAGCAGCGGCTCCGCGACGAACTCACGATCGCCCACGCGCACGCGCCACGAGACCGGATACTCCGCACCGGTTCGGGGTGAGCGCCAGTTACGTATCGGTGTCCAGGCGATCTCGTCGGGAGCAAAGGTGCGCACGCTGCCGTCGGGCGAGCGCAGCGTCGCAGCGGCCCAGCGCGCGCCGCCCTGCGCGTCGCGCATGCGAAACACCATCAGAGCTCCGCCGTCGTCGAGGTTCACGCCCATCCAGTCCCAGCCGCGCGCCTGCTCGTCCATCACGTCGCTCGACCACTCGTGGTCGAACCACGCCTCGCCCGTTACCTGTCGCGCACGCCCGTCCACCACGATCTCGCCGCTCACGCGCAACTGCGGAAGGCTGTAGTAGAAGCTCGCCTGCGCCGGGCTCGGTCCCTTGCGGCTGTAGCCGCGCTCACCCTGCAGCAGCGGCGTCTGCACGCGGTCGAGATCGAGGCGCAGCGAGAAATCCTCGCCCTTGACGAGTGCCGCGTAGCGATCGCCATCCTGGCGCAGCAGCCAGTCGTCGAGGCGGACGTCGACGCGACCCTCGCGCGCGTAGGCAAGGTCGAAGCCGGCGCGTGCCGAGCGCTCCGCGTGGCGCAGGCGGCCGTACGCGGGATCGGCCACCGCCGCATGGCCGAACAGGATCTGGCGCGGCGCGAAGCGGCTGGGGTTCGACTCGCCGAGCCCCGAGCGCACCCGGAAGAAGGTCACCTGGAAACCGAGCGGCGCGCCGGTCTCGTCCTGCAGCCAGCCGGTGACGTACCACCACTCGATGCGATAGTCCGGATGCGCGCCTTCGTCGCGAGGGAACTCGAGATCGACGCCGGGAACGACGGGTGGATAGTTCACCTCCGCATGCACCGGTGCGATCAGCGCAAGCAGCCACGGCATCAACAGCGACGCGAGGCCGCAAGCAGCACGCCTGCGCGCGCGGTGATGCGCGGTCCCGCCGCTGCGCGACGGCGTCATCACCAGTCCTCCTTCACGGCGCGCACCACGTCCTCGCCCATCGCCTGCCGCCCGCTCAGCGCGGCGGTGAGCGCGGCCGCGGCGATGAGCACCAGGCTCAGCACCGCGAGCAGCAGCCAGGGCACGTGCAGGTCCATGGTCCAGTGGAAGGACTGGCGGTTCACGACGTAGATCAGGATCAGGCTCACGACAAACCCCACTACGAGGCCGGTGAGCACGCCGACGGTACCGAGCGCGGCGCCCTCGAAAGCCAGCATGCGTGCGACCTCGCCGCGAGTGACACCCAGGTGCCTCAGCATCCCGAACTCGCCGCGGCGCGCGAGCACCTGCGAACTGGTGCTGGCACTGATGCCGAACAGGCCGATCAGCACGGCCACTGCCTCGAGCAGGTAGGTCACCGCGAAGGTGCGATCGAAGACTCGCAGCGACAGCCGGCGGATCTCGCGGGGCACGGCAATCTCGAACTCACCGCCGCGCTGCAGCGCCGCCCGGATGCGGCTGGCAACCACCTCGGCGTCCGCATCGCGCATGAGCCACAGCGACGCCGTCGTGGCGCGCGTGTCGCCCGTGTAACGCACGAACACCTCGCGCGGCATCACGATCGATCCGCCCGGCCGCTCGTAGTCGCGCCACAGGCCGCGCACGCTCGCGCGCAGCGTCTGCCCGCCGAGCGGCAGATCGAACACCGTGCCAAGGTCGAAGCCGCGAAGATCCAGTGCCGCCTCGGAGGCCCACACCGGCACCGTTCCGGGCGGCGCCGGATCCGGGTCCGTGCGACGCAGCGGCAGGATACGTCCCGCGTCCTCCTCATCGATCGGACGCGCGATCACGGTGAGCGGCAGTCCCGGGCCTGGCAGCGCGATGTCCTGGAAGCGCACGAAATCTGCGCGCGCGACGCCCTCGACCGCGGCGATCGCACGCTGCGCCGCTTCATCGAGATGGCTCGTGAGGCTCGAGCCGCCGGATCGCACGTAGAGGTCCGCGGGCAGGATGCGCTGCATCCACCCGTCGAGCGAGTTGCGGAACGAGTACACCATGATCGCCATCGCGACCATCAGGCTGAAGCTCACCAGCACCGCGGCGATGCTCACGGTCGAGCGACGTGCCGTGCCCTTGAGTTGCGCAGTCGCGATCTGCAGCCACGGCGGGCCCGCGGCGGGCAGCCGGTCGAAGGCGAGATGCGAGAGCGTGGGCGCGAGGAACACCGCTCCCAGCAGCAGGCAGGCGATCGCGGTATAGCCCGGCAGCGCGATGCCCTCGAGTGGCGGCAGCAGCAGCGCGGCACCGGCCGCCACCGCGAATCCGAGCGCGATCCAGCCATGACGCCGTGCCGCGAGCGGCGCCTCGTCGCCGGCCTTGAGTGCGGCCGCGGCGGGCACGCTGGCCGCCTCGCGCGCGGGACCGAGCGTCGCCGCAACCGCCGCCACGATACCGAGCGCGAGGAACGCGAGTGCCTCGAGCGGATGCACCGTCAGCTCGGGCGCGATGCCGCGAAAATAGCCGGCGCCAAGGTCGGCGCCGAAGGTCGCGAGCCCCGCGCGCGCCACGATGATGCCGAGCGCGACGCCGAGCGCGGCACCCGCCACACCCACCAGCGCACCGGAGACCAGCGATGCCGCCAGCTGCTCGCGTACCGTCATGCCCATCGCGTGCAGCAGTGCGATCTCGCGGCGGCGGCGAGCCACCGCGAGCGACTGCGTCGCGTACACCAGGAACCCTCCGGTGAAGAGCGCCACGAGCGCAAGTGCCGTGAGGTTCGAGCGGTAGGCACGCGACAGCCTCACTGCATCGTCGCTCGCCTCACCCGGCGTGGTGAGGCGCACGCCGGCAGGGAGCAGCGAGCGGATCGCATCCTGCACCGCGAGCGGGTCGGCACCCGCGACGAGGCGCAGATCCACCCGGTCGAGCCGGCTGAGCCGGTCGAGCCGCCATTGCGCCGTCGCGATGTCGAGCATTCCGAGGGGCTGGCGGTACTCGCCCGCGGGCAGCAGTCCCGCGACGCGCAGGCTGACCGGGTCGAGCGCCACCTGCACGTCGAAGCGGTCGCCCACCGCAAGACCGAGCGCCTGCGCCGCAGACGGACTCAGCCACACCGCATCCTCCGAGAGCAGCGTCTGACCCTGGCCGGCGCTGGCCCCGGACGTGGCCAGCGCGGGCTGCAGGCGCGCGGCGCGGAACGGATCGATGCCGACGAGCTTGAGCGTCTGGTTGCGTCCCGGCAGCCGCGCCTGCGCTTCCACGACCGGGCTCGCGACCGCGATGCCCGGGATCGCCGCGAGCCTCGGGTACAGCGACTCGTCGAAACCGCCGCCTGGCGCCATCACCGACAGGTCCGCCATGCCGAAGAGACTCCGCGAGGCGAGCTGCACCTCGTCGGCCGCGACACGGTTGATGAGATAGACCGAGAAACCGAGAGCCACGCCCAGCGCAATCGCGATGATCGCGAGCAGCGTGCGGCCCGGTGACTGCCGCAGCGGCCCGATCGCCGCGGCGTCGAGCAGTGCGCGCCGCGCGGCGAAGCTCATCGCGGGAGAGGTTGCGTTCACGCGCGGTTCAGGGGCGCGTCGGTGCGCAGATGCAGCCCGCTGCGCGTCAGCTCGTAGACGCGATCGGTGGTCGCGGCGGCGGTCGCCGAGTGCGTGACCAGCACGCCAGCCGCGCGGTCGCGCTTGATCTGCTCGCGAAGCATGCCGAGGATCACGCTCGCATTGTCCGGATCGAGGTTGCCCGTGGGCTCGTCGGCGAGCACCAGCGCCGGCCGATGTGCGAGTGAACGCGCGACCGCGACCCGCTGCATCTCCCCGCCCGAAAGCTCGCGCGGCAGGCTCGCGGCGCGATCCTCGAGCCCGACCGCCGCGAGCAGCTCCGCGACCCGCTGCTCGACTGCGTTGCCCGCCTGCCCGTTCAGCGCCAGCGGCAGCCCGACGTTGCGCGCCACGGTGAGGTGAGGCAGCAGGTGGAACGCCTGGAATACGAAGCCCATTCGCGAGCGGCGCAGGCGCGTGCGCTCGGTCTCGTCCATCCGCGCGAGGTCGCGGCCCTCGAGCAGGATCTCCCCCGAGTCCGGCAGGTCGAGCCCCGCAACCAGGTTCAGGAGCGTGGACTTGCCCACGCCCGATTCACCCACGATCGCGACGTATTCGCCGGGCCGCACCACGAGATCGAGGCCGTCGAGCACGCGACGGCCGCTCGGCCCGCCGTAGGACTTCGTGAGCTTGCGGAGGTCGAGCATGCCGGTCAGATCGCAGCGTACGGCGGCAGCGGATTCAACCGACGCGCTCCGCGAGATACCCCACGCACTTCTCGAGGCTCGCCAGCTGCGCGTAGTCGGACTCCGGGACTTCCACACCGAGCTCGCGATGCAGTGCGATCGCGAAGTTGAGCGTGTCCATCGAGTCGAAATCGAACTGGTCGCGGAACGCGACGCCCGGGATCACGCTCGCCGGGTCGACGTCGGGCGCGATCTCCGTGAGCAGCTCCAGCACGCGCTTCGACAGTTCCTCGCGATTCATTGTTACCTCAGAGCGTCGCGGGATCGCAGAGCCGTCGCGCAAGCCGCGCGAGGAACTGCGCGCCGAGCCGACCGTCGGTCACGCGATGGTCGGCGCCGAGCGACAGGCTGACGAGCTGCCGCGACAGGATCTTCCCCTCCACCACCCACGGTCGCTCGACGACGGTGCCGGCACCCACGATCGCCACCTGCGGAGGCTGAATGATCGGGAACACGACGTCCACCGAGTCCTCTCCGAGACTCGTCAGGACGATGGTCGGCGCGGCGAGCTCGCTCGCGCGCAGCCGCCCCGCACGGGCCCGCGCCACGAGCTCGCGCATCGCCGTCATCAGCGCCGGCAACGACTGGTCGGCGGTGTTCATGATCGCAGGCGCCACGAGCCCGCCGCCGCGCAGCGCGACCGCCACGCCGACGTGTACCGCGGGACTCTCCTCGTAGCGCCCGTCGCGATGGAAGCCGCTGAAGCCGGGCGTTTCCCGGCAGGTCAGCGCGAGCGCCTTCACCAGCAGCGCGGCGAACAGCAGCCGCCCCGTGACCGGAACCTTCGCGTTGTGCGCGGCGAGCCATTCGGTGGCAGTTGTCACGTCGACGGTGGTCGAGAGGTAGTAGTGCGGGATCTCGCGCTTGGAGCGGGACATCGCAGAGGCGATCGCGGCACGCATGCTGGCGCGGGAATCCCCGGACTCGCCGGTTGCGCTCATCGCGCCGCCGGGCGCGGCGGCCGCGGGGACGGTTGGGGACGGCGCCTGCACAGCAGGCACCGTACGGGGCGCAGCAGCAACAGCAGGCACAGCGGCGCGCNCCGCCACATCAGCCGGCGCGGCGCCGGCCACGGCCGCGGGTCCGGCATCCGCCGCCGCGTCGTCTGCNTCGAGTCTTNCNAGCACCGTTCCCACTGCCACCCTCTGGCCGACCGGCACNACGATCTCGCGNACGACACCGTCCTCGAAGATCTCGACGTCGATCGCCCCCTTGTCGGTCTCGACGACCGCCACGACNTCGCCGCGCTTCACGCGGCTGCCGGGCGCGACGTGCCATGTGACGATCGTGCCGGCATCCATGTCGGCGCCGAGCGCGGGCAACCTGAATTCACTGGCCATGACCGACGAGCCCCTTCACGGCGGCGACGATGCGCGACGCACCGGGCAGTGCCGCGTCCTCGAGATGCCTCGGATACGGAATCGGAACTTCCTCCGCGCAGACGCGCGCGACCGGGGCATCGAGATCGTAGAACCCCTGCTCGACGATGCGCGTGGTGATCTCGGCTGCGAGGCTGCCGCTGCGCCAGCCCTCATCCACGATCACGGCGCGTCGCGTGCGGCGCACGGAGTGCATGATGGCCGCATCGTCCAGGGGACGCAGGCTCCGCAGGTCGATGATTTCCGCCTCGATGCCAGAGGTCGCGAGTTCCTCCGCCGCCGTCACGCAGCGCCACAGGCTTGCGCCATAGGTCACGAGCGTGACGTCGCGTCCCGCGCGGTGCACGCGCGCGCCATCGAGCCGTACCGACGATGCGGCCTCCGTGAGCTCGCCCTCCATGTTGTAGAGCGAGATCGGCTCGAACACGATCACGGGGTCCGGGCAGGCGAGCGCCGCGCGCAGCATTCCACGCGCGTCGTCGATCGTCGCGGGCTCGACCACGCGCAGGCCCGGCACATGGGCATACCAGGCCTCGAAGCTGTGCGAGTGCTGGGCCGCGAGCTGGCGACCCGCGCCGGTCGCCATGCGGATCACGACCGGCACCGGGAACTGACCTCCAGACATGTGGCACAGGGTTGCCGCGTTGTTCACGATCTGGTCGAGCGCGAGCAGGCTGAAGTTGACGGTCATCACCTCGACGATCGGCCGCAGGCCGCCCAGTGCCGCGCCGATGCCCGCGCCCACGAATGCCGATTCCGACAGCGGCGTGTCGCGGATGCGCTGCTCGCCGAACTCCTCGAGCAGGCCCTTGCTCACGGCGAAGCAGCCGCCGTACTTGCCGACGTCCTCGCCCATCAGGAACACGCGCGGGTCACTCTGCAGCGCCTCGCGGATCGCCTGCTTCACCGCCTCGCGATAGGTGATGCGCAATGGCTCGATCACGGCGCCGTCTCCGCGTAGACGTGGCGGGCGAGATCCGCGACGGGCTCCCATTCCGCGGCGGACGCGAATTCCACCGCGCCCTCGACCTCGGCGTCCGCCTCGCGCAGCAGCCGCTGGAAGTCGTCCTCGGTCATGAGGCCCGCGGCCTTCAGTTGCGTCGTCAGCCGGATGATCGGGCCGCGCTCGCGCCATGCCTCGACCTCGGCCTTGTCGCGGTAGAGCTGCGCATCGAACATCGAGTGCGCCCTGAACCGGTACGTTCGAAACTCCAGCAGCGCCGGTCCGCCGCCGCCACGCGCGGCATCGGCGGCTTCGCGCACCGCAGCCTCCACTGCGAACACGTCCATGCCGTCCACTGCCGCTGCGCGTACTGCGTAGCCTGCGGCCTTGGCCTGTATGTCGGTCTGCGATTCCGAGCGCGTGAGCGCCGTGCCCATCGCGTAGAGGTTGTTCTCGCAGAGAAACAGCACCGGCAGCTTCCACAGTGCAGCGAGGTTCATGGACTCGTGGAACTCGCCCTCGGCAACCGCGCCTTCACCGAAGAAGCAGGCCGCGAGGTTGCGCGTGCCGCGCATCTGCTCGGCGAGTGCGAGCCCGACCGCGAGCGGCAGGCCGCCGCCCACGATCGCGTTGCCGCCGTAGAACCGTGTCGCGGCATCGAACACGTGCATCGAGCCGCCGCGTCCGCCGCTGCAGCCGCTGCGCTTGCCATACAGTTCCGCCATCAACGGCTTCATCGCGATGCCGCGTGCCAGTGCATGACCGTGCTCGCGATAGGTCGAGAGCACGGCGTCGTCCGGCCCCAGCGCTTCCATCACGCCGACGGCGATCGCCTCCTCGCCGTCGCACAGATGCAGGAATCCCCTGATGTGGCCCGCGCCGTAGAGCTCCGCGCAGTGGTCCTCGAACTGGCGGATGCGCAGCATCTCGCGCAGCAGGTGCAGCCCGCGCTCGCGCGTTGTTCCGGCCGGAAGCGCGCTCATGCGCTTCCCTCCAGCGTCGAGAGGTCGCCCTCGGGCAGGCCAAGCTCACGGGCACGCAGCAGCCGACGCATGATCTTGCCGCTGCGCGTGCGCGGCAGCGCCTCGGCGAATGCGATCTCGCGGGGAGCCACCGCGACGCCCAGCAGCCGGCGCGCGTGGGCCATGAGCTCGCGGCGCAGCGCCTCGCCGGGCTCGTGACCGGCCTTCAGTTCCACGAATGCCTTCACCGCCGCGCCCGCGATCGGATCCGGCACGCCGATGACGCCGACCTGCGACACGGCGGCATGAGTCATGAGCGCGCTCTCGACCTCGAAGGGACTGATCAGGTGCCCGGCGGCCTTGATGACGTCGTCGGCGCGACCGACGAACCAGTAGTAGCCGTCGGTGTCGCGCTTCGCGAGATCCCCCGACAGGTACCAGCCGTCGCGGAAGCACTTGCGGGTACGGGCCTCGTCGTTGAGATACCCGCGGAACATCGAGGGCCAGCCGGGCCGCAATGCGAGTTCGCCGACTTCATCGGCACCTGTGACGACGTCCACGCCGCCATCCTCGCGCGGCCGCACGATGCCGGCCTCGACGCCGGGCACGGGCTTTCCCATCGAGCCCGGCCGCACGGTCATGCACGGGTAGTTCGCGATCATGATGGCGCCCGTCTCGGTCTGCCACCAGTTGTCGTGGAACGGGCGGCCGAAGGCCTCGACGCCCCACACGACGGCCTCGGGATTGAGTGGCTCGCCCACGCTGGCCAGGTGCCGCAACTGCGGATACGTCCGGGAGCGAGCCAGCTCGACGCCGGCCTTCATCAGCATGCGGATCGCGGTGGGCGCCGTGTACCAGACCGTCACGCCCTGCTCCTCGAGGACGGCGTACCAGCGCGGAGCATCGAACTCCTCGCGATCCACCAGCATGGTGACGCCACAGGCGAGCGGCGCGATCACGCCGTAGGAGATCCCGGTGACCCAGCCGGGGTCCGCGGTGCACCAGTAGACGTCGCCGTCCTGCAGGTCCAGCACCCAGCGCGCGGTCGCGAGATGCGCGGTGACCGCGGCATGCGCGTGCAGCACGCCCTTGGGCAGTCCGGTCGTGCCGCTGGTGAAGTGCAGCAGCGCGTGGTCTTCGGCGCTGGTGGGCACGGTCTCGAATCTCGCCGATGCCTCCGCCACCAGCGCATCGAAATCGAGCGTGCCTTCCGGCGGCTCGCCCGCACCGGGCGTGCGCACCACCAGCACGTGGCGCAGTTCGGGCAGCTCGCCGCGGATCGGCGCGACCTTGCGCCGGTACAGAAGGTCCGTGGTGACCAGCACGCGGGCCGAGCCAAGCGCGAGCCGCGCCTTCACGGGCTCCGGACCAAACGCCGAGAACAGCGGGCAGTAGACGGCCCCGGCCGCGAGCGTGCCGAGCACGGTCGCATAGAGCGGCGGGATGCGGCCCATCAGGCTCGCGACGCACTCGCCCCGCTGCACGCCGAGCCTTGCGAGCACGTTTGCAAGGCGCCGCGCGTCGGCGGCGAGCGAGGCATAGGTGCAGGGGCGCATCGGCGCGTCCTGCGCCAGGAAGCGGATCGCGATGCGATCACCGGCTGTGCCGTCCGCGTGACGGAACACCGCCTCGTGCGCGATGTTGAGCCCGCCGCCCGGCAGCCCAGCGAGCGAGGCGAGCGCCTCACCCCAATGGAAGCTTCCTCGGGCGGACTCGTAGTCCGCGAGGTTCGGTGCGCGCGGCAGCATGTCGCGCGTCTTGACGATGGGCGACCATTCCATGGGCTTCGCCTGGTGTCTGCCGCAGCCGGGTTACCCCACTCTAGACGCGCGGGCGGACGCGGGAAGTCGGGATTACCGCGAACAGGTGTTTCCCCGGATGACCGTAAGCATGAGCCTCTGGTAATCGGAATCGAAAACCCCAAGGCACGCAGACAGCCGTGACCCAAGTGATCCTCCCGCCGGTCGAGCTCGACGTCCGGTCGCCCATCTGGGAGCGCGTGTACATGGTCGCGCCGCTGGTGCTGGTGGGCACCCGCGAGCCGGACGGGAGCCACGACCTCGCGCCGAAGCACATGGCGCTGCCGCTCGGTTGGCAGAACTACTTCGGTTTCGTCTGCACGCCACGCCATTCGACCTGGGTCAATGCAACGCGCGAGCGCGCCTTCACCGTGAGCTGGCCGCGGCCCGCGCAGCTGGTGCAGACGAGTCTCGCTGCCACGCCTCGCTGTGCCGACGGCTCCAAGCCGGCATCGGCGCTGCTGCCGACGCGGCCGGCGAGTCGCGTGGCGGGCGTGCTGGTCGAGGGCGCCTCGCTCGCACTCGAGTGCGAGCTCGAGCGCCTGGTCGAGGGGTTCGGCGAGAACGGCCTGGTCGTCGGAAGGGTCGTGGCCGCCTGGGCCGACCCGGCCGCGCTGCGCGACGCGGAGCGCGAGCCCGAGGCGGTGCTCGCCGCAGCGCCGGTGCTCGCCTACCTGCACCCGGCCCGCTTCGCCGAGATCAGGAGCGCCTTGTCCTTTCCGTATCCCCAGGACATGCGCAAGTGAGCGCGCTGCCGGACGCGATCGATCCGACACGCGTGCTGCACGAGGTGCGCTGGCGACGTAACCAGTTCCTTTCGCTGCTGGAGACGCTGTGTCGCGCCGAGTCCCCGTCGCTCGACCCGGTCGCGCAGCAGGCCGTGCACGCGGTGCTTGCCGACAACCTCGAGGCGCTGGGCTATGCCGTGCGGCGCATCCCTGCACGCCGCAGCGGCGTGCATCTCGCGGCGCGTCCGCGCAGGCGCCGCCGCCGCGCGCCAGTGCAGCTGATCGTCGGGCACTACGACACGGTCTGGCCGACGGGCACGCTCGCCACCATGCCCTTCGCCATCGAGGGCGACCGCGCACGCGGCCCCGGTGTGTACGACATGAAGGGGGGGCTCGCGCAGATCGTCATCGCGCTTGCAAGCCCTGCGTGGGCTCGGAATCGAGCCCGAGGTGATGCCCGTCGTGCTGTTCAACGCCGACGAGGAAGTCGGCAGCCGCGAGTCGGGGCGTCACGTGAGGCGCCTGGCACGCATCGCCGACCGCGCACTGGTGCTCGAACCCTCGCTCGGCGTGGACGGCCGGCTCAAGACCGAGCGCAAGGGCGTCGCGCGCTACACGGTGGTCGTGAAGGGTCGCGCCGCCCACGCGGGTCTCGATCCCACCGCGGGCGCGAGTGCGATCCTCGAGCTGTCGCACGTCATCCAGGCGCTGTTCGCGATGAACGATCCCGCGCGAGGCATCACCGTGAACGTGGGCACCATCGACGGCGGGCTGCGGCCGAACGTCGTCGCGCCCGAGAGCCGGGCGGTCGTGGACGTGCGCACTCGCACGGCAGCGGACGCCGGGCGCGTGGACGAGGCGATACGCGCGTTGCAGCCCGTGACCGCGGGCACGACGCTCGGAATCGAGGGTGGCGTGGGCCGACCACCCCTCGAGCCGACCACCCGCAACCAGGTGCTGTTTGCGACTGCGCGCGCGCTCGGGGCACAGGTCGACCTCGAGCTCTCGGGCGGTCTCGCGGGCGGCGGCTCCGACGGCAGCACGACGAGCCTCTACACCGCGACGCTGGACGGTCTCGGGCCGGTCGGCGACGGAGCGCACGCTGCCCACGAATACCTCGAGATCGGCCCGACGCTCGATCGCGCGGCATTGCTNGCGCTGCTGCTGCTCGCGCCGCCGTGCTGCGGACGGGGACACTGACGTGCGTCGCTACCTGCACGCNTCCGTGACCCGCATCACCGACCTCGAGCACCGGCCGTTCGAGGTGCACGAGCTGCCGCGCGACCGCTGGGAAACCGCGGACTACGTGCTCGCCGAGGTGCTCGGTCCCTCGCACTATCCCTTCGAGATAGCGAACGGGCGGCTCGTGGACGCGGTCGCCGGTGACCTCGTCGTCGGGGCGCTCGGCAGACGTGCGGCGACGCTCGAGGTGGTCGGCGACTGGACCCACACCAACATCAGCGGCGAGATGCACGCGCTCACCGGCGCGGGCCTGTTCGGGCTGGCGACGTCTCTCTCGACATGGCTCAAGCCGCTCACTCCGATCGTCTATCGCGGCCACGTGACGCGCGGTGGGCACAAGCTCAGCATGCGCGATTTCGTCCAGCGACAGGCACCCGGCATGCCCCGCGCGCCAGTGATCCTGCTGGTGGGAACCTCGATGTCAGCCGGGAAGACCACGACGGCGCGCGTGGTCGTACGCATGCTCGCCGACCGCGGCCTCAGGGTGCTCGCCTGCAAGATCACCGGAGCGGCGCGCTACCGTGACATCCTCTCCTGCCTCGACGTGGGCGCCGAGCACGTCCTGGACTTCGTGGACGCGGGGCTGCCCTCCACCGTCTGCGACGAGTCGATCTATGCGCCCGCGCTCGAGCACATGATGTCGCGCATGGCGGCCCTCGATCCCGACGTGATCGTTGCCGAGGCCGGCGCCTCACCGCTCGAGCCTTACAACGGGGCCGAGGCCTACCGTCGGCTGCAGCCGCTGGTGCGGCTCTCGATCCTCTGCGCATCGGACCCGTATGCGGTGCTCGGAGTGCAGTCAGCCTTCGGCATCAAGCCGGACCTCGTGGCCGGACCGGCCGCGAACACGACCGCCGCAGTGGAACTCGTGCAGCGCCTCACCGGCGTGCGCGCCCTGAACCTGCTCGAGCGGGGCGGCGCGGAGGAACTTCGCATGATGCTCGACGAACGGATCATGCGGCCATGTCCACGTTGAATGTGCCACCGGGCAGCGGCGAGGAACGCATTGCTTTCGCGGCATTGCAGGCGCGCCTGCCAGCGCTGTTCCGCGCNGTGTTCGCCGATCCGTCGGCGCCGCGCACCGTGGTCGTGGTGCCAGGGCTCAGCATGGATGGCGAAGTGCTGGAAAGAGTCGTCGGTGGCCGGCACTACGAGGAGCGGCAGCTCGCGATGCTGATGCTGCTCAAGCTGCCCAACACCCGCATCGTCTTTGCGAGCAGCACGCCCATCGCTCCCGCGATCATCGATTACCACCTCGCGCTGCTGCCGGGGGTCGAGCCGGAGGACGCGCGGCGACGACTCTCGCTGCTCGCCGTCGGTGATGCCTCGCCGGAGTCACTTACCCGCAAGATCCTCGACCGCCCGCGCTTCCTGGCACGCCTCCGTGACTCGATCGAGGATCCTGCGCTCGCGCACCTGTCCTGCTTCAACGTGACCCCCGACGAGCTCACGCTGGCAGTGAGGCTCGGCATTCCGCTCTACGGGTGCGATCCGGCGCTGACGGAACTCGGTGGCAAGAGCGGCAGCAGGCAGGCGTTTCGCGAAGCGGGCGTGGCGCTGCCCGAGGGTCGCGAGGACCTCCGCGATGTGGCCGACCTGATGGAGGCGCTGGCCGGGCTCAAGCGCCGGCAGCCGGACCTCGCGCGTGCCGTCGTGAAGCTCAACCACGGTTTCTCCGGCGAAGGCAACGCCGTGTTCTCGTTCACGGGCTGCCCGGACGACGTGCCGGCACGCTGGCTCGCGGCGCACCTGCCGCTCAATCTTGCGATCGAGGCACGTGGCCTCAGCTGGGAGCGTTACGCCGAGAAGCTCGCCGAGCAGGGTGGCATCGTCGAGGCCTGGGTCGTGGGGGAAGGCCTGCGCTCACCGTCGGTGCAGATGCGCATCACGCCGGTGGGCGAGCTTGAGTTCATTTCGACGCACGACCAGATCCTCGGCGGGCCGTCGGGACAGATCTTCCAGGCCTGTACCTTCCCGGCCGATCCGGCCTATGGGCGCGAGGTCCAGTCGCTGGCGTATCGCGTCGGCGAGGTGCTGAAGGCGCGGGGCGTGCTCGGACGCTTCGGCGTCGACTTCGTCTCGGTGCCGCGCGGCGACGGATGGGAACACTTCGCGATCGAGATCAACCTTCGCAAGGGCGGCACCACGCACACTTTCCAGATGCTGCAGTTTCTCACCGGCGGTCGCTACGACCCCCAACGTGCCGGGTTCGTCACGCCGGCGGGCCTCACGCGCTGCTATCTCGCAACCGACAACGTGACGAGCCCGGCCTACCGTCGGCTGACGGCCGACGACCTGTTCGAGATCGCCTCGCAGCGCGGACTGCAATGGGACGCTGAGCAGCAGTGCGGCATCACGTTTGGCCTGATCGGCGCGCTCGCCGAGTGCGGAAAGCTCGGCATGGTGGCTATCGACGAGGACGCCGAGTCGGCGCGACGGCGTTTTCGTCGGGCGGTGGCAGTCCTCGACGAGGAAGCGGCGCGGGAATAAGCCGGGCTACGCGGCGCGCGACACGCGGACGAATGCTGCTTGCGCTTCGCCGAGAGAGACAGCGGACCATCCGGGCAGAATGATCCGCTATCGCTGACGATGGCATCTTACGGATGCGAAGAAGCGCCGACCGTCGCCAGCACCGACAGGTAGCAGTAGACGCCCATGCGCAACTGCGCCAGCAGCAGGTTGCCGTCCGCTGCGGTGCCGCTGACACGGCCCGCGCCGAGTTCGAACATGAGCTTCACTTGCGGACGCAGGATCCAGTTGAGCGAACTCATGAACATCAGCAGACGGCCGCGGCACGGCACCATCGCTCAGATCGGCACAGGACACGCGCGCTACAGCCTCCCAGGCGCCCCAGCCTGCGTCCGGGCCGAAGCCGAAGTTGCGCATCGGCTGGATCCGCCCAGGGACGGCGTCGTTGCGCAGGCAGGGATGGCTCTCGCCGGTGATGAACCAGCCGGCCTGCGCGTACAGACCATGCAAGTTCAAGCGACAGTGGATCGCGAAATCCGCATGGCCATCGATGATGGAAGACAATCCGGCTGGCGCCAGCGCAGGAGGGGGCGGAATTCGGCGAGATCAGCGCCGGCTGCGTTTCGCGACGGACTTTGCGGTGCGGCCATGGCTGGCCTTGCGACCCCTCGCCCTGGTGTCCTTCTTCGCAGCCCTGGCCTTGTCGCGGCTGGCCGCGACCTTCACACGGGTACCCTT
>Ga0031656_10000173_pt1 | contig 19198 bp, 15 predicted proteins | sample FrelakmetDIP11DI_FD_55080 | JGI IMG/M metagenome (GOLD analysis project Ga0031656, IMG submission 55080) | Freshwater lake sediment microbial communities from the University of Notre Dame, USA, for methane emissions studies - DIP11 DI | ecosystem: Environmental > Aquatic > Freshwater > Lake >... | reverse complement strand
GCATTAAACTGCCCGATGACTTCGCTGGTCTTTCGCTTGACACCATCCAAAAGCACTTCCTTACGCAGATGCTTGTCCCCGTTTTGGCTGTTTGGCTCTTGAATGAGGCGCACCTCGATGCGGTGGTTTTCTTTTCCCCGGCTAAAGTCAGCTGTGATCCTCCCCACTGCCAGGTCCTGGCGCGCTTCTATAAAGTTGATCAGCTGCCGGTCCGAGCTGGCGTGAAACGAAGTTAAAGTAGCCAGGAAGTAAATAGCCTCAAGTAGGCTGGTCTTGCCCTGGGCATTATTACCAACCAGCATCACTGTTCCTCCCGGAACCTCGATATCCAGCCGGGTGAAATTGCGGAAATTTGTAAGGGAAAGATGGGTAAGCTGCATTTCCTGAGTCACTCACACAAATGCCACGGGTGAGCTTCGCCGTGGCATTCCATGTGTGCATAAATTATATCAAAGAGCAGGTTTCTTAGGTCAGGTGTATATTTGAGGTATATTCGGATTATACATTATCAGGAGTAACCTGCCCCGGCTGCAACTCAACCTGCCAGAGTTTTTCGGCCCGGTCCACAAACAAGACCCCGTCAAGATGGTCAATCTCGTGCTGAAAAATGCGAGCCAACCAGCCTTTAGCTTTAACCGTCATCGAGTGACCAAGCCTGTTCAATCCTTTAATCGTTATGGCTTCATAACGCTCCACATCCCCCTGGATGCCTGGAACAGAAAGGCAGCCTTCTGTTCCGAGAATTGTTTCCTGGGAAGTGCGGGTTATCTCTGGGTTAACCATAACATACAGTTTTGGGGGTGTCTCTTCATTATCATCATCGCCATATTCAACAACAATCAAGCGCCACGATTCGCCCACTTGTGGGGCGGCCAGGCCGACCCCAGGAGCTTGGCGCATGGAATCAACCATGTCGTCCACCAACCCCTGGAAGCTGGGACCAAAATCATTCACTTTACGCGCCTTCTGCCTCAAGACTGCCTGCGGAAGGGTGACAATTTCTAGATTCGCCATGGCGGCTATTTTACCTGAATATGGTCAATTTTGGGGAGGTTTCTTAGGAGATTGGCGGATCTCCTCCACCTGGCGGTGGTATGCAGCAATATAGTTTGAAACACGTTCCTGTTCTTGCATGGTATCAGCCAGCTGTTTCTTGTGCCTGCGTTCATACATATAATTGAAGATATCCTTTTGAGCACGCGCGGGGTTGTGAATGCCATAGAAGATAAATTTGTTATCTGTCCCAATATTAATGATCACATTTCCAAAATTTAAAACTACGCCTAAAAAGCCCAGGCGCTCATAATCTAGCCCTATGATATTTTCCAATGGCGCAGATTTAGTGATTTCATCACCAAGTGGTTTACGCTCACTATCGATGATCTTTTCAGCTGTAACCCGATAAATATCGTTACTCCAATCCACAAATTTATAAAGCCACCATAACAACGCCATCACAGTCAGGCAGATACCGATCAGCAAGATCAATCCCGGTTTTAACAGGGCGATCAGCCCCACCACGCTCCAAAAATAAAGCAGACCCGTTCCAACCAGCATCCCAAAACAGCATGCCGCCGGGAACCATGTCATCCTAAAAAGTACATAGAGGTGTTTGCGATACGTGATCATCCCATCTTTTTCCCAGCGGGTCTGGAAACGCATCCGAAACGACTGCCAAAAAGATATGGGTTCGGTGATAGTTTTGGTTTCCTGGGCGGTCACTCCAACCGTAATCGCGGCTGGAGTATTTACTGCTGTCGGAGCTGTTACAGCTTGTGAAGGTTCAATTTTCTGCCTGATTGTTCCTTCTATGGCATGAATATCCGTCGCCACCTGGCGCTCCATGGCCTGTTTGCGCTCCAGATCAATCATATTCTTGATTTCTCCCGGGTTTCTAATGTGCCGGAAGAATATCTGACCCATGAATGTCTGGGTGATTACATCGCCGTAGCCTAACCAGCGCCCAAGTTGGGAGGATTTTGCCTCTCCAGCCTTTATTGCCACGAGAGGCGCCTCCTGACGGCTGTCATATAGTCCAAACGTACGTTCCAACCAGACGATACGTTCATCCGTAATGATGTAATAGTCATTCCCCCAATCAAAGAAGAGCCATAAAGCCCACAAGATTGACACACCTACTACCCCAGCGCCAAACCACCCCATCACCAGGCGAAAGGAAGTGGTAGAAATCTGAGTGGCTAAGAATATGATCAAAATGCCCACCCAGGCAGTCACAAGGGGTAGAAGTTCACTTACAAACAAGTATGCTGGGTGTTTCCGATGGATCAGTTTGATGGTTTCTGCCTCCCCCAGCCAGCTGAATGGCTTTGAATGGATCAACTTGTACCAATCCAGTTGTTTCTTGATGTTCTTTGTTAAACCAGGAATGGTATTCAACAGGTGACGCAGTGCTTCCACCTGGATGCTGTAGAGTAATGCCGGTTTAATTGCTGTAGTTTGATAGGCCTTCTGCTTACCGCGGAAAACTACATCTGCACCAAAAAAATCTCCTTGCTTAAGCACATAAGTCGCACCTTCACCTCCTTTTATGATCCGGGTTGAACGTAAATTCCCAGAAACAATAATGAAAAATGGAGGGTTTTTCCCATCCAGGCGCAAGGCTTCCCCTTCTTTAATTTGTAAAGCATGGATAGATGAAGCTACGTGCTCGAGCTGTGCATCATTCAGCCCATCAAATAAACTTATTTTTTTTAGCACTGCAACAATTTTCTGACGATCTTCAGGCATAATCTGATTGTAGCATGAACAAAGCCTTTCGTAGATAATAATGCGCCTGCCTCACAGATTTTGTAGTACAAGGTCTATGGATAGATGTGCTTATGATAGAATCAAATCTCTTTACACCCTTCTAGGAGGCTACTCACATGCCCATCCACTTTGGCACTGATGGCTGGCGTGCTGTCATTTCAGATACATTCACATTTCACAACCTGCGCCTGGTCGGCCAGGCGATTGCTGATGCAGTTGGGTCAGAGCACTGGTTGAATGGTAAGACAACTGCGGACAACATTGATTCCCATAAAATGGTCGTTGGCTTCGATACGCGATTCCTTTCCGATCGTTATGCAGCGGACATAGCCCGCGTATTGGCAGCCAATGGGTATAAGGTCCTGTTATCACAATCAGACGCTCCCACCCCGGTGATATCATTCACCGTTCGTCACCAAGGCGCAATAGGTGGTGTAATGATCACTGCTTCACATAATGCCCCGCGATACAATGGCATAAAGTTAAAAGCTGCCTATGGTGGCTCAGCGCTTCCCGAACAGTGCCGCCGGGTAGAAGTGTATCTAAATGATAATGAAGCACGTGGGCGCGGTCCCAACCAGATGGACTTTGATCAAGCTCGGCAGGCTGGGCTTATCCAACGCATTAACCCCTTGCCTGCCTATTATGACCACTTGCGTACGCTGATCAATTTCGACCTTATCGCTGAGAACCCTCAGCGGATTGTCGTTGATTCGATGTACGGATCCGGGAGGGGGGTCATTAAAGGTATCCTGCAAGGCACGGGGTGCGAGGTTCAGGAAATCCGGGCTGAATTAAATCCAGGTTTTGGTGGTGTTCATCCTGAGCCGATTAGCCGTTACCTGGGAGCACTGGCCAGTGCCATCAGCACGGGTATGGGAGACTTGGGTCTGGTAACGGATGGGGATGCAGATCGAATTGGTGCAATGGATGGGCGTGGCAACTTCGTCGACCCGCACAAAATTATGGCGTTATCTTTGCGTTATTTGGTTGAAAAAAGAGGCTGGCGTGGTCCGGTTATCCGTACCGTATCAACCACCAGTATGATCGATCGACTGGCAGAGCATTATGGACTCCCCATGCACGAGACACCCGTCGGCTTCAACCACATCGCTGATTATATGCTCCAGGGTGATGTATTAATAGGTGGTGAAGAATCTGGTGGTATCTCATTCCGGGGACACATCCCTGAAGGAGATGGCATTCTTATGGGGCTTCTATTATTAGAAATCGTTGCCACTTCAGGAAAAACCCTTTATGAATTGATAGAAGACCTGTTAGAAGAAGTGGGACCTGCTTTTTACCAACGGACGGACTTGCGACTGCGCCACCCAGTTTCCAAAGAGGCAATGAGTCGTAGCCTGGTGCAAGATGCACCCGCTGAGATTGGTGGAGAAAAAGTCGCCAGTATTTCTACGGTTGATGGGGTTAAATACATGATTGCTGATGGATCGTGGTTGCTGATTCGTCCCTCTGGCACGGAACCCGTATTAAGGGTGTATGCCGAAGGACGCACACAACAAATGGTTCAGGATTTGCTTGGATATGGTGAGCAGGTAGCCCTCAAGGCTGCATAATTAAAAAAGATTGGGGTTGTTCAGCCTCAACAGACCTGAACAATCCCAATCTGTAGTTTAATCAGCTTTCATCCTTTACATTGCAGTTCGCAGCTTGCGCATTAAGAAGATAATCACAACCAAAACAAATGCAGCGGTAATTAGACCAGGCGTACCAAGCTTATCTGCAATCCCGGTATCCGGAAGGGCAGTTGAGGTTGGTTTAGTGGTAGGTGGGAGTGATGAGGCCAGCGCAGCTTGTGTGGCCAGCCTAGATTGTGTGGCCAGTCCAGCTTGTGTGGCTTGCCCAGCTTGTGTAGCTAGCCCAGCTTGTGTAGCCTGCCCAGCTTGTGTAGCCTGCCCAGCTTGTGTAGCGTGCGCAGCTTGCGTGGCCTGCCCGGCTTGTGCGACCTGACTAGCTTGCGTGGCCAGCCAAGCTTGTGTGGCCAGCCCAGCTTGTGTAGCCTGCCCTGCTTGTGTGGCCAGCCAAGCTTGTGTGACCAGCCCAGCTTGTGTAGCCAGTCCTGCTTGTATAACTAGCTCAGCTTGTGGGGCTTGTGTGGCTTGTGCTATCTGAGTAATTAAAGCATCGCGGGTTGCGATTGCAAAATCCACCGTTGGTGACTTGGTGGGGCCTACAACAATAACAGGTGTATTGGTGGGTGCTTTGGTGGGTACATTGGTGTTTGTTGGAATGACAGTCGGGCGGAGGGTGGATGTTGACGTAGGCGCTGAAGCAGTATCACTGGCACTAATAGCAATCACGGTCGCCTGGGCTTCATTGGTTGCATTCGCACTCTGGGCAGATCTCTGGCCTGGTAAATACCTGAATAATGCAATGCCAGCGATACAAAGTAATGCCAGAACCATGATCCCGCCCAAAACGCCGGCGACGATCAAGAAACTGCGGTTTCCATTTCCGTTGCCATTGCCATTCGATGGTTTCTCGTCTTCAAACTCATTTTCGACATCATTCATGTCCGTAAAGGCCATAGTGTTATCTCCTCAGATCCAATAATTCACCCGATAATCTCAAGATTTGCCAGGGGAACCTGGGCTTTATCACCATTTGAGAACTGAATCTCTGCTGTTATTGCCAATAAACCACTTGGAAGACGCGTTAAACTTTGAGAAATGTTGGTCAATGTTCCCAGCTTACTTTTATAGGGTGGACTGACAACACGAACGGTTTGACCGATGGAAAAAGAGGCCATCTCGGTTGGGATTTCAGGAAACGCCCCCTCCGATGCCGAAACCACAATTTCCGGACGCGTGTTCCCGATCCGATTCCAAGGTTCAGCATTTACAGCTACTTCGTTCCTGCCATTTGATGACAAAATTGAAAACGCCTCTTGGTTCATTGGCAGCTTTCCAAAACCCTCGACCAATATAATGGGATAATTCACGCTCATGGCAGCTGGAACCAAGGTTGATGCCATACTTGCCAGAATCAGACCCCGAATGGGCACCTCTTCTGCGGAGCGCAGCACTTTTTCATCCTCACAATAACCAGCCATCACTACCGCAGCCCGTAAACTCACATCCATCATATCCGGTGTAATCAACTCATCAGGTGCCTGCGCAAGGATATTCAATAATCCAAAATTTACCTTCCCATTACCCCAGACTCCCTGGATGAGAGAACCCGTCGTTTCAATGATTACACCTCGCTCATCGATTATGTCCGCAACGATACCTGAATAACCCGCTTTTAATTCAGTGTATTCTCCTTCCAATTCCATTAGTACCTGTCCACCACCAGCCACCACAACAGTTCCAGATCTTGGAGCGCGCACAACCCGGCGCCCAATTCCAACCGGTCCAGCGATTACATCCCCTTCACCAACTTCATCTCCCGCTCGAGGCTGGATATAATGGTCAGCTTCCTTGGGTGACAAGCCTAATCCAAGTCCAATATCCAATAGAAGATGCTCTGGACGTAAAACTGCCTCAGCAACGATATCCGAAGGATTTACTTGCTGCCCTCGCCGAGCAATTATTCTCCCTTCGATGGGCATTAATCTTTCACGACGAATTGCTGCAACCGGCAGGACATGTGTGACCGAAGCTAGCATGCTAGAATCTCCAAGGCAACCTTTACACGATATTGCGCGATATACAAGGGGTGCAAGTTAAATGCCATTAATATTATCCAGTACCAGCAATTGCCAGCCATTTATTGAGTGCATCGCGTCGTCGGGAAGGTTCCGCAGGTATGCGTAATGGTCGACCACGCGCATCAATCACAACCCCAAAAGCGCCACCAACCACCTTCACCTTTCCCCCTCTACCAGGACCTCCCATACCAACATCGAAACGATTTAGCGGAGTCAGGTGCAGTGTTCCAGCTTGCCCGACGGGCAATCGAAGGGTAGCTAAGGTGCCTTGCTTGACCTCCAGCTCAGATTCCTGCCCGTCCTCGGTTGTCATCCGTACCCGTAGGATAGGTGTCCCCGATTGTGCTTTGCCAACAGGTGAGATAATCGTGCATAAGTTAATAAAATTCGTTGCTTCGAGGGATTGAATGGTCAACAATGGGGCTACACTAGCCGCAGCTCCTAGCGAAGCAGCTAAATTATTGCGATCCACGGCTATGGTGGTTATTCCAGTAGGTTGAAGCCCATTTAATACCATCATCAAGGTTTGGTTTCGGCTTGGTGCTTTAGTAAGTACACTGCCCGAGGCAATGATTGGCTCAAACCATGGTAAAAGCCCAGGCAGCGAGCCAAGTATATCGGAAGGGTAAGCTTTGGAGGCTTGCTTAACTGCCAGCTGCATCGCTTGGCAGGCAATTGCCTGCTCAATAGCCAGTTCGTTCGAGGTGATTGGCAGGCTGTTGGGATAGATGGCTTTATTAAATATATAATCTCGCAGGTCATTCTCGGATACTTCCACGGTTAGCCAACGTGATATATCACCCAAAGGACAAAGATTAAGGATCTCAGGTAGATTCTCTCCCAAACCAAGCCCCGGGTAGATGCTTAATATTAAATCTCCAGAGAATGCCGAGGCTACAGTGGTGGCAGATGCGCCGACATCGATCCCTAAAACTCCCTTGTGTGTATGGCCATACTCTTTGCTGAGATAACGGATGGTTCGCCCAAATGCTGTTGCAGCCGGCATGAGATTGTTGCCGGTCCATAAATCCACTTCCTGGATACCACGAATTTGTCGCGAGCGAACCAGGCGATAAATTTGAGCCAGAGCAGGTTGTGAGGGAGTCAGTTGTTCACTTTCGTATGACTGGCGGACGTTTGGAGCAATATGAAGATTCGCAATTGAACCTAAGGTGTCCTGCACATCTTGTACCAATGCGGAATTACCTGCATATAACACCTCCGGGCGGTGTTCTTTAGGCATAAGATAGCATGCCAGGCCTACTGCTTCGAGCTGATCAATCACCGATGCTCTGGCGCCACCTTCAATCCCTCCTGCAACAACAATCAGGTCTGGTCGTAACTGCAGAATAGTATCCAGGCGGGAAACGGTTTTTCTCCGGTCGTTTAAACTCATGCTTCCAACCACCTGGGCATAGGTTGTGGTAGCCAGGTTTTTTGCGCTCTCGGTTGAGATATCCTCCAGCAAGCCAATTGCCACTACTTTGAGCGGAGGACCCACCGATACTGTAGCAACGCACGCGTCCACGCCGGTCCCGTCGGGTTGAGAGGGAATTTGTATCTGCCCATCTTGATTAAAAAACACCCGGCCGGTTATATCATGCAATTGATCCAGCGCTTCTTTAACCCCCACGCTAACGTCGTTAATGGGAGCAGAGGCGGTAGTTGGTACGCTGCCGTGTCCTAAAAATCGATACCGACCATCAACAACATCAAATAATATTACGCGCGTCGAAACTGTTCCGATTTCAATTGCGAGGACTGAGTCAGCATCTATAAGTGAAGTTGGCATAATAATTAACTATTAGAAAAATCCAATAATAACATCCCAAAGAAACTGAATGCGATCGATCAGTGCTGTGAGCGTGGCAATATACACCCCGGCAAAAAAGACACCCAGTGTGATAACGATGAAACCCTGCCCGGCAGTGGATAGATACTCCAGGATAACGGAGTGTTGAACTGGAACTCCTTCCTCCTGTCGTTTGATCCCAAACTTGAAATAGATAAGCGTTGTCACAGTGCCCACCAGGATAATCACTCCATTGATGAACCATCCAACCAATTTGCTTAACTCATCTGGTCCGGTTTGGATATTGAGCAAGTTAGCCGACGCTCCAACCTGAGGGAATATCGTCCCCCGTACAGCGCCTGCAATCACAGTGGCAGCCCCCACACCAGTAAGGAAAGCCAAAACAGGTGTTCCACCACGCGACAAACGCGGGGATACCTTAGTGAGCATCCAAATACCGAGCACAACCGCAGGTAGCACGTGCGTGGCATAGGTGATCAGATCATCTGTTTTACCGGTACTAATCACCTGGAATACTGGCACCAATACCTGGTGCCATATTACATTATAAAGAATGAGAACAGCCGCATATCCAGAGGCAACACCAATAAAAACAGAGACCGCCAATCTGAAAAAGATGTTATCTCCTATCAAGTAGCTAAGTACCATTATCGTAAGCGTAAAACCGATAATTGCACCGATTGGGTCAGCTAATTGGCTGATTCGTTCCAGCATCTTCTCTCCTAGCTTTCCTTCTTCTTACCAGTAATTGGTATTTTCAAAGCTGCCCTGGAAATACTTCCAATCAGTATGATTAGCACAGAAGCCGTAATTGAAATGCTAAATGCATCCCACTCGCCATTTTGTTGGCTGTTGCCGACACTAAGCCCATAAGCTAATCCTCCAGCAAGGCTGGTTACCATACCTTGAACTTGTGATGGGTTTGCTTCATAATATGGTCGGATCAATGGCTCAGCTTGTGAACTGGTTATGATTAGCAGTGGTGTACCATCTATCTTCAAAGTAGGACCCACTTGTTCGATCCAGGAACGGGCTGTGTCAGGGTCATTGGTTAATACAATCACTGCACTAAAATCATTAATGGTCGATATTGCATCTAATGGAGCAGATGCCCATACTTTGATTCCATCCAATGAGTACGGTAATACCGACTTGGGTGAGAGCGCTAAACCAACCAAACCCATCGTACCACCGGGAATATAACCAAGGTTAGTATAGTATGAATAAGACCCCTGATTACCATCCAAACCAACGCTGGAATTAATCAGGCTTTCTGCCATGGCAGGACCGGACGGAATCGTTGTTACTAATGTCATAAATGCGTTCTTGATCGCTAGCTGAGTGATTAATGTGGAAACAGCAAGATTCATCTCTCCCGAGAATCCAGCCTCATAATCGAATGCCAGGAGCACTGGCAACCCAGTTGGAAGTGCCTGGACTTGTTGTGTAAAATCAATCACACCTGGAACATCTCCAGGTTGTGGAGTCGGAACCCGCTGGCTCCCAGTGATGATCATCCATGCAATGGGAAGAATTAAAGCAGCGGCAATAACCAAGCGAAAAATATTACGCGAAGTGAGGGCTGGTTGGGATGGTAATGGTTTTGGCTTTTGTTCATCAGCCAATAATGCTTCCATCATCTCTACCCGGGCACGTTGTTCATCCGTAACACGCAGTTTGATGGAATAGGTGGGTGGTTTACGAGCCCGGATTGCCGATGGACGTGCACCTATGACGCCTCGTAATCCAGCCAAAGGTCCTGCTGTAACAATATCGGCAGCTGACAGATCTTCGACTGGCTCAGTTGCAGGTACATTATCCTCGGGTCGAAGGGCTTCTAACCAGCCTGGTAATTCAGCAGGGGCAATCTGAGACGCTGGTTCCTCCAAATTAGATGAAATTTCCTCGGGCTCTATCTTTCCGATCCAATCTGGAATTTCCATCGAGCCTGTTTCTATTGATTCTATAGATTCGGTAATTCCTGCGCCTTGATCTATCCCCTCGCTAGGAGTTATCTCACCTTCCAATTTAATCTTTGAAGACGCTTCAAGCCCGGTTAACCAGTCTGGTTTCTCGACCGGCGTTGGAGGTAAAACTCCCTTTGCCTTGAATGGCTCTTCAATAAAAGGTTGGGGTATATTCTCATTGACCGGCTCTTCTATATCACCAAGCAACGCTCCCTGCGAAGACAACGGCGATGATTCTCCCCCAGCTTCTGCAAGCAAGCTTGCCAGCCAATCATCATCAATGGCAGGTTGTGTAACATTGTCGGGAGTGGAGGGCTGACTTAATAGGGAATCGATTTGCTCTGATATGTCATCTGGAGCTTGTCTCTCTGGTTTTGCTTCTGTTTCTTCAAGGAAATTCGCCTCGGTATTTTTAAGCCAATCAGGGATGGATTGCTCCAAAGCTGAGGTAGATTCTGATTTTATAACCTGGCTATCTGCCTGATCAGGTTCATCAGGTGAAAGGATGAATGGGTTCTCCTGCCCTTCCTGGTCAGAGGGGGCAAGAAAACCAGATACATTCAAAGGTGCCTGGCAATACCTGCACTCTTCCAGCTCGGGTGGATTTGGTTTTCCGCATAATGGGCAGATGATATCGGTCATGACCTATCCACCATATGGGCGATCCACGCCCATTAATATTCGGATACCCGTGGCAACTGTTCCTAATGCCACGCCCAATAAAAGCCCACGCCCACCTGCAACGGCAGGAACTTGTGTTACCCATCCACGCAATGCAACGAGAGGGGCCACCTCTCCAAGGAAGAATAATGGTACTGACCCCAATAATACGATCAGCACGGTCACCAGGAATAAAATGGTAGACCATTTGGGTCTACGTGTCAGCAAGCGAGCAGCAGCATAAACCAAGACTACCGCCAGGACTGCCAATAAGCTAATTTCCACTGGCACTTGAAAATTATTGAATATCCATACCGATAAAGATCCGGTTGGTCCGCTTAGGCTTGCCGCAATTATTGTAATACCTAAGGATACCAGTAAAACAATGCTGTTGATCCCATTCGTTCCACCAGCTCCAGCCTTTTTCCAGTGAACTAGGGCTAAGTTATATATTCCCAATAACAGGGCAAAAGCTGCCAGGATGATCGCCCACCCAATTAGGACAGACTGTATATTACCAAACACTCCGGGGAAAAAGTATCCCAGCAAAACAAGCAGACCTGAAATAACCGCTATGATTGCATTGGATGTAGGTAGAATTTTCTTCAATTTAGGAATCCTAACAACTTAATGATTGCCCCGATCACAATCGCTCCAATCAGCACCCAACGCAGGAGATCTTGCGAGCGTAAACTGGCTATGTGAGCTGGACCTGCACCAAGATATGCACCTGCCGCATAAAGTTCTTCACCGAGTAATGGTTCGTCAGATGTGGTGAATAAGACAGCCTGGGCATGGAGGCTATCTGAGCCAGCTACGGTCAATGAACCACTACGCTCTCCCGCTTCCGTCAGTAAGGCTATCTCAGTCCCTAAATGACCAGTGAAGAAATTAGCAGAGACATATTCATCATGAATAATCGGCATGGCTCCAGCTGCATACGCCAGTGGATTAAGACCAGTCATGCGCGCGTTTGTAGGATCATACCGTTGCTCTGTTCCCAGGCTGCGATATGTGCTCTGTAGAGTGTCCTGACTGAGAATGGTGAGCACTCCATCACCCGCGGTTGCCATCGGAGGTCGGTCGCTGTTAGAGGCTGCCCGGGCGGAGCGATCCAGGATGGTGAGCCCGATAAAAGCAGCCCCACCCTGTAGCTCATTTATACTTCCCCTGCCTAATGAAATATGGAGCCTTTTACCGGCTTCCACTGCCAGGTCAACTTCGCGCCGGAGGTGCCGGAAAGCCTGGATATCTCGCAGGTTGATCTTAGGTTGATTACCGTCTGAGAAAAAGTAATACAGGATCAATCCCAGGCAAAGCAGGATGAATAACAAGCCGAGGTAATTACCGATCGAGTTAAGAACTTGTTCCACTGGAGGGCGCCTCCCGCAGCAGAGATACAAATGCACACGTTTCTACAGGGTTTTCGAGCATCTGAGCAAACGCATGCAGCGAATGGGTAGTTATCATACCAGAAAGTAAGGGCTGACTGAGATAAATTAACTGGGCAACAAGCAAGCTTAGTGAGCCGGATGCATCCAGCACCAAAGCAACTGCCTCACTTATCCCCCATCGATGGAATATACGCGACCATTTCACCCAGATCGCCTGGTTCTCACTCATGATTAAAGTATAGCACAGAATTTCCATGCATTTTTACAAGGAAGACCTTAATTGCCAAATGAAATTGAAATATGACAGGGGACAGGTGTTTTTTATGCCTTATATAACTGTCTCTTTCATTAAAAAAAAGCTAAACTATCTGATTGGTCAATTATATCAATCTTGATTTCAAAACCATTTTATGGAGTAGTTTTAATGAAAAAACTTATAGCAAACCTTGATGGCAACGAGGCAACTGCCTATGTTGCTCATAAAACTAATGAGGTGATAGCAATATATCCAATCACACCCTCATCAACCATGGGTGAGTTTGCCGACGAGTGGTCCGCCCACAAACGGCCCAATTTGTGGGGAACAATCCCCATGGTAGTTGAAATGCAGTCTGAGGGTGGGGCTGCAGGGGCTGTGCATGGAGCCCTGCAAGCTGGTGCCCTAAGCACCACCTTTACCGCCTCGCAGGGATTGTTGCTTATGATCCCCAATATGTTCAAAATCGCTGGCGAGCTGACCTCGACGGTATTTCACGTCTCAGCGCGTTCCCTGGCTATACACGCCCTCTCAATTTTTGGCGACCATTCAGACGTCATGTCCACCCGTTCTACAGGTTTTGCTTTACTGGCTTCCAGTTCGGTACAGGAAGCACATGACTTTGCCTTGATCGCTCAAGCTGCCACCTTGGAATCGCGCATCCCTTTCCTGCATTTTTTTGATGGCTTCCGTACATCAGCCGAGGTCAACAAAATCGAGATGCTGAGTGATGATGAGATTCGCAGCATGATCTCGGATGATTTAGTCCGGGCTCATCGGGCACGCGCCCTCTCGCCTGACCATCCATGCATCCGTGGCACCGCTCAGAATCCCGATGTGTACTTCCAGGGCCGCGAGGCTGCCAATCCATTCTATACGGCATGTCCGGGTATTGTTCAAAATACGATGGATAAGTTCGCCTCCTCCATCGGGCGAAAATACAACTTGTTTGATTACGTCGGAGCACCCGATGCTGACCGGGTCATTATCCTCATGGGCTCCGGGGCTGAAACTGCTGGCGAAACTGCCTTGTATTTGAATGACAAAGGAGAGAAAGTTGGTGTTATTAAAGTGCGACTATACCGTCCTTTCTCCAATGAACACTTGCTAAAAGCTCTCCCAACGACAGCCAAGACGATCACAGTACTTGACCGGACAAAGGAATCAGCAGCGGCTGGCGACCCGCTTTATTTGGATGTTATTAATGCTCTCTATGAGGGTGGACGGCAGGCCAAAGTCATTGGTGGTCGCTATGGTTTATCTTCCAAGGAATTCACCCCTGCCATGGTCAAGTCTGTATTCGATGAGATGCAAAAATCGCAACCAAAAAACCACTTTACAGTGGGCATAACGGACGATGTTTCCCATACCAGCCTGGAATTTGATCCCACCTTTGACATTGAATCCCCGGATACCACTCGCTGCGTATTCTGGGGTTTAGGCGCAGACGGCACTGTGGGTGCCAATAAAAACTCGATCAAGATCATCGGTGAAGAGACTGAAAACTATGCCCAGGGTTACTTCGTGTATGACTCGAAGAAATCGGGTGGTATCACCATCTCACACCTTCGTTTTGGTCCAAAACCCATCCGCGCTCCCTATCTGGTCAGTCATGCTCAGTTTGTCGCCTGCCATCAATCCAACTTCCTTGAGCGTTTTGATGTGCTCAGGTTCGCAATGCAGGGTGGCGTCTTCCTGCTGAACAGTTTGTATGGACCAGATGAGGTATGGGATTATCTACCGCGTGAGGTACAGGAGAGCATCCTGAAGAAGAATTTGCGTTTTTATGTCATCAATGCATATGAAGTCGCCAAAGATACTGGCATGGGCGTGCGCATTAACACTATCATGCAGACCTGTTTCTTTGCTATTAGCGGCATCCTGCCTCGCGATGACGCCATTGCCGAGATTAAGAAAAGTATCAAAAAGACCTACTGGAAGCGTGGCGAAGCAGTCATCAACAAGAACTTTGAAGCGGTCGACCAAACCGTGGCAAATCTTCATGAAGTGAACGTGTCTGGTAAATCAGTCACCAGCACCATCACACGCCGTCCGCATGTGCCTGAAAAAGCACCTGTGTTTGTCCGGGAAGTACTGGGCAGGATTATCGGTTTGGAGGGTGACGAATTGCCCGTAAGTGCATTCCCAGTGGATGGAACCTATCCACTCGGTACCACCCAATGGGAAAAACGCAACATCTCTTTGGAGGTACCCGAATGGGTGCCCGATCTTTGCATCCAGTGTGGTAAATGTGTCTTCGTTTGTCCCCATGCGGTCATCCGTGCAAAAATCTATGAGCCGCAGTATCTTGAGAAAGCTCCTCCCACCTTCAAGTCATTGGATGCAAAATTCAAGGAGTTCCCAAACACTAAATATACAATCCAGTTATCGGCTGAAGACTGCACCGGTTGTGCCCTGTGCATTGAAACCTGCCCCGCCAAGGATAAGACCCAGGTTGGCAGGAAAGCCCTCAATATGATCGAGCAATTACCAGTCCGTGAGCAGGAACGCTCCAATTGGGAATTTTTCCAGACATTACCTATTGCAGACCGATCTCAGATCAATCTCACCTTGAAGAATACCCAGCTTCTGGAACCCTTGTTTGAATTCTCCCTGGCTTGTACGGGTTGTGGGGAAACACCTTATGTAAAGCTGCTTACCCAGCTCTTTGGTGATCGCTTGCTGATCGCTAACGCCACTGGTTGTTCTTCAATTTATGGTGGTAACCTGCCCACCACACCCTGGACAGTAAATCAGGACGGGCGCGGTCCTTCCTGGTCAAACTCCCTTTTCGAAGACAATGCGGAGTTCGGTTTCGGATTCCGCCTGACATTGGATAAGCAGAATGAATATGCATGTGAGCTGTTGCCTCAGCTTGCTAACCTGGTCGGGGAACCCCTGGTTAGCGGTCTACTCAATGCGGACCAGACCACCGAAGCAGGCATTAAAGAACAGCGTGAACGCGTTAGCTTACTCAAAGAACGCCTGCATGGGGTGAAAGATCCCAAGGCATATGATCTTCTCAGCCTGGCAGATGTGCTGGTGTGTAAGAGCGTGTGGATCTTGGGCGGTGATGGTTGGGCATATGACATTGGTTATGGTGGCCTGGACCATGTGCTGGCAATGGGTCGTAAAGTGAATATGCTGGTTTTGGATACTGAAGTATATTCCAACACCGGTGGGCAATCATCCAAGTCCACCCCCCGTGCTGCAGTGGCAAAGTTCGCTGCCAATGGCAAAGGTATGCCCAAGAAAGACCTTGGCTTGATTGCCATGTCCTATGGCTATGTATATGTTGCCAGGGTGGCAATGGGAGCCAGCGACCAGCAAACTTTGAATGCTTTCCTCGAAGCAGACGCACACGCAGGCCCATCCCTGATCATCGCCTATAGTCACTGCATTAATCATGGCATTGACATGCGCAAGGGACTGGAACAGCAAAAACTGGCAGTCCAGGCAGGATTCTGGCCACTTTACCGTTATAATCCAAAGCTTGCGGATGAAGGTAAGAACCCACTCGTCATCGATTCAAAGGATCCGTCCATTCCATTGCAGCAGTATGCGTATAATGAAACTCGCTACAGCATGCTGGTTCAGAGTGACGAGCAGCGCGCCGAAATGTTGTTAAAACAAGCTCAGCAGGATGTTAAATCACGCTGGGAACTCTACAAGCAAATGGCTGCCATGCATTACGGCAATAATGACAGCAATGAATAATCATCTAGAGTGATTGGAGAATAAACATGGTAGACCTGACCACCACATACTTAGGATTAAAACTTAAAAATCCGTTGGTTGCATCCCCTTCCCCATTGTCAGAGAAGGTTGAGAATGTGAAACGCATGGAGGATGCAGGGATTGCTGCTGTCGTGATGTACTCATTATTCGAAGAGCAGATCATCCACGAGAGTCTGGAATTGGACCACTTCCTCAGCCGGGGAACCGAATCATTTGCCGAAGCACTTACATATTTCCCAAATATTGGTAAGTTCAGCCTGGCACCTGAAAAATATATTGACCATCTCGAGAAGACCAAGCGGGCGGTTAATATACCCGTTTTGGGCAGCTTGAACGGCGTCTCAACGGGTGGATGGATTGAATATGGTCGTAAGATCCAGGATGCTGGAGCCGATGCGTTGGAGCTAAACCTGTACTATCTGCCCTCTGATATTCACATCACCAGTTCCCAGCTGGAGGATAATTANCTCAAGTTGGTGAGTGATATCCGGGCAGAAATCAAGATTCCATTGGCGGTCAAGCTGGCTCCCTTCTTCANTGCTCTACCCAACTTTGCCAGCCGCCTGGTGGAGGCTGGTGCGGATGGATTGGTGCTCTTCAACCGTTTCTATCAACCCGACCTGGACCTGGAAAACCTGGATGTTGTTCCTAACCTGGTGCTAAGCGGTTCGGATGAGCTGCGCCTGCCGTTACGCTGGATCGCCATTCTGTACGGTAAAGTAAAAGCAGATCTTGCACTAACCAGCGGTGTACACACCTCCGAGGATGCGATTAAAGCCATTTTGGCTGGTGCCAATNTCGCCATGACTACCTCCGCACTGCTTAAACGCGGCACCGTTGCCATCCAACAAATCCTTAGTGGAATGGAAGAATGGATGACCTCCCGCGAGTATGTCTCGGTTGAGCAGATGCGCGGCAGCATGAGCCAGGGCGCGGTTGCCGAACCGGCAGCATTTGAGCGGGCGAATTATATGAAGGTACTCAACTCTTTCAACGCTGATCTTATCTAAACAGCGACCTACAACTAAATAGAAACACGAGCGGTCGCTACGCGACCGCTCGTGTTTGATTTTTAGTATATTGGTATGCAGACTAGAAGATTTCAGCTTCTTGGTCGTGTACCACTCTGTGACGGTAAACAATCCGGCCGCGCGTCAGATCATAGGGCGACATCTCTACGCGTACCTTATCTCCCAACAGGATACGGATATAGTACTTGCGCATCTTTCCTGAGAGATATGCCAGAACTTCATGGCCCGTTTCCAGGCGTACTTTAAATTGCGTTCCAGGCAGGGCTTCGATCACCACACCTTCGACAACAATTTTATCTTCTTCTTTCGTCATGCATGCCTCCAAACAACTGGGTCTGCCACCATTTCTCAGCAGCAGAGACACTCACCCAAACGAACTCACTCAATCTCTGGGCGTTCCTTTCGCCTAATACGGCGAATCGCTTTTTTCTTCTGGATCCGGCGTAACTCGCTTTTCGAGACAAACCAGCGCTTGCGGCGAACCGTGCTCAAGATACCGCTTTTGGCAACTTTCTTGCGAAAGCGCTTGAGCAATGCGTCCTGAGACTCGTTTGGGCGTAAATTTACTGTGGTCAACTTCCTCACCTCCTTGCTCTTTCAAGTCCTGGTGCACCGGGTCTAGTGACAAAAAAACCGGCTGACGTTCACACTCTCAGCCGAGCCAGGTATCGAATGCATTCCTGTGTTCAGTCTTCTGTAATAGTTAAGTTCACCATCCATCCAAAAGAGCGATTTCTAACGTCGTACCGATTTTAATCCAACTATGGGTTTCTGTCAATTTTAATTGATGCTTTTATTTTCATCACTACTATAGATTTTGATGGAGAATTTTCTTAGTAACCCTTTAGCTAAGTTGATGAATTTGTATAATTGACCACGCTCGTCGGCTACCTGGACGTCTGTGTTTTATGTTTCAAAACAGCTGGTTTCTCATGGGACAAGACTAACAGCCAATAAAGATGACAAGATAAAAGCGGTATTTCCAGCACAGCCCATGGCCACATAGAAAACGCTGACTGCGTTCCTCTCAGTAAGCCTGAAACCATCAATATGTCTTAAACCAGTCAAAGGATTCCGGTCTGTATAACATTTTTGTATCTGCATCACTGACATTCTATAAATCCTGCAGGCTATATTCCTGGAAATCCGGATGTAGGCAGGCTGGNATNNGCATGGCTTGTTGCTATAGGGTTCGATGGAAGCATTAGGGGGGTTAAAACAATAAAGTCTCTTGGCAATGACCTACTCTCCCAGGCAGTTACCCACCAAGTACCATCGGCGCTGACAGGCTTAACGGTCGGGTTCGGGATGTTTCCGGGTGTACCCCTGTCGCTCCAATCACCAAGAGACTCTATTTACATGTTAAGTACCAACCAAATAATGATTTATAAGATCAGGTTATACGAAAAGTGTCGAGTTCTCCGTACCACGTGATTAAGCCCTCGGCCATTAGTACAGCTTAGCTGAACGCATTACTGCGCTTACACATGCTGCCTATCAAAGCAGGTAGTCTTCCTGCGGCCTTACTCCCTTAATGGGATGAGGGATCTAATCTTGAGGCGAGTTTCCCACTTAGATGCTTTCAGCGGTTATCTCTGCCGGACTTAGCTACCCAGCGATGCCGTTGGCACGACAACTGGCACACCAGAGGTCCGTCCACCCCGGTCCTCTCGTACTAGGGGCAGATCCTCTCAAATCCCTTGCGCCCACAGCGGATAGAGACCGACCTGTCTCACGACGGTCTGAACCCAGCTCGCGTATCGCTTTAATGGGCGAACAGCCCAACCCTTGGGACCTTATCCAGCCCCAGGATGCGATGAGCCGACATCGAGGTGCCGAGCGAAGCCGTCGATATGAACTCTTGGGCTTCACCAGCCTGTTATCCCCGGGGTAGCTT
>Ga0031656_10000167_pt1 | contig 19294 bp, 18 predicted proteins | sample FrelakmetDIP11DI_FD_55080 | JGI IMG/M metagenome (GOLD analysis project Ga0031656, IMG submission 55080) | Freshwater lake sediment microbial communities from the University of Notre Dame, USA, for methane emissions studies - DIP11 DI | ecosystem: Environmental > Aquatic > Freshwater > Lake >... | reverse complement strand
CTCGGGATGACTCATGACAAGTTCGATTTCTCTCTTTACCCGTTCGTCAGGGAAAAACCGGAGTTTCGGGAGGTTTTTCCCTTCAAAGCAATAATGGCATCTGAAGATGCATCCGCGGTATGTTTCGATGTAGGTTACTTTGTCCCTTGGAATCAGGATTCCTTCAAGATACGGAGAAGGGATTTCACGTAAATTCTCGATAGGCAGTCTGTCGGGATTTTCGATAACCTGCCCATTCGACTGGTAAGTAATCCCTGCTATCTCCTCAAGACTGATCTGACCGAGGTAATATTTCACGAGTTCGGCAAAGGTGATTTCCCCCTCCCCTTTGATCACCACATCAAGAAATGCATATTCTTTCAGATATTTTGAGCCGATCGGCCCGACTTCAGGACCGCCGAGCACTATTTTTATGTGTGGATGGAGAGTCTTCAGAATTCTTGCGGTATCCAATACCTTTTCTATATTCCAGCAGTAACTGGAAAATCCGACGATATCCGGTTTGCGCTGTGCAAGGTAATAGATGACCTGCTGAACATTGAGTCCCTCAGTATCGAAATCAATAATCTCGATATCAGTATTCTGTCTGATAAAATCATTTTTTAGAGCGTATGCCTTGAGATACCCCAGGGCCAGAGAAAAATGATTTGCCCAGTTATAGGAAATCAGGGCAATTTTCTTTTTAGTCATAGAGTACCTTGATATCCTGGAAGCATTTTCCTGCTATCACAGGCAAAAATTCACGATCTCCAAACTGCTTTACGTAACGGACTTCTGTGCCGGGACATAATTCCTTATATACGCATTCAGCGCACTGTTTGTGGTGCTGATACATCTTTTCGTAGAGAGTCTCCCAGCCGGAATAAATTTCACTGATATGCTGTTCAAGTCCCTGCATGAGGCAGAAGGGGAGGCCTTCGGTCAGTATCCAGACCCGGTTGAAGATGCTGATATTTATACTGTTGATAATATGGGGGAGTACCTCCTGCAATGACAGTGCCGGATCCTGCATGGAGAGGATGATGCGGTTGGTACCCAAATTCAGGGCCGTTATAACGATATTTTCAAGATCTGAGAGGTTTTCCTTGCATATCGGGATTCGTAAACAGACGAATTTATCATGGGGGACTGCTGATATATTTTCTATCCCGGTAATCGTTTCCCAGAAACTGCCGGCTGCCCTGCTCAGATACTCATGGAGATTTGGATTGGATCCCCACAAGGTGATTTCAAACAAGGAACACCCTGCATTCATTACTTGCCCGAGATAATGGGTGTTTGAAAAAGCGCGTCCGTTTGTGAGGAGTTTAATTCTTCTGAAGCCTTTGTCACGTGCTGCATTGACAATATCCGGCAGATCCTTCCTGAGTGTTGGTTCCCCGCCATGCAATACTACGCTATCAGACTCTTTCTGATCCAATGAATTCCTGATTGCGCTGAAATCAACCTGTGGCGAATCTTTATGGTCAGCAGGACAATATATGCAGTTGTTGTTGCAGGGGCCGCCCAGAAATATTTTTTTATATCGAAGCAAAGACTTCCTTTACCTGTAAAGGCTGCAAAGAGTTTTCAGAAAGCTGCCGTAGGTTGCATACATCGTAAATTATAACACAAGCTGTTTGAGGCACTTCATTGAATAAGCCCAAAAGAATCCTTTATAGTAAATTCATGTACAAGGACCGTGATTATGACATAGTCGTCATAGGTGCAGGACATGCCGGCTGCGAAGCTGCCCTTGCTGCTGCGCGCCTGGGGTTCTCAACCTGCCTTTTCACCATCAACCTCGATACCATTGCGCAGATGTCATGCAATCCTGCAATCGGCGGGCTTGCGAAAGGACATCTTGTCCGGGAGATCGATGCGCTCGGTGGTGAAATGGCCAGGGTTACGGATAAGGCAGGAATCCAGTTCAGGATGCTCAACATGTCGAAAGGGCCTGCGGTATGGTCTCTCCGCGCTCAGGCAGACAGAGTTTTGTACAAGCTTATTATGCGAAAGGTTCTTGAGTATCAGGAACACCTTGATATAAAGCAGGCAATGGCAGAAAAAATCATCACCGAGAATGGGGAGGTGAAAGGTGTTCTTACGTCACTGGGGGTTTTCTATGGAGCACGGGCTGTCATTGTTACAACCGGGACTTTTCTCAAGGGATTGATCCATATCGGGCTTGAGAATTTCTCTGCCGGAAGGGCAGGTGAATTCCCATCAAACAGATTGTCTGAGTCACTTGCGAGTTTTGGCCTCAAAATCGGACGTTTAAAGACAGGTACACCGCCGAGGCTCGATGCAAAAACCATAGACTTTTCAAAGACAGAACCGCAATATGGCGATGAACCTCCCCTGCCTTTTTCCCACAGCACTGACAAAATCACGAACCCGCAGCTTCCCTGCTTCATAACCTATACAAATGCTGAGACTCACAGGATCATTTTATCAAATCTGGATCGTTCACCCCTCTATAGCGGCAAGATCAAGGGGATAGGGGCACGCTATTGTCCATCGATCGAAGATAAGGTCGTACGCTTTGCAGAGCGGGATCGGCACCAGGTATTTCTTGAGCCCGAGGGTCTTGAGACGAAGGAATACTATGCGAATGGGATACCGACCAGCCTTCCCTATGATGTGCAGATAAAATTTGTGCGGACCATCCCGGGCCTTGAGGATGCAGAAATCATGCGGCCTGGATATGCAATAGAATACGACTTTGTTTACCCCACTCAGCTCAAACAAAGCCTTGAAACAAAAATCATTTCCGGACTTTTTTTAGCCGGTCAGATCAACGGGACGTCCGGATATGAAGAAGCTGCTGCGCAGGGACTTATGGCAGGAATTAATGCGGCGTTGAAACTCCGGGGCGTGGAACCTTTCATCCTCGGACGCCATGAAGCATATACCGGTGTTCTCATTGACGACCTCACAACAAAAGGAACAAGTGAGCCTTACAGGATGTTCACCTCGCGGGCAGAATACAGGCTCCTGTTACGTCACGATAATGCTGATCTCAGGTTGATGGACAAAGGNTACNGCATCGGGCTCCTCAATGAGGATATCCATGAAAAATTTCTTGAAAAGAAGAAACTGGTTACGGGTGAGATGCAACGACTGAAAAAAATGAGGATTAAGGTGGATGAAAACAGGTCTGAAACTCTGGAACAGCTTTTAAAAAGGCCTGAGATTACCTATGCATTCATCGATGAACATTCATCCTCTGACCAGCATCTGACGCCTGAAATGAAGAAGCAGGTTGAGATACAGGTCAAGTATGATGGCTACATTATTCGCCAGATGGAGATGGCCGAGAGACTGAAGAAGGTTGAAGGGAAAAAAATTCCCGATAACTTTGATTACCAGTCAGTAAACGGACTGTCACGAGAAGTCCTGATGAAATTGCTGGAAGTCAAACCAATAAACCTCGGTCAGGCAAGCAGAATCCCGGGGATTACTCCAGCAGCAATCTCTCTTCTGATGATTGCGGTCGAAAAACTTAGGCGAGAGCGCACGAACAAGAAATCTCAGGCGTCCGGTTAACAGAGAGAAAATAGAGCAGAGACTCGTAATAATCGGGTTTATCTTTAGAGAGGAGAGATGATTATGAACAAACAATTGATATCAATGGTGGCTCTGTTCATGCTGATACATTCCTTTATCCCGGGAGCTCAGGCAGATGACAAAAAGCCCACGGTGATGTTTGACCAGGGACACGGGCAAAAATTTCTGATCGAAAAAGAGGGAGATTTGCAGCTTTCTAAACTTTCTGCACTCTTTAAGGAGGCAGGATATACCGTGAAAACCAGCGCGGGTCTGATTACCGATGAGGCAATAAAAGGCATGAGCGTTTTGGTAATTTCAGGCGCATTTGCCCCCCTTAATGCCGCTGAAATCGACGCAATAATACGGTTTTTGGATGCAGGAGGCAAACTCTGTATCATGCTTCATATCCCGCAGCCAGTGGCAGGACTCTTGAGCCGGCTTCAGGTATATGCTTCCAATGGTGTCATTCTTGAAAATGACAACCTGATTGAAAATAAACCAAAAGATTTCCTGATAACGAAAATGGACCAGCATGCAATCACGAAAGGAATACAGAAATTCGCTGTTCACGGCGGATGGGCACTCATCAGCGACAGCAAGCAGGGGAAGATTATCGCACGGACTGGCCCGCGCGCGTGGATTGACCTGAACCGGGACGGGAAATTTAATAACACCGATGCACGACAATCATTCGGTGTTGCTATAACAGGCACCTTTGGCAAGGGGCAGTATGTTGTCTTTGGAGACGACGCGATTTTTCAGAATATATTTCTTGAGAGAGAGAATATGGCACTGGGGAAAAATCTGGCCAGGTGGCTGCGGGGATTTTAATTCTGGTGCCGTACTGGATGATTTGATCGATACTGAAAAAAGAACCCCTCTAAGAATCCCTCTTCTCAGGAAGATACTTCTTGCCGCTGATTATTTCCGAAAAGCTTCATTTGAGAAGTCTTACAACTCGTAAAAAGGAATAAATCTTACCCTCGTCTTTCCTATTTTTTCCTCATCATAAAAACTTATATTAACAACCCATGCCTCTGCCGGATTATATCTGTTGATAAATCCTCTCAATGAACGGCCTGTCTCCTTACCTTTTAGCTCTCTGCATTTCACTTCAACCGGCAAAACCTCATCTCCTTTGTTTACCACAAAATCCACCTCTGCCTTGTCTTTTGTCCGCCAGAAGTGTATTATGCTCCCGTCATATTGTGCCTTTTCTGAAAGTAAATGGTACACAAGGTTTTGGAAAACAAATCCCAGCTCAGAAAGTATCGTATATCTGCCGAAATGCCGCACAGCAAAGTTTCTCATCCCAATATCATTGAAATACATCACCGGAGATTTGCTGATCTCTTTCCGGAGATTTCTGAAATAGGGCGTGAGCCTTTTAATGATAAATGTCTTCTCAGCGTAGGCTACATAGTTTTTCAGGGTCTGCACCGATATGCCCAATGTGGAAGAAAGCTCGTTGAAATTAATCATATTGCCTGTCTGCCCTGCCAGCAGTCTTATCAGGTGCCCGAATGCGTCGATCCGTTCAACCTTTAAAAGGTAGGAGATGTCTTTTTCGATATAGCTCCTGTAAATCTCGTCTATAATCTTCAATTTCTCATCAAGGGTTTCCTCAAGTATGACCCTCGGATATCCTCCGAAGTTGAGATATTCCATGAGTAGGTTCATGCCTTCAGCCTTAGTGACCTGAAAATATTTGTTAAGCCTGTCTTCGTATTTATAGTCTGTTTTGAAGTTTATGAATTCCTTCAGCGAGATGGTTTTAAGTTCAAACATCCTTTTTCTTCCCGCAAGGGATTCATGCACCTTTTCCTTCAATTCGACGCTTCCCGAACCTGAAATGACAAATTTATAGGGTGTCTGCATGTCATAAATGCCTTTGAGAAAAAGTCCGGCATTTTCTTTTCTTTGTATCTCGTCAAGAAAGACATATCCCTTGCTTTTGCCGAACTCCAGACGCACTCTATCGAGAAGTGCTGATTGGGTCATGAAATGAGGCAGGTCCCTCTCGAAATCAAGGCTGAGAAAAACGGTCTTTTCACCTTTCCTGTTCAGATAATCCTGGAGTTGAAGCATCAGGGTAGTCTTCCCCGCCTGACGGGGGCCTACAATGAGAGAAATCTCTTTTTTGGGCAGATGTGTTATCAGATCATCGAATAAATATCTTTTAATAGGCACGATTTATTTTAAACACGAGAATAATTAAAGTCAACATTAATAATAATCGCAATAAATACCGGTGGAAAGAATGGGTTAAGGAAGGATTACGGATAAGTCCGCCTCAGGCGGTGTCGAGCAGAAATGACATACAGATAAAAAACTCAAGAACTTAGCTTTATATGGTGCCGGTGGTGGGAGTCGAACCCACACAAGGTTGCCCTTACCGGATTTTGAGTCCGGCGCGTCTGCCATTTCACCACACCGGCAACTATTGATTTTAAAGTATTTTCAGCCCCTTCTGCAATCCTTGATTTTTAAGGTGCAGAAAAATTACAGCAGAAATAAACTGAATAAAGTCCGAAGAGAATCAAAGCACAGGGGTCAATTATCGAAATATTTTTCTTTGCTATCGACTTCGAACTCACGCATCCATAGGTTCAACATTTTCCTCACGTTCTTGTCTACCAATGAAAAAATTCGGTTAACAGTATTGTGCGAGCAAGCACAGGTGTGCCCTGCCACTTTTATGATCTCAAATCCCAGTTCGTCGTAGAATTCAAAAAATCTGCGATAAAGGCGGGCGTTCTTTAACTGGTGCCCTGTCCTTTTGCTAACAAAGCCCTTAGCCTCTAACCCGGGTCTTCTTCTTAAAAGATTTACAACNCACTGGGAATCAGAATATACCTGCAGTTTCCCCAATTTGGAACCCTTTAATCCACTTCGATAACNTTCAAGAGACCACAAAACTGTTTGAACTTCAAGTGTTGTCGAAGAAGTACCTTCAAATCTTTGTATCACCAACTGGTCGGTTATTTGGGATATTTCAATNCTGTGAGGTGAGACTTCCAGCAAAGCAGCNGGAACAACAAGATAGGCACCGACTCCAAGCTTAAGCTGAGGGTTTAGGCTCACATCTGTAAAAAGAGCAAAATCGTGCATGAAGCGGCCTTAAGGGGCTTTGTTCAGTCCATCTCTCCATACTCCGAGAAAAGATCCNTTAAATCTTGTTCTGTTGCATTACATGCAATGTTCCCAACGTAGATNATTTTCATTATTTTAACCACCTGTTTTTCTTAANCAATAAGCTAAACGATTAATACCTTTAATTCATTGCGTCTCTTTGGATGTTGAAGTTTTCGTAGTGCTCTATATTCAATCTGCCTCACCCTTTCACGTGTAATAGAAAACTGCCTCCCTACTTCTTCGAGGGTGTGGTCTTTTCCAAATCCTATACCAAATCTCCTTCTTATAATCTCAGATTCCCTCGGAGTTAGAGTATTAAGAACCTTCAGGATCTGCTCTGTAACATTATTTCTTTCTGTATCGGAATATGGGGTAGGACTGTCTTTATCACTAATAAATTCCTCAATGGTTGTACCATCATCACCAACGGGAGTTTGAAGAGCTATCGGGTCCTGAATTGCCCTGAATATATCCTCGACTTTTTTAGTAGGAACTCCTAATCTGTCAGCAATTTCTTCTTTGCCGGCTTCTCTTCCACTCTGGGACATAAGTTCTCTGGAAGCCTTAGAAACCTTGTTATAAAAATCCATCATATGTACTGGAACTCTNATGGTTTTTGCCTGATCCATTAATGCCCTTGTTACTGCCTGCCTTATCCACCANGTTGCATAGGTGCTGAATTTAAAACCCTTTTTATAGTCGAACTTATCTATAGCCCGCATAAGACCGATATTCCCTTCCTGAATGAGATCAAGCAATGAAAGACCTCTTCCGATATAATTTTTAGCTATATTAATTACTAACCGCANATTACGGGTTATTAATTCATCCTTCGCTTCGCTGACAAGGGTTCTTGCCCTGGTTATTCTATTCCATTTATCTTTCAATTCATCAATCTTGATCCCAACCTCTGATTCAACTCGCTTATACTCATTCTGAACTTCCTTTGCAATCGCAGTATGTTGTAACGGATTGATATCCTTTTTCTTTTTTTCATGTATTAATTTTTTTAAACCTTTTAACGTGCCATATTTAGCAACCTTTCTATCTGCTACTTCAATTTTTATCATAAAATTCTCAAGTACTTTCAGGCTCATTTCAAGAGATTCATGTGTTTTATCTTCCTCTTCGTTGTTCAGGTCTTCTTTGTTTTTTCCATCTAAACTCGCTTCGAGTTTCTTGTATAAAGGCAGTGTTGTAATCATCTCCTTAATAATCTCTTTTCCTTCTTCCAAGCTCTTCGCAAGTGCTACTTCTTCATTCCTTTTCAGTATCGAAATATTCCCCAATGAGTGGAAATATGTTTGTACAATATCCTCTGTTTTTTCATGCTCCTCTTCTTCCTCGGTAATGTCGGAGTCCTGATCATCCACAACTTCAACTCCCATATCATGGAGAAGGTCCATAAATTCTTCTAACTCATCCGGGGGAAAATATTCTGAGGGAAGAGCATCATTTATCTCATCGTATGTAAGCTTTCCACGCCTCTTGCCTANGTCTATAATCTCTTCAAAAATATCNTCTTTTTCCATGGCACTCCTCAAAATAAGTTTATTAATGTTACCCGTATAACANAAAGGTACTTACAGCTTAAAAGGTANTAGTACTCCCATTTGATTTTTTCAAAAGGAGGGAAGCCGATAGGATTAAAGTATAAAATTCATCAAATGTTTAAACGACCTTATGTCTATTATAACAAAATTGATGCTTTTGTTTTGGGATATCGCAATAAGAATACCAATTTTGATGCCGCACTTGACAATGTATTCAAAATTTAATATATATTAAAGCAAGAATATATTAAAGGAGATTGCTTATGCTTTCTTTGGGACAAAAAGTTGAGCTTTTGAAGGTTATCGCCCACACGGTCAGAATCCGAATCCTTGAAGAGCTTGTTAAGGGGGTCAAATGCGTGAGTGATTTTGAGGAATTTCTGGCATTACGTCAGCCCAATATATCCCAGCATCTGTCCCTGCTCAGACACTATGGAATTATCGACTACTATATTGATGGAAGGCTCAGGTGTTATTTTCTTGTGAATCCGCTCATCCCTGATCTTTTGGAACTCCTCAAAAAGGATTACTGTGAAACACTCCCGAGACCGGCCTGCTGTCCTGTCACGAAAAAGGGTGTATATCCCGGAGACCGAAGAAGATAAGGAGGTGAAGTATCATGGTTAAGATAACAATATATTCCAACCGTCCTGCCGGAAAACGGTGAACCAATCTCTGTGCTTTGGCCGGGCAAGTCAAAGAAAAATATCCCGATGATGTTGAAGTGGAAACAGTATATTCAGGTTTCCTTGGGTTTGGTCATAAGGGAGATGCCATTAAACCCCCTAATATAGCTGTAGATGACAAAGTGCTTGGCGCAGAAGCTACTTTTGAAGATCTTGAGAAAGCGGTTAAAGAAAAACGGTCTTCTTAGATACTGTGCTGCCATTTTTTAGCGATGTAAATCATCAATGCACATGCTTGCAGGAGGACAGATGAAAATAGGCATTCTTATATCAACAAACGACCCTGAAACACTCTGGAACGCTTTCCGTTTCGCAAATCTCTGCCTGAATACCGACGTAACAAATGAGGTCTCAATCTTTTTGAATGCAAAGGCAGTTGCATACGAAGACGCTGATTCAAAACAATTCAATATCAAGGAGCTGGCAAAAGCCTTTGTACTGAGTGACGGTAAACTTCTCGCATGCGGCAAGTGCCTTGGATTCAGAGGTCTCGAAGAAAACGAGGTCTGCCGGAAAGGCAGTCAGAAGGAGCTGTACGAAATGGTTACAACAAGCGATAAACTGCTCTGCTTTTAAGAAACAGAGGTCCAGATGCTATGAAAACAATTATACACATAAGTTTTATGTTGTTCCTTTTTCTGAGCTATGCTGCTCAGGCACAATCAGAAACTCAAAATCCTGCAAATGCCTGGGACAAGGTTGTTACTGAAGCGAAAAAGGGAGGGTATCAGCTCATTACACCAGAGGACCTCAAAAATGAATATTTGAAAGATTCAACAGCATTTTTTCTTGTAGATGTAAGACAGGAGTGGTCATACCAGATGCAGCATATCAAGGGATCGTTGCATATCGATTTTGCTCCTATCTGGTGGAATCAATATTCGCCTATGATACGGTCGGAGATGAAAAAAATCCTCGGTCCGGATAAAGACAAAAAATTTGTCTTTTACTGAGACGGGCTCACGTGAGTGAGAAGCCACGGCGCAGCCAGTTTGGCTGTAAAACTCGGATATAAGAATACATACCGTTTTGCTGAGGGACTTCCGACGTGGAAGGAGATGGGCTTGCCTATCGAGGCAGGCCGTGCGACTTATGGAGCCTCCGGAGGACAGAAAGGCATTTCGACTGTTTTTGGAACAGGTTTAATCCTGACTCTCCTCGGAGTGTTTTTAGGTGGAATAGCCCTTAATCTTACTCCCTGTGTATACCCGCTAATCCCGATTACTGCCTCATATTTTGGCGGCAGAAGTGAAACAGGTGAACGTCAGGGGTATCTTCTTCTCCATGGCCTTCTCTATATTCTCGGGCTATCGGTCATGAATTCAGCCATTGGAGTTTCAGCAGCTTTCACCGGCAGGCTCATGGGCTCATTCCTGCAGCATCCTGCCGTTCTCATTTTCGTCGCATCAGTTCTGTTCCTCATGGCGCTTAACTTTTTCGGAGTATGGGAACTCCGGCTGCCAAGTTTTTTGAGTTCCACAGTATCAAAATCCCATACAGGCTATGCCCAATCACTCTTTATGGGACTCACACTTGGAATCGTTGCCGCTCCCTGTATCGGGCCATTCATTATAGGCCTTCTGACCATGGTTGCCCAGAAGGGAGACCCGCTGTACGGTTTTCTCATATTTTTCACTCTAAGCATCGGTCTCGGATTGCCGCTTTTTATTCTGTCGATATTTGCCGGAAATTTAAGTAAGCTTCCACGCTCCGGTGAGTGGTTGATATGGATCAGGACTTTGTTCGGATGGATTATGCTTGCCATGGCTGTGTATTTTGTTAAACCACTCATACCGGGACATGATACAGGAACCTTCATCTTGGCTTTTATTGCTTTGGCTTCAGGAGTTCATTTAGGTTTCATAAGNAAAACAGGGAAAACAATGCGGACGTTCGCCATGATAAAAAGGACATTCGGTNTTTTTGCGATCGGATTATCTCTCTTTCTCGCGGGGACTGTTCTTTTACGTGGACCAGGGGTATCCTGGCAGCCATATTCTCAAGAAACGTATTTAAAAGCTATAGCTGCCAAAAAACCGATCATCATTGACTTTTATGCAGACTGGTGCACGCCCTGCAGAGAATTGGACAAAAAGACATTCCATGATCAGGATGTTGTAAAAGAATCTGCAAAATTTATTATGATCAAAGTCGATCTGACGAAAGAAGCCAATCCTGATGTTATGCAACTGTTGAAAAAATACGATGTCAAGGGTGTCCCTACCGTAATATTCCTTGATCCCAGCGGACATGAAATAAAGGAATTGCAGATTGTAGACTATATACCGGGGAGTGAATTTTTACCAAGAATGAAAAAAGCATTAGAGGGGTAATTTTTGGAATGAAGCTTAAGAAAATACTCATCTTGGTTATTATCGTCGGCTTAATTCTGGCGGTGAAGGTTTTTCACTTCGACCAGTATCTCACTCTTGCGTATTTAAAGGGATCCCTCGATAAGTTCAAAACCCTCTATGAAAACCACAGTGTATTGGTTATTGCAGGATATTTTACTGTATATGTCCTTACAACGGCCCTTTCATTACCCGGAGCTTCTCCGTTAGGTATTGCCGGCGGAGCGCTGTTCGGCTTCTGGACAGCAACAATTGTGGTTTCTTTCGCAAGTACTATCGGTGCTACACTGGCATGTCTTGTTTCCCGTTTTCTTTTAAGGGACTGGATACAGAATAAATTCGGTGACAAGATTGCAAAGGTCAATGAGGGGATTGAAAAAGAAGGAGCGTTCTATTTATTTACCCTGCGGTTAATTCCGGTATTTCCTTTCTGGATGATCAATCTCGCCATGGGGCTTTCAAAAATATCCCTGGTTAAATTTTATTGGGTATCACAGGTAGGGATGCTCCCCGGAACTATGGTTTTTGTGAATGCCGGAAAGGAACTGGCAAAGATTGAGTCTGTCAAAGGTATTTTCTCACCAAGCTTGATAATTTCATTTGCATTCATTGGTATCTTTCCCATTGTGATAAAAAAACTTTTAGCCCTGTACCGTTCCGGAAGGAAGAAGCGCATCGGTGATATTTCCTGAGAACACATGCATGAGGAACGAGATGAGGGAGTATTTCAAAAACGGTTTTTTCTCTCCTTAATCCAGTAAATAATGCTGAGTGTGACGGCTACTACTGTTATTGCAACCGTGATATAAAATATGAGCGCAACCATAGTGACCCCTGAGAATAAGAATACAACTAAGTTGTTCAAAAAGCCACTATGATCATGTCTGAAAGACTATAAAAGCGCCATCTCATTGTCATTCCGGCTTGGCCGGAATCTTTCCGATGGCTTCTCAGAAGGATTCCCGCGATCCCCGACAAGCGGGGACAGGCTCCGCTTCACTTGTCCGCACACAGGCGGATTCGCCGAGGAGAACGGGAAAGACAGTCTTCCGAGTTTCTTTAATAGTTGATGGAAAGACTTTATTTGCCGATACAGAATTCATTGAATATCCTTTCCAGAATATCCTCTGTCGTAACGGATCCTACAATTTCTCCAAGCTTATCAAGGGAATCCCTGAGTTCAAGTGCGATGATTTCGATTGGCTGATTTTCCGTCAAAGCCTGCATTGCATTCACCAGTGATGCCCGGGCATGCTGAATTGCAGTCTTATGTCTGAGATTTGTGACAACAACCCCTTCTCGTTCTTCCTTCCAATTTGTCAAACATGAACCAAAGATCGCGTCTTTCAATTCTTCGATCCCGTCACCTCTTGTCGCAGAAATGTTTAGCAGTAAGGGTGACGGGTTAGGGATAAAGGCAGAAAAACTTGTTCGTTCGAAAGCTGCCGGGAGGTCGGATTTATTCAGAACAAAAATCGTTGTCCTGTCCTTTATTTTTCTTAAAACCTCAAAATCCTCTTCTTGCAGAGGTTCACTCCGGTCAAACAGCCCGATAACAAGGTCAGAATTTACAATGCTCTGCAAACTCCTTTTGACTCCCTCTTTTTCAGCCAAATCTTTTACATCTCTTATCCCTGCGGTATCCATGATCCGAAGAGGCAGCCCCCTGATGTTCAGATATTCTTCAATGGTATCTCTGGTTGTCCCCGGGGTCTCCGTTACAATAGCGCGGTCTTTTTGAAGCAATGCATTCAGAAGGGATGATTTCCCGACATTCGGCCTTCCGACAATCGCTGTCGANAGGCCTTCCCTGAAGAATCGCGCCTCGTCGTANGTTTTGACAAGCATCCGAAGTGTATGGCTGATGTCCTGNAGGGACGTACGTAAATCCTGTTTTGAGGCNGTTTCGATCTCATCCTCCGGGAAATCTATATACGCTTCGATATTGACACAGACATCCATTACACGGTCTCTCANGGACGTAATTTTTTCAGAGAGGCCGCCCTGAAGCTGGGCAAGCGCTATTCTTCTGCTTTCGTCAGTCTTTGACCGGATGAGATCAAGCACAGCCTCTGCCTGGCTGAGGTCTATTCTCCCATTGATGAAGGCCCTTTTCGTAAATTCACCAGGATCTGCGAGCCGGGCGCCAAGTCCCAGNACGAGCTCCAGGATTTTCATAAGTGAAATCATGCCGCCATGACAGTTGATCTCTACTACATCCTCTTTGGTATATGAATAAGGGGACCTCATGAGCGAGAGAAGCACTTCATCAACTTTTCCCCCAGTTAAGGGATCAAGGATATAGCCGTAGGTTAAGTGAAAAGATTTTATCTCTTTCGGAAGTTTATTTTTNGGTGAAAGAAAAATTTGGCCGGCTATTGTGAGTGAATCCTTGCCGCTCATTCTGACAATCCCGATACCGCCTTCGCCGAGAGGGGTTGAAATGGCGGCTATTGTGTCATCATTGGAAAACATAGGATTAGTATAACGCAGACTATTTTGAAACCGTTAAGGTTAAGAAGCTTTCAGTGCTTCTTTTTCTTTTGCGAGCTTCTGATTGACGTAAAACTGCTGCGCAATGCTGAAGATATTGTTCATGAGCCAATAGAGAACAAGACCGGAGGCAAAATTCAGGAAAAGGAAGGTGAAAACGACAGGCATAATCATCATGATTTTGTTTTGTGTTGGATCAAGCGACGTCGGTGTCATCTTTTGTTGAATTACCATTGTGGCGCCCATGAGAATTGGAAGCGGGCCGATAGCAAAACCTCCTATGAGCGGAAGCGAAAGAGGCAGGTGCCCAAATAGGGTATCAGGCGCCGAGAGGTCTTTTATCCAGAGCATGAAGGGTGCATGACGGAGCTCTATGGTGATGAGCAATATTTTATATAAGGCGAAGAATACCGGGATTTGCAGGACTATCGGCAGGCAGCCGCCAAGGGGATTCACCTTGTGTGTTTTGTAGAGCTGCATCATTTCCTGCTGCATTTTTTGCGGATCCTTTTTGTATTTTTCCCGTATTTCGGCCATCCTGGGCTGGATATCCTGCATCTTCTTCATTGACTTCTGACTCTTGTTCACAAGCGGGATAAAAGGTATTCTCACAAGGATTGTCAACACGACGATTGCCCAGCCATAATTGCCGATAACCTGATAGAAGAATTTGAGAACCCAGAAGAGTGGCAACGCGATAATCGAAAAGAAACCGAAATCCACAATATGCTCGAGCCCTACATTGAGCACCTTGATCGAATCATATTCTTTTGGGCCAGCGTAAAGGATAAAACTGTTGTTCCCGGATTTCCCCCTGAACGCAGCAACCACTGAATCTTTATGCTTCCATATTTTCGCCTCTTCCATGGGAGTCATGGGAACGAGAGATGCAAAGAAATATTTGTCTTCCTGTGCTATCCATTTCAGTCCCTGCGTATAACTTTTCGTTTCGTTCAGTTGCGATTGATTGAATTCGATCCTGTCTGTTTCCTTGAGGAGAACGGGTCCTACATGTGATGACGTATCCTTCTTGTCATAAAGACCGAAATCAGCACCTAAGGTAATCCAGTAATCAGGAAGCCCTGAAACTTCATCTTTGATATCCACCCGGTATGTACCGTTGGAAAATGTATAGGTACGTCTGACGGAAACTCCTGAGTCTGCATATGCAAAGACAAGGGTGCCTGACGGCTTTGAGGAATCGAGTTTCAGATCTTGTCCCGTGATATGAAAATTCATCTCTGCAAGTTCAAGCTCTTCTTTCGATCCAATTCCCAGAGGAGCTATAGCGCCGGGACTTCCGAGAAGCACAACATTCTTCCCCGCATTATCTCGATAGTTCTTCAGTTCATAGAATTGTAACGCAGCACCTTTTGATGAAAAAACNGCTGAATATAATTCGGTTTCGACTCTGACCTCTTTTTCTTCAGAAGGTATTTTCTGCTTTTGAGCCATGACTGNTGATGATGGTTCAGATGGATATGATTCAGATAATGGTGATACAGNTTGTTCCTGTTCGATTGTCTTTGGCTGTTGAGGAACTTTCTGTGGCTCAGGTTTTACAAACAGGAACTGATATATCATAAGGATTGCGAAGGAGAGTCCTAATGCGATGAGTGCTCTCTTTTCCATACGTTACTTGACCGGGTCATACCCGCCGTGATGGAAGGGATGACACCTGAGAATCCTCCTCACGGAAAGATATGATCCTTTGAGGCAACCGTATTTCGCTATGGCATCAATAGCAAATGCTGAGCAAGNAGGGATGAACCTGCAACTTGAGGGAACCAGTGGCGAAACGATATATCTATAAAGTTTTATGAATGCAATCAGAAGATTTCTCATGCGATATTTTTTGCAAGAATCTTTCTGTCTCCCTGATAAAAATTTCCAGTTTGCCTTCAGCAGCTGCTTTTTTTGCTACAAACACAAAATCATAGTGCTGCAGGAAATCTCCAAGCACTTTCCTCATGGCTTCCCTCAGGAGACGTTTTATTCTGTTTCTCGTAACAGCCTTACCGATTTTTTTACTTACAGAAAGACCCAGACGGTTCCAGTTNAGTTCATTGGGCCTTGCATATATGACGAGATATTTTGAAGCAGAACTTAATCCTTTCTTAAAAACCAGCTCAAAATCCCGTCTTTTCGCTAAGGAGCGTAAAGAATTCTTACGCATTAAACGCTAAGTCTGCTACGTCCTTTGGCCCTTCTCCTCTTGAGAACCTTACGCCCGCCTGGGGAACTCATGCGCTCCCGAAAGCCGTGAGTCTTTTTCCTTTTTTTGTTATGGGGATGATATGTGGTGTATGTTGCCATAATTTTGAACCTAAATTATAGATTTTTAGGAAAAAATATGTCAAGTCAGCGAAAAATATAATTTTGTCATGCTTTACAAGCATGGGGTTTAGATGTTACATTTTTCACATGAAATACGGGGAGAAAGCTGTAGCAAAAGCAGTTCTTGAGGTATGGGAAAATCCGAATACGGAACGTGATTACGAAATTCATATCAGCTTCTCGGAGTTCACCTGCCTGTGCCCGCGCTCCGGATATCCCGACTTTGCGACCATCAATATTCGTTATATTCCTGATAAACGTATTGTGGAATTAAAATCAGTCAAACTCTATTTGAATTCATTTCGCGGGGTGCACATATCTCATGAGGAAGCGACCAATAAAATTTATTCAGAGCTGCAAAAGAAATTGAAACCGAGATTCCTGGAAGTTATTGGAGATTTCAATCCCCGGGGCAATGTCAAGACAGTTGTAAAAGTTAGTTCAGAGGAAAACAGGTTGCTGCCAAAAACTATCCGGCGGGCTGGAAAACCGGGGCGGTTACAACCACTGACTGACTACTGATAAACAGTTACTATTGGCCGGTCTGTACCCCTTTTGCCTGCTCAATGAATACCTGCATCTTATTGAGGTCTTTTTTTCCTTTCCCTGATTCGACCCCACTGCTTACATCAACCCCGTAAGGCATTACCTGTTTGATTGCTTCAGCAATGTTATCGGGAGTTAACCCGCCTGCCAGGATAATCTTTCCGAATTGTTTTGCATAAGAAGCAATGTCCCAGTTAAAGATCNGGCCGGTTCCGCCAAAAACATCAGGTGCATATGTATCGAGGAGAAATGCGGAGACTTTTTCCTGATAATGAATGACAGGATCGAGGCTNTCCAGAGACTTCACCCGAATTGCCTTGATGACCCGCCTTGAAAAGGAGCACTGAGAGGGTGNTTCGTCCCCATGGAGTTGAATGACNTCGATACCGGTCCATGATGTTATTTTNCCTATCTCTTCCGGCTTTTCATTGACGAACACACCTACCGTTGTTATAAATGGGGGGAGTTTCCTGATTATTGATGCTGCGTCATCATATGGTACATATCGGGGACTTTCCTGAAAGAAGACAAAACCAAGGGCATCTGCACCGAAAGCAACAGCTGCCAGAGCATCATCGAGATTTGTTATCCCGCATATTTTGACCCTGACCTGCATAGCGTCATTTTATCACATTGAGCCTGTCAGCTCGTCGATTTTCTTTCCAATATCTTCTGCTTCCATGAAAGAGGTTCCTATGAGCAGTGCATCGACCCCGATATTTTGGAGTTTCTGGACATCAGTCCTGCTTTTTATCCCGCTTTCGCTGACAACAATCTTACCGGTGGGGATCTCTCTCATGAGGGTAAAGGTAGTGTTCAGGTCTATCTGCAATGTTTTCAGATTCCGGTTATTAATCCCGATAATATCGCATGCTATGAGCAGTGCCATTTCAAGTTCCTTATAGTCATGGACCTCAAAAAGCACAGATAGGCCGAGTTCTCCTGCAAGGTTCAGGTATTCAGCTGCCTGATTTTTCTCGAGTATCGCAGCGATCAGCAGAATAGCGTCTGCACTATTTACTCTTGTCTCATAAATCTGGTATTCATCAACGATAAAGTCTTTTCTTAACACAGGCTTTGAGGTAATTTTTTTGACTTCAGGAAGAAAGGAGAGGCTTCCCATGAAGAAATCTTCCTCGGTGAGAACGGAAACTGCATGGACATGCTTTTTATCATATATTTGTGCTATCGATATATGATCGAACTTTTCCCGTATGATTCCTTTTGATGGCGATGCCTTTTTAATCTCCGCGATCAACTTGATGTTTTCATCTAAAGAACGTTTTACAGCTGTCCGGAAATCCCTTGGATTTTGAATATCGGTGATCTTTGATTTGAGTTCTCTCAAAGGAACGGACGCCTGCAGATCTCTCAGCCTCTGTTTTTTCTTTGAGACAATTTCATGAAGGATTCCCATGGTGGATATTATAAGACCGGCTGAATATTTTGCAAACGCATCTCTCTTATTTGCTATAATCCCTCAAAACATAAAGGGGACAGAATTGGACGAAAAAAAAAGGATAGCACAAGCTGCAGGTCTGATGTCGATTGCTACCCTCATCAGCCGTATTCTCGGGTATGTNAAGGACATGATACTTGCGCGGTTTTTCGGTGCTACAGGTATAGCCGATACTTTCTTTGTCGCATTCAGAATACCGAACCTCTTGCGGGAGCTTTTTGCTGAAGGTGCCATGTCCTCTGCATTTATTCCGGTTCTGACAGAATATCAGACGAAGCATGGCAGGGAAGAAGCAAAAAGACTGGTAAGGATTGCATTCACGTTTATCCTGATAGGTGTTGGTTTCATCTGTATTGTTGGAATTATTTTTGCCCCTGGAATTGTAAGGGTAATTGCCCCTGGATTTGTCAGCATGCCTCAAAAATTTTCTCTCACCGTTTCCCTCACAAGAATCATGTTCCCTTTTCTCCTGTTTATCAGTCTCGCAGCACTTATCATGGGAGCATTAAACACCAGACGTATTTTTTTTGTCCCCTCTCTTGCCCCTGCTACGCTTAATATCACAATCATTATTCTTGTTCTCATTTTTGCAACAAGAATGGAACAGCCGATCTTTGCAGTTGCAGCAGGAGTTGCCTTAGGTGGTCTAATCCAGTTTGCATTTCAACTCCCGTCTTTCTTTAAGTCCGGATATTTGTTGAGCCCGGATTATGGTTTTAAACACGACGGGCTGAAGAAGATGGCTACTCTTATGATTCCTGCAACGATGGGAATGGCTGTTGCCCAGATAAATATATTTGTCAGTACAATCCTTGCTTCTTATCTGCCTGAAGGAAGTATCACGTATCTCTATTATTCCATGCGCCTTATCCAATTCCCTGTCGGTATTTTTGGTGTTGCTATGGGGATGGCTGTTCTTCCTTCATTATCTGAACACGCAGTGAGAGGAGATTATGGGAAACTCCGGGAGGATTTTTCCTATGCACTCAGGGTATTATTTTTTATTACCGTTCCTGCCATGGCCGGGTTAATCGCGTTACGGGAGCCTATCGTTCATATCCTTTTCCAGAGAGGTCAGTTTGATTATCCTGCAACGGTGGGAACGGCACATGCCCTTTTATTTTATTCCCTCGGAATTTGGTCAATTGTCGGCGTGAGAGTTGTAACGGCCACTTTTTATTCGATGCAGGATACAAAAACACC
>Ga0031656_10000162_pt1 | contig 19488 bp, 16 predicted proteins | sample FrelakmetDIP11DI_FD_55080 | JGI IMG/M metagenome (GOLD analysis project Ga0031656, IMG submission 55080) | Freshwater lake sediment microbial communities from the University of Notre Dame, USA, for methane emissions studies - DIP11 DI | ecosystem: Environmental > Aquatic > Freshwater > Lake >... | reverse complement strand
TGTCCACTTTTGAACTTTACACCAGAATTTCCCCAAGGTGTCCACTTTTCAACTTTACAAGTGTCCACTTTTGATCTTTACCTAACATTTTCACAATTATGCAGTCACCCGCCAATCAGGGTGCAACGAGCAGCCGTGATAGGTCGAATGCAATCCAAAAATATATGGTGCTTTTCGCTGTCCAATTCAAGAAAGCCAGGTCATTACATCGTAAAAAATCACCCGTTATATGAGAAAATCACGCAAGTGCCGGCTGCGGGTGGGATGACGCAGTTTGCGTAATGCCTTGGCTTCAATTTGACGAATCCGTTCACGAGTCACATTGAATGCCTGGCCAACTTCCTCCAGCGTATGATCCTTGCCATCCAGCAATCCAAAACGCATCTCCAACACCTCCCGCTCGCGATCCGAAAGGACTGCAAGGGTATTTTTTACTTGCTCGCGCAGCATCTCGCGTGCTGCAGCATCGATGGGTTCCTGGGCATCNTGATCTTCGATAAAATCTCCAAGCATGCTGTTGTCTTCAGTGCCCACCGGACTCTCGAGAGATATTGGTTCTTCTGCCGCCCGTAGCACCTGGTTCACTTTGTTAGCCGCATGCAACCAGCGCATGCGGACATCGGGGGGTAACAGGTTAGGGTTTCCCTTCATTTTCAAGATTAACTGCTTATCGTTGGGGTCCACAAAGTCTGCTTCCAATGCCAATTCTTCGGGGGTGGGTAATCGACCCAAGGTTTGGGTAAGCCGGCGTTGAGCCTGCATTAAATGATTGAATGTTTCAAAAATATGCACGGGGATACGGATTGTTCGCGCCTGGTCTGCAATCGAACGGCTAATTGACTGCCTGATCCACCAGGTTGCATACGTGCTAAATTTATAACCGCGCGAAGGATCAAATTTCGTGACCGCACGCAAGAGGCCAAGATTTCCTTCCTGGATGAGGTCAAGGAATGAGCTTCCACGCCCAAGATAGTGTTTTGCTACACTGACTACCAATCGTAGATTGGAGCGGATTAGTATCTGCCTGGATTCGTGTGCTCGGAACTCCGCATTCTGCAGTTCAGCCAGCAGGTTATCCTCGTCTGGGAGGTAGTGGATGAAGGTGGCATGGGAAGGCATGCGGTGCTTGGTTAGAAAGAATTTATCGATTGACTTCCCTACATCTTCGGGAAACAGGTAAAAACAGATAAAAACGGTCAATCCATTGCTTGCCACCTGATCCCACAGATGATCGGTCCCCCAACGTCCATTATCCAGATAATTCCGCAAGTAGGAAGCTGTTCCTAAGAGCCAGGTCTGGCGCAGTTGTTGGGCTTCTACATTGATGAGGGATAGCTCCGGGTAATCATAACCCAGGCGAAGGGTATCTTCAGCCAGCCGCTTCCAGCCAATCACCATCTCATCGTACAGGGCAAGATAGATGCTGGACGAGTGTTGGCGACCATGCCGGGCAATCGGGTGAACACGTTTGAGGACTTCAATCCTTCTGGCTGCTTCTATACGTGTAGCCAGCCAAAATTCATGGTCTACACCTAATAAATCAATTTCACCAATCTCTCGTAAATAAAGCCGGACCGGGTCCTCACCCAGCTCAAAATCCGAAGTTGGTTTAAGCAGGCCAAGTGTCTCTTCATCGGGCAGGTCAGTGATCTCTGCAGCTTGTTTAACCAACAACATCTCATCCGGCTCATCGATGACCACATCCGCATCCATATCAGCCAGCAAATCATCTACATCATCTACTTCCTGGGAGGAATGCTGATTCTCCTCATCGAAGCCGTTTTGCTCGGAGGATGATATGTCGTTTTGAACAGTAGCCTTTTTTGTCCTGCGAACCATATACCTATTATCCACGAAATCCTTGTTTTTAGCGAATCTTGAGAAAAATTACAACATTATTCTACTAGATGTTCCAAGGCTTATTATTGCATAGCTAATAGCTGTGAACTCACCGGCTAGCAGGTGCTCTCCACATGAACCATGCTGGCAAATCAAGGATTTCTTTCTCCTCCATCACCTGGAAACCAAAGCGCTTATAGAACTCGAGATTACGTGGGTTGGCGTTTTCCAGATAACAACCCACAGACTCTTCATCTGCCTTTCTGATGAGGTGTTGCATGATGGTGGAACCGATCGACTTACCCTGGAAATNTGGTTCGACCCCNATATATTCCAGGTAGTAATGNGGTTTTTGGGGGTGGATCTTNTCCACTTCGTCCAACCAGCGCATCCAATCCCGGATATCATAAAATCCATTCCTCACAAAGGATTTTAANAGAAGCAACCATTGGCTTGTGGCAGGTAATGGGTAGGCACATGGCGGATAGATCAGAGCCGAAGCAATGATCTTTCCATCTTCATTCACATGCACTGGATGGAATCCCTTCTGAATGCAACATAAAAGTTCATCCGAAAAGTCATTCGTCAATGCCCGGATGCGGCCTTCCAGTGAAAATTTCTTTAGTACCGCCACAGATACAGGTTCATCAGCGAAGGCGCGCCCAAGTACTTGCGCTGCCTGCCGGTAGGATTGTCGTGTTGTTGGTAGGACTTCTTTTTGCATTAACTGGCCAGCTTTTGAGACTGTGAGGTGAATAGGATTGGTCATTTCCCTGCTGCTACTTTATTCGTAAAGTGCTCGCGCGCTTGATGGATAAAGCGGAGCATCCTGGAGCATTTCGCAATCCTGTCTTCATATTCCTTGGTTCGAATATCTCCCGCGATGGCAGCTTCGTCCATCTGGAAACGTACCTGGTTCATCTCCTCTGATACCTGGCGTCGACGGATTTCCAGCAGAGCCCGCAGTACGTCTTCAAGAACGCGGTCATCTTTGGGCTCCAACTTTTCAGTGCGCTCCAGCAGATTATCCACAATTTCCATCAATGGTAAAGATAGCCCATTTAAAACGTAATGCATCGGTTCGGTTTGGTCCTGGTTGATGGAGGCCTGAACCAGCTCGAAAATTGCCTGGTACTCCGCCAACTCAAAGTCCAGGCGTGAAATGCGCGATAAATGGGATTCATGCAGCGCCCTATCGACATAGAAAACCATCTCTGGGCGGCGTACCAGTATCCCAAGGATATGAGCTTCCAATAATGCATTTCCCGCCAGAATGGGAATTTCCGGTTTCCGATCTCCTGCTTTTGGTTGAGTGGGTCTTGGTCGCCTGCGTTTGGTAGTACCGGCCGACTCACCACCGGTAAGCAGGCGCTCATCCACTTTGATTAATCGCGCCAGCCTTTGCCGGTAAGTTTCCCGCTCGATTGGATCAGGAACTTCATTGATGAGCGGGAGCACCTGTCCGGCAATCTCGGACCTGGTCTTGGGATCATCCACATTCCGCCCAGCTGCCAGGGTTTCCATCACATGGATAACCACGGGCTTTGCATTTTCCAGGATCGATTGCCAGGCAGCAGGATCGGCATTAACCACATCATCTGGGTCCATCCCTGCAGGTAAAGTGGTAACGCGGATATCAGCCTGTAAGCGCGATTCATGTGCCACCAATCCATGCGCATCGAATACCAGCTCGGACTCTCGATCCATGGTCTGGCGGGCAACCTGCAAGCCGCGTAATGTGGCTTTATCACCCGCCGCATCAGGGTCGAGTGCCAGGATGAAGCGGTGAGTGAGCCGCTTTAGCTGGCGAAGCTGGTGCTCGGTAAGTGCGGTGCCCATCGGTGAAATGGTATTGGTGAAGCCTGCTTGATGCAGAGCAATCACGTCGAGGTACCCTTCCACGATGACCGCCTGGTCCAGGGCACGGATGGGGGTACGGGCATGCTCCAATCCATACAGCAGGGAACTTTTATCAAATAATACTGTCTGGGGGGAATTTAGAAATTTTGGGATATCATCGGGGTTCAATACCCTTCCACCAAAACCCGCCATACGCCCACGGGCATCTCGAATCGGAAAAATGATGCGGTGACGAAATTTATCATAAATCGTTCCATCATCGCGTTCAGAAACTAATCCAATTTCCTTTAGATCAGCATCCGAGCGCCCCTTGTTTTTAAAGTAACGGATGATTGCCTCATGTGAATTGGGTGCATATCCCAATCCGAAAGTTTCGATGATCTCTTCGCTAAGACCACGGCCTTTGAGATAGGCAAGTGCTTTTTGACCTTCAGGTGTGTTTTTCAATTGGTAGTGGAAATAAGAGGCGGCTTCCTCCAGGAGCGCACGCAGCTGAGCATGCTCCCCTTCAGCCACCAGCTCTTCAGGTGTTGGTGGTTTAAGCTGGATGCCAGCCCGATCTGCCAAATATTTCAATGTTTCCTGGAAATCCCAGTTTTGCTTCTTCATTGTGAAGCTGAAGATATCCCCACCTTCATTACATTGACCAAAGCAGCGCCAGGTACCCGTAGCAGAGAAGACAACGAAAGATGGCGTGCGCGTATTGGCGTGGAAGGGGCAGAATCCGATGTGATTCTTGCCTGTCCGGCGCAGCTGGACTGTCTCTGAGACCAGATCTACAATATCAATGCGGGACTTAATCTCATCAATCGATGACATAATCTACCCAATAGGATTTCGACGGTAAAGCATCGTCATAAATTATACCAGCCCGTATAAAACCCCATCCATTGGGCATAGGATCAAGCGGACCTCCAGCAGAAAGTATTATCATCCACACAACCCTTGACATAGGATATAAATCACGTATAATTAATTCGATGAATGTCTATTTAATTAGATGATAACAGGATTTGATATGAACACAAATAATCACCCAAACGACGAGCAATTGTTAACCTTCTTCAAGGCACTGGCAGATGCGAACCGCCTGAAGATCGTCGGCTTACTGGCCCAACACGAATACTCGGTGGAACAGCTTGCCGCCCTGCTCAATCTTCGCCCACCCACCGTATCCCACCACCTGAAGCTGCTCTCAGAGGCAGGCCTGGTCAGCGCGCGCGCTGAAAGCTATTATAATTTTTACCAGCTCGAAACTGGGGTCCTGGAGCAGATCGCCAGGCATCTTGCTGAACAAGACAAACTGCCCAGGATGGCAGCACAGATAGACATGGGGGCGTATGACCGGAAAGTTTTACGGGACACCCTGCTGCCGGATGGCAGGCTGAAGGTCATCCCCGCGCAACGAAAAAAACGCGAGATCATCCTGCTGCACATCCTCAAGGAATTTCAACCCGGGGTACATTACAGCGAGAAGCAAGTCAACGAGATTCTCACCCGTTTCCATGATGATACTGCCACACTACGGCGGGAACTGATCTCGTACAGGCTAATGAAACGAGCCGAAGGAGAGTATTGGAGAACTGATGGCGAAATACCATCCTAAAGGAAAAGATGATGAACACAATAACAATGAAAGATGAAGAATTGGTAAATTTCATGAAGTCGTTGGCGGATGCTGAGCGGTTGAAAATTGCCGGGTTGATAAGCGTGGAAGCCTTATCTCCAGATCAGGTCGCCGAACGGTTGGGAATGAAACCGTTCGAGGTTCAACAGCACCTGGAACAGCTCACAGCAGCTGGATTGGCACATCAAGAAGGAAGCCTATACCGTCTGGATAGCCAGGCACTCGAGAAACTTACCCACCAGCTGCTTGCCAAGTCGCGTCCGCCGGCCATGGAATATGAAGGCGATGAATTTGAAGTTAAAACATTACGCGCTTATCTCTCGCCGGATGGAAGCCTGAAAGCTATTCCAACCCAGCATAAAAAGCTGATGGTCATCCTGAACCATCTGGTCAAGAATTTTGAAGCGGGAGTGAAATACCCTGAAAACCAGGTCAACCAGATATTAAGACGTTTCAACGAAGATACAGCTGCCCTACGCAGGTACATGGTGGATAACAAATTGCTGAGCCGTGAGAAAAGTATTTACTGGCGGACTGAAGTCTAGGTTTAAAAATTCATGGTATTCAGCATAAAAACATCCAGAAAAAAGCCGNACAAAAAAGTGCGGCTTTTTATTCTCTAGATCATGATGCTTCCGGGGATTGCAGCTTTACTTTTTTTCCATCAAGTAGAGTACACGAGGAGAATCCTGGATAGGGACTTTCTCATGGATCGTAAAGTAAGGCTCACAGGCTGCTTCAAACCCTGCCTGGTGGTATTCCAAGAAAATATCCCTTCGGCTGGCAAGCAACTTTTGCACCTGGGAATCTTCCTTGGGAACCCATTCGATAATCAGCCAATATCCCAGGTCAGATAAAAACTCTGCCAGGCGCAGGAGTGGAACATTGTTGGAAATTGCCAGGTGATGGATAAGTGCCAGTGCCAGTAACACATCTGCAGGGGCGCGTTCGAGCAGCGAATGGCGCTCCTGGTTATGCCAGCCCACGGACGGGGATGGATTGGTGAAGTCCATCACCAGAGGCAGCATCAAGGTATCCTTATTCTGTTTTACCTGCAGGTAATTTTGTTCCACTGCGGCCGGGTCGATATCAAATGCAATCGTATAGCTGCCCCGGTTGGCAGCCAGGCGGCTGAACTCGCCTGTGTTGGCTCCCAAATCCCAGGTGCTGGTGGGTTGGAGACGCTCCAGGAATCTGCTGACGAGCTGTTTTTTGTGCTCGAAAGCAGAGGTTGAGTAGTGGCTGGATGAGGCAGTGTAATAATCCCCCCACTCGGTGCCAGATGGTTTCCAGTTCAGCTTTCGTGTGGTGGTTTCCAGACTGTCCATCAATCCCATGAACTGCATTTTGTTCATTTTTCGGCTGGTTTGCTCCTTCGAAACAGCCTTATCCGCGTAGCGTTTTTGTGCCGCAGCGTGCAGGTGAATATGGGTTGCCAAGCCTAAACCATAACGGGTGCGCCGGGGTAACAGGCGTGCAGCCATATCCAATGGTATCCCGTCAATATAGACCCGCAGCANCTGGTTGAGGCGCACATCCGTATGAGCTACAAGAGCCAGGGGTGCCAGNAAGTGNTGGCAAAATTGGCGGTATGCCACCCAGGGCTCACCTTCANGATAAATTTNAAAGGAAAGTGTATCGATCAAGATTGGTTTGCCGTTATGGAATTGGATGTTATAAGCGCTGGCATCTTTTAGCACCATCCCTGATTCCAAGGCAAACTTTTGGATGGTCATCGTTGCCAGGGCAGCATCCTTCAGTTGGCTGAAGCTCCATTCATATGGGTATGAAATGAAGGGAAGTGGTTGTGGTTTGATGATCTTGTAAGCAAGGGCTTGATCTTCAGGCGCAACGCTAACTTCCTCGTCCGGTATAAGCAGCCCAGCATTCGTCAGCCTGGTATACAGGCTTGAGTTGATCAAGGCATCATAATCTTCGGCATAGATTTGGTTTACCTGACGATATAAAACCCCCTCGCGTGAGAAAAGGAAGCCGCTGGGATCGCGAAAGGATGCCCCCAACCGCATGTCACTTCTGGGCATCACTGTCTTCTTCTTTACCTGGGTCTGAGCGGTTAAACAAACCTTTGATCTTCTTCCAGTACATCTTGACGATAAAACCTGCGCCTACAATCCCGGCAATCAATAACTGGACCAGGAAACTGCCTGACCCTGGATCAAGGTAAGCATGCGGGCGCAGAATGGGTGTTAAAAGAGAAATTAACTGAAAATGCATTTTTTCCTTCCAAATATCTAAAGAATGGGGAGATTATACTACCGGTTGGTGGGCTGATTGATTTTTACTATTTGCCAGGCTAACCAGGAAAGCACCATGAATGGCACCCACCACCGAACCCGTCAGGAGCAATACGCCTGCCATAAACAGGATCTGCCAAAACAACCCACTCAGCCTTTGAGCAGTATCGATTCCCCAGAAGATGATCGGCATGCCAACCATCCAGGCCAGCATATTGGCAGGGATCCACAGGAAAGCCCGTGCAACCTTTTTACGCATGCTGAGCCACTGAGCAAAGGATAGCACTGCTCCTCCAACTGCGCCTAACCCGGCAGCCAGTAACAGGACAATCCATTGCGCTGGTTCTGCCATTGTTGCCTGGGATTGGCTGGTTGACTCACCCAGGCTCATCAGGGTGGATGGCATGTAACCCATCATGTATGCCAGCAGCGCGCCAACCAGGGTGCCCAACCACCAGGCACGACGAGAAATCATGGGAAACCAGGGATGCATTGCCCACCATTGTGCCAACCCAACAATGGTAGCCTCGATAGCACCACTGGCAACCGCTACCAGGAAAGCTACCAGTATGGCGGTCAGGTTTTGCTGGTCACCCAGGCTGGAGTTGATGGCTACCCCGACTGCAAAAGTCAATCCCAACCCGACCATCTCACCCAGCCCATTGGCAGTCACCCAGCGCAGCCACAGCGAGCGTTTAGCTTGCGGATTCACCGGTCTGGTCTCCTGCGCAATTCAAAGGATTCCCGCCCAGCCAATAATCCGATAAGGGGAAGTGCATTCAATGCCATAACACAGCTGTTGGCAAAGTAATTAAAATTAAAATCCGTCGGGTCACCTGCTTCTTTACCCGGGATGGGCATCAGGCGGGCGGTCAACGGTTTTGCCAGGCGCAAGGACAGGCTTGCCAGGTCCAGCAGGATAGCTGAAAGCTGGTCAGTGCTGGCATCACCAGGCAGGGGGATGGTGTCCAAACCCGTGCCACACACCGCAGAGTAGAGCAACAGGTCCGTCACTTGCAAGGTTCCTTCAGCTGCCCGCCTGGCCAGGGTGGCATCTTCGAGCACGGGTAGAAACAATCCACTATAACCCGCCCGTTTAAACTCAGCCTGATCCATCGTGTCGGCAAGGATGGCTGCTGCAGCCAGTGAGCCATGCCCTCCAAGCGCGGGTACACCCAGATGCTCCAGGGCTGTGCCGATGGATATTTGCTCGTCAGGGAAGGGTGCCAGGGAGAAATCGATCCCCCCAAACCTGACCCCAGATATCTGTTCCACCTGGTGGGCAGNTTCTGTCAACCTGCGGGCGTNTGTTTCCATNGCGNTGANCAGGTTACGGCGTGCCTCTACCAGACTGTCAGCATGGCTGAAAGCTGTAACNGCCAGATCAGCGGCTTCGGTTGCCAGGGCAAAGGTGGGCTCNCCACCCTGGTGGTAAGCTGCTGGGAAAAATGGCGNGCCCGCGGGTACATTGGCCAGGGCGGCAAAACGCAGGTTGGCAAATCCATCCAGAGAGATTGTGCTTGCGCGCTGGATGACCTGTGCACACTCACGGATGGCTTGGAGTGACACTTTGCCATCCGCGGTGGTCATCAAACCGGAGAAAAAGGTATTCTGCGTGGCTGCCAGGGCTTCTGGGATAGTTGGGTAGCTCTCAAACATTGATGGTAAGGCTGGTCCCATGGAGATGTAGGCATACCCTAACTCTCCAGCAGCGACTTCCAGCTGCTGTGCCAGCCGGGTAAGCTCACCCGGTTTACTATCTGGCAGCAGGTTCGGAAATGGCACCGTCGCCAAGCGGGAGGACTGGACCTCATAACCAGCTTCAACAAAGGCTGGCTGGGCAAGCCGCAGGAATTCATCTGCGGTTTTTAATTTCTGTCCATCTAATGGATAGGATGGGTCTATAAAACAGGTGATAGAGCGGATTTTCATGGCAAGGATTTTATCAGGGATATGAAGGGTGGGCAAGAAAATTACCTGCCATGCTGCAAAATAACATGGGAGATAGGCTAATTCGGAAAATACAATATTTAGTATGCTGGATGAATAAGATAGGCAGGTTACTTAATTGCAACCTGCCTATTTTTATATACATTACCAAATGCTAAGTTTTTCATCCAGGTGTGTTGTTGAATTAATTGTCCTCTCCCTGGTCTTGTATGCTAGTAATATTCTAAATTGACTAACCTCACCAAACAGATGCTCATCCCTAATAGATCAATGGTCGGACTTGAGATCAAGAATGGGGCTTCCCCCTAGATGAGGCATGGGTTGTCCAGGTTGCTCTGGACCGACGCGGTAGGGGCGCATCATCTCGTTGTCCTCGTGCTCGACGATGTGGCAGTGCCAGACAAACTGTCCAGGATTATTGAACTGAGCCCGAACGCGTGTCACCTGACCAGGATAAGCAATCACAGTATCCTTATAGCCATTCTCCCACGGCTCAGGGGGTGTTGGAAGAGATCCGGGTACCACCTGGAATGTCTTATTCGCCTCATCAACGAAGATCGGCTGCCGGTCAACCACCTCGAATAGCACCTCATGGATGTGCATGGGATGGGCATCAGCAGTGCCGTTATAGAATTCCCACACCTCGGTTGCACCAACGGCAGGGTTTTCGGTGATCGGCTCCATCCACATTTGAGGTGTCCACGTGCCAAAACCAAAGTTGGGATCACCGGAAACCGTTCCAAGTAATGCCTCAGCTGGAGCATCAGCGAAAAACATTGACATCTCTTCAAGTAACGCAACCGGGCGAACAGTCCCGCCAGCCAGAGGTGCTATAGCCGGCAGTTGCAGGAACTGAGGTGGGGTGGTCGGATCTGGTAGCAGGGCAGGGACAACATTGAACTGCAAGATTTGACCGGTAGTTGCCGGATCTGCTACCGGGAAATCAACCCCGGGGATGCCACCACCGAATGGTTCATCGGGACCAATATTGCCAAGGACGTAATTGCCCACGGGAACATTGGTGAAATCTACAATCACATCGGCGCGCTCAGCGGGACCGAGTAGAAGCTTATTACCATTGACGGTAGTCAAGCTCACTTGAGCAGCCAGGAAACCACCTTCGTTGCCGATCTGCCACACATCTATCCCTGGGATGGTGGAGAAGTCAAGGATCAGGAAGCGNGCCTGGCAGCCATTCAGGAAGCGNAAGCGGTAGCGACGCTGCTCAACCGTTTGGAATGGCCATGTATTGCCGTTCACCATAATCATATTCCCGAAGAACTCGGGGTTCCATATGGGTGCGATATCCGTCTCAGGGATGAAAGGTCCGACAATGCCGTCGAAAAAGGCACGCGTATCCGGGTAAAACAGGGAGCCATCCGAATTGAATGCACGGTCCTGGATAGCAATTGGGATCTCATAGTATGTTTTATTGGACGGAAATTTATCGTTTGCCTTGGGTGCCGGACTGGGTAGCACAGCAGGGGTACCAAAACGTGTATCAAGCACTGCGCCATCGCCATCTCTTCCACCGCGAATGATAAAGAAACCAGCTGGACCTGCATAGACATTGAGGCGGGTCATGCCCAAGGTGTGATCATGGTACCAGATGGTTGAGGCACGCTGTGTGTTCGGGTATTGGAAAACAGCCGTTCCATTTTCCCAGGTCGAAAAACCAGGTGCCAATTGTCCTTTTGTGGTAGCCTTCTGATTGAAGAAGTCATACCAGGTGCCTTTGGTAGCGTATTCAGCCGGGATATTGCCTGCGGCAGGGAGGAACCAGGCCTCTGCATAGCCATCACTCTCATCGCCCACACCTGCTGAACCATGCACATGGGTGACCATCGGTACAGGACCAGTGTATCGACCTGGAGTGCTGGGGAAAGTTGGACGAGTATCACGACCGTGTAAACCACCAGGCGGGTTCGCCCAGTGGAGAGTTGGGTCGACAGGGAGCAGATGAGGAAGGTAATTACCACTGGCATCCTTCAGGTCATTGATCCATTTCACCCGTACCGGCCTGTCATTCTTGGCTTCAATCGTAAGTGAGGGAGCATTGTGCAGCAGCAATCCTGACTTACTGGCTGATTTAACGGCTCCGTATCCCCACACTGTGGTTGCTGGAAGACCAGCCGGCAGGATTTGNTGTTGAAATTGTTTTATAGAAATCTCATAATAATCGACATTTTTACCCCCCTTTTGTTTAATTGTACTGGCTGATGGCATAACGGGCGGAATGAGCAATGGTGTTTGATATTTCATAACTGTTGATGGGTCCATCGTTCCGCCAGGGATGGCAGCCTGGATACGTAAAACCTTGTTGCGCAGTGCAAGTACGGCAACCATGGAAGCACCACTTAATTTTAAGAAACTTCGTCTAGATAACATTATTGACTCCTCAAATAATTAATATATTGGTATAGATATAAATCTGGCGTTACTCGATATTTTGAAAAGTAGATTAGCAACTTTACTAAATTTATATATTCTTGAAAGGTTAATTAATTATATGTACTTGAGGCCNAATAATTTGTAAAATACTTCCGGATATAAATAAATTCATCCCAGTTATATATTTCAATCCTATGCCTCGAGGTCTGCCCTCCATTCNGTTATGAATCCTTATTGTAAGTATAGAAGTAAAAAAAATAGCCCAGATGGGCTGGTTTCGCCATTGACTCCCCAACAGGTTGCTTAAACAAGCTCGGCGACCATACCCCTATCGGATCTTCGTCTCCCGTGAAATTAGTGCTATAAACCTTGTACTAGCATTGTTGATAAATTTGATATTATTTATAATATATATCATATTATTTAACTATTGTATAGGGACTATTTTTTTCAATAGGGATATTAGAAAATTTGGATTTGGTAGTTAAAGATGGATCAGTATGGCAGTGATATGCACAATATCATAACCGGAAGAAATTTTGGCAGCTCTACGTTTATTCTATCAATTTCAGGTCAAAATCTTATTTCCGTCTGACTGCCAGCATGGTAATATCGTCAGCTTGCTTTGCGTCGGTGGAATAATCCTTGATTTGATCCTGTATTTGATCCAGCAAGGCGGAAAGTGGCTTTTCCCCAACAAATAATGGGATCAATGCTTGCTCTTTGAAGTACTCACCGGCAGGGTTCATCGTATCAGTCAGCCCATCGGTGTGGGCAAAGAATGTATCCCCATGCTCAAGTCGCACAGTATGCGTGGCGTATTCAGCTCCCGCAGCAATACCAACAGCTGGACCGGTGACAGTTAAGATTTCCTTGACCCCATTTTGATTGATCAGCTTGGGAGGCAGATGACCCCCATTAATATAGGTCAATTTCCCAGTGTGGATGTCAAGGATGCCAAAGAAAATGGTGCAGAACATGCTCGTTTCGCCGTGGGTATCAGCCATATAATTATTGGTGAGAGACATGGCATTTTTCAAACGCATCTCTGCGGATATTGCTCCGACATATTCCGCGTTCGTGAAGAAATCAATCTTCGAGACAGCCCGGATCAAACTGCGGAATAAGGTCATAAACAAGGCAGCACCCAGACCTTTATCACATACGTCAGCAATAACCAGTCCAACCATCCCTTGCGTCAAATCGAATGCATCGTAAAAATCACCCGATACTTCGCGGGCAGATTTGAGCAAAGCAGCTATTTCCCAACCCTTTGGCTGAGGCAAGCTGTTTGGTAGAAAACTAGCCTGGATCTCTCTCCCGATCTCAAATTCCCGTTCCAATGCCTTCCGATACAGCTGCTCCTGCTCCCATAAACGCGCATTTTCAAGGGCAATACTCATCGCATTGGCAAGCGTTTTTAATAAGCGCAGATCCGAATCGTTGAATGCCCCTTCTTTGCGCTTATTNTTTAAAACAACCGCACCTAGCACCACATCACCGGTCATCAANGGGATATACAACACCGACTTGGGAAGCCCTTTGCCAGAGGAATAGACATTTTGATATTTGACCACGGCTTCCTTCATATTCTCATTGATCAATAAAGGTTGACGGTTTTTAAGTAGGTGGGCGAAAAAGCCTTTTCCGCTTACCGCATAGGGAACAACGGTTTTTCTTTTTCCCCCTTCAATATTGAAGGGTTCCGATAATAAATCGGTTTCCGGGTTATAAATCATGATCGAGAGGTCGGCAGGTTGAAAGAACTCATTCAACTTCTCACCCACCAGCTCATATATGGAAGCTCGATCCAATTTCCGAGCTAGCTCCTCCTGCACGGTGTTGATGATATGTAATTCCGTAGCCCGCTGTTCGGTCTCAGTGAGCAATCGCTGAGTTTCATCAAACAGGCGAGCATTTTCAAGTGCAACGCTCATCGATGCAGCCAGAGTTTGCAGCAGGCGGACATGTGCTTCATTAAATGCATTTTCCCGATCAACATTTTGCAGGCTGAGGATGCCGGTTACCTGGTCCCCGACAATCATTGGCACACCCAACCATGATTTAGGTGTTATGGTTCCAGGTATGGTATGCTGCCCAAGCTGGGCTGCCTTCTCCGGGACTTTGGTGTTGACCAGCAAAGGCTGCCGGGTTTGGACGATTTGCGTGCGGAAGCCACGAATTGGGTAGCGGCCTGGGGCGTAGATATGCTCCCCGCGTTCGATGGCATAGCGGTGCACGATCGTTTCATCTTGGGGATCATAGGTTGAAATCATTACCACCTGTGAATCAAAAATATCGCGGATTTTATCACCCACCAGGTTATAAATTGCCTGCACATCAAGCTGAGAGGCCAGTGCCTGCTGGACACTGCTGATAATCGCCAGTTCTGCCTCACGCTCAGCGAGAGTTTGATCTAAAGTATTTTCATTCGGCAATGTTGTTTGGTCAGACATAGGAACAATCCCTCTTACCATGANAACTAAGCTTATTGGGTGCTACCTGATNCAATTTGCTTAATTATCTCATGGTTCTCTCATTACAAGGAAAATAATCAAGATTAGTGCTGTCTTTTTAAAACTTGCGGTTTTACTTTTATGGAATGTACATGTCAAATATTGGCCTATCATCCAAAAATCAAGGTTAGCTAAAAAACAAGCTGATAAATGGATATGGGATAAATTCAACTGGTTCTGCTATGGATTCGAAATAACGCACACAGGTTCACGGTATCCAGAGGAACCTAAAGTCGTCATGCACACACACTTGAACACGAGACATACGCGACTCAATTTGAATGAAACCAGGCGGCGATTGCGATATTTCAGGCTCTTGTGTATACTAGATACATATATGGATAACATTGTTATTGAACAATATAGGATCAGGTAAATTCGCTCTACGAGGTTAATTAACTTTTACTATAGCAAATTATTGCAAGATTATTGAGTAGGTGGGTAACTCGAACGAAAACAGAAGGTTCCGTGATTTGGATGAGTGTAACCACAATGAAAATATATACTTACTGCCTGTGCACGATCGCTTTATTGGGAGTTTTTTTAAGTGCATGCAATTCTCAAAAAGAAACCATAACAATTAAGCCAGCCAACGCTACAGCAACAAATAACAATACACCTGTCGTCAATAATACACCTGAAGCAATAGAGACTTTAATTCCGAATGGGACCAATACGCCAATCACAACGAACTCCCCAACACCCCCAATCGTAACTGCGTCCATCGTTCCCACATCGGGCGAGATAGAACCATCATTCGGAGCAACCCGTACTATAGAAATTGATAATATGGTACAAGTATATGTACCAGCGGGTGAATTCATTATGGGGTCGGATGATGCTGAAGCAAAGAGAACGATCGAAGGTGGGCGAGCCTATCCTGAAATACCTGTTAATAATGTGTATTTGGATGGATATTGGATTGATAAATTTGAAGTATCCAATGGCCAATATGCACTATGTGTAGAAGATGGCGTTTGCATGCCTCCTTATTTATCGAGTTCCGAAACACGCCTACATTACTATGATGATCCAGTTTATTCGAATTATCCTGTCATCTGGGTGAATTGGTACATGGCAAAAACATACTGCGACTGGGCAGGCAGAAGGCTGCCAACTGAAGCAGAATGGGAGAAAGCTGGGCGAGGTACTGATGGACGTAAATACCCTTGGGGGAATGAACCACTAAGTGGTGAAAGAGCCAATTTCTGCGATATCAATTGCCTCAGGACGATTGCCAATCCTAACTTCAATGACGGTTATGCAGATACAGCACCGGTAGGGAGTTATCCTGCGGGTGCCAGCCCATATGGGGTGATGGATATGTCGGGTAATGTGTGGGAATGGCTCGGGACTCTCATCATGCCCTATCCTTATGACCCATACGATGGGCGGGAAAACCTGGATGTAAATGGTGAGCGTTCCTGGCGTGGAGGACCCTGGAGCAATGGATTTTGGTGGATGCGTTCATCCGTACGCTACCGTTCAATTCCAAGTTATTGGCAGGTCAATTTGGGATTTCGTTGTGCATCCTCTCCATAGNNTTGGTCTCTGTATTTGGGCTTTAACAAGGCGTCTGACCAGCATAACAAGCCCAAAATCGTTTGGATAGTCATCACTTTCTACAAGATGAAGGTTTAAATAATGTCTGGATTTATTATCATCAGCATTAGCAGTGGTATCCTGTTTGCTATTCTTGATGGTGTGATTAATGCCAATCCTCTAGCCCAAAGGNTGTACCAGGTCTACAAGCCGATTGCAAAAACGGCAATCCATCCCCTGGCTGGNATTGTAATTGACCTTTTATTTGGGTTCATCATGGCTGCAATATTCCTGCTTCTNTACAATAGTCTCCCAGGANAGACCGGATTTATCAAAGGGATGAGTTTTGCTGTCATGGTGTGGTTCTTCCGTGTNGTTATGTACGTTGCATCTCAGTGGATGATGTTCATTGTTCCGNTTAAAACATTGGTCTATTCACTTGGAGCGGGATTAGGCGAGATGTTAATACTAGGCATGCTTTATGGGCTGACTTTGAAACCGATGATATAAGCACTGTGATGTGTTAACCCAATTTACGCTGTTAGCTTGGGTTATTTACTCTCAACAACTCCCTTGTTGTATTCAACTATTCATCCCAATCAGAACCAGGGGAATCCAATTAAAAGACAATCGAGAGTGATTGCGATATAATGGATGCCTCAATATAGGTGGACCCCGCGAAAATTTATAAGAACTTTACAATTTCCGGTAGAATCTCGAATTGCCTCATCGTTCTGCAAGTTGTTGTAGACATCTCGGTATGTGATTGAGGCAACCACCCTACTTTATTGCATGCAGTCATCGGTTTGTCTTGAAAGAATATAAGAAGAAACATCATATCAACACCAAGGAGAAACAAATGAGCACAACCAGCCTGTTGGACGCCATCCGAATTGTCAAAGATAATGAAAGGACTGCTTCAAAAAGCTATTCTGAAGCAGCCAAAACCATCCAAAGTCAAATGGGCAAGGAATTGTTCACGCAATTATGTGGATTTGAGCGACATCATTTACAGAAATTGATTGCCCTGGAGAAATCTTTGAAGCAAAGTGGTGATTTCGTTGATTATGAAGGGAAAGCGTTTCCCCTCCCACCAAAATTCGATATCAAGGCTGCCCAAGAACCCAACAAAAAAAGCGTTATGCAGATCATTTCTGAAGCCATGGAGCTTGAGAAACAGGCAGAAAAAACCTATGCTGAATTAGCTGCCCAGCTTACCGACAATCCACAGGGTCATCGAATGTTCCTGCGACTTTCGGAGGAGGAGCACAATCATTACCGCATCCTTACCGAAGCATATTGGTCGCTGAATGATATGGGGGTTTGGAAGTGGAAGCGGGTGTGAAGGTGAGTGACCGCGACCCTGTGAACCCCGGCAGTAAACGCTATATTATGCGTCAAAAAATGGTCTCCATAGGCAACGATTACTGGATAGAAAATGAACAAGGGGAGCAAGTCTACAAAATAGATGGCAAAATAGGTTGGTCTAAGACTTTTATCTTCGAGGACCCGGGCGGTAAAAGGCTGGCGAAAATTCACAAAGTTCTGGTCACCGTCAAGGAAACCATGGAGATCGAAGGACCCAAAGGAGAAAAGCTGGCTGTGGTGAAGAAGGATCTCTTTACCCCGCTGAAGGAACACTTTGTGGTCGAAGTAGTAAATGGTCCCAGCCTGGAAATTCATGGCAACATCCTTGACCACGAGTACTCCATCGAAGATGGACGTAGTAAAGTTGCGCGGGTATCCAAGAAATTATTCCACGTGCGCGACAGCTACAGTATTTCGATTGAGCCTGGGCAGGATGATGTCTTCCTCCTGGCGGTAGTGGTGTGTATCGACGAGATGACCCATGCCGGGAATTAACCATCATTTACTCCCGATTTAGAAGAAATCATTAAGACTTTTACCTACTACATTAATGGTGAGAAGGATTTTGCTGTTTTCAAGAACGGAACCATCGCAATTGTTGATGACAACCTTGACGACGAGAACCTAATAAAGGCAGCAAAACAGATCATCGGTGAAATATATAATTTCCATCCCGATATGAATCCGCAAAATATGGATGATGGAAATATCCTCATTTCATACAACGACCCAGCCTATAACATTGTCCTTAAAAAATAGCTCATGAACATTGGAGAGATATTGAAGCGAATCACATCAAGGCATTAACCACAGGAGAAGTTTTAATTACTCCATTGGGACCGAATAAATTTAATGATTTTGGCAAGAAAGCTTTATGGGGTCGGTGCTATTTCTTTATGGACGCCCAGAAGCCAGAAGTGCTGAGAATAATACGAAAAATTACTTAATACTGGCTCCAACGAGTAACGGTTCTACCACTCAAAACCAGTGTAGATAACCAGAAATGGCGCATAAATGATAATAGTCACGCCAGTCCAGTCACTGTCACAGAGCTAATCTATTCCGCTGCGGAGTATGGGAACAGGGGAATATTTGGAAATGGAGATTAAGCAGAAAATACTAATGAATAAAACTTCCACGAACCATATGCTTGGATATCCGGTCGATGCCCGTCTATTGATCATCAACGCGGATGATTTTGGGATGTGCAATTCGGTCAACGAAGCCATCTTTCAAACGTTGAAGGCGGGCGTGGTGCGTTCCACGAGCTTGATGGTTCCCTGTCCATGGGCGTTACATGCCATGCATTTCCTTGCCGACCATCCCGAAATTCCCTTCGGTGTTCACCTGACTGCCATCTGTGATTCGGACGATTACAGTTGGGGACCAATAACCTCCAAAGACCAGGTGCCAGATCTGGTTGATCACGCAGGTAACTTTTATAGTTTTGAGGGCTTTCACAGTATTCTAAACCAACCCAACCTGGATCAGCTGGAAGTGGAATTCAGGGCACAGATCGAAACTGTGCTGTCTGCAGGGTTCAAGCCAACCCACCTGGATTGGCATGCAATCCGCCTCAACAGCCGGCTACATATTTTTAACCTGATGCTCGGGCTGGCAAAAGAATATGGAATGGCGTTCCGTATTATGGGAGGATCTTTTATCGAAAAAGTACAATCCCAGGGCTTGCCCTGCAACGATTATGACGTGCTGGACAGCTACCTTCTTGATCCAGTGAATAAATCGATCCGGTATGCTCAAATGCTGCACGAGCTGCCGGCTGGCTTGAGTGAGTGGGCGGTACATCCCGGTCTCGATAATGCTGAGTTAATAGCCATGGAACCCGACGGTAATCATATTCGCCAGACTGACTATGATTTTTGGATGTCTCAAGAAGCAAAAGATATCATAAAAAAAGAAGGGATCATCCTTATCGATTATCGGGTGTTACAGGAAACCTGGATAGGAAAGTAATATAATAATCCTGGCCACTCAGTTTGTTCATAGGATGGCCTGGTTATATTAGATTAGAANAAAGGTAGTATGTNCATGCCANAGACTTTCTCNNTNCCACACACTACCCCTGAGGAGCANGGTATCTCNTCCGTNGCCATTGCCGATTTTGTGGCTATCGTTGAGA
>Ga0031656_10000161_pt1 | contig 19495 bp, 17 predicted proteins | sample FrelakmetDIP11DI_FD_55080 | JGI IMG/M metagenome (GOLD analysis project Ga0031656, IMG submission 55080) | Freshwater lake sediment microbial communities from the University of Notre Dame, USA, for methane emissions studies - DIP11 DI | ecosystem: Environmental > Aquatic > Freshwater > Lake >... | reverse complement strand
CCACGTCTGGGTCGACGAGACCCGCCCGCGGAACCAGGGCGCGGCCCTCACGGCCTTCGAGCTCGGCGCCCACGGGGTGCCCCACACCGTGGTCGTGGACAGCGCCGGCGGCCACCTCATGCAGCGCGGCCTGGTCGACGTCTGCATCGTCGGCAGCGACCGGACCACCCGGACCGGCGACGTGGCCAACAAGATCGGCACCTACCTGAAGGCGCTCGCCGCGCACGCCAACGGCATCCCGTTCTACGTTGCGCTGCCCCACCCCACGATCGACTGGACGATTCGCGACGGCCTGCGCGAGATTCCGATCGAGCAACGGGATCCGCGCGAGGTGTCGCGGATCGCGGGCCGCGCGGCCGACGGCCGGGTGGTCGAGGTGGAGGTGGTGGCGCCAGGNAGNCCGGCTGCCAACTTCGCCTTTGACGTCACCCCGGCACGCTACGTCACGGCGCTGATCACGGACCGCGGCGTCTGCCCGGCCTCCGAGGCCGGCCTGGCGGGGCTGTTCCCGGAGCTCGCAGCCGCCCGTTGATCAGTCGCCGCGAGTGAGGCGCCCGTTCCCGTCCCCGTTCCCGAGAGGCCTTGAGCCACGCCCAGCCCCTGTCCCCTGGCAGAAAGGGGGTATCTCTCCGCTGGCACGCTACACTTGACCAGCGCTCCACCCTGGCAGCATGGGGCGCACGGGAGGGACCATGGCTCGCTCCTTGAGCTTGTGCCTGTTGCTCGGGCTGCTGGCCCCGGCCGCCGGCTGCGGCCGCCAGGCGGAGGACCCCGCCGAGGCCGCGTACCGGGTGTTCCGTGAGGCCTACCTCGACGCGGGCAGCCGCGTTGAGCAGGTGGCCCTCGTCGAGGGCTTCGTCGCCGAGCACGCCGACCACCGCGCCGCCGGCTACTACGCGGTCGACCTGATCACCTACTACGCGCACGACCTCGGCCAACCCGTGCAGGCCTACGAGATCGTCGAGCCGATGCTGGCCCGGATGACCGATCCCGAGGCGCGGCTTTTCCTCGCTACCGAGCTCGCGCCGGTGGCGGTGGATGCCGGGCGGCCGCTCGACCTCGCGCCGTTCATCGCGGCGCTGGAGGCGCAGGGACCGCTCAGCTTCGACTCCCTCGACATGATCATGGCTGCCGCCTGCAAGGTTGGCGACTGGCCGCTCGCCGGCACGCACGCCGAGGCGGCTGAAGCCCGGTCAACGCCCGAGGCCTGGCGGGCCGACAATCCGAAACGCGAGCTCGGCGACGAGGAGGTCGCGACGCGCGTCCAACGGCGCCGCGTCACCGCCCTCAGCTACCGCGCGTGGGCCCTCTACAACCAGGGCCAGACGGCCGAGGCCCTCGCCCTCTTCGAGCAAGCGGATCGCGACCGTGTGAACGACTACCTCGGCCTGGTCAGCGCCCCCCTCGACCGGTTCTGGGCGAGCGCGCTGCTCCGGGAGGGCGACGCCGCGGCGGCGCTCGAGCGGATCTCCCGGGAGGCGGTCTTCGGCGACCGCGACCAGGCAGTGCCGGTGTTCCGCCAGGCGTGGGCCGCGGTCAACGGCAGCGAGGAGGGCCTTGACGAGCAGCTGCGGCAGGCGCGGCAGCGGCTGGCCCGCATGATCGACGACGTCACCCTGGCGGACTACGACGGGCGCCAGCACTCGCTCAGCGACCTGCGCCGGGGCAAGGTCCTGATGCTCGCCTTCTGGTTCCCCACGTGAGGCGGCTGCCGCGTGGAGTTGCCACGCCTGCAGAAGCTGTTCGAGACCTACCGCAACCAGGGGTTCGAGGTCGTCGCCGTCGACGCCTTCCGCGACACCAAGCAAGCCACGAAGTTCATCGAGGACAAGGGCCTGTCCTTCACGCTGCTCGAGAACGGCGCCGAGGACGCCGAGGTGGTGAGCTCGATGTTCGGGGTCTCCGCTTTCCCGACGTCGCTGCTGGTCGACCGCGAGGGGCGCGTCATGTACGCTCACGTCGGCTTTGAGCTCGGCGACGAGCAGAAGCTCGAGGAGGAGATCCGCTCCTTGTTGTGAGAAGAGAGCACGACGACGTCAGGAGCCGGCCGCCGACGGTGACGTCCTCGCTTCCGCGCCCGCTCGCGTCACGGCGAAGCCAGAGGCGAAGACGGATCCGCGCCGAGACGGATTGAACCGCAGGGTTCGCGGAGCACACAGAGGAACAACACGGAAGGGTCAAACTGCCTCTCTCTTCGTTCTCCGCGCCCTCCGCGGTTCAACTACTCCCATTCAATCTGGCCGGCCTCGCCATGAAGATCCCGCAGGTCCACGCACGAGAGCTACTGCCCCACTGCCTCACTCCCCACTGCCGCCCTGCCCCGATGCCCGCCCCGATCTCGCCGGCAACCCTCGCCCCCTGATCGTTGTTGTCTATCATGGTCATGGAGCGCGCTAGTGGTTCGTGTCAACGAGAACCTCGAGATCCCTGACGGCGAGCTGAGCTTCCGCTACTCGCGAAGCTCCGGCCCGGGCGGCCAGAACGTCAACAAGGTGGCCACCAAGGTCACCCTGCTGTTCGCGGTGGCCGACTCGGCAACGCTCAGCGAACACCAGAAGGCCGTGGTCGCCGAGCGCCTCGCCACCCGGATCGCGAAGGACGGCGTCCTTCACCTCAGCTCGGAGCGCCACCGCACCCGCTCGGCCAACCAGCGCGATGCGGTCGAGCGATTTGCGGATCTGGTGGCCGCGGCGCTCAGGCCGCGCAAGCGGCGGCGCGCGACCGGCGTGCCCGACTCGTCGAAGCGGCGCCGGCTCGAGACCAAGCGGCAGCGCAGCGAGCGCAAGAAGCTGCGCTCACGACCTGCGACCGACGACTGACCGCCAGAGGGAGTTCGTGCCGCAGTGGCCGCCCGCCGACAGTTCGGTCCACCACGCCTGCCGAAAGGCCAATGCGGTACGAACTCCTACTCGAGGCCGAGCTCGGCGTAGCTCGACGAGCCGCCCCGGAAGCCGATCGACACCCGCTCATGGTCGGCCACCACTGGCAGCCGGTGCTCCCAGGTCAGGGCCCGAAGCCTCTCCATCTCGGCCGGCTCCCGGCTGAGGTTGATCTCGCGGAAGGCGACGCCGCGGCGGCGGAAGTCCTCGACCAGGGCCGCGCAGTGCGGGCAGCCGTCTGCGGTAAAGACGAGGACCGAGTCCAGCGAACTCATCGTTGCCTGCCCCTCATGGCCACCACCGCTCCGATCCCATGCCCGTTCCTGTTCCCGAGGGGATGTGACCCCGCTTCCGCGCCCGCTGAGCCTGCCCTGAGCGAGCGGCGCAGCAGCGCCGCGAGTCGAAGGGTCCCCGTCCCCGTTCCCGATGGCGCCAGATCCCGACACCCGCGTGGACTCACGCCCGTTGAACTCCGCGATGGCGCCGAGGTCAGAGGCGCCAGGTTCCATCTCGGCGAGCAGCCGGGCGTCCTCGCGCCAGCGCGGGTGGACCTTGACGTGCAGGCCGAGGTAGACGCGGACCCCGAGCAACCGCTCCAGCTCCTCGCGGGCCGCCTGGCCGACGGATCGGATCATGACGCCGGCCCTGCCGATGACAATCCCCTTCTGGGTCGGCCGCTCGACGTAGATCACCGCATCGACGTGGACCAGGCCGCCCCGGTCCTCGAAGTTCTCGACCAGGACGCCGGAGGTGTACGGGAGCTCGTCGCGAGTCCGCTCGAGCAGCTTCTCGCGCACAACCTCGGCCACGAAGAAGCGCTCGGTCTGGGTGGTCGTGACGTCTGGGGGATAGAGCGGCGGCCCCACCGGCAGCGCGCCGAACAGCTCCCCGAGCAGCTCGCCGAGGCCGTCGCCGGCGAGCGCCGACACCGGGATCACCGAAGCCCCGGGCCGGAGCTGCTGGTAGGCGTCGATTATCGGCAGCAGTCGGCCCTTAGGGCGGACCAGGTCGATCTTGGTCAGCACGCCCAGCACCGGGACCCGCACCGGCTCGAGCAGTCCGAACAGGTACTCCTCGCCGCCGCCCCACGGCTCGGACGCGTCCACGAGGTGGAGCACCACGTTGACCTCGTCGAGCGCCGACCGCACCTGCTGCATCATGCGCGTGTTCATCTTGTGGTGCGGCCGGTGGACCCCGGGCAGGTCGAAGAGCACTGCCTGACCGCGATCCGTCGTCAGGACGCCGATGATCCGGTTGCGCGTGGTCTGCGGCCGGTCCGAGACGATCGCGATCTTGTCCCCGACCAGCGCATTGAGCAGCGTGCTCTTGCCGGCGTTCGGCCGCCCGATCAGCGCGACCGTTCCCGAGTGCGTCGGGTGCGTCATCGCGTCCCCCGCGCACAGCGGCCAGCCGCTGCCCATGCGGCGCACGGCGCGAGACCCGCCGGACGCGATCTCGGTGAGGAACGCCGGCGCGGGTCCATCACGCCTCGGACGGCTGCGGGCCGCTCTCGCTCCGGCGCGCCGTGACGCTGACGATCCGCCGCCCGTCCATCTCGTCCACCGTGAAGACCAGGCCGTGGTCGCGATCCTCGACCGTCGCGCCTGCCTCCGGCACGGTGCCGTGGCGCGAGAACACCAGCCCGCCGATGGTGTCGATGTCGTCCTCGCTGAAGTCGACGCCATACAGCTCTGCAAGCACCTCGATCCCGGCGCGGCCCTGGAGGCGGTAGACGCCGGGCGCCAGCTCCTCCCACTCCGGCGGCTGCCGCTCCTCGTGCTCGTCCTGGAGGTCGCCGACGATCTCCTCGAACACGTCCTCGAGGGTCACCAGGCCCGAGGTCCCGCCGTACTCGTCGACCACGATGGCCATCTGCTGGCGCTCACGCTGGAAGTCGCGCACCAGCTCGCCGAGCTCCTTGCTCTCGGGGACCACCAGGCAGGGATGGACGAGCGCGATCAGGGTCGCGGGCTTGCCGGTCCGCAGGTGCCGGACCATGTTCTTGACGTGGACGACGCCGACGATCTGGTCCACGCTGTCGTGGTAGAGGGGGATCCGGCTCTTGCGGGAGCTCACGAAGGCGTCCAGCGCCTCCTCAATCGAGGCTGTGTCCGGCAGCGCCACCATGTCGGTGCGGGGGGTCATGACCTCGCGGACCACGGTGTCGAAGAAGTCGACCAGCGACTCGACGATCTCGGTGTCCTCGCGCTCGAAGATCCCGGCCGCATGCCCCGCCTGCAGGTAGGCGCGGATCTCCCGCTCGCTGGCCTCCTCGTCGTCGTCAACCTCCGGGGGCTGCTCCTGGGGGCCCGGGTCGACGTGGGCGACCAGCGCCACCAGCGGCCACACCACCGGCCGCACGATCCGCAGCAAAGTGACGACCGTGTCCTCGCCGACAGCGCCGATGATCAGCCTCGCGATGGCGATCAGGCCTGCCGGCACCAGCACCCCGAGCGCCACCGCGGCCAACCGATCGCCGCCGGCGAGCCTGAACAGCACCACCCACAGCAGGCCGGCGCAGGCGATCTCCAGCCAGCGCAGCACATCGGTCAAGCGCGACACATGGAGGAGCGTCTCCCCCTCCACCGGGAGCAGCTTCTGATGGTCCTCGAGCATGCCCTGGAAGCGCACGTTGCCCATCTCGCCGAGGCTGCGCAGGAGCACCTCGACGATCAGCAGAAACAGGCCGAGCAGCGCCGCTGCCAGCAACAGCGTCATCGGGTGGCCGAGCCAGGGCGCGACGTGGGCGTTCACCCGAGCAGCTCCTCACGGAGCCGCAGCTCGAGTGCCGCCATTTCGCCGCGGTCTTGCTCGTGGTCGTGGCCGAGCAGGTGGAGGGTGCCGTGCAGCACCAGCTCCTCGAGCTCGCGCAGCTCGCCGTGGCCCAGCTCCGCAGCCTGCCGGCGCGCGGCGTCGAGCGACACGATGATCTCGCCGAGCAGCACCCCGCCGGTCGGCAGCGGGTCGCCGTCGGGGAAGGACAGGACGTCGGTCGGCCGGTCGAGGCCGCGATAGGTGCGGTTGAGACGCTGCAGCTCGCCGTCGCCGGTCATCACGACGTAGACCTCGACCCCCGGGCCGTGCGTACGCCGCACGACCTCCGCCACGACCCGCCGCAGGGCGTCAACCGCCGGCTGCGACGGTCTTCGATCCCACCTGAAGTGGACCCGTGTCACGCTTGCGCTGCCTCCGGTCGAACTCGAAACCAGGGTAATCGATCCGGTGGTGGTACATGTTGGTGAGCACCCACAGGAACGCGGATGCGATCTTGTCGAGCTCCGAGAAGGTCAGCGCGCAGTCGTCGAGCTGCCCGTCCTCGAGCGCGTCGGTGAAGATCTTGTCGATCATCGACTGGATCTTGCTCGGGCTCGGCACCTCGAGGGTGCGCGCTGCCGCCTCGACCGCGTCGGCGAGGAGCAGGATCCCGAGCTCCTTGGTGTGCGGCTTCGGGCCCGGGTACCGGTAGTCGGTCTCGCGGACCTCGCCGAGGTCCGGGTCGGACTGGTCCTGGGCCTTGCTGTAGAAGTAGCGGATCAGCTTGGTTCCGTGGTGGGTCGCGATCGCCTGCCGGATCGGCAGCGGCAGCTTCTCCCGGACCGCGATCTCGAGGCCTTCCTTGACGTGGCTCTGGATCACCAGGGACGACATCGACGGCGACAGCGTGTCGTGCGGGTTCGCGCCGCGCTGGTTCTCGACGAAGTACTCCGGCTTCTGAACCTTGCCGACGTCGTGGTAGTAGGCGCAGACCCGCAGCAGCAGCGCGTTCGCGCCGACGGCGTCGGCCCCGGCCTCGGCCAGGTTGCCGACCGCCAGCGAGTGCTGGTAGGTCCCCGGGGCCTCCAGCGAGAGCTGCTTCGGCAGGGACAGGTTCTGGTTGCTCAGCTCGAGCAGGCGCATGTCGGTCGTGACCCCGAACAGCCACTCGAAGACCGGCAACAGCGACGACGCCACTGCCACCGCGAGTGGCCCGCCGATGAAGGCGGCGGCCGCCGACACCGCCATCGTCTCGGGCATCTCCGGGACGCCGCGGTAGAGCGCCAGGATGCCGCCGACGGCCACGTTGCAGGCCCCGACCGCGATCCCGACGCGGCTCAGCCGGCCACGATCGCTCAACCGTTGCAGGGCGAGCGCGCCCACCAGGCCCGCCGCGAGCGCGAACACCACGACCTCGAAGTCACCCCTGAGCAGGATGCCCGCCGTCAGGCCCGTGAACACCGCGAACAGCACCGCCGGCTGCATGCCGAGCAGCACAAAGACCGTGATCGGCCCGGCGGCGTACGGCAGCCCCCAGAGGTAGGCGTCGGCCGACCACCAGATCGCCGCGCTGTTGACCGCCATCGAGGTCGCAACGAACACGCCGAGCCGGTTGAGCGCCACGAACAGGATCATCAGCAGGTAGACCATGGACAGCTCGCGCGGCCATCCCGAGACACCGCCGAAGCGACGCAGGATCCTCCCCCAGCCGGCGACCATCAGCGCCATCAGCAAGGTGATGCCGGCGAGCGTCGANNACTTGGTGATGTCACTTCGCTCGTCGTTGATCTGGCGAAGGGTCGTCCCCACGGCGTGGGTCACGGTGTCGCCCCGGCGGATCAGCACCTGGCCGCGGCGGAAGACGCGCGACACCGTCGAGACCTGCTCGCCGGCATTCCGGACCCGTTGCGCGGTCTCGGCGCGGCTGAACACCAGGTTGGGCTCGAGGTTCGCCCCGAGGAACTCGATGGTCGGCTTGATCCAGCGGCGGGCCACCGCGTCCTGCTCGAGCAGGCGGGTCCGCAGCTCATCCTCCAGGCCGGCCCTGGCGTCGATCGCGCCGGAAACCTCGCCGATGCTGGCCGGCTGCTCTGCGTTCGTCTCCAGATTGCGGAGCACGACTCCCTGGGTCCCGCGCCGCTCGAGCGCCTTGAGGTCGTCGACAATCCTGGTCCGGCCGACCTGGAGAGTCAGATCGACCAGGGCGCGCTCGAGCTGGGGACCGCACTCCGAGTCCGCCAGCACCACCAGCATCGGCTCGGGGACCAGCAGGCCGGACGCAGCGGCCAGCTCGCCCGCGGCGGTGCCGGCGCGACAGGCGCTGAACAGCTGGCCGATGCCCTCGGCGAGCTCGAGCTGGAGACGAGGCTCGAGGTCATACACCGGCAGGACCGCCGCGCGGGCCTCCTCGCGCAGCGCCTCCGTCGCCGCCTCGTCCGGCAGCGTCAGGTCGTACGGCACGACCACGTCCTGGGTCGCAACCTCGCCGCTGTCCCACTCCGGCAGGTACCGGCCGACGCGCGGCATCAGCAGCAGGCTGCAGGCGACCACGGCGACCACCGCCCACAGCAGCGGCTGGCCGAGGAGCCTGCCCCACAGGTTGCTGCGCTCCTCGAGGCCGCGCTGGATCCGCGTCAGCGGCCGGCTGTCGGCGCGCGATCGCGCTCCGTTCTTCATGACCTGCGACCGTTGCGGCCCTTGCGAGCCTCCCACCGTTCGTAGCGGTCGACCACCTCCTGGACCAGTCGATGGCGCACGACATCCCGGTGGGTGAAGCTGATGAACGACAGGTCCGGCGTCCCCTGGAGGATGTCCAGCGCCTCGACCAGCCCCGACACCAGGCCGCCCGGGAGATCGATCTGCGTGATGTCGCCGGTGATCACCGTCTTCGAGTGGAAGCCCATCCGGGTCAGGAACATCTTCATCTGCTCGTGGGTCGTGTTCTGGGCCTCGTCGAGAATGATGAAGGCGTCGTTCAGGGTCCGCCCGCGCATGAATGCGAGCGGCGCGATCTCGATCGCCTGCCGCTCGATCAGCTTGGTGACCTTTTCGTAGCCGAGGATGTCGTAGAGGGCGTCGTACACCGGCCGCAGGTACGGGTTGACCTTCTCGATCATGTCGCCGGGCAGGAAGCCCAGCCGCTCGCCGGCCTCGACCGCCGGCCGGGCGAGCACGATCCGACGGACCCGCTTGTCCAGCAGCTCGGCCGCCGCCATCGCGACCGCCAGGTAGGTCTTGCCGGTGCCGGCAGGCCCGACGGCGAACACGTAGTCGTGCTTGCACACCGCCTGGATGAACAGCCGCTGGTTGATGTTGCGCGGCACGACCAGGCGCTTCAGCGTCTCCGGGATCCCGGCGTCGAGGAAAAACTCGACGAGGTCGATGTCGAGGTCCTCCTCGAGCACCCGCACCCCGGTCCGGTACTCGTCCTTACCGACCAGCCCGCCCGAGGACAGCAGCTGGTCGAAGGCGCTGAGCAGGCGGGCCGCGATCTGCTCCCCGCGCTCGTCACCCGATACCGACAGCGAGGTGCCGCGCGCGCTGACGGTGACGCCGAGGCGCTCCTCGAGATAGCGGAGGTTCTCGTCCTTGATGCCGAACAGCCGCTCGACGTTGGCCTCGCTGAGCGTCAACTGCCGCATCGGCCGACCCTCAGCCCGCACCGACCGGCGGCCCCTGCCGACCGAGGCCTGGCGCCGGTCCGAAATGGAAGATGTTGCTGGTCACCCACGTATGGTCGAAACCTCACGACACGCGCTGGGTGCGTGCCGGGGCCGCTGATCAGACCGAGGTCCGCGCGTCCGCACCCGGTCATTGTACCAGCGGCCTGACCGATGGGCCCCGGGCCCGCCCGGGGAGGGCTCTCGCCGCCTCGAGGAGCTGCGCCCAGTTGGCTGTCAACTCTTTTTACGGCCTGACTTTGGCTCGGAGGCGGCCGGCCACCGCCGCTCGGCCACGCCGGCCCGGGCGTTGAGCCAGCGGGAGAGCACGAAGAGACCGTCGGAGAGACGGTTGAGGTAGACGAGGACGCCGTCCGGGATCCCCCCGGGCTCCCGGCCGGCGGCGGTCGCGCAGCGTTCGGCGCGGCGGCAGACGGTCCGCGCCACGTGGGCGATGGCGGCCGCCCGGCAGCCGCCCGGCAGGATGAAGCTTTTCAGCTTCTCGAGCTCGCCCTCCATGCCGTCGATCCAGCGCTCGATCGGCCCGGCCGCCCACTCGGACGGGTCGCGTGCGAAGCGGCCCTCCGCGTCGGCAAGGGCAGCCCCCATCGAGAACAGGGCGCTCTGGACCTGTTCGAGGTGGCCGGCGGCGGCGCCGGGAACCGGCTCGGTCAGCAGCAGTCCGAGCAGCGAGTTGAGCTCGTCGAGCGTGCCATAGGCCTCGATCCGGGGGTGGTCCTTGGCGACCCGGCCGCCGCTGAGCAGCGAGGTCTCGCCTCCGTCGCCGGTTCTCGTGTAGATCTTCACCCTGCGATCATATCCCACCGGCACCTTCCCGGCCGGGGGGACTTACAGAGTCCGTACCTGCTCGCCGTAGCCAGGGTGTCACTCGTCGTGCGGCAGGCCCTCGAGGATTGGCACCCGCTGCTCCGGGACGCTGCCCTCGACGGTCTCGCGCCGGCCGTGGCGCATGATTTCGATCGACAGGCGCTCCTCCGGCTCGTAGCTGCGCAGGATCCGCATCGCGTGGGTCGGGCTCTTCACGGCCCGCTCGTCGATTGATCCCTGTCACCGTCGCGCATCGTATTTATTTCAGATGCTCGTGTTACATTCGATAGCGAGGAGAACAGCCACGTGGAGCTTCGTGAACTCCTGATGTTCATGACGAAGAAGGGCGCTTCGGACCTGCACCTGAAGCCCATGCGCCCTCCGCTCCTGCGCATCCAGGGGCGGCTGATTCCGATCAAGGCCAAGCCGATCAAGCCGAAAGAGGTCGAGGAGATGCTCTTCTCGATCCTCACCCCGGCCCAGCAGCGTAGGTTCGAGCAGTCGCAGGCGGTGGACCTCGGCTACGGCGTCCCCGGAGTGGCCAGGTTCCGCTGCAACATGTACCTGCAGCGGGGCACGATCGCCGCCGTCTTCCGCCGGGTGCCCTTCGAGATCCAGGACGTCGGGTCGCTCAACCTCCCCGACGTCATCGAGACCTTCACCGACTACCCGGCCGGGCTCGTGCTGGTGACCGGGCCGACAGGGTCCGGGAAGTCGACCACGCTCGCCGCACTGCTGCGGCGGATTTCCCAGACCCGGGCCTGTCACGTGGTGACGATCGAGGACCCGATCGAGTTCCTGTTCATGGACGACAAGGCTACGATCTCGCAGCGCGAGGTGGGCACCGACACACCGAACTTCAAGGAGGCGCTCCGCAACTGCGTCCGCCAGGACCCGGACGTTGTCATGGTGGGCGAGATGCGCGACCTCGAGACCATGTCCACGGTCATGACCGCGGCGGAGACCGGGCACCTGGTGTTCTCCACCCTGCACACCAACTCGGCGCCGCAGACCGTCGACCGGATCATCGACTCGTTCCCGTCCGACCAGCAGGACCAGGTCCGCGGCCAGCTCGCGCTGGTGCTGCGGGCCATCGTCTCGATGCAGCTCGTCGAGCGCAAGGAGGGCACGGAGCGGCTGCCCGCCTGCGAGATCATGATCAACTCGCCGAAGATCCAGAGGCACATCGAGCTCGGTGAAATCAAGGAGATCACCGAGGAGATGGAGAGCTCGGTGAGCTACTACCGCATGCAGACCATGAACCAGTCGCTGATCGCCCTGCTCGCCCACGACGTCATCACCTACGAGCAGGCGGTGCGCGCCTCGCTCGATCCGGATGACCTGTCGCTGCGGCTGCGCAAGATGTTCCCGAAAATCGAGGACCGCTTCCGGGAGGGAGACATGTCCCCGTCACCTGCCGATTTCTCACAGATCACCGAGCTTCTCGAAACCAAGAAGCTGTACGAAGAGGCCGAAGAGCGCCACCGCCTCAAGCTCGCCGAGAAGGACGAGCAGATGCGCGACCTCGAGCACGAGATCTCCGAGCTTCGCGCCTCGCTCATGGAGAGCTCCGAAAGCACCGAGCAGTGGCAGCGCAAGCTGGAGGCCTCCGACTCCGAGTCGATGCGGATCCGCGAGGAGGCGCAGCAGAAGATCAATCTGCTCAACGAGCGCATCCGCGANCTCAACCAGCGGCTCCAGGAGGGCGGCGGCAAGGCCGCGTCGGGGTTCTTCAAGAGGTAGGGCGAGCCGACGTTCGGTCGGAATCTGCGAGAACCAGGACCCGGCTGGATTCCTCAACGGCCTTGACGGCCTCTTCGTTCCTGATCCCTTTCCCGACTAGAGAACGTGCCCCTTGGATTGCCGTGCACGAAATCGCGACGCGTGGTCCGATTGCTCGATGATCGGATGCGGGCGCAGATGCGGATCCGGCTTCGCCGCCGGCTTCGCCGTAACTCGAGCGGGCGGGGACCCTAACCCCCTATTCCACAGATCCTAGCCCCTAGATCCTCCCTGCTGTACACTGACCGGCCGGAGGATTGATGACGGAAGAGGACAGCGAANGCGCACTCGTCGACGAGGTGCACGCGCTGCTGCGCGAGGGCGAGGAAGACTCGCTCCGCATCTTCCTGCGCCTGGTGCGGCCGGAGGACATCGCCGACTGGCTCGACCTGCTGAACGTCGAGGATCGGCAGCGCATCCTGGCCGCCCTCGACCACGAGGCCGCAGGCACCGTGCTCGACGACACGACGGTGTCGATCCGCGCCGAGCTCATGGAGGAACTCGATCACGAGCGCCTGGCGCGGATCGCCGAGACGATGCCGGCCGACGAGGCGGCCGACCTCATCGGCGAGCTCGAGGTCGCGGACTCGGAGCGGGTGCTGCAGCACATCGCCGACGAGGACGAGCAGGTGCTGCGCCACCTCCTGCGCTACCCCGAGGACACTGCGGGCGGCATCATGAACCCCGAGGTGGTGGCCCTCGAGCCCACCGCCACGGTCGACGACGCCATCGCCCACCTCCGCTCGATCGACCCCGACACCGTGACCGCCTCGCTGTACGTCGTCGACTCGACGCGCCGGCTGCTCGGGTTCGTGCGCCTGCGGCGCCTGGTCACCGCGCACCCATCGGCGCAGCTTGGCCAGATCATGAGCTCGGACGTCATCTCAGTCCCGGTCGACGCCGACCAGGAGGAGGTCGCCGACCTCGTCGACAAGTACGACTTCATGGCCATTCCGGTGGTCGACGCCGAGGGCCGCCTGCTTGGCGCAGTCACCGTCGACGACGTCCTCGACGTCATCGAGCAGGAGGCCACCGAGGACATCTACAAGATGGCCGGCTCGTCGGCGATGGAGGAGGAGTCGGAGTCGATCCTGCACGTCGCGCGCTACCGGTTGCCCTGGCTGCTGATCTGCCTCGCCGGCACCCAGCTGTCGACCGCAGTGCTCCAGGTCGCCAAGGGGCAGGTTCACCTCTACGAGCAGATGTCGGTGTTCACCGCCTCGATCATGGCAATGGCCGGGAACACCTCGCTCCAGTCCGCGACCACCACGGTGCGGCGGCTGGCGCTCGACACCTTGCCGCGCGGGCGTTTCCTGCGCCACGTGTCGCGCGAGCTCCTCGTCGCCATGTTGATGGGTGCCGTGTGCGGCAGCGCGGCGGCCTCGCTCGCGCTCGTGTTCGGGAATAACCCCACGATCGGCTTCGCCCTGGGCCTCGCCATGGCGGTCGCGATGTCCACCGCGAGCCTGCTCGGGGCCGCAATGCCGCTGGTGCTCGACCTCGTCAAGATCGACCCGGCCGTCGCCTCGGGCCCGCTGGTGTCGACGATCAATGACTCGCTCGCCCTCACCCTCTATTTCATCGTCGCGACCTCGCTGCTGGTCGCCCTCGGCTAGGAGCGTGTGGGCATAGGCCCCTCGGCGCACGCGGGTCGTAGGCCTCGGGGTGTGCGTGAGGCTTCGCGGTCGCTGGCTGGCCTACGCCCCACGCGCGCCGAGAAGGATGCGCTGCGCGCATCCTGACGAGTTCGTGCCACAGTGGCCGCCTGACGACACTTCGGTCAACCACGTCCACCGAAAAGGCCAATGCGGTACGAACTCCTTGCCGGTCGCTTGGAATCGTGCCTCAGGCATCGGCCGAGCTCTGCGGTGGGGTTGAGCTTGGACTGTCCACCCGAAGGGCCAGAGCTTGCGGTGTCGCAAGCTGGCCCCGTGAATCCGGTGCCCGAGCCCCGAAGCCCGAAGCCCGAGGCGGGCGGGCGGGGTGGGACTGCCAGCTATCCACTATCCGCTATCCGCTTTGCCCTCATCACTCCAGGTTCTGTACCTGCTCGCGTAGCCGCTCGGTGGCGGTCTTGGCCTCGACCACCCGCTCCGCCATCCCGACCTCACGACACTTGGATCCCAGGGTGTTGAGCTCGCGGTGGATCTCCTGGCACAGGAAGTCGAGCGCGCGGCCGACCGCACCACCCTTGGACAGCCGGTCGGCGAAGGCCCCGAGATGCGATCGCAGCCGGACCACCTCCTCGGAGACGTCCGCACGGTCGGCGAGCATGGCCGCCTCCTGAACCAGCCGCTCCGGATCGACCGCCACCTCGGTTCCTACCATGCGCTCGATGCGCTCCGTGAGCCGCTGCAGCAGGCGATCCCGGACATCCCCCAGCTCGGGCTCCAGCGCGTCGAGGAACGCGGTCAAGCGCTCGAGCTCGCCGGCGAGCTGGCCGCGCAGTCGCGCACCCTCCTCGAGCCGCATCGCCATGAACTGGCGGGTGGCGTCCCGCACCACCGCCTCCAGGGCCTCAACCTCGTCCGCCTCGAGCAGGGTCTCGGCGCCGGTCACCGTGACCAGACCGGGCAGCGACAGGACGTCGCGGAGCTCGACCGTCTGCGGCCCCCCCTGCTCCTCCTCCAGGCGCCGAAGCTGCGCCAGGGCGCTGGTGACCGCCCGGCCGTCAACCATGACTGCGGTGGCTGCCGGCTCAGTTCTCTCCAGCGTGAGCTGGGCAGTCACGCGACCGCGGTCGACGGCCTCCGACACGACCGCCCGGACCGCCGCCTCGAGCTCAGGCGTCTCCTCGCGAAGATTGGTCCGCACCTGGACGTCGAGGTAGCGGTGGTTGACCGATCGGATGACGACCGACGCCGCGAACCTCGCGGAGAGGGTGCCGCGCGCCCGTCCGAACCCGGTCATGCTGGCCAGAGCCATGGTGTCCTCCTCCCGCACAGAGTACCGCCCCCTCCCAGCCAGAGGCTAGGATCTAGGATCTAGGGGCTAGGGCCCCCCCTTTTCGTCCCCGTTCCCGTTCCCGTTCCCGCCCCCGTCTCCGCTTCCCCCTCCGAATCGCGGCGCCCGCCGCTCGAGAAAGGCGCGCGCGCCCTCCTCCGGATCACCGGCCGCGAACAGCAGCCGGAAGGTGGCCAGCTCGAGGGCGCGCCCCGCGCTGCCGTCGGCTCGGCTGCGCATCAGATCGCGCGCCGAGGTCAGCGCCGCGATCGAGGCGGCCTCGGGCAGCGGAAGGCCCGCGTCGGCGGCCACCACGTCGTGGGCGAGGCCGACCTGCACCGCTTCCCCCGCCCGCATGCTCCCGCCGTCGAGCAGGACCCGGGCCGACGCGCCGTGACCGGCGCGCGCCGCCGCCCACAGCAGGCCGGCGCCCGGCGGGCTGTCGATGGCCGGGAGATCGAGCGCCGCCCCCTCGCGCACGAACACGAGATCGCAGCACAGTGCCACCTCGAGCGCGCCGCCGCTGAGGGCGCCATCGACGTCTGCCACTGTCACGGCGCGTGAGCGCAGCCACGGCTCGATCGCGCCCCACGGCAGCGGGCCGGCGGCCACCGCGTCCCGGAAGCGCACGACCAGGACCCCCGGGGTCGACGCCTCGGATGCCAGCTCCAGCAGCTGCTGCGCGGGAGACGCTCCGGGAGTCCAGGGCAGGGTTCGCACCGGCCCAGTGTACGAGAGCACGCGGGCCCGTGGTAGCCACCGCCCGGGTAGGGATTGGACCGGTCGACGATTGACGCCCTCGCGCCGCTTCGACCTCCGCCCGCTCTCGTCACGGCGACGTGTCGCGGAGTAGCCGAGGGCGAAGCCGGAAGCCGAAGGCGACTTGTCACGGCGTAGCCAGAGGCGACTTGTCACGGCGTAGCCAGAGGCGACTTGTCACGGCGTAGCCAGAGGCGACTTGTCACGGCGTAGCCAGAGGCGAAGCCGGAAGCCGGAAGCCGGAAGCCGGAAGCCGGATCCGCTTCCGAGACTCTCCACCGGGCAACGCTACACTCGCACTGGAGGTCCCCATGTCCTCGCGGGCTCTCGCCACCCGAACCGTCGCCGGTTGCACGGTCGCCGCGGTGCTCGGCGACCTCACGGAGCAGCCGGTCGACGCCATCGTCAACGCCGCCAACAGCGCGCTGGCCCACGGCGGCGGTCTCGCCGGCGCCATCGTCCGCCGCGGTGGGGCGGTCATCCAGGAGGAGTCGGACCGCCTCGCACCGGTGCCGGTGGGAGGCGCCGCCACGACCGGCGCCGGCGCCCTGCCGTGCCGCTGGGTGATCCACGCCGTGGGCCCCCGCTGGGGGGAGGGCGATGAGGAGCTCAAGCTGCGCTCGGCGGTGCGCTCGAGCCTCGTCGAGGCGACGCGATTGGCTGCCCGCTCGCTGGCGCTACCGGCGATCTCGACCGGGATCTTCGGCTACCCGAAGCGCGACGGCACGCGGGTGATCGTCGACGAGCTCTGCCGCTGGCTCGCGGAGCACCCGGAGACTTCGCTGCGCGACGTCCGGCTCACCGCCTTCGACGCCGAGACGGCGGGCTTGTTCGCGACCGCCATCGCATCCTGGCGCGACGGTGGCTCAGGCACCTGACCGCCCTCGCGGGCGCGGGCTGCCGTCACCGCGCAGTCGCCGAGGAGCTGGCCAGACAAGGCATCGGCGCGCCGCGCCAGCAGGTCGCCGGCGCCGCCCCCCCGCGAGCGGCGCGTCGACGTGCCGCAGGCACGCCCTGGCGATCCCTTGTCTGACCTCGTAAAACACACGTTCATAGAGACTTAGTTGAGAAGGGTGAGATGTGCTAGAATCGCCGCCCGAATCGAACGAGGGAGGGTCGACGAACCTCATGGCTGACCTGTACCAATACCGAACAGCACCCGAGGAGCCGCTCGATTGCGTGTACATCTTCCTGTGCTCAGGCGGCGACCCCATCGCCAACCTCGAGTTCCCCGCGAAGGACCGCAAGTCTCTCAAGGCGAAGGAGAAAGCGCTCGAACCCCGGGGCGAGGAAGGAGAGCTGATCTCGGCCGAGTGTCCGCTGCCGTTCGCGCGGCGGATGACCTTTGTCGGCGTCGGCGACGAGAAGTGCCTCACTCACGCCAAGCTGCGGAAGGCGCTGGCCACGGTCATGCGCCAGGCCACCAAGAACCGCGAGTACCAGATCGGCCTCGGCATTCCGGTTCGCGTGAGCGGCCTGCCGGCCGAGGAGTCGCGGCTGTTCGCACTGCGCGAGGCCTCGATGGCCGACTACACCTTTGACAACTTCAAGTCGAAGAAGAACGAGTTCGACAAGATCGATGGGATGCACATCATCCCACTCGCGGGCGAGACCGAGGCGCAGCTCGAGGAGCGGCTCGACACGGTGCGCATGCTGCGCACCTCGGTCCAGATCGCGCGCGACCTCGCCAACCGGCCCGGCAACGACCTCACCCCCGAGACCCTGGCGGTGGCCGCCAAGGAGATCGCGGACGGAGTGACCGGGCTGCGGGTCACCGTGCTCGGCAAGCAGGCGCTGCAGAAGGAGAAGATGGGCGGCATCCTCGGCGTCGGTCAGGGCTCGGAGCAGGAGCCGCGGCTGATTGTGATCGAGCACCGGCCCAAGAAGCCCAAGAAGTCGATCGTCCTCATCGGCAAGGGCATCACCTTCGACAGCGGCGGCATCTCGATCAAGCCCGCCCAGGGCATGGAGGCCATGAAGTTCGACATGGCCGGCGCTGCCACGGTGCTCGGCGTNATGCGAGCGGTGGCCGAGCTCCAGCTGCCGCTGAAGGTCGTCGGCCTGGTGCCGACCGCCGAGAACCTGCCCTCGGGCAAGGCCCTCAAGCCCGGCGACATCCTGACCATGGCCAACGGCAAGACGGTCGAGGTCGACAACACCGATGCCGAGGGCCGGCTGCTGCTCGCGGACGCCCTGCACTATGCCGAGCACTTCAACCCCGACGTCGTGCTCGACTTCGCGACTCTCACCGGCGCGTGCGTCGTGGCGCTCGGGCACGAGGCCGCGGGCATCATGGGCAACGACGATGCGCTGATCGCGACGCTGCGGGACATCGGCGAGCGGGTCGGCGAGCGGGTGTGGCCGCTGCCGCTCTACGAGGAGTACCTGAGCTACCTCAAGAGCGACTGGGCGGACCTCAAGAACACCGGCAGCCGCTGGGGCGGGGCGGTCACCGCGGGGACCTTCCTGAAGCAGTTCGTCCCGGACAAGGTGGCCTGGGCGCACCTCGACATCGCCGGCGTCGCCTACGCCGAAAAGGAGCACAACGGCCATCCCAAGGGCGCGTCCGGTTTCGGCGTCGTGCTGACATTGAGCTACCTCCAGCAGCTGCTCAAGTAGCGGCTGCGCCGAGGAACGGTTGACGGTATCGCGCCGCCCCTCGGGCGGCGTGTTCGTTTGAGGAGCCAGGCTTGGAGCCCACCACGCAGCACCACCCGCCGGCGATCTCGATCGGCCCGATTCAGGTGTCGCCGCCGGTGGTGCTGGCGCCCATGGCCGGGGTGACCAACTACCCGTTCCGTGCCCTGTGCCGCCGTTTCGGGGCGGCGCTCTACGTCTCCGAGATGGTCACCGCGCGGGCGCTCGTCGAGGGGGCGTGGAAGGCGCACAAGCTCGCCGACTTCGGCCCCGACGAGTCGCCGCGCAGCCTGCAGCTGTATGGCGTCGATCCCCACTACGTCGGGGAAGCGGTGAGCTGGCTCGTCGGCGAGGGCCGGGTCGATCACATCGACCTCAACTTCGGCTGCCCGGTGCGCAAGGTGACCCGGCGCGGCGGCGGCGCGGCGATTCCGGCCAAGCCCCGTCTGCTGCGCGACATCATCCGGGCGGCGGTGGCCAACGCCGGGCCGACGCCGGTCACCGTCAAGTTCCGGATCGGCATCGACGACCGCCTGACGACCTTCCGCGACACCGGCCGCATCGCCGAGGGGGAGGGCTGCGCGGCGGTCTGCCTGCACGCGCGCACCGCCGCACAGCTCTACGACGGACAGGCGCGCTGGGAGGCGATCGCCGAGCTCAAGCAGCTGGTGACCACCATCCCGGTGCTCGGCAACGGCGACATCTGGCAGGCCGCGGACGCCCTGCGCATGGTGCGCACCACCGGCTGCGATGGCGTCGTCATCGGCCGTGGCTGCCTCGGTCGGCCGTGGCTGTTCCGCGACCTCGCCGACCTCTTCGCCGGCCACCAGCCGCAGCCCGGGCCGACCTTCGGCGAGGTGGTGGATGTCATGCTCGAGCACGCCCGGCTGCTGATCGGCTGGTATCAGGCCGAGCGCGAGTCGATGCTCGCCTTCCGCAAGCACGCCGGCTGGTACACCCGGGGCTTCCGCAACACCGCCGTGCTGCGCGAGCGGCTGATGAAGGTCGAGACTCTGGCCGCGCTCGAGCTCGCGCTCGCGGGCATCGATCGCGACGAGCCCTACCCCGCGCACGCCCACGAGATGCGCCGCGGCAAGCGGGCGGGCACCCAGAAGGTCGCGCTCCCTCCCGGCTTCCTCGATGACCCCGACGACGCAACGCCGCCCGGCGCCGACGCCGAGGACCCGGCCTCGGGCGGCTGACGCCGGCATCGGCCGGCAGGCCGTGGCCGGCACTCGTCCACACCGGGTGGTA
>Ga0031656_10000160_pt1 | contig 19584 bp, 20 predicted proteins | sample FrelakmetDIP11DI_FD_55080 | JGI IMG/M metagenome (GOLD analysis project Ga0031656, IMG submission 55080) | Freshwater lake sediment microbial communities from the University of Notre Dame, USA, for methane emissions studies - DIP11 DI | ecosystem: Environmental > Aquatic > Freshwater > Lake >... | reverse complement strand
CCATCAGCTTTCCCGGTATCCTCCCGCCTGCATCCTATTTTGTCCTCTGCTCGATCAGGCTTTCCTTTGCCTTGTTGTACTCTTTTTCAGAAATAATCCCCTTCTTATACGCTTCCTCAAGATCCTTGAGTTCCTGTCCAAGTGTTGTCGAATAGCTGGATGTCTCTGTCTTCACATCGGTTCCTCCACCACAGCCGGCAATGGCGAGCCCGATAAAAAATATTCCGGAAACCATAATTCCCTTCATATATTGCATCTCCTTTTCCTCCTCCCAAATTGATCTCTCAAACAGGCTGTTCGCTCTCTGCACAATTATATCAATTTCTGCTTTCGTTTGTTTGGAGCAAGATGTTTTCGCTAAAGCTGCGCATCGTGCAGGAGTTTTTACTGAATCCCTCGTCTATTGTTCTCAACGGTGTATTAGTGGCATAATAGCTCATTCCGGAATGATTTCAAGGATCAATCAACGAAATTTCACGTCGCGTATGCGTCAATTATAACCAGGGAGGGTTGAACGATGAGAAAACTGTTTCTTTTCTGTATTCTTTTTATTGCGGTCAGCTTACAGACAGAGATGATCAACGCAAAGAGCATGGATATGGATGCACTGCCGGAGGTCCAGAATGGAACGGCAGCAATTGAAAGGGAGTCGAGGGCCGACTGGCAGGCAAGAATCGGCCTTGGTGCTGGTATGGTCCCAGACTATGAAGGGTCGAACGATTATCAGGTCGTGCCTTCAATGTATGCGCGGATTCACTGGAAGAGCGGATATTCCATTGAACTGGAGGGCCTTGCTCTCAGGGCAAATCTTCTTCCCAATGATATGTGGAATTTCGGTCCGGTCGTCCGGTACCGCATGGGGAGGGAAGATGTCGAGAACAGCGCTGTTGACAGGATGAGGGACATCGATGATTCGTTCGAGGCAGGCGCATTCGCAAAGATCGTGGTTGACAACTGGAACGCACGATTGGATGCGGTCATGGATATTGCCGACGGTCATGATGGATATCTCATCTCGATACATACCGGATATACTATTTTGAGAGATAGCGTCTGGAGGGTATCAGCCGGTGTCTCCGCGACGTATGCGGATGACAACTACATGGAAACGTATTTCAGCGTTGACGGTGATAACTCGGACCGAAGCGGCCTCGCTGCCTATGAAGCCGATGCCGGGTTCAAAGATATCGGGGCAACCCTGTCGGCAAACTACAGCATCTCAAAGAACTGGGGTCTTATGGGTATCATCGGATACAAACGTCTCCTCGGAGATGCAGAGGACAGCCCGATTGTCGACAAAGAGGGAAGCCCTGATCAGTTTATGAGTTCGATAGCCATAACCTACAGATGGTATTAAGAGAAAACGGGTAGCATATTTTCTCCGCCCGATGATTTGAAAGCATTGCATCATGACAACCATCCAAATTAACCTTCTCTGCACGATTATCATTTCTTTGGTGGTTTTCTTTGCCGGCGGCCAGCGACGCGGATTACGCCCTGATACAGTACGATACTTTGGCAGTTCTGAAATCCGAGGGCCTTCGAGTTGATGAGCGAAGTTAGGCAGCGTGTGACCGTTATATATGGACGAAGGCTCGCCGATTTCCTCCTGTTCGGCGTCACATCGGCGGAACTGGCTCTCCTCTTCTTCCTGACACCATCCTTTTCGCTCACAGACTGGATCTACGTCTCACAGCACATCATGGTGCTCGTGATAGCCCTTACACGCCGGCAGCCCGATGCGCAGGATCGATCAATGCCATCCAACGTCGCCGTATTCACAGCTTACACGTACCCTTACGCCCAGGTGCTGTATCTTCGGTGGCTGCCCGGGGAACCTGCGTGGCCCGAAATCGGACTGGTTCTCGTGACTCTCGCAGCATTTCTGAGCCTCGCCAGCCTTCTCAGTCTGNGCAGACGGTTCGGGGTCCGCCCTGCCTTGCGGGGTCTGGCGACAAGAGGTCCCTACCGGTTTGTGCGCCATCCGATGTACCTCTCCTACTTTATTGCGGACATCGGGTACAACCTGCAGGAATGGAATTTAGGCACTGCACTGCTGGTTATGGCTGGATGGGTATCCCTGCTCTACCGTATCCAAGCCGAGGAGCGGGTTCTCGTTCATGACTCCGGTTGGGCTCAATACTTGTCCCAGGTGCGCTACCGCATCATCCCCGGCCTCTGGTAAGGATAAAAAAAGGACAGCTCCTATTCGAATCGGATAGCGAGCGCATTCCGATTCGAACTATATATTTTCTGTTTACTTGTCAGGATTGATTTGAGTAATCTTTGAGCCTTGTAACCCAAGACCTGCCATTAAGCCCTTCTGGCTGAAGAAGAAAGCATAAATGTCTTCCTTGGCGGTCGTGGTAGAGAGTGAACGTGCCAAACCCTCATCGACAACGACGATGCTTGGACCAACGCCGATTTCCCATCCAGAGCTTTTCTTCAGATATTCAAGAGCGCCTTCTGTCATGAAGAACAACGCATATCCAAATGATTGCGCTCCGGCCTGAAGTCCGTATGACGCGGCAGCAGTACTATAATAACCAACTGTTTTGCCACCCACGCGGAGGGCGCCCTTGCCATATTGGCCTCCTATAATCAGGCCAGCCTTTATCACATCAGGAAAAACGAGAACCCCTTTTGACACCTTGGAAAGTTCCTTTGCAGCAGGAGAACTTGCGAAGAGCTTTTCGATTGCGCTGTCGACATCACGGTCAATTTCAGCGGCCGTTTCCGCGCTCGCAATAATCGTGCTGAAAAGAAGCGCTCCTACTAAAAGTATTGGCACCACAAAATAACGAGACCTTATTCTTTTCATTTCTCTCTACTCCTTTAAGTCGATTTGAGATACCATGCACAAAGTGCAGGGTGATTTATGGCATACATTATAGTCATAATTATGAAGATTTACAATGAAACACTTATACGTATAGACTGGTTCTCGGGATCGCCCTTACGCGGCGCCTGCCTATGGTAGAAGGCTTTTCCGACACTTTTTATGATGCTGTTGATGTTATTTCTTTGCCGGCGCTTCGAATTTCCGCTCGTGACTATTCGGTATGAACCCCTCCTGCATGAGACCTTCTTCAAGAATGGCCATGAGGGCTTTGTGTAAGTCAACAGATTCGGGGGTTTTAGAGAGTACTTCCTGAATCCGGTCAGAATACAGTGATACAACCTTCAGCGCTTCATCTAACATCGGGCCTTCCGGCAATAAACCATGGGCTTCCAAAACAGTCTTCACATCATTGTCACTGGGTGTCAATTGATTGCGCATTCTATTCCTCCTTAAAATATTGTTAGACAGCGGTTTTCTCTTTCGCCATCAACCCGTGTTTTGAAGCATACCTGCCGTATATATGCGCGAGTGGTACAGCGGAGATCCCATGGAGAAAAACGCTGAGAAGCACCGTCAGGACGATAACGGAGAGCATATATTCGTACCCCGATTTCCCGATGCGTCCGACGACGATCAGAAGATAGAGGATCGAGGCAATTCCCCGCGGCCCGAACCATCCGATAAAACTGACAGAGGCCCAATCCAGTTTGGAGCCTATGAGACTGAGAGCAACGGGTATCATCCTGATGACGGTTAGACTTGCGATAGCGTAAACCCAGGCGCGGATGTCCCAGTAGGGCAGTGTGGCCGGTATCAAAATGAGACCGAGCATGAGAAAAATAAAGAGTGCAAGCTGCTGTCCTTCAGCCTCTGCAAACTCCTGGATGCGCTCGCGCACAGCAGGAGTTCGGGTTCCCAGGGCAAGACCGCTGAAAAAAGCGGCCATGAAACCGTTCCCGTGCATCGCCTCCGCGGAGGCATAGGCAATCACCGCCAAAGAGGCTGATGAAAGCCTCTGGTAGGTTTCATTCATCCATCCTTCACGGGAAGCCTTATCAACGAGCAACCCGCCGAACCATCCCACGAACACACCTGCAACCGGCCCCAGAATCAATTGCTTCAGCGTGAAGTTTATCCAGTAATTGGTACCTGTGTGCCCGGCTCCGGCTTCAGACAATGCTGCAATGCATACGAGTATCGGCGGCAATGCCATACCATCATTCAGCCCACTCTCAACATTGATCGCCCTCCGTATCCTTTCAGGTATAGCAGGGTTTGTCACCACAGCCTGTCCCAGGGCAGCATCGGTCGGGGAAAGGATAAGAGCCATAAGCACAACAACCCATACGCCTATATCCGGAAAGATCAGGAATCCTGCAATCGCTCCAAATACCATGGTGAGAGGCAATCCTATGAGGAGAAGACGCATCGGGAGCCGGCGTTCGCGGATCAGGGAAGGCACTGATATTGTTGAAGCGTCTACAAAGAGAACGAGAACAAGGGTGACACTTGCAATGATTTGCACCAAGGCAGCATTGATTTGTACCGAGAGAATCCCTATTCCCAATGGGCTTGCGAGAATCCCTATAGCAACGAAGACCATAGGTGCTGTGATAGGCGATCGCTCTGCAAGACGCGACACGAGACCGTAGCAGAAAATCAGTATAGCCCCGAGGATAAGGATTATGGCCGGGTGATCCATGGTTTATTCTTTATTTTTTTTATCAAATGGTGACTTGCCCGTTATCGTATAGCGCAGGGATTCAACGGTAACAGCAACCAGTATTCCCGTGAACAGAAATCCGACCAGTCCTATTGCTACAGCAAGAATCTTGGACAGGGGATAATGCGGCGTAATGTCGCCATAACCGATCGTGAAAGCGGTGATAAAAGCAAAATACAGAGCATTCCCGATAGTCCAGCCCTCTCTGATGCCGATCACGATTCCCAGAAGCATAATCAGCATGAGAAGGCTCGAAAAAATAGGCCAGATAAATTTTATGAGTCTGAAGATATACTGGAAAAATTTAATGCTTGCGCGCATCCCCGAGAGGGGAATAGGAATATTATTTTTTGAGTCTTCATTCATATACTAATGCATAAATTAATTAAGCCTGATGGTAGTCATTCCGGGCCTGACCCGGAATCCAGCGACTTTAAAAGCAACGTCACTGGATACCGGCGTGCGCCGGTATGACAGATAATGTGGCTTTTATAATGTAGTTCATAATAATTCTGTTACACAGTGTGTTCATAAATTCGTTTGATAAACATGTCATTGTGAACACCCAAAAGGTGCGTGGCAATCTCAACGCTTAGATGCGAGATTGCTTCACTGTGTTCGGACAATCTCTATCGCTGTACTGTGTATTGAGTTGCTATGGACAGGCCTTATGCCCTGCCTCAGTTTCCCTTATTTAATGAGTCCCGCTGATGACAACTTCTTGATTATGCGCTGGATGAAAGCGGTGATCAATTCCTGTTCGCCGTAGGTCCTCTCTGTTTTCGAATGGCCTGACCAGATCAGCTTCGCGGTTTTCACGTCGTAGAGGTTCGTCTCAATATACGCAACGCTGACATCACCGGTATACCCATAGTCGGCAAAAACAACAGCGTAATAGCCCCACCAGTCGTAGTAAGGATCCGGCACTACGTAAATCATACCGGGGTTATAGGACTCGATTGTCTTTGTGTCGACCAGCCTCGAAATGAGAACAGTATCTGCGTCCGAGCTTTTTATCTTTGATTTAACCAGTTCTTTGTCCCGCAAATGCTCGTAGGGAATAACTGAATAGCTCTGGAAAGCATTGTTCCCGCGGTTATTGAGTTCCCCCACAAACCGGTCTTCGAACATGTTTCTCGTATCCGGATACCGTGCAACCATGATCACGATGATTTTCTGCGGCTTTCCCTGATAAGTCTTATCCTTCCAGGTATCGGTCATAACTGTTGAAGATCGCGAGGGCGCAGTGCATGCGGCCAAAAAACATGGAATGATTATCAGCATCACAGAGAATAATCCTATCTTTTTCATCATTATTATTTCACTCCTGTTGTTGTATTTTCTTTGGGAGGACCCGGGACATCATTCTTCTGAACTGTCAATTGTTCCGCCTCTGTTACCCATCCGCCGCCCATCGCCTTATAGAGATTTATCAAAGCCTGGAAAAGTACCCCCTGCGTCTGGGCATAGGTGAGTTCCGCATTGAACAAACTCCGCTCCGCATCCAGCACTTCTATGTAACTGGTATACCCGTTGTCATACCGCAATCTTGCAATGCGTGCGTAATCCGTGAGAGAGCCTACCTGCTGTTTGAGTGTTTGAAGCTGCTCCTTTGTCTTTCTCTGATCGACAAGGCTGTCTTCAGTCTCCCGGAACGCATTCTGGATAACCTGCTGGTAACGGACGAGGGACTGCTGCTGGAACGCCTCCGCTGCCCTAACCTGCCCTGAAATGGCCCCACCTGTAAAGATAGGGGCGGCAACAGGTACGGCCCAGCTCCAGGTCTTCGCAGAGCCCTGGAAGAGATCTGAAAGGTCTGTGCTTGCCCATCCGAAGAGACCGGTCAGCGAGATCGAGGGATAATACTGGGCACGCGCCACTCCAATTTGCGCATTTGCCGAGATCAGGTCCTGTTCGGCCTGACGGATATCGGGGCGGTTTGCAAGAAGATCGGAAGGAAGTCCTGCAGGGATGGCCGGAAGAACAAGTTCATCCACCGTCTTTCCGCGTTGAATGGCCCCGGGATTGCGGCCAAGAAGCACGGACAAGGCATTCTCCTGCTGTGTGATTGTCTTTTCAATCGCCGGAATGGAAGCCAGCGCTGCTTCATATTCGGACTTCACCTGCTTCAGTTCGAGCTCCGAGATCACACCGCCTTCGAACCGAAGCTTGAAGAGCTTGTAGGAATCCTCACGCGCCTTTGCCGTCTGCTTTGCGATTTCCAGCTGCTTATCAAGATCGCGGAGGTTGATGTATGCGCCCGCTACCGAGGTGACGAGGGAAAGGATGACTGTTCGCTTTGCTTCCTCAGTGCTCAGGAGGTCTGCCCTTGCAGCTTCAGTTGCGCGGCGCAGTTTTCCCCACAGGTCGATCTCCCAGCTCGCATTCAGAAATACCTGGTAATTATTCGCCGGATTTTCGACTGCGGATGACAGAGGCGCCGGACCTTCTTCAGAGGAACGGTCTCTTCCTGCAGAAGCTCCCGCACCAATTTGGGGAAATAAATTTGCACGCGTGATGCCGTATCTCCCCATAAATTCTTCTATCACGGCAGCGGCGATCTTTACGTCCTTGTTTTCCTGCAATGAAATAGTGATAAGTTCATTCAAGACAGGGTCATTAAACTGCCCCCACCATGCGTTGTTGGCAACGTCTTTGGCCTCTTTGTCTTCAAAACGCCACGTCTGGGGCGTGTTCACTTCGGGACGCTGGTAGTTTGGCCCCATCATACAGCCGGTAAGCAAAATTAACAGATTCAGAGTGAGGATGAGAGAAATTCCTCTGATCAAATCCCCCCTTGCCCCCCCTTTTCCAAAGTGGGGTATTTTGTGCTCGCCCCTCTTTGGCAAAGAGGGGTTAGGGGAGATTTTATGATCATTTATCTTACGCATGGCTTTCTCCCTCCTTTATCCCGTCATGTCTGGTCGGCGGTGCCCCACGAACTTCAGCATCTCCGCCAGACGGCGGATGGGTCCCGCTGTCCTTCTTGTGCCCCAGTTTTTCCACAACGTAGAAGGTGACCGGGATGAGGAAAATGGCGATGAAAGAAGCGGCCAGCATTCCGCCTATGACCGTAATACCCATCACCTGCCGGGAGATGGCGCCGGCCCCGCTGGCTTTTGCCAGAGGAACGCAGCCGAGAATGAAAGCGAAGGAGGTCATAAGGATCGGCCTCAGGCGCAGTTTTGCCCCTTCCAGAGTCGCTTCAACCAGAGGTTTTCCTTTCTCATATTCAAGCTTGGCGAATTCGACGATAAGAATGGCGTTCTTGGCTGCCAGACCGATGAGCATGACCAGACCGATCTGGGCGTAGATGTTGTTCTCGAAAGACTTGAACAACAGACCGGCGAAGGCGCCGGCCACGGCGACCGGGGTGCCGAGAAGGACCGAGAACGGCAGGGACCAGCTTTCATACTGGGCCGCCAGTATCAGGAAAACACAAAGGAACGAGAAAGCGAAAATCGCAGCCGGCGAAACCCCTTGCTGGGCCTTTTTCTCCTGGAACGACATGCCGCTGTAGTCGAATCCCATCTCCCGCGGCATGGTCTGGCTAAACACCTCTTCCAGGGCCTTCATCGCCTGGGTCGAGCTGACTCCCGGCGCAGCCGTGGCATTGATCTGGGCCGAACGGTAGAGGTTGTAGCGCATGGTAAATTCGGGGCCGATGATGTTGCGGACCGAGGTGAGCGCCGAGAGCGGCACCGCCTGGCCATTGCTGTTTCGCACGTAGAATTGGTTGATGTTGTCGATGTTGGTTCGATAATCACCTTCGGCCTGGAGGAACACCTGCCACTGGCGGCCGAATTTGTTGAAGTAGTTGATGAAGCCGCTCCCCATGAAACATTGCAGGACCTTATACACGTCGCCGATGTTGACCCCCTGTTTCAGCACCTTGTCCCGGTCCACATCCACGAAGAGCTGCGGCACTGTGGGGGTGAAGGTGGTTGTGACACGAGCGAACTCTGGCCGTTTTCTGGCAGCATCAAGGAACTTGTTTACGTTATCGGAGAGGAAGGCAATGTCCTTGCCGGCCCGGTCTTCCAGAATAAAGGTAACCCCGCCTGATGTGCCGACGCCCATGATGGCAGGCGGCGGGAAGGCAAACCCGATGGCGCCGGGTATGGCAGCCATCTGCTTCGAGATTGACGCCTTGATTGCCTCGTATTTCTCTTCCGGTTTCTTCCGCTTGGACCATTCCTCCAGGGAGATAAAGAAGAAGGCGCTGTAAGTGTTCTGCACCTGGCTCAGCATGCTATAGCCGTTGATTGTCGAGCAGTATTTGACCCCGGGGGTTTTCATGATGATCTCTTCTGCCTGGCGGGCCACTTCGCTGGTTCGCTGAAGCGAGGCCGCGTTGGGGAGCTGAATGCCGGCAAAGATAAACCCCTGGTCCTCGTCCGGGAGAAAGCCCGTAGGGATCGCATTGCCCGCGAGCCCAGCAATGACCGCTACTCCCACCAGTAAGAGGAGGCTGATCTTGCTCTTGCGAATAGCGGTGCTGCAAATGCTGACGTAGCCGTCGGTGGCCCGGCCGAAGACCCGGTTGAACCAGTCGTAGAACTTCTGGAGCGGACCGGTTCCCTTCTTCTTCGGCTTGAGGAGAAGGGCGCATAGGGCCGGCGACAGAGAAAGGGCATTGAAGGCGGAGAAGATAACCGAGACGGCGATGGTCACGGCGAACTGTTGGTAAAGCTGTCCGGTAATGCCCGGGATGAAGGCTGTCGGGACAAAGACTGCTGCCAGGATAATGGCAATGGCGATAACAGGGCCGGAGACCTCTTCCATGGCCTTAAGAGATGCTTCTTTGGGTGACATTCCATGCTCGATATGGTGCTCTACCGCCTCGACCACGACGATTGCGTCATCCACGACAAGGCCGATGGCGAGTACCAGGCCGAAGAGGGAGAGGGTATTGATGGAAAATCCGAGCATGGGAAAGATGGCGAAGGTTCCCACCAGCGATACCGGTACCGCCAGCAATGGGATGAGTGTCGCCCGCCATCCCTGAAGGAAGATGAAGACGACGAGGATGACGAGGATGAGGGCCTCGAAGAAGGTCTTCTGGATTTCCTTCATCCCTTCGGTAACTGCCAGGGTCGTGTCCAGCGCCACCGTGTAGTCCAGGTCAGGTGGGAAGCTCTTCTTCAGCTCTTCCATCAGTTTCTTGGTGCCGGCGGCGGCGTCAAGCGCGTTGGTGCCCGGCATCTGGTAGAGGGCGATCAGGGCACAAGGCTTGCCGTTGAAACGCCCTTCAAGGTTGTAATTCTGGGCTCCCAGCTCGATACGGGCCACGTCCTTGACACGGACGATGGAGCCGTCCGGATTGGCCCGAAGCACGATATTTCCGAATTGCTCCTCGCTCTGGAGCCGTCCCTGTGACCGGACAGAGTAAGTAAACTCTTGTCCTTTCGGCACTGGCTGCGAGCCTACCTGCCCTGACGGGTTCACGGTGTTTTGGGCCTTCACCGCGTTCATAATCTCCGGGATGGTGATATTAAGCTTGGCCAACTGGTCCGGTTTGACCCAGAGCCGCATGGCGTACTGGCCGGCGCCAAAGACCGTAACGCTTGCTATCCCTTTGATCCTGGTCATCTGGTCGTTGATGTTGATGTAGGAATAATTAGCAAGAAAAATATTATCGTAAGTCCCGTTGGGTGAATAGAGGGCAAACATAATCAGCGGCGAAGATGTGGATTTCGCCACGGTAACTCCGTAGTCGAGAACGTCCCGCGGGAGCTGGGATTCGGCCTGCCCTTCGCGCATCTGCGCGAGTATCTGGTCGGTGTTGGCATCGGTTCCCAGCGCAAAATAGTTATAGAGCGTCATCATGCCATTGTTTGTGTTGATGGAGTACATGTAGTCCAGGTTGTCTACCCCGGACATCTGCTGCTCGATGGGAGTCGCCACCGACTGCTCAACGGTAAGGGCGTCGGCGCCGGTATAAGTGGCGTTAACCTGAATGGCCGGGGGGACGATGTTGGGAAACTGGGCGATCGGGAGTCGCGACATAGCCACAAGGCCGAGGATCACCATGAGAATGGAGATAACCATGGCCACTATGGGACGGTTGATAAAGAACTTTGACATGGCTGGCTACCTCTTTTCAGCCGGCTTCGGAGCGGCTGGTTTTGTCTCGGGCTTGGCCGCGCCCTGATCCACAGGTGCTCCGGGGATGAACGGCTTCGGGCTCACCGTCACGCCTGATTTAACCTTCTGGATTCCCTCGACCACAATCGTTTCACCTGCCTTCAGCCCCTCGCTGATGATCGAGTCAGCTCCTGCCTGTCCTCCCACCTTTACGGGACGCAGATCTACCTTATTGTCAGCTCCGACAACAGCCACCAGGTATTTACCCTGCACATCCGCCACTGCCCGCTGCGGAACCAGGATGGCCCCTTTTTTCACTGCCATTTGCGCCCTGAGCAGGCCATACCCGCCTGGGCGCAAGATATTATTCGGATTCGGGAAGACGGTACCTATTTTGATAGTACCGGTAGTGGGGTCGACCTGCCGGTCGGACAGGGCAAACTTCCCCTTGTGGGGATAGACGCTTCCGTCGGCCAGGATCAACTGGAGGGGGATATCTTCGACGTTTCTGTTCCCCTCACGGGCCTTGAGGTACTCCTGTTCGCTGACGTTGATATATACCTTAATGGGGTTCACCGTCGAGACAGCAGTCAATTCGGTCTGCATGTTCGGACCTACCAGGTCACCGAGCTGGGCCTTGGCGATACCGGCGATGCCGTCAACGGGTGATGTGATCTTCGTAAAGCCCAGATTGAGCTGGGCATTTTCGACCGCAGCCTGGGCAGCCTCGACTGATGACCTGGTGGAAAGTTCTGCGCCGACGGCATCATCCAGGTCCTTCTGGCTCACCGCGTTCTTCTCTGCCAGAGGTCTGATGCGGGCCAGGTTGGCCTTTGTGGTTTCATGGCGCGCCTTCTGCTGGGATAGTTGAGCCTTGGCCTGGTCCAGTGAGGCCTGGAACGTCGGGGGATCGATCTCGAAGAGTATCTGTCCCTTCTTGACCAGCTCTCCCTCCCGGTAGTTCTGCTTGATGAGGTAACCGGTCACCTGGGGCCGGATAACTGCATTGACGTAGCCGTCAAGCGCTCCCACCCACTCCTGGAATATCGGGACATCCTTTTGCATTACCTCAACCACCTCAACAATCGGAGGAGAGGGCGCTTCAGGTTTTTTCTTATCGCAGGCGAGCATCATCACTAAAGTCATACAAATAATAATGCCGACTAAGGTTCGCATTGTCAGGGCGGTGATGGGAAGATGCCTTGATATTCTTGCAGTATTCATATTTCACTCCTTGAAAATATTTTTTTATTTGTTGTCAAGTCCTAATAAATAAGGCACTGCAATATTTTGATAAAAATACCTCTTGACTCTGACGTGGCATTTCATGTTCACCCAAAAACCTTCATCCAGCATCAATATTAGCCGATTCCTGCTCCGCCTCTCCTTCAGACACCCATGCCTTTAAAAGGACATGCGATACCGCCAGCACTACCGGGCCGATGAAGAGCCCGATGATACCGAATGCGAGGAGTCCGCCGATGACACCGGCAAGGATCAGCAGGAAGGGCAGGTCTGCCCCCTTCTTTATCAGAAACGGACGGATGATGTTATCAATGAGAATAACCGGTATTGACCAGGCGATCAAAACAGATCCCCAGAGGGTTTGGCCGCTGTAGAAAAGCCAGATGATCGAAAGGATCATTATTATCGCAGGACCAATCTGTGCTATACATAAAATGAAGATGACGGCTGTTAATATTGCTGCCGCAGGGACACCGGTGATTGCCAGACCGATGCCTGCCATTACTGTCTGGATGATCGCCGTCAGGACAATACCGCTCGAAACGCCCCTGACAGTCTTTGCAGCAAGTACTGCTGTCTCATCCCCCTTCTTTCCTGCCAGGCGGCGGGCGAATTTTCTGACGCCTGAAGCAGCTGTATCACCATTGGCATAGAGAATCGCCGAGATGATTACCGTGAGAAGGAACTGAAGAATCATCATGCCGATGCTGCCGGCCTTGGCTATGAACCAGCTTATGGCATTCCTTGCATAGGGAGTGAGCCTCGCAGAGAGTTCCTCAGGCGGGAGAGCCGCATATTGTTGCCAGCTTTCGGCAACTTTCTTCCCGACAAGGGGAATTTTTCCGACCCACTCAGGCATCGGTGGGACACTAAATGTACTTAGGGACTTGACCCTGGTGGCTATTTCATCCGCACTGTCGATGATGGACAATATGGCAAGAGAGAGCGGGATGACTAAGACCAGAAGCAATATGACGCTCATCACTGCCACCGCAAGACCGCGCTTATGCCAGAGCCATGACTGCAGTTTCAGCAGAAGCGGCCACGTGGCAACAACGATGATGGTTGCCCAGATAAAAGAGGTGAGGAAAGGCCTAAATATCCAGAAACTCGCAGCGATAAGCGCACCTATGAACAGAACTGCAAGGGTTATGCGGGTAATATCCCTGGAAGCGGATGTATTTTTATTCGTCATCAGTTTATCCTCCTTAATAATTATAAAGATGCGCCGAAAAAATTATTAATAAGCCATTCCATCTGGAAGTCTGTTTACCGAGCATCTCTATTAATATAGGAACGTTCTCATCCCTGTTGAAGATCGATTGAAGTGCCTCGTCTACCTGCTCCTGTCCAAGGTTTCTCATTGCGAGGCTATAAAGGACCACAACCCGCTTAATCTGTCTGGAATCGGATGATGGCGAAGCTAATCCATGAAAGAAAAAGATGACAGCAGGAAATAGTATCGTGACGGAACATTTCATATGATAAAACTCCTCCCCCATTAATTGCTCAGTTATCATAGCATTTTATGAGAACCGATCTTTAAATCATAATTTAGCAAAAATTCTGTCATAAATCACTCCCTATATGGCCCTGCATAGATGCAATTACTACTTGAAAGGATGTATCATAAATTTGGGTCTTTGGTACTGACACATATACATCACCATCAGGCCACATCAGCACCCGATAGTTTGAATGCTGGGGATTTTTTCCCCTGGACGACACAGAAGATTCTGTCTGGGGAGACGGTGATTATACAGAAAATGTCAGATATCCCATCGGAGGAAAAGGGTATTTTCAGGGAAGACATGTATCATCATATCCGGTCGAAACTTTATCTCAGGGTTTTAAACGCCATAGAACTTGCCAGCAAACCACCGGAAGTCCGTTTTCATGAGGATTCGGAAACAACAGGCATTGAATTGATTGAAGCCATAAGAGTAGAGAGCACAGTGAAATGAGATTCGTGAGGTATGATTTGATGTCCTCACGATTATGTAAGCCGAAAAAGGAAAGGAGATCATCATGGAGAGCAAGGAGAAATTATCGTTATTTTCCCGCCGTAATTTCATAACAAAATTTGGTATCTTTCTGGCAGGGGGAATAGCAGGGCATGGCACCAGCTTCGCATCGACGCCGGCACCAACCGTGGCTGCAGCACCGCCACTCCCGTGGAAATGGGTCAAGCTTGATCCGCTGGAAGCAGGCAGGCGTGCCTTTCGCGCCTACCTTGAGCACAAAGGGTGAGGGAATGGCACGTGGCTGGGGGTCTCCAGCCTTCTGAAAGAGAAAGTCGGTTATCCATGGACAACGCTGCCGGACTATATGTTCGAACATGCAGGGGCCGGGTACGCTGGTCATGGCACACTCTGCGGCACTCTTGGAGTCAGTTCTTATCTTATAAACATGGTCGTTTACGACGACAAAGGAGCCTATGCGCCGCTCATAGACCGGCTGATGTTTGCGTATGCTGAGACGGAATTTCCCACGAATAGGTTTGACGACATTTCTCAATTTCCAAATCAGGTTAAGGCCAAGGCAATGACACCACTTTGCCATACGTCCGTATCGAAATGGGCTAACGTTGCCGGAGTAAAAGTGGATTCCAAGAGCAAGAAGGATCGCTGTGCCAAGGTGGCGGGTGAGGTCGTGTATCAGGTAGTATCCCATCTCAATGACTACTTTGACGGCAAATGGACGCCCCCCAAATGGTCGCCAAAGCCGGAAATCGAACATTGCTGGAAATGCCATGGATCAGACGATATGTTTTATGAAAAGGTAAGCCTTAACAGTCAGCAGGGGCATATGGACTGCCTGATGTGCCATCAGGATCACACGAAGAAAAAGTAAAAGACATGAAAATTGCGGATATCTGGGAGGAGCTGGATATGAGAAGAAGAGTCATCGGTGTGTTCCTTGCGGTAGCAGTAATGACATTTGCTGTCGGATTAGGTGCACTTGCTGCGCAAGAGAAAGCAGCGCCGGTCAACAAAATGGGTGGTGATACTGCTTCTGCAATCACAGCGTCAGCGCCGCAACCCTGCTGGCTTGAGCGCGATACGCTTACCGGCGACTGGGGTGGCCTTCGGTCTCAGTTGAAGGCGTCAGGGGTCAGCCTTAACATGGACTTCACCCAGTTTTACCAGGGTTTGGTGTCGGGCTACGGACCTGACGCATTTGAGTACGGCGGGCGGCTGGATGGCTTTGTGAAACTGGACACAGGGGCGCTTGGACTCTGGAAGGGGGGCGGTCTGCACTCCCATATCGAATATCGCTTTGGCGATCTTCCCGGGTCTCTCGGGGGAACCTTTTTCCCGACTACTTCCGGTATGCAGTTTTCCTCCGACAGCCTGGACACACTTGTGGCGAGCTCCCTCTATCTGTCGCAGCGATTCGGCGATCGGACGTCTCTCCTGATCGGCAAAATCAATGTCCTGGATCTGCTCGAAAATGATCTATTTTTTGGCGGATGGGGAAACCACCGCTTTATGAATACCATCTTTGTTGCTCCTCCAAGTGGCCTGGTGCCTCCCGTGTTTTACGGCGCGATCGTCAACGTCAGGCTGGACCCTGTAACGCTGTCACTCTGGGTTTATGATCCGGTAGATCGTCCCCAGGATGACTGGCCGGATGATCTGTTCGAAGATGGAGTAACGTTCTACTTCACGCCCACCTACGCCACCGAGATCGCCAACCGCCCTACAACGTTCTCGTTAGTCGGGATCTACACGACGAAATCCGGAATAGAGTTCGGTTCGATAGCCGATGAGTGGAAACCTGGTGGTTTAAAGGCCGGGATAGAACCTTCGACCAAGGAGGGGTCCTACAGCATCGGGTTTCAGTTCTCCCATCTGCTGCATCAGAATCCGGGCAATCCCCGGCAGGGGTGGGGCGTATTTCTGAAGGGCGCCATCTCCGATGGCAATCCCAATTATGTCCAGAACTCTATCATCGCAGGAATTGGGGGAACGGGGCTGTTCCATGGGCGAGAGCTGGATAGTTTTGGGGTGGGATACTTCTACTATAATTTAAGCGATGACCTGCAAGACGCTCTCACCCTCAATCGAAAAAATGAGGACTTTGGAGATGAACAGGGTTTCGAGGTGTATTACAGCTACGCCGTGACGCCATGGCTCTATATCGCCGGTGATCTTCAGGTTATTGATCCTCCCCGTGAATCAAGGGATAATGCAGTCATTACCGGTCTCCGCACAGTGATCAAGTTCTGAAACCGGATAAAAAGGTTCAAGCCACAGCGGAGCACTCACATGAATTACTGCGGTGGTGTCTAACGTTAGTTAAATTTTATGCAAAGGAAGATGATTCCTGGAAATTACGCGTAGAGCATTTCTAAAAGCAACGGGAACTGCGGCTGTAGCGTCAGTCCTCATGTCCAGGTTGGGATTCGATCTGTCTCCGGTGGAAGCATATGCCCGGGAACTGAGAATTACAGGGGCGAAGGAAACAACAACCATCTGCTGTTATTGTTCGGTCGGGTGCGGCATCCTCGTGCACACAAAAGAAGGAAAGGTGATCAACACAGAGGGAGACCCCGATCACCCGGTCAGCGAGGGGTCGCTCTGCTCAAAAGGGGGATCGCTTTCCCAGGTGATAAACAATGAGAACCGCCTGCGAAAGCCGCGCTACCGCGCACCTGGTTCCGTAGCGTGGAAGGACGTAGAGTGGGATTGGGCACTGGATCAGATCGCCCGCAGGATCAAGGATACCAGGGACAGGACCTTCACGGCTACGAAAAAAACAACGATACGTGAAAAGAAAGTGGCTGATACGCCTGATGAATCAGGACTCTCCCGTGAGACAGTGACCGAGACGGAGAGAGAATTCGTCGTAAACAGAACAGATGGCATAGCCCATGTGGGAAGCGCTGCACTGGACAATGAAGAGTGCTATCTCATACAGAAGCTCGTACGCTCCTGGGGGGTGGTGCATGTCGCAGAGGCAGAAATACCAGCACCAGCCGAGAAAGTGTATCGTGCAGCGGTCTCAATGGCGGAAGAGCGCGCGCCTGTTGTGAAAATCCTGAAGAAAGATGATGAGAAACTCCTGCTGGAAGTGACCGATGACATACAGAAAGCTTCTTTCAAAGCTGAGTCAATCAGTCAGGAGAAAACAGCAGTAATCGTGAAAGCAGATGTTCCGAAGGTGGAAGGGAAGGAAAAAGAGTACGAAAAAGAACGTGAAAAGGATTTGGCGCTTCGTATCATTGACAACCTCTGCACAAAGCTTAATGTGCAATGTTCAGTCATTAATAAATGATTTTATTATGCTTAGGTTATACAGCGAATGAGAGGGAGGTGGGAAGGGTATCGTTTTTATGAAAACTGTTTTTTGTATCGCGAAGTCTTCAAAGATTCACTAAATTATGATTAACGAAAAGGAGGAAAGGACACATGAAACGACTTTTCTTCGCTATGGTTGTCAGTTGTTTGTTGGGTTCTGGTATTGTTCTGGCAGCCGACTCGCCGGTCGGCATGTGGAAGACAGTTGACGATAAGACCGGGAAGGTCAAGTCCGAGGTTCACATTTACGAGCAAGGCGGCAAGCTCTTTGGCAAGATCACAGCTCTGACCGATCCTACCGACAAGCAGGGTAAACCGAGGATATGTAGGGAGTGTAAAGGGGATGACAAGGATAAACCTATCGTTGGCCTTGTCATTCTCAAGGACCTCTCGCCGAGCAAAGATCGCTACAAGGGCGGCACCATCCTCGACCCGGAGGACGGCAAGGTCTATAAGGCTGAGCTCTGGATGGAGGACGGAAAACTCAAGGTCCGTGGCTATATCAGCCTTTTTTACAAAACACAGACATGGATCAAGGGAAACTGACCGCTTGTTCCGTCATTCCTGCGGCGATTTATTAACAGTCTCATAATAGTCTGTACATTTTGGCCGTCATTCCCGCGAAGGCGGGAATCCATTTGAGCCTAAAAGGGATGCCCGATTAAGGTCCTCGGGCATGACGAATAAACTTATGAGAATCTGTGAATATTATTTTGAGACACTTAATAAGTTGTTCGAACTGAGCGGTATTGTATAATAGCGTATTCTGCTTGCCAAAAGAGGTAATGAGCCATGAGAAAGACTGGAATGAAAAAGATCATTGTTGTTATTTTCCTGGTATTGGCAGTGACGTATCTGTTATTGCTTATCCCGGAGCGTGAACCATCCCTGCCGCCCACTGCCGGTTCAGTTCAAAAACAACCTTTCGTATGGAATCAGGATTTTTACTGGGAAGCACTGGAAGCGAAATACAGACAGTTGCAGCAGTCCGGTTGTACGGATATTCAGAATCAGATCGCGACCGAACTCATCAAAACAGCCGGTCTCCTCCTTCAGGTATCTCAGAAGAATCTCGCTCCCTACGCCCCTGAATTTGCAGACCTCGAAAAAAGGGTGTTTGAAGCGGGTCCGCTCGTGAGCGGCTGCAACGTGTTAATTCCGGAATATATTCGGCTTGTAACCGATATGCGCGGTGTTGTCAAAAGGCAGTCGGAGCATTGGGATATGAATTCCGATGTTTCGAGGATAACCCTTTACAGGCTCCTTTACGGAGGTCGCACTGCAATAGAAGAGATAATGCTGCAGGCGTCGGAAAACGCATTCCCTGTCATGATTAAGGGTACAGACGTACCTTCTCAGACGCCGGCGGCGGATGTCCGGAATGTGAAAATACACAGCGGCGATATCCTCGTTTCGCGGGGTGGAGCAGCCACCTCTGCACTGATTGCACGTGGAAGTGACTATCCCGGGAATTTTTCCCACATTGCGTTCGTTTATGTAGACCCCGAAACACATGAAGCGAAAATTGTTGAGTCGCATATCGAAATCGGCGTCGTCGTGTCAACGGTTGAGCAGTATCTGAAGGACAAGAAATTGCGCGTAATGCTTCTGCGCCCCAGGGCAGACCTCCCTCAGATTGTGAATGACCCGATGCTCCCGCACAAGGCAGCAGAGCTCGCCTATAAACGGGTTAAAGAAGGACATATCCCCTATGATTTTGCGATGGATTATAAAGACCATTCGAAACTCTTCTGCTCGGAAGTGGCGTCAGCCGCATATGAGCAGTTCGGCGTCCGTCTGTGGGCCGGTATCTCGCATATGTCTTCTCCGGGATTGAGAAAATGGCTGTCCGCTTTCGGCGTGCGTCATTTCGAAACACAGGAACCGTCTGATCTCGAATACGACCCGCAGCTTGTGGTCGTTGGAGAATGGCGCGATCAGGCGACGCTCAAGAAGGACCATTATGATAACGCGGTGACTGAAGTGATGCTTGAAGGCGCTGAAAAAGGAGATGAGATTTCTTATCAACGGTATCTTCTCCCCCTGGCGCGCGTCGTAAAGGCCTATAGTGTTGTGCTGAATCTTCTTGGAAAAACCGGGCCTGTCCCGGAAGGCATGTCTGCAACTACAGCATTGCGTTCACAGTATTATGATAAACAGCATAAAGCCATCACCGATCGGCTTTCTCTCAAGGCAGACAAATTCAAGTCAGATCATGGGTACGCTCCTCCATACTGGGAGCTGGTAAAACTTGCACGGACTGCGAAAGACGAAATGGAAAAAGGCAAGTAGAGGCCGTGTATAAGTAATAATCATCACAAAACACCCCCACCCTAACCCTCCCCCCTCAATGGGGAGGGAATTATTTGGGAACCCCGATGCAG
>Ga0031656_10000159_pt1 | contig 19702 bp, 19 predicted proteins | sample FrelakmetDIP11DI_FD_55080 | JGI IMG/M metagenome (GOLD analysis project Ga0031656, IMG submission 55080) | Freshwater lake sediment microbial communities from the University of Notre Dame, USA, for methane emissions studies - DIP11 DI | ecosystem: Environmental > Aquatic > Freshwater > Lake >... | reverse complement strand
CCTCGTTATCAGGTCAGCATGCTCCTTTGGAAGATAGAATAAATCCTCTCCTGATGAGCTCTGTGACAATTCCACGATCCCTCCTGAAACCATCACCCCAAGCCATTCTTTGACATAGCGTTCATTCAATCCCGCTTTCTTTGCGATAGCTGAAGCGGTTTGTGGCAATTCAAATCCATCCATCACGTCGAGGAGTCGAGTTCTGTATCCAAGCGCCATAGCGAGATTCAGTGCGCCATCATTTAGGATAGTAGTCAGGCGCTTTGAGAATTCCCTTTGTTTTTCAATCGAGTTCGCATTCATAAGTCGCCTGCACCCTAAACACGGGATAATCGTCTTCCGTGGATAGGTGTAGAATACTCTGGATTCCAAAGTTGTAGGATTTGCCGGGTCTGGGTTTTTGGGGTTGCTCACAAGAAACGATCCCGGCGTAAAGTCAGGTTCTGGTATGGATTATCAACAGTATCTATAACCCATGATTGGCGCCACCTTCTCAGAGGGTCTCAATCTTTACGGGCTATGACACGACTACCGTCAGGCTTCAGGATCTTTTTCTCCTCTTCCGCGCAACTGTCCTGCCCCTGCTGCTCTTCGCTTGAGCCTCGGCCACTTTCGTTCTTGCCTCTCTAGCCCCCAGCCCTCTGATCGAAAGAAGGGCTGCCTTGGTTTTGTCGCGCAGTCTCAGCGCCCCCTCCTTCCTTTCCCACAGGTACACCGAGTGAGCGGTGGTTCCCAATAATTTTCCGAAATCGGACTGGCTCAGACGCAATCTGTTCCGGAGACTGCGAATGCCTTTTGATGTTAACCGGGCTTTCGTGGTTTCTTCAGTAACCGTCTGAGGGGATTCTACCTGGTGCTTTTTCATCGTCGCTACGAGGCGCCTGTTCTCCTTTTCAAGTAAGAGCACTCTTCTCTTCAAATCCGCCACAATTTTCCTTAGCCACGTGTTCGACTTTCCAATCCCCTGAGTAGCGCCTTTGGCTTCCTTCCTGCTGATTCTCATAATTTCCGCTTTCAGAACTTTCGCAATGTTCGACATAGCATGCACTCCTTTCGTTTCCGGGTTCATAATATCCAGCATATTCTAAGGCATCTAAAAATACTTATACATGAAACATTCAGATATTGCAATTTCATAAACTCATCGTGAAAGGAGATGCTAATTCCAGAAGGAGTTAACAGGGCGCAGTGGATCATGGAAGGTTTACCTCACGGCAAGACAAGCAGGGCTGGATGCCCCTGGTCCCGTTCATCAGGTCATGGGGCGGGGAATGGAATGAGTAAAGATATTCCGCAATAAGGCTTATGGAGAGGACTTTCTGGATCGAGGAATCGAATCTGTGTTCGGGATCTATTGTTCTCAATCTGGCCTTTTTGGGCACTTCATTCTTGACCTATCGAACGAGAGTTGCGTTCAAAAGAGAAGTCCGATCCGAGAAAAGGTACAGTGGCCTCCCAACAGAACAAGCGCGGTCCGTCAGGAGTGAGGTAAGCCCATTTTGAGAGGTTTCTCCATGAGTAACCTCCGCTATGGAGGCTAAAGTGTGGAAGGCAAAATACTTATGCCATGGGTTGTAAAAGGCCTGGGAAGTCAAGAAAAACCTTTTCCTTAGAACCGGTTGAACCGGACGGGTCCAGCCCGACGGATTGAGGCCTATATCAAAACCTCGTGGGGCAGCAAGAAAAAAGTTGAGGGTACGGAAAGACAAAGAAAAAGCCCCTTTCGGGGCTTTTACCAGAGGAAGGCTCCAGAGATCAGAGTCAGCGCTTATGAGGCAAAATCTCAAGTGTAGGGGAAGGTGCGCCAGAATTCCTTGTCCTTGTCCTTCCATTCCGCTTCGAATTTCCTGTTGTAATAGGACTCGAATCTGTCCAGCCAGCGCCACCAGGTGCTTTTACCTGCCTCGACCGCCTGCAACACATCATTCAGGTACTCAGCGATGTCTACGATTTTGTCCTTAGGCACATAGAGGGCGGCTCCCCTCTTGTAGGAGGTGATCGTGTGGTCGGGACTCAAAGCATGGGCGGTGAGCATCACAGGGATCACTTTTCTGTTCCGTGCAATCTCGAGAAGCTTGTATCCATCCACGCCCATGATATCCAGAACAGCCACGTCAAAAACCTGGGTTTCCAAAGCCAGCTTGGCCTCTTCAAAGGTAGAAGCCTTCACCACCTCACACATGGACAGCAGTTCTTCGAGAGTCTCAAGGACGTCAGGCTCATCATCCACGATCAGAACAATTTTACCTTCCAGAAGATTCCTGGTCATTTTCAAACCTCCGTTGAAATATTCTTCCCATCCCTCTATTTTCCAATAGGCCGAAGCGATTTTTCTGTCAACTTCTTTTTCAAGGTGTAAAAGAATGGGGGTGGGAGACCTTGCTGAATCTNGGGTTGACAACGCTTCGAGGTTGCCCTTAGAATTGCTTGCAGGGTCATATCGTAAATAGGAAATCCCCGTCGTTCCTTAGAGGGTCCAGAAGGAGATAAGAAATGCAGGAAGAGAAACCGGAAAGATCTCATGTTCGAGGACACGGCCGCATCGGCGTTTTGGTGCTCCTCATCCTTGTCGTTTTCTGTGTCGTGGTGATGGTGATCAATTCCAGAAAGCCCCAGTCTCATCCCATGGAAAATTTGGACAAGAAGGTCAAAGGCGCTCACTTCATCAAGATCAATGAGATGCTGATCAAGGATATGGCTGATAACTGGCTGCCCAACGATATGTTCTGGCCAACGGCCTTTCTGGATAACATGCCCAATTTCCAGCTGGGTGTCCTGGAGGTTGTGCGATACAATGCCAGGGTGTTGCGGGATAACCTCTCTCGCATGAGGACGACAGACCGGCTGGACCCAAGTGCCGAAGCCGCTTTCACGAATTTGTCCAATGACCCCTTCAAATGGTGGTTCCCGTCTGCTGAAAGCAAATGGAAACTGGCCTTCCAACACCTGGAGACTTACAACCAGAATCTCGCTTCAGGGAAGTCTCATTTCTATCCCAGGGCCGACAACCTGATAGAACTCCTTAATCAGTATCTGTCTCTTATGGGTGGAGCGAACACCCGGTTGATCAATGCACCACGGGATCTGAAAGCCGCTGTTTCCATCGAGGGGCAGAAGGATAAGGCAGCGCCGGCTCAAACCGTGGACATCGATATTCCCTGGCGACAAATTGATGACAACTTCTACTATGCCCAGGGCGTGGCTTACGCATTGTATGAGTCCTTCAGGGCGATTCGAGTCGACTTCAACGAGGTTCTCACGGACAAGAACTCCGTGACCCTGGTCGACAAGATCCTGGAGATTCTCGGCCGATGCTATTTCGAGCCCTTGATCGTTTTCAATGGGGACCCGGACAGCATTTTCGCAAACCATTCCTTGAATCTCTCAGGAATATTCAATGACGCCAGGCAGAAGATGAATTCCCTGACCGTGGCCCTGANGCAAGGGTAGGGAAACGGCGCAAGGTGCACGGTGCAAGGCCCACGGTTAAGACCCCAAGACGCCAGAAGGATAGGAGAGCGATGCGTTACAAGGTATGGGTTCTTTCGATCGATGATGCTTTAACCGAGCACCGTGCGCCGTGCGCCGTGTACCGGTTGTGTCATGCATGAAATGTCCATTGCCCAGAGCCTGATCACCATCGTCCAGGAGGAGATGGCAAGAAACGGCGCGAAAGCGCTCAGGTCGGTGCGCCTGAGTATCGGGGAGATGTCCGCCATTGTGCCGGAGTCTCTGTCCTTTTGTTTTGAGATTATCATCGAGGGAACTCCTCTTGAAGGGGCGAGACTCATCATGGACAGGATTCCTCTCAAAGGATACTGCCCGGACTGTGAACGGCCGTTCCCTATCAAGGAGTTTGTTTTCGTTTGCCCGACCTGCGGCAGCACAAATGTGGAAACGATTGAGGGACAGGAGCTGTCGATCGTCGAGATGGAGGTGGAGTGAGAAAAAGAGAGAAGACAGGAGACAGAATACAGAAGACAGTAGTAAAACCAGTGAACGGTGAGCAGTGGGCAGTTAGGAAGACAGAAGACAGTAGGAAAAGCGAGGAACGGTGAACGGTCAACAGTGAACGGTGAACCGTGAACGATTTGGCGGAGGTTTTTCATGAAAGTTTCGGTGGTGAGAAATATCCTGGAGGCGAACGAGCGGATCGCTGAACAAAACAAGGCTTTGTTTCAAGAACATCACCTTCTGGTCTTCAATCTCATGAGCTCTCCGGGTGCTGGAAAAACCACCCTTCTGGAAAAAACGATTGATGCCCTGAAAAAGGATCTCCGAATCGGAGTGATCGAAGGAGACATCCAGTCCACGAGCGACGCAGAGCGCATTGCCCGGAAGGGAGTTCCCGCGGTGCAGATCAACACGGGAGGGGCATGCCATCTGGACGGGAACATGATCCGGGAGACCTTTCAAGAGTTCGATTTCAGCCGATTGGATCTCCTGGTGGTCGAGAACGTCGGAAACCTTGTTTGTCCTGCGGAGTTCAACGTAGGAGAGGACTTNAAGGTCATGATCTTAAGCGTTGCGGANGGGGATGACAAACCGTCCAAGTACCCTCTCATGTTTCACGAGTCGAAAGTGCTCCTGGTCAACAAAATAGATCTCCTTCCCTATGTGGATTGCAGCGTGGAGAAAATCATTAAGGACTCTTTGAACATCAATCCGGAGTTGGCCATCTTCCAGGTCTCTTGCAAGACCGGGGAAGGCCTTGAAGACTGGTACCGGTGGTTGCGTGAGAGAGTGAAGGAGAAATCGCGGAGCTTCAGAGAGGGATGCCACGGTTGACGATTTGAAACTATCGGACTTCGCCAAGAAGAGGATGACGACTCTCAGAAGGCCTTCCTCCACGAGGCCGGCTCTGTACCGGATCGAAGAAGGTCATGCCCGAGCGGTTGTCAAGGATTACAGCGTTAACCGCTGGGTGTTCAGGAATCTTGTCGGCCGCTTTTTGATCTGGAGAGAAAAGAAAGCTTACCGAAGACTCAAGGGGCTGAATGGAGTTCCTGCCCTTTACGGCGTCGTCGGAGGCCTTGCGCTGGTCCTTGAGGAAATCCACGGCAGAAGCATGGAAGGACTTGAAAAGAAGGAAAGGCTCCCTGCCACGTTCTTTGAGAACTTGCGCGATCTGGTGGAGGCCTTCCACCGAAGAGGCCTGTGTCACTGCGACCTCAAGAGAGCGGCCAATGTCCTGGTTGGAGACGATGGAAGACCCTACATCATCGACTGGTCGGCCGCCATTTTGGAAAAGGAGTTCAAATTTTTCCCCGCCCGCCTGATCTACAAGAGATTTCTGCTCGATGACCGGCATGCGGTTATCAAGTTCCAGCTCAGGCATGCCCTGAGGCCATCCACCCTGAAGACCTGCGCCGTTATCAGGACCGAAGCCCCGTGGAAAGAGCGGTCAGAAAGCTGCGAGACCGGGCAAGGCGTTTCCTGCAAAAAGTGGCGTGATCCCACAGCCTCAATAGAGGCGGTTCAGTGGCCGGTATCCAGGGTCACCAGAAACACGTCGATGATGTTGAGCCTCATGTCCGTGTCCTGCAGACCGTCAGGCTCGATGAGGGCTCGAAAGTTCTCTTTTTCAAAATGGCTTGTCACCCATGTTCTCCGACTTGAGGCAAACACACTTCCCGCAATCAAAACGAGTAGGGCTTCTCAAGGATGAGGGTTTTCCTGGAGAAATCCCAGGTAACCCTTGATCGAATTTCCAATGAAGAACTTTTCTCTGTCTTGATCCGCAGAAAACATGGCTTCAAAAGCCTTGAGCTCAGGGTCTTCGGCTAGGAGTCTCGCCATGCCTCTTTCCATGAGACGGTGATCGCCTTTTGTGATTTCTTCGCGGAGGACCGTTTCCCATAAAAGGAGTTGAGCCCGTTCTCTTTTCAGCATGCGGTGAGAACTGTTCGCTTTACCAAAATGCGCATAGCAAATGGGCAGATCCTTCGCGGTCAGGAGACGATCAATGCTTCCAAGAAATTCCTTCAGAAAAAAAACAGGGGGTGTCGCAGGGCGCAAATACTCCCAGTCCTTAACTGCGAGATAGATACCGCCCGCCTCGCCGGCAAAGAGATTTTCCTGGATGATGAAGCTGAGATGGTGAGGTGCGTGGCCGGGGGTCTCGATGANGTCGATGCCTTCCANCCGGGCCTCTGTGTGGGGTATGAGGCGTTCCTTCTTTACCGGCCTTATCGGGCCATAGGCCTCTGCAAGATCCCCCAGGGTTTTCTGGCTTCCTAGCCAGAGCTTCGAAGGGTCGACAAGATGAGAAATCGCTTTGCTGTGACAAACGGCGCGGGCCATGGGGAAGTGATCAAGAAATTCCGCCAATCCTCCTGCGTGATCCATGTGGATATGGGTGAGGAGAACAAAATCCACCTCGCGAATCCCCAAGACTGAGAGAGATTCGATGAGTTTTGTCACTGACCTGGAAGGCCCGACATCAATGACTACGGTCTTGTCGTAGGGACACAACCACGATCCGATGAACCGATCAAATCCCGGCCTGTCCTGCCTGAGTTCGATTAAAAGGGGATGCATAGGGCTTTACCTCACCAGATGTTGAACCGTCGTCCGGATCACTTGAGCGGACACCTCAGCCATCGCTTCACTCATGGCTTCAGAAAGACTGGTGAGGTTTCTCTTCTTGCACGGTTTGACCGCATGAAAGGTTTTCTGAAAGATAATCCTCTTGCTCACGTCGGGTTCGGGATGAGCCAGAAGAACAGTGCTCACNGTCAACACGGCTTTCCAACCTTCCTCTGAGTCCCATTCGAAGAATTCGTCGACAGATCCTTCCATGATAAGGGACGGCTCGACCCTGCTCTCATAGGGAGCCACCGCTTTGAACAGGCCGAGGTGCTTGAAGTCTCTTGAGAGGTAATAGGTGACCAGATCGCCGGGACTGGCACGCCACTTCTCGTACGGGTAAGCTTCTCGCTTGAAGGACCGATCCCGGTAGATGATCTGATGGGTGTTGTACATGGGTGAAACGCTGAAGCGTTCTATCCTCAGGACAAAAGGGAGTGCCGTGATCCCTTGAACCTGAGGCGGCTCATATTCCAGGGTGTAATAATCGATCTTTTGGCCGGGCTGTTTGAGGCTTGAACACGCGCAACAGGAAAGGAGAACCAGGAAGATGAGCGATCTTTTTGTCCAAGGCATGGTCAATCTCCTTTGCTAGAATTCGGGGTCCATGTCACGGCGAGGCCGAGGCTCTCCTAAAATGAGCTGGGAGGGCTGATCTNCAAGAACCTCCAGGAACCGGTTGAGGTTTTCGCTGGCCCTTTCAAGATTCTGCGCTGACACCAGAAGGTTTTGTCTCAGGTGGGAAAAGGCTTCATCCGTTCCTGTGGCTAAAGAAGCGGTCTTCTCAATGACTTTGTTGANNTTTTCCAAAGCCTCCCGGATGGTCTGCTCGTTGTCGGCGATGATCCCGCGGGCCTGGGCAAAAGCGTTTTCCGCGTGAGTCAAGGTGGCATTCCCCTTCACGAAGAACTCATTGGCTGCCTGAATCGTTTCCTGGGTGGAGGCCAGCATCTTGTCCCACTGAGGACCATTCAGAATTCGATTGAGTTGATCGAGAGAGCTCTCGGCCTTTCTGGAGATTCCCTTGACATTGGCCTCCTGAACCGTTGTCTCAATCGTATCCAGGCTGGACTTTATTTTCGCGGAGATGCCTTCCAAATCAACGGCTTTGATATTTTTCAGGATATCGTCAATCCCTCGCAGGATCTCACCGAGTTCAGAAGGCTTGGAAGCGACAATGGGGTATTCGGAAGGAAAGCTTAGCGGCGGGGAACGGTCCGGCTCGTCCTTCAGTTTTTGGTCGAGTTCCACGAAGACGCTTCCGGTGATGCCGACGGACTTCAGCTGTGCGATGAGGTTCGTGTCCAGGACCATNCCTGTTTCGATCTTCAGAACCACCTTAACCAGCTTGGAGTCCGGAGCCACGATAATGCTGTGGACGCGGCCCACTGAAACGCCCCTGTATTTGACCGGGGAATCCTTGTCCAGGCCTTGTACGGATTCGTTGAAGTAGGTCACATAGTACCGGCCTTTTTCGAAATATCGAGACATCCCGAGCCAGATGAAAGCCAGAAGGGCGATCCCTATTCCGCAAACAAGAAACAGGCCTACAATGAACTTGGTTTTCTGTGAAGCCATGGAAAAATGCCCCTTTACGCCGGGATCNCACTCTCCTCGGGCTGGCGGTTGAAAAACCGCCANACCANAGGGTTCCGGCTGGTCTCGCGAAGGTGTCTGGGATCCCCTTCCGCGATGATTCCCTTTGTTCCTTTGTCGAGCATGATCACTCTCTGAGCGACCGCGAGAATGCTTTGGAGTTCGTGGGTGACGATGACCATGGTGGTCCCCAGGCTTTTGTTCAAGTGCAAGATGAGATTGTCCAGTCCTGCCGAAGTGACAGGATCAAGTCCTGCGGAGGGCTCGTCAAAAAAAAGGATCTTCGGATTGAGAGCCATGGCTCTGGCAAGTCCTGCACGCTTTTTCATCCCACCGCTGATTTCGGATGGGAGGTAGTCTTCATACCCCTGCAACTGGACCAGGTGCAACTTCATACGAACGAGGGAAGACACGAGGTCTGAGGACAGATCGGTGTATTCCATAATGGGCAGAGCGATGTTCTCTGCGAGAGTCATGGAACCCAGGAGGGCACCGCTCTGATAAAGGATGCCGATCTTTTGCAAGAGCTTCTGATATCCTTGAGAGTCTGCACGGGAGANGTCGTCGCCGTCGATGGTGACCTGACCTGAATAAGGCCGGATGAGCCCGATGAGATGCTTGAGGAGCGTGCTCTTGCCGCACCCGCTCCCCCCGAGGATGACGAATATCTCTCCCTCGAAAACATCAAAGGAGATGCCTTCGAGGATGGTTTCGTCCCCGTACCGGGCCACAAGGTCTCTCACTCGAATGATGGGTTGTCTGTTCATCATTAACCGTTCACCGTTGTCCGTTCACCGTTGATCGTTCACCGTTATCCGTNCACCGTGCTCCGATTAGTGTTCCCTGCTTACTGGTTTTACTCCCGTCTTCTGTCTTCTCCCACTGATCACTGCTCACGGTTCACTGATTACTGATTCTAGCCCCAGTATCGAAGGATCACGGAGAAAAGAGAGTCCGTCAGGACGATGAGAAAAATGCTGCTCACCACCGCAGAGGTCGTGGCTTCTCCAACACCTGCTGCGCCGCCTCGCACTCGAAAGCCGCGGAAACATCCGATCCAGGAAATCAAGAAGGCGAACACAACGCTTTTCAGGACCCCCCAGAANACGTCAAAAAGAGTGAGGGTCGCAAAAGTCTGAGCAACGTAAGCATTGGCCGTCAGATCGAGCATCATAACGCCCACGACCAGGCCGCCCAGAATGGCAAAAAGATCGGAAAACAGGGTCAAAAGAGGGACCACGANGAGGGAGGCGATGACCTTGGGAATNNCCAGAAATCGGGTCGGGTCAAATCCCATGGTGAAAAGAGCGTCAATTTCTTCCGAGATTCTCATGGTACCGATTTCGGCGGCAAAAGCGGAACCGGACCTGCCCGCGATAATAATGGCCGTCATGATAGGTCCCAACTCCCGGGTCATGGCGAGGCTGACGAGGGAAGCTACGTAAATATCCGCCCCGAACTGCCGGAGCTGGACCGAAGACATGAAAGCCATGATCAATCCAAGCAGAAAACTGATCAGACCGACAATGGGCAGGGCATCAACGCCTGTCCTCTGCATGGCGAGCACCGTATCTTCNTTTCGCAAAGACCCGGGATGAAGGCAGACATAGAGAAGGCCAAGGAAAACGGATCCCGTGAAGGAGGTCAGGTAGCGCAAGTCATTGATGTGACGAAGGGTCGCGTCCCCTAGACGGATAAAGATGTTGGGGACCAGCTTCTTGGCTAGGGGGACTCTATCCGTCAGGTCATCGAAGTGGAGAAGGGAAAGAATTTCCCTCACCCTGTCNGTGACATGGATGAGAGAGAAAGAGCCGCTTTGAGCCGTCATCATATGCCTCAACTGAATCAACACGAGCACACCGAAGTCGTCCACATAAGTCACTTCAGAGAGGTCTATGGTGAGAGAGATTGGGGCCTTGGTGTGAATGAGAGGCCCCAGATCACGCAACATCGATGCAGCGCTCGCGGCATCCATCCTGCCCGTAAGGTGAAGGATCAATCCTCCTTCCCGGTCGTCTGAAGTCTCGTAACCCCATGATTCTTGGCCCTTTGAACTGTGCATGGTGCTAGGATTGAAGGTTTCTCAACTCTTCCTCATCAACTTCATAGTTGGTTTTCATGCAATCCATATCCATTTGAAAGAGTAACCATCCAATGTTCCGTTCATTCTCTTTCAGGTCAAAGGCGATCTCTATTCCCTTTCGGCCCATGGGGTTCTCTTTGTCTGCACGGTACAGGACCAGGACCCGGTACAGGGATTTTTCAGAGCCCTGGAATTCGATCCCTGTGTAAGGAGTGCCAATGATGGCTTGAGCATTGAAACCGGGTTTTATGGAATAAGCGTCAAACACTTTCCTTTGCCGGTCCAGCAAGAGGAGTCCGGTGTAGGGACACTGCTTGGTCACCTGGAGGGTGAAGAACTCCTTCAGCACCTGCGTCGTTTTGGCCCGATCCCCTCGCGCCAAAGGCTCCGTCAATAGGGCTTTCAGCAGGAGGTAATCTTTGGCCAGAAGGTTCCTGAGCTCCAGTTTCCTGTGGTCCATGGTTTGAACACCCTTCGAGAAGTAAGGGTACCCAAAGAGGATCGCCGTGCCCAGGAGAACAAGAAGGATCACGGAAGGGATGAGCCAGTAACGCGCCCTGCGATACCTGCGCTCAAGCCGGTGTGCGGCCGTGACATCGCGGCCCAGCCACAGAAGACTCTGGATATTGTCCTGGCTGTCGTGGAGAAGTGTGGTGCTTGTCGAGACGTAACGGGTCCCTTTTTCAGGGTGTCTGATCTTAAGAACCCTCTCAGGAACCGACGTTTTGGTTTGTATTTCCGCCAAAAGCTCTCGATAGACCTGAGGTTCTTCGTAGATGTCTTCGGCAGAGGTTCCACGCATATGGTGCCAGTTTCTGCCGTAGAGTTTTTCGGCGGCTGCGTTCCACGCGACAACTCTGCCGCTGCTGTCCGTAAGCATGACGGCGTCCGGCAGTTTGTCACAGATTAGTCTCAGCCCATACACCGCCTGGCTCGATTCATCGAGCCGGCGCGCTATGATCTCCGTGATCTTCTGGCCAACCGCGGGGAAGTCCTTGAGGAAGGTCGAAACTTCNTTTTTGGGAATACGAAGAACCCTGACTTCATTTTCAGCCTGAACCGTTGCCGTTCTTTTTGCTCCCAGAAGGAAGGAGAGCTCCCCGAACAGGGCGCCCGGCTCGGTGATTTCTGCGATCTTCTTGTCTCCTTTAAGCACTTCAAGGTGGCCGGAGACCAAGAAGTAGAGGTCCTGGGATTCATCCCCTTCCAGGAAAAGGGTGTCTCCCTTTTGATAGGTTTTGAGGTACCTCTCAAGATCCTTGTTGTGGATGATCTCATCGAGCATGGCCGAATCCCTTTTCAGGTTAGAGGGAAAGCAACGCAATGATAAATAATAAGTATAGGAAAAGCGCACCGATTCGTCAAGCTGAAGGATCCGCCATTTTTCGGTAAGTGATCAGATGGAGTTCTACAAAAGTCTTTAACATCATCGTCGGACTATGGTACAGCCAGAGCATAGAGCATAGAGCAGAACGCATCAGGGGCAAAGAGGGGAGAGTTGATGGCAGCGTTGATTGATATGGATGCCATAGAGCTTGTGAGCTTAATTCGAGCGGGAAAGCTCTCGCCTCTCGAAGCGATGGAGGCAACCCTTAAAAGAATCGACGCGGTGAACCCCCTGGTCAATGCGTTTGTCTCTCTTCGCAGAGAAGAGGCGATCAAAGAGGCGAAGGAAATGACCGAATCGTTGGCTTCAGGGGCGGATCCGGGCCCCTTGGCGGGCGTTCCTATCGGCGTCAAAGACCTTGAAGATGTTAAAGGAATGGTGACCAGCTTCGGATCGATTCCCTATAGAAACAATGTGGCCCAGCACGACTCCGTTCAAGTGGCCAAGCTGAAGGCTGCAGGGGCTATCGTGGTCGGAAAGACCAACACTCCTGAATTCGGGTTCACCGGCTTCACCAAGAACAGGCTCTATGGAATAACCAGAAATCCATGGAACCCGGATCGGACGCCCGGAGGATCGAGCGGCGGTTCAGCTGCCGCTGTTGCCGGGAGAATGGTTCCTGTGGCGACCGGTTCCGATGCAGGAGGTTCGATTCGCATTCCCGCTTCCTATTCCGGATGCGTTGGCTTGAAAACGTCTTTTGGGAGAGTCCCGCTGGGTCCTTCCCCCTTTCTGCAAATGTATCACGTGTGGACCCAGGGCCCCCTGACCCGAACGGTTCGTGACGCTGCTCTGTATCTTGATTGCGTTTCGGGCTATCACCCTTCAGACCCTGATTCTCTCCCTTCTCCCTCCGGCTCATTTCTCAAAGCTTTGGACCAGTCCCCAAAAGATCTTCGCATCGCATTCAGCCCGACCCTGAGCTATGCAAGAGTGCAAAAGGATGTCATGGAAAGGGTTGAGGAGGGCGTCAGGTGCTTTGAGGACATGGGGCACAGGGTTGAACTGTGGAAAGGGGAGTTCCCGGACGTAGGAGATACCTGGTCCTTTCTCATGAATGCCGAACTCTACGGGATCCTGCACCAGAGGCTGGATCGAGATCGCAAGGACATGGGAAAGACTCTTGTCCAGTCCCTGGATCTTGCGAAAGGGGTTGCCATGAGAGAGCAGATCGAGGCTCAGAAAATAAGGACGACAGTGAACCGCATCCTCTGGGAGTTTTTTGAAAGCTTTGATCTGCTGCTGACTCCCACCATGCCTACGGAAGCTTTCTCTGCCGGAGGTCCGCCGCCGTCAGAGGTGGATGGCCACCCCATCCCGCTCCTTGGAGCGGTAGCCTTTACTTATCCTTTTAATCTATCCGGCCATCCCGCCGCTTCCGTGCCCGCGGGTCTCACAAAAAACGGGCTCCCAGCCGGGCTGCAGATCATCGGGCCGCGGCATCGGGAGGACCTCGTCCTGCAAATGGCCTATGCTTTCGAAAAGAGAAAACCCTGGAATGGTCGATGGCCGGACATGGGTTTGTGAAGTTTACTCGCCTTCCACCTCCACCGCATAGATGTTCTGGGCCTGGTAAAAGAACTGACTGATCCGGTAGGTCTTGGACGGCTGAAGATCCAGGACCACTCTTAGAGTCCGGTTCTCTTGGTGGTAGAAGGTCCGTATCCTCTCAATCAGTTTACCCTCCGTGGCAATCCGGGACAGTTCCCGTTTCACGGGCAGGGTATCCTTGATGTCGATGACGAATCGAGGTTTGTCTTCTTCAATGGCGAAGGCAGAGGGAGTAAAAAGTCGGTTGCCTTGAATCCACACCGCCTCTTTGTCCGGGGTCTTGAGNTTGAAGGTAATCTCCGAGATCACAAGGCCCGGGTCCGTTTTCTTCGCGGCCTTCTGCAAATCCTTGTAGCTCTCGACTTGGATCGCGTAAGAAGCGGTCGTTTCGCCGGAGACGGGGTCGGAAAAGGCGACCAGAGCCAGAACGATGAGAAAAATAAACTTCATCATAATTCTTCGGGGGTGAAGGAGACCACGGGATCGATCTCCTTCTGATTGCTCAAGAGCATGACCAACCGGTCGACCCCGAAGGCAATGCCTGCCGACTCCGGCATGAAAGGAAGCGTGCGGAGGAACTTCTCAGGCATAAGGTAGACCGTTTTGCCCTGCTCTTTTCGTTTGGCCAGTTCTTTCTCGAATCTGGCCCTCTGTTCGACAGGGTCTGTCAATTCGGAAAAAGCGTTGGCCAATTCAAGACCGGCCACATAGAGTTCAAATCTCTCGGCGAAGCCTGGAGCGTTCTTACTCAGGCGTGCAAGTGCTGCGAGGGTTGACGGATAATGGTAGAGGAAAACAGGTTTCGGGAATCCCAGATGGGGTTCGATTTCTACCCCCATGGTTTCATCAAAACGGCCGCTCGCCATGGCTTCTTCCATAGAGCTCGAAGCGTATCGCTCAAAAGCCTCCTGAACAGTGACCCGGGGCCATGGTNTCTTCAAATCCAGGGCGTTGCCCTGAAATTCCAGGCCAGAGGCTAGGCCGAGTTCCTTCAAGACAAAAACGACCATCTCCTCACATTCATCCATAAGACCCAGGTAGTCTGTCCCTGCGCGGTACCATTCGAGCAGAGTGAACTCGGGAAGATGGCGCTGACCTCTTTCCCCTTCCCGGAAGCACTTACAGACCTGAAAGATCTTGGGATACCCGGCCGCAAGGAGCCGCTTCATGCACAATTCAGGAGACGTGTGCAGAAACACCCCGCCTCCGCGGACCGCATCGATATGAAGCTCGGGAGCCGGCGCCGGGATGAGGCAGGGGGTCTCGACTTCGAGATAGTTTTTTTCAGTGAAAAAATGCCGGATCGCCTGGATCAATCCGGCCCGCAGCCAGAGGGTCGGGCTTTTGGCGGTTAAGGTCTCCCTTTCTTGCAGAGGGGAGTGATCATTTGACCCGGGTGACATACTCCCCGGTCCGTGTGTCCACGGTGATTTTGATCCCTTCGTCAATAAAGGGAGGAACTCGAAGGGTGTATCCTGTTTCAAGGGTCACCGGCTTGCTGTCACCGGCAACGGAGTCGCCCTTAGCCCATGGATCCGAACGGGTCACCAGGAGATCGACGAAGTTGGGCAGGGTCAGGCCGATGGGTCTGCCGTCGAAGAGAAGGACGTCCACTTCCAGGTTGTCGATGAGGTAGTTCTTGGCATCCCCTACCTGTTCGGCGCGCAGNGCCGACTGATCGTAACTTTCGAGATCCATGAAGTGAAAGTGACCTTCCTGGCTGTAGAGGTACTGCATCTTTCGCTGTTCAAGGTTGGCCGATTCAAACGAATCCACGGAGCGGTAGGTCCGATCAATAATGTTCCCGCTGATCATGTTTTTGAGCTTGCATCGATAAAGCGCCTGGCCCTTGCCCGGTTTTGTAAACTGGAAATCGATCACCACATAAGGTTCTTTATCAATGAGGATCTTGAGACCCTTCCTCAAGGAGCTGGCGTTGTACATGAATCTTATTCCTCTCTTTGGTCTATATGTCGCGGTTCTTGGGGAATATAGGGAAGAGCTGTAGTGATGTCAAGACCAAAGGAATGGGAAGGAAAAGACTGGACTTAGGGTGGGGGAAAGCCTAACTTTGACTCAAAGGCAGGAGCCCTGCGCCGGCCTTGATCAAGAACCACGGGGGGTGAAAAAGATGNTGGTTCGAGTCGTTCTTTTGATGGGAATGGTTCTGGCTTTCCTGGGTCATGGTGCGTATGCCCAACAAGTGGGAGATGTCCTGAAGGGCTTGAAGAAAGGGATCGGCGGTTCCTCCACCGCCTCGGAGACTGAAATCGTAAACGGTCTGAAAGAGGCTCTTCAGATTGGAACAGGGAATGCCGTTCAAACCGTTTCCAAAGTAGATGGATACTACAAAAACTCCAAAATCAGGATACCCCTTCCTGATACGGTACAGAAGACCGAGAAGATTCTGAGAGCGGCAGGATACGGGTCCAAACTGGATGAATTCGAGCTCAGCATGAACCGAGCGGCTGAGAAGGCCGCTCCGGAGGCGAAGGGGCTGTTCCTGGATGCGATCAAACAGATGACTTTCACGGACGCCAAAAAAATCCTGAATGGAAGGGAGAACGAAGCCACCCTCTACTTCAAGGACAAAACCTCTCCTCGGCTGAAAGAGATCTCAAAGCCCATGGTTCATCAAGCGATGGGCGAGGTGGGCGTGACCAAATCCTATCAAGACCTGGAGCAATCGGCGCGTTCGGTGCCCTTTGCAGGGACCTTTGCTTTTGACCTGGATCAGTACGTGACCGATCGGGCCCTGGACGGCCTCTTTGTCATGGTCGCCGAGGAAGAAAAAAGGATCCGCCAGGATCCCGTGGCCCGGACCACGGACCTTCTGAAGAAAGTCTTTGGAAGCAAGCAGTAACAGGTAAACAGTATGCAGTAGGCAGTATGCAGTANGCACCAAAGAGCGAGAGCAGCACACATGAGTTTTCACTGCTTACTCCCTACTGCTTACTGCCCACTTCTTCCTACAAGGCTACCGGTACCCTACCAGGCCTTTAACCTTGGTGTACCGCCTCGCGACTTCGTCCCAGTTGATGATTTTCATGAAGTTGTCCACATATTCCGNCCGGCGGTTCTGGTACTTCAAATAATAGGCATGCTCCCAGACATCGCAGACCAGGAGAGGGCAGACCCCCCAGATGGTCAGGTCCTGGTGTTTTTCGGCCTGAAGGATGACGAGATACCCCATGTAAGGCTCATAGGCCAGAACTCCCCAGCCACTCGCCTCGACCGTGTTGGTCGCAGCAACAAACTGTTTCCTGAATTGCTCAAAACTCCCAAACCCTTTNTTCAGAGCATCCAGGAGATCGTCCTTTGGTTCGCCCCCCTTGGCGGACATGTTGGCCCAGTAAAGGGAATGGAGAACATGCCCGGAGCCATGAAAGGCAAATTCTCTGGACCAGTGCTTGATCAGACTGTAATCTCCTGAGGCCCTTGCCTCCTCCAGCTTTTTCATGGCTGCATTAAATCCATTGACATAGGCGGCATGGTGCTTGTCATGGTGAAGGGTGAGAGTCTCTTTGTCGATGGTGGGCTCAAGGGCGTCGTAGGCGTAAGGCAAGGGCGGCAGCTTGCACTCGCCGATTTGGCGAGGCGCTGCGGCGCCCGGTGGGGTCTGANCCTGAGCGGAAGCGTGGAGGCCTTCCATGCCGATCAGCATGCCTGCAAGACCCAGGCCCTTCATCATTTCTCTTCTTGTGATTTCATATTCCATAGCATATCCTCCCCTCGTGTATAAGTTTAGTGACAAGAATAAGCATTCTTGAGGCTGATTGCCAGATCTCCTGTATCAGGAAGGAGCGGACCGGACGATGAGAACAGAGCCATCTTTGNAAGATATCAGTCAAGCCCACGAGAGGATCGAACCCTTCATCCATCGAACCCCTGTCTTGACCTCCGCCACGATCAATCGGATGTGCGGCGGAGAAGTCTTTTTCAAATGTGAGAATTTCCAGAAAGCCGGAGCTTTCAAGATTCGTGGTGCCTGCAACTCTGTTTTCTCCTTGAGCGAAGATGAAGCGAAGCGAGGTGTCGCCACTCACTCTTCTGGAAACCATGCGGCCGCTCTTGCCCTGGCGGCACGATGGCGAGGCATTCCCGCCTATGTGGTCATGCCTGAAAACGCTTCCCATGTAAAAAAGCTCGCCGTGGCCGGTTATGGTGCGGAAATCATCTTCTGTAAACCCACTCTTGAAGCCCGTGAGAGGACTCTGGCCGAAGTCGTCGCACGAACCGGGGCCGCCTTTGTCCACCCTTACAATGACCTTCGGGTGATTGCAGGGCAGGGGACCGCCGCGATAGAACTGTGCCAGCAGGTGCAGAAGCTGGACATGGTTGTCGCGCCTGTAGGCGGGGGAGGGCTTTTGAGCGGCACTGCGCTCGCGGTTTCGCTTGTGTCCCCGGAGACGGCAGTGATTGCGGCGGAGCCTGAGAGGGCGGATGACGCTTACCGGTCCTTTCGAAGCGGCCGCATTGTTCCGTCCGTCCATCCGAACACCATTGCCGACGGCCTGCTCACTTCCCTGGGGGACCTGACGTTCCCCATCATTCAGCGATATGTGAGGGACATTGTGCTCGTGAGCGAAGAGGCGATCGTAGAGGCCATGCGGTGCCTGTGGGAAAGAATGAAAATTTTGGTGGAGCCCTCTGCTGCGGTGCCGCTCGGCGCCATCCTGAGCAGGCGGCTGGATGTGACGGGCCGGCGAGTAGGTATCATGGTTTCAGGAGGGAACGTGGACCTTGACCGCCTGCCCTGGGTCCCCAAGGGCTGATGCTCTCTTACCGTCTTAGGTCCTACGTTAACTGCACGAAGCGGAGAAGTTCAAGGGCGAACCGAGAAATGTCGAATAACGAATAAAGAATGCCGAAGGAGAGGATCGAAGTCGTTAAACTTCATCATTCGAAATTCCTTGTTCGACATTCGATATTCATGGTGTTCATCGGCTTCGGTTATTTGGTTACAGCCAAGAACCTGTATGGGCGGGTCAGTTTGTGGAAAGCACCCGGACCAGGACATCCCTTATCCTCTTGACCTTTTCCTCTTCCAAGACTTTCTGCCCTTCGAGATCCAGCACGTAAAAGACATCCGCAACCTGGTCGGCTTTCGTGGCAATCTTGGCAATCCGGATATCGATTCCAAGGGTGAAGAGGGTGTGCGTGATTTGATAGAGGAGGCCGATGCGATCGTCGGTAAAGACCTCGATCAGGGTGAAGAAGTCAGAGGATTCATTGTCCACGGTGACTTGTGTTTGACGGGTGAGGGTTCTCTTGCGGGAAAGAAGGGTCGGCTTGGCCTTCTGTTGCAGACGATCTGAAAGGGGAAGCTTGCCTTGAAACGTTTCAGCCAGATCCCCTTTTATCTTCTCCCAGATTTCCTCTGTGCGGATCGGATCCAGCGGAGGCGTCACCGTGAAAATGTCCACGGCCGTTCCATTTCGCCATGTGTAGATGCGGGCGGAGAGGATGTTGATATTGTTCAGAGCCATGACGCCCGCCACGTCAGAGAACAGGCCGGCTCTGTCATTGGCCAGAAACGTGACTTCATAGGTTCCGCTGGCCGGCTCTGCTTCCGCTTCAAGGCAGAATGCGCTTTCAGGTCCCTTCACCATGGCTTCCCGGAGGCTTTCAAAAAGAGTGACGTGGCGTGCAATCGCCCGCGGGCTGGTCTCGATCAGGTAGTTTGGAGGCATCCCATCAAAGATCGCTTCCCCATCGGCAGGGGAAAGCAGCTCGCCGATCCGGCCCCGGACCTGCTGCAGGGACTGCCTCACCCTTCTTGAAGCATCCGGGGTCGCCAGCTCTCCTCTTTCCAGGATGTGAAGGATCTTGAAAAACAGCTCAAGAACCAGGTTGGCGACCCAATCGTTCCACGCTCTGGGCCCTGTGGCTCTTCCATCGGCCCAGGACAGAAGATAGAGCATCTTCAATCGTTCAATGGTCCCCACCACTCTGGCACACTGAACCACAATCTTCTCGTCGTTGAGATCCCGGCGGGTTGCCGTTTCGGCCAGAAGGAGGTGATGCTGGACGAGGAAATGGACATGTTCCGTCTTCTTCCTGTCGTAGCCGAAGCGCTTTAGAATGTTTCTGATGAGGAGGGCTCCCTTGCGGGCATGATCCTTTCCGGTTTTTCCAATGTCGTGAAAGAGCGCGGCCAGGAAAAGAGGCTCCGCATCACGGAGATCAAGAAAAATGTCTGTCAGAAGGATATCCCTTTCCTGGTGAAGGGTCTTCAGGTGTCGGACGGTTTGAAGCAAGTGTCTGCCGACGGGGAAGAGATGATAGTGGTCGAACTGAACCCGATCCTTGACCGGTTCAAACTCAGGGATGAAAGAACAGAGAAAGCCGGTCTCCAGCATCTGATCAAGTGCCTCGAAGGCATTGGACCCATTCAGAATGGAGAGAAAACCGCAAGCAGCTCTTTTGGACATCCTGAAGGAATCATCCACCAGGTACAAGAATTCCCGGACCAGCCTTTTGGATTCCAGGGAAAG
>Ga0031656_10000158_pt1 | contig 19729 bp, 15 predicted proteins | sample FrelakmetDIP11DI_FD_55080 | JGI IMG/M metagenome (GOLD analysis project Ga0031656, IMG submission 55080) | Freshwater lake sediment microbial communities from the University of Notre Dame, USA, for methane emissions studies - DIP11 DI | ecosystem: Environmental > Aquatic > Freshwater > Lake >... | reverse complement strand
ACGGCGACTTCCTGCATCTGGAAGTGCACCTTCTCGTCGGCCAGCACCGCCTGGACGTCGCCGGCCAGGGTCGGCATCCAGTGCAGCTTCAGCGGCTTGAGGTCGTCCGCTGTCAGCACCGCGTGCACGCCCGGAATGGCCAGTGCTGCCGCCTTGTTGATCTTCTTGATGCGCGCATGCGCCACGGGTGCGCGCACGATGTCCATGTGCAGCATCCCCGGCAGCTTCAGATCGTCGACGTAGTTGCCCTTGCCCTGGATGAAGCGGGCATCTTCCTTGCGCAGTCGCGATTCGCCGATTCCGGCCAGCGCCGTGGCGCGTTCTGCTGGTGCGTTCATTCGTATCTCTCCCCGTCGTCTGTCGAGGTGTCAGGCCGCCGCTTCCTGCTTCNCGCGCAGCTTCTCGGCTGCGTAAAGCACGGCCTTCACGATGTTCTGGTAGCCAGTGCAGCGACACAGGTTGCCGGACATCCCGGCGCGAACCTGCTCCTCAGTCGGATTCGGGTTCTCCACGAGAAACCGCTGCGCGCGCATGAGCATGCCCGGAGTGCAGAATCCGCACTGCAGGCCATGCTCCTTGTAGAAGCCTTCCTGTACCGCATGCAGCACACCGCCGCTCGCCAGTCCCTCGACCGTGCGCACGTCCGATCCCTCGCACTGCACGGCAAGCACCGTGCAGCTCTTCACCGAACGACCGTCCATGTCCACTGTGCAGGCACCGCAATGACTGGTCTCGCAGCCGATGTGCGTGCCCGTGAGGCTCAGATCCTCTCGCAGGAGGTGCACGAGCAGGGTGCGCGGCTCGACTGCCGTCTCCACCTTCCGTCCATTGACGGTGAGGCTGATGAGTTTCTTGGACATCTCTCTCCCCTGTGGTCCGGCCGTCGTTCTCGGGCAACGGCCTTGAAGGTGCGTGGCTAGCGACAGCGCGCGGCGGCACGCTCCAGCGCGCGCCGCAGCATCACTCCGGTCATCGCAGTCTTGTACTCCGCATCGCCGCGCAGGTCCTCGGCGGGCTCGCAGATCGACATCGCCCGGGCTGCGGCGTCTGCGATGGTGGCATCGCTCAGGGTCTTGCCGATGAGGGCCTGCTCAGCGTCGGTGGCACGCAGCGGAGTCGCGGCGGCATTCGTAAGCCCGATTCGCACGGACTCGACCTTGTCCCCCGCCATGCGCATGACGACCGCGGCGGCGGCGGCCGCCCAGTCGCCGGTCTTGCGCTTCAGCTTCGCGTAGGCATAGCCGGTGCCAGGCGCAAACGCGGGCACCCGGATCTCGCAGAGGATTTCGTCCTCGGCCATCTCGGTGGCATACATGCCGTGGTAGAAACCGTCCGCCTTGACGCTGCGGCGACCCTTCGGGCCTTCCAGCACCAGGGTGGCGTCGAGCGCAATCGCAACCGCAGGGTGGTCGTTCGCAGCGTCGCCGTGGGCGATGTCGCCGCCGATCGTGCCGCGGTTTCTCACCTGCGGATCGGCGATCTGGCTAACCACCTCCGGCAACAGCGGCACCTTCTGCTGCAGCAGCCTCGAGTCGAGCAGGTCGTTCTCCACGGTCATCGCGCCGATCACGATCTCGGCACCTTCCTCGCGAATGCCGCGCAGCGCTTCGATGCGATTCAGGTCGATCAGGTGCGCGGGCTGCGCGAAACGAAGCTTCATCATCGGCAGCAGGCTGTGCCCGCCGGCCAGAAGCTTTGCATCGGAACCAAGACTGCCGAGCAGCTTGAGTGCCTCGGCAACCGACGCAGGGGCGTGATAGTCGAATGAGGGCGGGATCATCGGACCTCCTCTCGTTCTGATTGTTCGACCGTCGAGACTATGCGAGTTCTTGCGAATATACGCGCATGCGGGACTGGCATGCCGACACGACCTGATCGCAGTCCGAGGCAGGACGGATTCAGCTGCGCAGCTCAGACGCTCGCTGCAACGCAGCAAGACGTGTCGAACGCGCCTGCCAGCGCACCGCCAACTCCGCGATCCACCAGCCGCCCCACATGCCCGCTGTCATGCCGAGCACCATCACGATGAACATTCGCACTGGCCCGGGAACTCCCGAGAAGCCAGCGAACGAGGCCGGCAACAGGGCTTCCGTCAGGATCATTCCGAGCATCATTCCTGCATTGCAACAGACCAGGCGCGTCATCAGCATCGCGGCTGGCACCGCAACCGGTCGCAGAGTTGCGGTCGACAGAACCATTCCCAGGTTGCAACCGATCAGCATCCCGAGGTAGGTCCAGGGCGCCGGCGCGACGCGGCTCGCAATAGTGTCGAGGCCGACCGGCGGCAGTGCGCTGCACCAGTCCGCGAGCACGGCGAGCCCGAATCGCCCGAAGTCCAGGATCGCACCGAGCAGCATGCCAACACTTCCGAGGACAACCGCGAAAAGCGTCATGTGCAGGCAACGAAGATTCCGGCTGCGGGCCAGTGCAGCGATCGAGACGGCGATCACCGGCATGAACGCAATCCAGGCCAAGGCGGGAAGCACGTCTGCGCCGAGCCCGGCCGATTCGACCAGCAGGATCGCCAGGACGAGCGTGGTCACCGCCAGGAGAAGATGCCCCGCAGCGGGCCCCTTGCTCGCCACGGGGGTCGGATCCACTCAGCCTTCCGCCGCTTTGAGCCTGGGCTTCACCTGCTGGTCGCGGAGCCTGTCACGCATGCGCATCCCGGTGCCGCCTCGCCGAACGAGCACGATCTCGCTGATCACGCAGAGCGCGATTTCCTCCGGCGTGCGTGCGCCGAGGTCGAGTCCTGAAGGGGCCATCACGCGGGCGAGATCCGCCTCGGTCGCGCCCTCCCGCTGCAGGTAGTCGATCACGAGACGGGAGCGTTTACGGCTCGCGATCAAGGCGATGTAGCGCACGCCTGACGCCATTGCCCGCCTCATGGAGAGGTGGTCACCCTTGTGCTGGGTAGCAATCACGACGAAGTCGTGCGGCGCCGGGCTGAGCTGTGAATAGTCGAGATCGTCGGTAATCAGCTTCGACGCCGTCGGGTAGCGCTGCTGGTCGGCCATCGGATCATTGACGACGACATCGAGCCCTACCAGGTCGGCCATGCTGCACAGGACTTCGGCGACCCGGCCGTGACCCATCAGCCACAGCGTCGGCCTGGCGAGCACAGGCTCGACGTAGACCCGCATGTGCCCACCACAGGGCATGCCGGCTCCCAGGACCTCGTCGTTCATGTCGACCTCGAGGATTGCAGTCTCGCCACTCTCGATGCATTGGAGCGCCGCGTGGCAGGTCGCCGACTCGGCGCAACCACCGCCGACCCAGCCGGCAACGACCCGACCGTGTTCGTCGATGACCGCCTTTGATGCCGTCTTTGCCGAGACCGACCCCCGTGTTTCCACGACGGTCGCAACAGCGAAGGGCCGCCTGCCGGCGCGAAGCTCCGAAATGGCGTCAAAGATGTCCGGTGCCATGGCTCCCCCTGCGCGACCACATTGTGTTCGCGGCTGATGTGTTCGCGGTCCCGATGCGAATGGATTCCCGCGACCAGGCCCGCCAGGTCGACGCCCGTCAGGCTGTCGTTCCCGCGCCTGCGACGTACCGCTCCGGGCCTTTTTCGAAGCGCTGCTGACAGCCCGCGCAGCAGAAATAATAGGAGACGCCTCGATACTCGCTGCGGAATTCTGCCGTGGCCACATCGACGGTCATGCCGCAGATTGGATCGATCGCGCTCGCTGCCGACTGCCCGATCGAGATTCCCTCCGGCCGATCCGGCTCTGCCTCGATCGTGGACGCACCCCGGGTCCGACGCGCCTTGACGAGGCCGGCGAGCACCGAGAGCGCGATCTCCTCGGGCGTCACGGCTCCGATCTCCACGCCTGCGGGCGACACGATCCCGTCCACGCGTTTCGGATCGTGCCCGCGCTCCTTGAGGTAACTGCGCAGCTTGGCCGCCTTCCGCTCGCTGGCAATGAAAGCGACGTACCCGGCGCCGGTCCCGAGCGCCGCCTCCAGGCCTGACTCGTCACGCTTGCCTTGAGTGGCGACCAGCACGAAGTCCGGCGTTCCGCAGCTGAGTCCGGTCAGATCCGTCCCGTCCAGCAGCTGCCGCGCGGCTGGAAACATCTCCCGGTCCGCCCCCGGCGCNGATACGAACACCTCGAAACCGACCTGCGCGGCGAGCCCAGCCAGCGACTGCGCCGCGGGCGAGGCGCCGATGATCAGAAGGCTGGGCCGCGAGCCGAACGGCTCCAGGAAGATGTCCACCGTGCCGCCGCTGTGACAGGTCATGCCGAAGTCCAGGATGCCCTCTTCAGGCGGCCCGGACTTGGAGGGGCTGACGCGGATCAGGCGCGGCTGTCCGTCCGACAGGGCCTTCTTCGCCACAGAGGCGACGGCAGGCTGAGTGCAGCCTCCGCCGATCCACCCGGAAATAACGCCACCCGCGTCGACGATGGCCTTAGCTCCCGGCTTGGCGGAGGTAGGCGATTCGCAACGCACGACGGTCGCGAGGACGAAGGGAACGCCCCTGGCCCTGAGTTCAGCCGCACGTTCGAGGATCGCATCAGTCGAGAGCATGGTCCCGGGTCCCGCCGCGCAGGCGCGCCGCGCAAGTGATCTAACATGATCCGCGACCAGTGTCCGGTCAAGGGTTTGAACATCGGCGCCGGGTCTCCACGGCCGCTCCCCCGGGCCGCGGACTGCATATTCCGCTAAGGCTGTGTGGACTGCACCGGTACATGGTGAGGACCGACGGGACCATCATTCGTGTGTCACCGGTCCTGCCTGGAGGGTTGCGGCTGTGGCAAGCAAATCGGCGATCGTCGCATCGCTCGGGGAACGCAAACTGGCACTGCCCCGCCTGGTCAACGAGGCACTCGCTGCGAACGACCGGATCAAGTACCTGTTCACGCTGCTCCAGGCCGCGCGCCACCAGGCCGACGATCCGGTGCCCACAGCCCCGAAACTGCGCAACGAGCGATTGCAGGCGGGAATTGACGACGAGTCCCTCGATGCCGTGCCGGGCGAGGCCCGGCGCGCAGAGGACGGCACCTACCGCGTGCCGGCTCTGCCACGACTGCTGGATGCGATGCGCCGAGACCTGGACCTCATGCTGCAGGCCTGCATCGCCGCGGAGGACGAACTGACAGCCGACGAGCGTGCCGCCTTCCAGCAGCGTGCGGCCGTCGCACTGCCCGATCCGAAGCAGCTGCAAGACGAACTGATTCGCGGCAGCACGCTCGACCAGCTGACGCGCGCACAGCGAGACCAGGGTGACAGCGCGCACCTGCTCGTCATGGACATGCACAAGGCGCTCAACCGCCTCCAGCATGCTGTCGCTGGCGAGACCCTCGACGGCGCGGCGGTCTACGAGCTGGCACCCCAGGACCGGCGGGTCGTGCAGGCGTTCATGAAGGGGCTGCGGCGCACTGCGCCGCTCAAGTTCGATCATCCCGGACTGGGAACGACCGCGACACGCAGCGGTTCACGGCTCGTCATCCAGAACGACATCGGCACGACCGATGCCCACGTGCTGGTCGTGCACGTCGAGGGACTCACCTGCGCGCTCACCTACACCGACGTCCACCTGCAGCGCCTGCTGTTCTTCCAGGGCCTGTTCGCCCGCTATGCGGTCCAATGGGACGACACGCGCTCGGTGCGCGACCGCAACATGGAGGACGGCCTCTATCACCTCGCGCTCGGGCGGTACGCGGCACGCGACGAGGCCGACCTGCTCGACTACGTTGCTTTCCTCGGCTCGCGGATCGTGTTCCTGATCGACTGGAACAAGGCCCGCAAGCGCCTGCGAACCCTCGTCGGCAAGGCGACCGCGCTGCGCCTGTTGCGCTGGGCCGCCGACGAGGAAGTCGGCCACATGGCTTTCCTGCGCCTCGGCGGCGACCGGGTCGTATTCGAAGCGCTTGATTTCGCCGCCCGTGGCGAGCTGCACCTCGGACAGTCGCTGGAGAACCTGCTCGGCAGCTCACGCACGACGGACTTTCTGCAGTTCGTGCTTCGCACCGCCTCCGAGGCGGCGCGCTCCGGTCGCCCCGACTCCCTGGTGATCGACGAGATCCGTGCCGAGCTGCTGCGCCACGTCCGAGGCTCCGGTCTGCGTCTCCTGGATCTGGTCGCGGATCACGCGGGGCTGGTCGTCGAGATTGCAGGCGCCGTGCGGGACGCTTTGCAGGGACTGCGTGACCGCGGTGGCCCCGCCGAGGCCGAGCGCCTCGCCGTCCGCGCCAAGGCCTGGGAAAGCGATGCTGACCGGCTGCTGAACCAGGTGCGCAGCGCGAGTGTCGTATCCCCGGACGCACGGTTCCTCAAGGGTTTCATCGAGGAGGCGGACAACGTCGCCGACGACCTCGAGGACGCGGCGTTCTTCGTCACGCTCCTGGACCCGGGCTCCGAACTCGCGCCTGTTCTCGGCGCGTTGATCGATCTCGGGAACCTGTTGACCAGCGGCAGCCAGGAACTGATCAAGGCGCTCTCGACGCTGCGCGCGGGAACTCCCGGCGCCTCGCGCGAGGACACCATGGATTTCCTGGAGGCCATTCATCGCATCGCCGCCGTCGAGCACGAGGCCGACACCACACGCCGGCGGATCGCAGGGATGCTGGCGCGCAGCGCGGTCGACGCGCGGCAGCTCTACGTCACGAGCGAGTGTGCGGCACGCCTGGAGCGAGCCTCGGACAGCCTGCTGAGAGTCGCTTTCCGACTGCGCGACCACGTCCTGCGCGACGCGCCGGCACGCCCCGCCTGACGTCCCATGACCTCCGGTAAGGACCAGCTCTTCCTGATCACCTGCGAGCCGGGCGGATCGTCGATCGGATCCGCCCAGGAGATGGGCTTCAAGGCACACAATCTGGCGCGGATGGCGAGGCTCGGGATCGCGGTGCCGGCCGCGTTCGTGCTGGGCACGCGCTGCTGCCGCGATTACCTGGAGCGTGGCGCGCTCGCCGACGAGCTGCGCGCGCAGATCCGCTCCGGTACGCGACGACTCGAGGAATCGAGCGGGCTCGGTCTGGGAAACCCTCGCCGCCCGCTGCTGCTGTCGGTGCGCTCCGGGGCGCCGGTCTCCATGCCCGGAATGCTCGACACGGTGCTCGACGTCGGGCTCTGCGACAGCACGCTGCCCGGACTGCTGCGTATCACCGGAAGCCCGCGACTCGCGTGGGACTCCTACCGGCGACTCGTGCAATCGTTCGCGGAGGTGGTCCGCGGCGTAGCGGCAGAACCTTTCGCGACCGCGGTCCGCGCACAGCTTCGCGACAGCGGAACCGAGCGCCTCGACCGGCTCGATTTCCGCGGGCTGCGCGCACTCACGCTGCGGTTTCTCGACCTGTACGCGGAACTCGTCGGGGCGCCCTTTCCGCAGTCACCCGAGGAGCAGCTCCATGCTGCGGTCGCGGCAGTGTTCAACTCGTGGAACTCGGCAAGGGCCGCGGCCTACCGCCGCGTCAACCGCATCCCCGATGATCTCGGCACCGCCGTGACGGTGCAGCGGATGGTGTTCGGCAACTCGGGCGGCAACGCCGGCGCCGGCGTNGCGTTCACGCGCGATCCCGCCACGGGAGAGAACCGCCTGTACCTCGATTTCGCCTTCAACGCGCAGGGCGAGGACGTGGTCTCGGGCCGGACCACGCTCGAGCACGGACCGGACCTCGCGCNGCGGCTGCCGAACGTCCATAGCGAACTGCTCGCGCTGAGGGAGCAGCTGGAGCGTGAATTCCGTGACGCCCAGGAGTGCGAGTTCACCGTCCAGGACGGCCGGCTGTACGTGCTTCAGAGCCGGGCGGCGAAGCGGACGGGGCTGGCAGCGCTTCGCATCGCGGTCGAGCAGCTCGAGTCGGGGCTGCTCTCGCCGGCCGAGGTCTCGCGCAACCTNGCGGGAGTCGATCTNGACGCCATCGAACTCGTCCGTGTCGAGGGCAGCGGTGGTGAGCGGCCGCTGGCACACGGTACCGCGGCCAGCATCGGCGTCGCGAGCGGTCGCATCGCGATGCTGCCGGAGCGCGCCGTCGATCTCGCGCGCGACGGCGAGCCGGTCGTGCTCGTGCGCGACGACATCGTCACCTCGGACATCGTCGCCATCCATGCGGCGGCCGGGATCCTCACCGCAAGGGGCGGACGGACCTCGCACGCCGCCGTCATTGCGCGACAGCTGGGCAAGGCGTGCGTCGTAGGCTGTGAGGAGCTGAGCGTCGCCGCTGACGGGCGCAGCTGCACCATCGGCGGGCGCACGTTTCGCGAGGGGGACACGCTGTGCCTGGACGCGAACACGGGCGCGGTTTTCGAGGGCGAGCCGCGCATCACGCGCGAGCGACCGACCGCGCTCCTCGAGCGTTTCAGGCGCCTCGTCGGCGCGGCCCGCGACGCAAGTGCCGCGGGCGCCTGACATGGTCGCGTAACTTGCGAAGACTAGGGTAGCCTCCCGCAAGGTGACGGGCCGTACGCCCGATGTGAAACGGATGCATCGATCCAGGCTGTCGCGTCGCGACCTGCTGCAACGCCTCGCGGTGGCTGGCGTCCTTGGTGTGACACCGGCCCGGCTGCTGCGGGCGGCCGACGCCCTCAGGTTCAGGACTGACCCCTTCACGCTCGGCGTCGCCTCGGGCTACCCGACTGCGGAAACCATCGTGCTCTGGACGCGCCTCGCGCCCGCGCCGCTCGAGCCGCGCGGCGGCATGCCGGCCGAGGTCGTGCCGGTGCAGTGGGAGCTGGCGGCGGACGATGCCTTCCGGCAGGTGGTGCGCTCCGGCACCGCGTTTGCGGAGCCGCAGTGGGCGCACTCGGTGCACGTGGAGGTCACCGGGCTGGAGCCGTTGCGGCCCTACTGGTACCGCTTCGTGTCCGGCGGCGCGCGCAGCCCGACCGGCCGGGCCCGCACGGCACCGCGGCGCGACGACCCCGTGTCGCGCCTGCGGCTCGCGGTCGCGTCCTGCCAGCAGTTCGAGCATGGCTACTACGCCGCTTACCGCCACATGTGCGACGACGAACTCGACCTCGTCGTGCACGTCGGCGACTACATCTACGAGCTGAGCTGGGGCGATCAGAAGGTGCGCAGTCACGACGCGCCCGAGTGCCACACCCTCGAGGACTATCGTGCGCGCTACGCGCTTTACCGCGGCGACCGCGACCTGCAGGCCGCGCATGCTGCATATCCATGGCTCGTGACCTGGGACGACCACGAGGTCGACAACGACTACGCGGACGAGGTGTCGGAGCAGGACGACGAGCCGGAGCTCTTCCTTGCCCGGCGCGCATGCGCCTACCAGGCCTATTACGAGCACATGCCGTTGCCACGCGCGGCGGTGCCCTTCGGGCCGCACATGAGGCTGTACATGCAGCAGGGCTATGGCCAGCTCGCCAATCTCTACATGCTCGACGAGCGGCAGTACCGATCGCCGCAGGCCTGTCCGCTTCCCGGCCGCCGCGGCTCCAACCGGGTCGCCGACTGCGCGGAGTTGCTCCTGCCGGAGCGCACCAAGCTGGGCGTCCGCCAGGAGGCATGGCTCGATGCACGCCTCGCCACCAGCAAGGCACGCTGGAACCTGCTCGCGCAGGGCACGGTGATGGCCTACATCGACGAGCAGCCGGGACCCGGCGAACGCTTCTGGACCGACGGCTGGAACGGCTATCCGGCCGCGCGGCAGCGCCTGCTCGATTCGCTCACGACTCACCGGGTGAGCAATCCGGTGGTGCTGAGCGGGGACATCCATGCGTTCCTGGTCGCCGACCTCAATGGGCGGCCAGCCGACGCCGCCTCCCCGGTCGTGGCGACGGAATTCACGACGACGTCCATCTCGTCGCAGGGCGCCCCGGGGAAACTCATCGACGAGCGCCTGGCGGAGAATCCCAGCGTGAAGTTCGCCACCGGCGAGCATCGGGGCTACCTGCGCCTCGACATCACGTCCGACGGGCTGCGGGCCGACATGATCGGCCTCGACGCGCCGCGCGATCCGCAGTCGACGCGACGGACGATGGCTTCCTTCGCGGTCGATGCCGGTCGACCAGGGGCGCAGCGCGATGGCTGAGCGATCACGGCGCGTCGTCGCGGCGGGCCAGCTGAGCGGGCTCGCTCAGGCCGGCCGCCCTGCCCGCGCCACGAGGTACAGCAATCCGCCGACGCCCAGCATGGCGGCCGTGACGAAATAGTCCGCGGCCTTGACCTGCGTCAGCAGCGCGAGGCAGACGAGCACTGCGACGCCGGGAATGACGAGGCCGCCCGGCAGTCGCAGCACTCCCGGTTCATCCGCATCACGGCGGCGCAACGCGGGCAGCGCCGCGATGCAGCCCACGTAGATCAGCACGCGAGTGAGCACGCTCAGGCCCGCCAGCCACACGAACGAGCCTCCGGCTGCGAGCAGGAAGCCTGCCGTGCCGAACGCGACGATCGAGAACGCGGGCGTGCCGTAGCGGGGCGAAACGCTTCCGAACCAGTGCGGCAGCCGCCCGTCCAGCGCGAGCGCATACGTGACGCGCGGCGTCGAGAACAGGGCGCCCGCGAGGTTCCCGCCCACCGAGGCGAGCATACCGGCCATCATCACCAGCGCTCCCGCCGGCCCGAACAGCGTGCCGCTCACCTCGACCAGCGGGCGCTTCGTATCCGCAAGGTTGGTCAGCGTCGCGACGCTGACCGCCTGCAGGCCGAAGTAAAGCAGCGCCACGATCGCGATCGCCCAGTAGAGCGCGCGCGGCATGTCGCGGCGCGGATCGCGCGCCTCGCCCGCCGGCACGAGGCCCGACTCGAAGCCCACGAAAGCGTAGAACACGAGCAGCACGGCGGCGCCCAGCCGCGCATCCGCGGGTGGCGCGACGCTGATGCTCTCGAGCATGTCCCCCGGCAGCCGCAGCAGCGCGAACGCGACCAGCGCCAGCAGCGGCAGGAACTTGAGCAACGTGAGCAGCCCGAGCGAACCCATCGCCTTGCGCGTGCCGACCAGCGTGACGGCGGTCAGGCCCGTGCAGAGCAGCAACAGCAGCACGAGCCGGACGCCCGGTGCATCCGCGCCCGCCCAGAAGTAGCCCACGGCGCCGACGAGCAGGGTCGCGTTTGCCGCGAACGCGGTGAGTCGCGCGATGTAGAAGGCCCACCCGGCCAGGAAGCCGGCCGCCGGCCCGAACACGCTCCCCGCGTAACGCACCGGACCGCCAGTGCCGTCGAAGTGGCTGGCGAGTTCGGCGAACGACAGCATCACCGGCAGCATCAGCACGGCACAGATCACGAACACCCACGGGCTGAAGGCGCCGGCGAGCCGGGCTGCCTCGGCCGGCAGGCCGAAGATGCCTGCGCCGATGATCCCGTTGATGACGAGCAGCCACACGGCCAGCCCTGAGAGCTGACGCTCCAGCGGCTCCGAGCGAACCGGCGATTCACCGGGTGCGGTCGCTTCGCGCCGTGCGCCCGGCGCGGCAGGCTTCACGGCGCCGCGAAGCCAGTCGCCTTGTGGCTGCCATCNCAGAACGGCTTGTTCTTCGACTGCCCGCAGCGACACAGGAAAGTCTGGGTCGCGCGGCTGACCGTGCGGCCGGTACCGCTCACGATCTCGAGCGCTCCGGTGACCTTNAGCGGCCCGTCCTTGCGGGGCTCCACCGCGACCGGGCCGTTGCGCACCTCGAGCGGCTTGCTCTCAACGGTCGCGGGCTCTCCCGAGGCGACGAAGCCCACGACGGAGTGGCTGCCGTCGCAATAGGGCTTGTGCGTCGACGCGCCACAGCGGCACAGCGTTGCGCGCAGCGCCTGATCCGCTGCGGCGATGGTGAGCGGTGCATGAAAAGCGAGCGGGCCGTTCTCGAGGACCCGGACGGTGTTGACCATCGGCGGCTGCTCGTTCGCCACTCCGTCGAAGCGCTCGTACGTGATTGCGCCGGAGGGGCAACTGGCTGCGAGCGCCGCCACCTCGTCGGCCGTCGCGTTGTCCGGGTGAATCCACTCACCCTCGGCGTTCGGGACGAAGACATCCGGGCGGCCGAGCACGCAGTTGCGCGAATGCACGCACCTGGTGGCGTCGAAGTGGATCGTCACGTTGCGGCCGCGAACGGTTTCTTTCCGACTCGTCATAACCACCCCCGATGAAGTGTCCCGATAGTACTCCCGCGGCCGTCGCGGATCGAACTGTGCGCTGCGTCACGAACTTGTCCCGGGTTCTCGTACACCGTTCACAGCGGGATCCAGGCACGTTGAGGCTACATTGGCCCGGTCGACAACAGCCGAAAGCGGCGCTATCTCCGCGCCAAGAAACATGTCGCCAGGGCGGGATGCGAAACCTGAGATGACCACACCCGCGTCGCGAGATTCGCGCTGGACGAGGGCGGTCTGCTCGGCACTGTTCGCCTACATCGCGATCGCGATCCTGATGATTCTCCTCGACGGACGCGGGGGGCGCGTGCTCGAGGTATTCAACCTCTACTCCGACTCGGTCGCGAGTGTCGCCGTGTCGATTCTCGCCGCAGCGGCGGCATACCGTGCCGGGGACCCGGCGGCACGGCGCACGTGGTGGCTGCTGACGGGAGCGCTCGCGGCCTACAGCGCCGGCAACCTGCTGCACTCGACATACTGGCTGTTCGGCGCAGACCCCTTCCCGTCGATCGGCGACGTCTTCTTCCTGGCCTTCTATCCGCTGGTGTTTGCGGCGGCACTGTCAGTGATCCGCGCGGCGGCGGTCAGGGTGCCGTGGCTGCGACTCGGCCTGGACGCGACCATCCTCATGCTGGGCTTCGGCGCGTTCTTCTGGTTCTTCGTGATCGCACCGACCGCCACGGCCCAGCGCGACCCGGACATGCTCAAGTACCTGCTGGCGCAGAGCTACATCACGCTCAACTGCGTGATGCTTCTGGCATTCGGCATGGTCCTGATGCACTCCGAGGCTGCACCCCTCCAGCGCCGGACGCTGATGCTGCTCACGCTGGGCTTCTCGTCGATGCTGATCGCCGACATCGTCTGGGCGATGTCGAAGATCGTGGGCACCTACCTGCCAGGCGGCGTTTCGGATGCAATCTACCTGTCGTGCTACATCTGGCTCGCCGCTGCCGCGCGCGAGCAGCTGCGCGGAAAGCCGATCGTACCGCCCTCACCCGGCGCACTCGGCAGCGTCCTGGTGCAGGGCATACCCTACATCGCGATGATGGTCTCCTTCCTGGTGCTGGTCGCCATCGAGAGCAGCGCCGCCTCGAGCCCCGTCAACGCGATGACCGTGATCATCTTCGTGCTCACCTCGCTGGTGATGGTCCGGCAGGGCGTGCTCTCGCGCGACGACGCGCTGCTGCGTGAGCGTCGCGCCGCCGACATCGTCGAGGCGCGCTACGCGTCGCTGATCAAGAACGCCTCCGACGTGATCATGATCACCGACGCGGACGGACAGCTGCGATTCGCCTCGCCGGCCGCCGAACGCACCTTCGCCAGGCATCCCGACGACCTGGTCGGCTGCAACCTCCTCGACCTCTGGGTCGACGGCGATCGCGAGCGGCTGGCCGCGTTCCTCGCAGAGGTTGCCGCGACGCCCGGCCGCGTGGTCGGGCCGATCGAGGTCGCAGTCGAGATCGGCGAGCGACGCAGCACGCTCGAGAGCGTCGGCAGCAACCTGATGGACGACCCGGCGATCGCCGGCCTGGCCCTCAACTTCCGCGACGTGAGCGAGCGCAAGACCCTGGAAGAGCAGCTGCGCAAGCTCGCCTTCCACGACCCCCTGACACTGCTGGCCAATCGCAGCCTGTTCTGGAACCGCGTCGAGCACGCACTCACACTGGCCCAGAGGTCGGGGCAGCAGGTGGCCGTGTTGTTCCTGGACATCGACAACTTCAAGAACGTCAATGACTCCCTTGGACACGACGCGGGCGACCGGCTGCTGCAGGCCGCGGCGCAGCGACTGGTGAAGGCCACGCGGCCATCGGATACGGTCGCACGTCTGGGCGGCGATGAGTTCGCGATCCTGCTCGAGGGCATCGCCGTCGAGCGTGATGTCGAGGGCATCGCCGCTGCGATCGCGGCCGTCTTCAGCCACCCGCTGCTGCTCGACGGTCGCCACGTTGACACCTCGGCGAGCATCGGCGTCGCCTGCTCGCAGGCCGGTGATGACACCGAGCAGTTGCTGCGCAACGCCGACATCGCGATGTACAACGCCAAGGCAGCCGGCAAGGCGCGGTTCGTGTTGTTCCACCCGGACATGCAGGAGCAGCTGCGCGACCACCTGCGGCTGCAGCAGGACATCGACCTCGCGCTGGCACGCAAGGAGTTCTTCGTCGAGTTCCAGCCGGTCGTCGACCTGACGCGCCGCGAGCTGCTCGGCGTCGAGGCCCTGGTGCGGTGGAACCATCCGCAGCGTGGCCTGGTCATGCCCGGCGCCTTCATCTCGATCGCCGAGGAGTCGGGTCGCATCATCGAGCTTGGCCGGCAGATCCTGGTCGATGCATGCTGCCAGGTCCGCGCCTGGAGCGAGGCGATCGCTGCCGGCGAAGGACTGCGCGTCGCCGTCAACATTTCCGGCCGCCACCTGCAGCAGGGCAGCCTCGTGGCGGACGTGCGCCACGCGCTCGAGGTGTCGGGTCTGGAGCCTGGCAACCTCGTGATCGAGCTGACCGAGAGCACGATCATGCAGAACACCGAAAGCAACCTCGAGCGCTTTCGTCAGCTGAAGGCGCTCGGCGTCCGCCTCGCGATCGACGACTTCGGGATGGGCTATTCGTCCCTGTCCTACCTGCACCGCTTCCCTATCGACATACTGAAGATCGATCGTGCATTCGTCAGCCGATTGACAGAGCAGGACGGTGGTCCCGAGCTTGCGCGCGCCGTCGTCATGCTCGGCGCGACGCTCGGCCTCGAGACCATCGCCGAGGGCATCGAGAACGAGGACCAGGCTTCAACCCTGCTGAAGCTCGGTTGTGTGGCGGGCCAGGGCTTCCTGTTCGCCCGGTCCGGCTCACTCGAAGAGGTGGAGAGATCGCCGTTCATGGATCGCCGAGCGAGATTGCGGGCCGAGCGAGCCGCGCACGTCGCACTCACCGCGACGGGCCGCTACCCCCTCGCGGAGACCTGGCCGCGATCGCTCGCGGGTTAACCGGCACCGACATCCTCGGTCGAAACCGTCCGCGACTCAGCCGAAAGGAGGTGCGTTAACGCGTCCACGACGCGACGCGCCATCTCGTCCTCGATGAGAAAGGCATCCTGGTTCGTGCTGTCCATCAGCGTCGACCAGACATGAGACCCGTCCGCCAAGTCGACCAGGCACGCTGTAATACGCAGGCAGGCCCCGGCACGCTGCAAACTTCCTTCGACCTGGAACCGCGGCGTGCAACGCGGTCGCGTCGAATCACCGCCCGCTGGCCGGTTGCCGTCGTCCGCACGGCAGGGCCGTGATGCAACCCGCACGCCGCGCGTCCTTGTCAGGTGGTGCCGAATGCTCTCGGCAACGCCCGCACCCAACTGCACGTCGTCCTCGAGGGTGCTCCAGAGTTCCAGCGGCATCACCGACACGCAGCACGCATCCGCAGACCATGCCTCGATCTCTTCACCGGCCCGTCGCACGTCCGCGACGAAACAATAGCCGCAGCGCGGCACGGTGGCGATGTACCGGTTCTCTCCCCTGGCCTCGCCCAGCAAGCGCCGGAGGCTCGAGATCACCTGGGCGAGGTTGTTCTCCTCGACTTCGCTGCGGGGCCACAGTTCGCTGAGCAGGCGCTCCTTCGACAGCACGCAACCCGCGTGCTCCACGAGGTACAGCGCGGCGGCGAAGACTCTCGGCTCGAGCCGCAAGGGCCGGCCGTCGGCGGTAGATCGGATGGCTCGACGGTTGACGTCGAGGCGGAAGTGACCGAACTCATAGCAAACCCGACCCTGCAGAGCAGATGCCATGGCCGCCCCCCCAAAGGTGTCTTCAGAATTCTTCAGGAACTCCCAACGACACTCGGACTCATTCGACTCACAGTTTACACGCGCCGGAGGCCAGCAGGGACGAGCAGTTGATGGAGCCGGACCGTTGCCTTCGGCGTGGGTCATTCGACAACACGAAACACGCAGCCACGAGGGAGAATCGCCATGCTCAAACGTAGACTTGCGGCCGCTGCATGCGTCGGGATCATGCTGCTCCTGCCAGCTCAGCCGAGTGCCGCGGCGGCGCCCGCAAATCCGGACGTCGTCATCGAGTGGAACCAGCTGGCCCAGTCAACTGTGCCGGGATCGGCCGGGCCGCTCGCCGTGCGTTACTTCACGATGGTGCACATCGCGATGTTCGACGCGTCCAACGCCATCGAGCGCCGCTACACCCCGTTCAAGGTCGGGGCAAAGTCCTCGGCCGGCGCCTCGCCGGAAGCCGCAGCGGCGCAGGCCGCACATGACGTGCTCGTGGCGCTGGTGCCAGGCGACGGGCCCAAGGCCATTTACGACGCCGCTCTTGCGGCCCGGCTCGCGACCATCCCACCGGGGCAGGCCGCACAGGGCGTTGCCATCGGTGCGCATGTGGCAAAGCGCGTGATTGCCTGGCGCGCCAACGACGGAATCTTCGGTCCCGCCGTACCGTACTCGCTGCCGGTAATTCCAGGCCTATGGCAACCCGCCGCACCGGGGGTTCCCCCGGGACTGACTCAGCTCCCCGGAGCGACGCCGTTCACGTTGCGGTCGATCACGCAGTTCCTGGTGCCGCGCTTCCCGGAACTGAACACCGCCCGCTACGCCACTGACTTCGAGGAGGTGAAGACGATCGGCAAGTCCGACAGCGCGATCCGCACGCCCACGGAGACGCAGACCGCGCAGTTGTTCGCAGGCGTGATCACGAGCACCAACATCTTCATGATGTGGAACAACGTGGCACGTGACGTGACCCTGTCGGAGGACCTCGACCTGGTCGACTCGGCGCGGCTGTTTGCGTTCGTGAACGCAACGATGATGGACTCGCTGCTGAGCACCCAGACCGGCAAGTTCATCTATGGCCTGTGGCGCCCCATCACAGCCATCCGCAATGCTGGTGCCGATGAGAACCCGGGCACGGCCGAGGACCCCACCTGGTCCCCGCTGCTCGGGACGCCGCCCTATCCGACTTACCCGGGCAACATGGCGGGCCTCGGGGCCTGTGCAGCAAAGTCACTCGAGTACGGTCTCGAAGCCGACGATTTCGCGTTCTCCGTCACCTGGGTGGGCTCAGGCAGCAACCCGAACGTAACGCGCAACTACACGAGCTTCTCGCAGCTGGCCCAGGAAGAGGCGGACAGCCGCATCTACGGCGGCATCCATTTCCGCTTCGACAATGAGGCCAGCCAGGCCTCGTGCGCGAAGATCGTCGAGCACGCCTACGGACGGTTGATGCGACCGAGATAGCGCCGTAATTCGGCTACCACCNATACTGGATCGGCTCGAGTCATTCGCGGGCGGCACACAGCGACTCCTCGTCGCTGTGCACCGCCCGCTCTCTTTGCGNGTGCACGTTGCGCCACACGATTGACGTCCGTCGGACCCGGCCGGCAATGTGGCCCATGGCCTCGCGTGCCGCTGGGAATCTGTGGGCCGGACTGCGCCGGTGGCGCGCGCCATGCCGGGCAACGTCGGGGAGGCGCGGGTTCGGCTCGACTCCTCACGGCGACGTGGCTGGCGTCACCGCTGGTAGCAGTGGGTCGATTGAATCCTCCACGCATTGGACTGGCTGAAAAAAGAGGACCCGCATATGAGCGGCCGGAAGATGCCGAGAAGGGAAGTGCTGCGACTCCTGGGGTTCAGCGTAGCGGCCGGATTCGGCGGAATCGGCATCGCAGGCTGCGAGCGGAAACGCCCGTACGCGGTCGATCGCAGCAACCAGCGCGGCCATCCGCGTCGATTCGTGCCGGTGGAGATTCGGCCGGACCGCGTGGTGCGCAGCACGGTCGGCCTCAGGCCGTACCGGAATACGGGATTTCGCCTGGACGCCGAGCGGCTCGATGGCAAGCAGCTGATCCACCTGTATGGGCACGGGGGCGGCGGAATCACGCTCTCCTGGGGCAGCGCAAACCTCGCGGTGGGACTCGTCGAGGGCGCGTCGCCGCCGGGGCCCGTGGCCGTCATCGGCGCGGGCGTCATCGGCCTCACGACCTCGATCCTGCTTCAGCGCCTCGGCTACGACGTAACCATCTACACGGCGGCGGCCTGGCCGCACACGACCTCGAACGCCTCCGCTGCGACGTTCTACCCCTCACACGTCATCGCAGCCGAGCACGTCACGCCGCAGTTCACCGCGACGCTCGAAGCGGCGCTGCATCGTTCGTATCACGCGTTCCAGCGCCTCACGGGTCGGCGCTATGGCATACGCTGGTCCGACTCGTTCACCCTCCTCGATGCGGGTGGACAGACCGTGGCACCGCCGACCGACGTCGAGACGCAGGTGCACCTCAAGGTGGTCGGCGATGCGTCGCGTGAACTCGCACGCGGCGAGCATCCCTTTGGCGACCAGCGCGTGATCATGGGCCGTGAGCTCGTGATCGAGCCCATGACCTACCTACGGGCGCTGCTCGAGGACTTTCGCCTGGCGGGCGGCGTGCTGCGCATCCGCAGGTTCGACGCGCTTCGCGACGTGGCCGCGCTCACCGAGCGTACCGTATTCAACTGCACCGGGCTCGGCGCCCGCACGCTGGTCGGTGACAAAGAGCTTCGGCCCGCTCGCGGCCAGCTCTGCGTGCTGCCACCGCAACCCGAGGTCGATTACACCCTCTACCACGGGCCGTTCTATTACATGGTGCCGCGCGAGGACGGGATCATCCTGGGCGGCACGTTCCAGCTCGACGACGAGCGCACGACCGCCGACGAGGCGGACTGCAAGCAGATCGTGGCAGCGCACCAGGCCGTGTTCGACGCGATGCAGTAAGCGCGGCGGGGCCGTTCAGCGGATCAGCCCGCTCTTGCGCAGCCTGTCGGTGATCTCGGTCGTGACTTCGGCGAGGCCGGCACCAGGCGAGGAGACGCCCCTGGCTCTCGTATCCATCGANTAGACGAGCGTCGCGCTCTGCGCATCGAAGACCCGGGTCTGTACGCGAGCATCGCTCTGGAGCGTGTCGATCGATGACTGCGTCTGGAACTCACCGTAGACCACCGGCATGCCGTAGGCGCCGTACCAGTTGGTCATGTAACCGGTGTCTGTCGCCTTGTACATCCCGCCGCCGCGCGTGTCGCGTTCCCCGCCCTCCTCCACGCCCCACTGCTTGGAGACCAGGTTCGTAGCGATCACCGCGTCGGCTTTCTGNGCAGCCACCGCGGCCTTGACGGCTTCGGGCGAGAGCGGTGCCTTGTGATCCATCGCATCGCAGCTGACGATCGCGACCGTCCCGTTGGCCTTCACCCGGGTGGCGAGGAAGCGCTCGAACGGGCAGCGCTGGTTGATGTTCGGGCTGACGCCGACGATCAGCACGCGCTGGTAGGCCTGGCCCCGCTTCGATCCTTCCGTCCAGGCACCAGACGAGGAGGGCTGGGAGGAGCAGCCGGCGAGCCCCGNGAGACCCGCCATCAGGAACATCGCAGCAGCGGTTACGCAGGCCGAGCGCCGGGAGCGCAAACAGATCAATCGCACGGAGTGTTCCTCGATGCAGGTGGAATTGCCGGCGCGCAGCATAGCTTGGCCCGGTCGCGGTCGGTAGAATTCGGCTCCGCGCCATTGAGATTGACGCCCGCTGCTTCAGACTCGGGCGCAGAGCTGGCGTCGTGAGCGCCATGTCGCGCGGAGGGCAGCAACAGGTCGCGACCTCGATGCCTTATCTCGCGGAAGGACTGGCCGGAATCCACTGCGTTTCCACGCTCGCCGAGGAGCGCCACCGAGGCCTGGGC
>Ga0031656_10000151_pt1 | contig 20250 bp, 20 predicted proteins | sample FrelakmetDIP11DI_FD_55080 | JGI IMG/M metagenome (GOLD analysis project Ga0031656, IMG submission 55080) | Freshwater lake sediment microbial communities from the University of Notre Dame, USA, for methane emissions studies - DIP11 DI | ecosystem: Environmental > Aquatic > Freshwater > Lake >... | reverse complement strand
CGTGGCGGGGGCGTCGAGCTGCTGCGGGACATGGGCCGGGAGCTGGATTTCACCGCGGCGAGCGCGCCGACCGTGGAGTACGACGGCGAGGTGGTGTCGTCGACTCGGGTCAGGCGCGCGCTGGTTGATGGCGACGTGGCGCTGGCTGCCGGCTTGCTGGGGCGGCACACCTACGTCGACGGCGACGTGCTCGAAGGCAAGCGTCTCGGCCGCCGGCTCGGCTTCCCGACGCTCAACCTCGGCTGGGACAACGAGCTGGTGCCGAAGCTCGGCGTCTACGTCACCGCGGTCCACATCCCGTCGTTCCGCCGGACCTTTCCGTCCGTCACCAACATCGGGGTGCGCCCGACCGTGTACGAGAACTCGATGGTGACCATGGAGAGCCACCTTCTGGACTTCACTGCCGACGTCTACCGCGAGCGGGTGCGACTGTATTTCCTGGAGCGACTGCGCGACGAGCTGCACTTTGCGTCGACCACGCAGCTCATGCTGCAGGTCAGCCGCGACGTTGCGGCTGCGCGCGCGTGGTTGGCTGCCCACCCGATTGACGACCTCGATCTGGTGCTGGCGTGACGGCGCTCGTCGCCATCGCCACGGCCACCGGCCTGCTGGTGTCGACCGCGCTGCTGGTCGCGGTTGTGGTGTTCCTGTGGTGGCTGGACCGCTACGACCGGGAGCCGCTGCTGCTTGTCGCGAGCGTCTTCGCATGGGGAGCGGCGGTCGCGCCGGTCATGTCGGTCATGTCCTTCAGTGCGGCGGCCGCGATGCTCGATCGACCACTGGGGACGATCGCCGCAGCCGCCGTCCAGGAGCTCATCAAGGCGTTTGCCGTGGTCATGGTCGCCCGCTACTCGGCGGAGTTCGACAGCCCGACCGACGGCCTGGTGTACGGCACCGCGGCCGGGCTCGGTTTCGCCTGCACTGAGAACCTCCTGATCGTCCTCGGCGGAGTTCCGTCGGGTCTCGAGTCCCTGATGCCGACCTTGGTCCTACAGCGCACGCTCTTCTCGGCCGGGGTCCATGGCCTGGCGAGCGGTATCGTCGGCGGCTTCGTCGGGCTCGCCCACTTGTCGAGGGGCGCGCTGACCAAGATCGCCTGGACGCTGGTGGGGTTGCTGATCGGAGCCGCCTTCCACGCCGGCTGGAACGCCGCGCTGCTGTCGACCGTTTCGGGCAGCGGCGAGCGGTGGCCCGTGTGGGTCGCGATGCCGGTCCTGTATGGCGTCTACGTGGTCGCCTTCTGGCTGTTTTTGCGCTGGGAGCATGGAATCCTGCGTGACCAGCTCGAGCAGGAGGCGAGTCTCCGGCTGGTTCCGGCCTGGGTCGTCGATGTCATACCGTTCTACCGCCGCCGCATCCGGTCGGAGTGGTGGCCGCGGCGGGCCGAGCGCGTGGTGCTGTCCAGGCTGCTGACCCGCCTCGCTTTCCGGAGGTACCAGACCTCCCGGCTGCCGGAGGACGAGACGGGGCTGGCCTCCCTCGAGGTGGTCCAGCTGCGCGGCCGGGTGCGGCGGATGCTCGAGCCCGCGGCGCCATCCCTGGATGATGGGAATGTCAATCATTTGTAGAAGGTGAATTTGCGAGCGTCGAGACGGCGTAGGATCGGGGTATGGAACCCGCCCGTGTCGCCGACATGAACGCGGACGAGTTGCAGGCCTGGGTCCGCGGGAGCGAGCTGTCCGAGCAGGACGTCCTCGACGCGCTGCGCAACCCATACTGCAGTGTCGAGGTCGCCGAGGCCATCGCCGGCCGCCGCGAGCTGCTCGCCGGGCACAGCGTGCGCGAGCTGTTGAGCTCCTTCCGTGGACTTGCCTTTGCGCGCGCGATGGACCTGATCGCCACCCTGCCGTGGACCTCGCTGCTCGCGCTCGCTCAGAACCCGAGGACGCCGCCGATGGTCGGTCGCCAGGCCGAAAAGAAGCTGCTGGCGATGCTCGTCAGCATGAGCCTCGGCGAGAAGGTCGCGCTGGCCCGCCGGGTGCACCGCCCGCTGCTGCGCCCGCTGATCGACGCGGGAGACCGTCAGGTCCTGATTGCCCTCCTCGACAACCAGCGGCTGTCCGAGAACGACGTGCTCCTGATCCTCAACACCGCGGCGGCGCCTCCGGAGTTCTACGCCGAGCTCGCCCGCCACCATCGCTGGGGGCAGTCCTACGCCGTGCGTGCCGCGCTGGTCCGCTGCCGCCACGCGCCGCTGCCCGTGGCGCTGAGCGCCTTGGTCCAGCTGCGCTCGAGCGATCTCGAAGCCGTCGCCACCAGGCCCGACGTGCCGGAGGCCGTGCGCAGCGCGGCCGCAGCCCTCAAGGAAAAAGAAGACAAGGGTTTACGTAGAGTGATACAATATTCGCCGCATGATTCTCGAAGCGCCCCAGCCGCCTGCGAATCCGAAGGCCTTCGGTGAGCGGCTGAAGAGCCTCCGCCTCGAGCGCGAGCTGTCCCTCGACGACATCAGCCTGGAGACCAAGATCTCGACACGGGTGCTCGGGGCGCTGGAGTCCGGCGCCTTCCAGTACTTGCCGGAGCGCGTGTTCAGCCGCAGCTTCGTGGGCCAGATCGCACGCGTCATGGACTGCGACCCGGCACCCTTGCTCTGGGAATTCGATGCGGTCTGGGACGACTACCAGCGGGTTGCGCGAGCCGAGCATCCGCCGGTCGTCGATGACGTCTCCGCCGGGCCCGCGATCCGCTGGCGATTCTGGTTCCCGATCTCGGTGTGTGCAGCGATCCTGGTCGTCGTTGCGGTGTTCATCCTGAGCAGCTCGGAGCGCGGCCAGGCCGCGCTCGTCCAGCAACCTCGCCAGGTCGTCCAGCGCGCCGCAGCCGCGACCCCGGTCGAGACGCCCATGGCCCCGCCGATGGTGATCCCGGCCAGCGACGAGGCGCCACCTGACACCGGGCTCGTCGACCTCAAGATCCTCGTCGACCCGAACGAGGAGTGCTGGGTGCGGTACCGGGATCGCGAAGGCCGCACGGAGCAGCGGCTGCTCAGCGGTGGCGAGTCGCTCGAGCTCCAGCTCGAAGGTCCGGTCAAGCTCACCGTCGGCAACGCATCGGCGGCGCAGTTGGTTGTGGGGGGCGTCACCTACGGGGACCTCGGCGTCCCCGGCCAGGTCGTCCACGCCGAGGCGAGCCTGCAGGGGCTGACCGAGCTCGGTGCCGGCCCGGCCTATGACTGAGGGCGGGATCGCGACCGGAAACCAACTGCTTCAGGCGATCCTGTCCGGCCAGGTTCCGCGACCCGTGCGACTGTTCGCCGCGCAGGGCCTGCTGCCGATTCCCCGCGAGGACCTGTTCCGCCTGCAGGCGGTGCTGTCCTCGGACCCGGATCCGGAGCTGGCGGCCGCGGCGACCCAGTCGCTGCAGGCCGAAGATGTGAAGACGCTCGTGGAGTGGATCGAGCACCAGGACGTGGAGCCGGTCGTGCTCGACCTGCTGAGCCGGATCCGACCCGAGGACCAGCTTTGGGCGGCGATCGCGGTCCACGGCCGCACCTCGCACGAGACGATGCGGGTGCTGGCTCGACACGGCGCGCCGCTGATCCAGGACATCATCATGACCAACCAGGTTCGCCTGCTGGCGCACCTGGAGATCCTCGACGATCTGCGCGCCAACCCCAGGGTCACCCAGGTGCTGCTGCGCAGGGTGCGGGAGTTCGAGGAGGAGTTCATCGAGAAGGCGATCAGCGGGCAGCTGGTCGCACCCGAGGCGGTGGGCACCAGCATCGAGGAGGCGCTCGCCGCCCTGCGCGCGATCGGTGCCCACATCCCGCACGAGGACGCGATGCCGTACCCGAGCCCCGACGATCCGGACGTCCGCGAGGAAGTGGAACGGCTCGGGCTGAGCACCTACGGCAGGCTGGCGCGGATGTCGGTCAGGGAGAAAGTCCTGGTCGCGCTGCTGGGAAACCGCGAGGAGCGGACCATTCTGATCAACTCCCGCAACCGCCTCGTGGTGCGGGCGGTCCTCGGCAGCCCGAAGCTGACCGAGTCCGAGGTCGAGCGGTTCGCGGCGGCGAGGAGCGTGTCGGATGAAGCGATCCGGATCATCGCGGGCAACCGACGCTGGATGCAGCAGTACGGGGTGATCCATGCCTTGGCCCAGAATCCCAAGACACCGCTGCAGACCGCCCTCCGCCTGCTGCCCCGGCTTTCGGTCCGCGATCTCGCTCGCCTGGCGCGCGACCGCAACATCAACCCGGTGGTGCGGCGGCGGGCGCTCGAGTTCCACTCTCGCCGGCGTTGAAACTCGGAAGGCCTGCTCCGCGGCGTCGGCGTTTGCGCGGCCGTGCCGGCTGTGGTAGACATGGACAGTCTGAGGGACAGCGCAACGGGTCACACCATCAATGGCACATCGGATCACCCTTTATGACACGCTGGGCGTTCAGCGCGACGCCACCGAGCAGGAGATCCGCTCCGCGTTTCGCCGGCTGACCATGGACCACCACCCGGACCGGTTCTTCGGCGCGAAGCGCGAGGCGGCCGAGCAGCGCTTCCAGGCGATCACCGAGGCCTTTAATGTCCTCAGCCGGCCCGAAAGCCGCGAGCGTTACGACCGGGACCTCGCGCAGCGGACGACCACCTCGAACACCAGCCAGATCAACGCCAAGGAGATTGCGCGCCGGTTGGCGGCCAAGGGGGCGGAGGCGCTCCGCGCCGACCGCGTCCAGGAGGCGCTCGAGCACCTCAAGGCGGCGGTCGACCACGACGGGGAGTTCGACCGCGCGAACTACTTCCTCGGGTTGGCGCTGAACCGGGTCAAGGGCCGGGAGCGCGATGCCTTGCGCTACCTCGAGCGGGCGGTGGCCCTCGACCAGCACAATGCGGTGTACAGGGCGCACGCGGCCGCTGCGGCGCTGGCCGCCGGCATGTCCAGCCGCGCTGAGCGGCTCGCACAGGATGCCCTGTCTCTCGACCCGACCAGCGACAAGGCGAAGGCCGTGCTGGCCTCGATCCGGGCCGCGTCGGGCTCCAAGCGTGACGGCCTCTTCGGGCGGCTCCGGCGGAAACGATGAGGCGCGTGCCGCGGGACGCCGAGCCCGGACTAGTCATCGAGTCCTGGGGCGCGACCGACGTCGGCATGACGCGCCGCCTCAACGAGGACGTCTTTCTCGTCGACGAGAATCTCGGCGTCTACCTGGTTGCGGACGGGATGGGCGGCCACGCGGCAGGGGAGGTGGCGTCCCGGCTCGCGGCCGAGGAGATCATCCGCAACCTGTCGGAGCCCGCCGCCGTCGACAAGGAGACCTGGCCCAATCACTGGAACATGGCGCGCAGCGCGACCGCGAACCGGGTGGTCGACGCGATCCTGGCCGGTCACGAGCGGGTCACGAGGGCGGTCCGGCGCGACTCCGATCTGCGCGGGATGGGGACCACGGTGGTGGTCGCCATGCACCCACCCAATAGCAGGACGCTGGTCATCTGCCACGTCGGGGACAGCCGCGCCTACCGGCTCCGCAAGGGCCGATTCGAGCTGCTGACCGACGACCACTCGTGGGTTCACGAGCAGGTCGCTGCGGGATTTCTCAGCGAGGAGGCGGCCCGCGCGCACCCGCTTAAGAACGTCGTGACCCAGGCCCTCGGAGGCAGCGGCGACCCGCGGGTGGACATCCTCGAGACCGAGCTTGCGGAGGGCGACCTCTACCTGCTGTGCTCCGACGGGCTCAACTCGATGCTGTCGGACGTGGAAATCGTCGAGGTCCTCCAGGCCGTCGAGTCCCTCGAGGGGACGGCGTCGGCACTGATAGCCGCGGCCAACGAGCGCGGCGGCCAGGACAACATCAGCGTCGTTTTGCTGAGGCCCCAGGCCGCCGCCGGGAAGTGACCGCCGGCCCGGCCCCGGGCGCAGCGTGCAGCGTTTCGAGGCCGGCGCCGAGCCGCGACCTTCCACGTACAACCGGCCGCGCCGGCGGGCATCGCCGGGAATGGCAGCGATTGCCCCGGCAGTTGCACTCTGCGGCTCGCGGACGATCGTTTGGAGATGACCATGACCGACTTTTCGCTGGCGCCGCACCCGCGCTTCGCGGGCGTGCCGGGGCCGCTCGTGCTCGCGATACTGGACGGTGTCGGGCTGTACCGGGGACGCGCGGAGGGCTACCAGGCCAACGCCTTCGACCTCGCCTCCACTCCGAACCTCGACCGCCTGTTCGCAACCGCGCCGGTGTTCCTGCGGCTGGCCGCGCACGGCCTGGCGGTGGGCCTGCCGAGCGATGCCGACATGGGAAACTCCGAGGTCGGCCACAACGCGATGGGAGCAGGGCGGATCTTCGAGCAGGGCGCCAAGCTGGTCGACCAGGCGATCGCCTCGGGCGCACTGTTCCGGGGTCCGGTGTGGCAGCGCCTCGTGCGCAACGTGATCGAGCACGGCTCGACCTTTCACCTGATCGGCCTGCTGTCCGACGGGAACGTGCACAGTCACATCCGGCACCTCGAGGCGCTGCTCGACCGGCTCGCCGTCGACGGCGTGCGCCGGTTGCGGGTCCACCCGTTGGCCGACGGCCGCGATGTTGACCCGGTGACCTACCACATCTACCTGGAACGCCTCGAGCGCGCGCTCGCCGAGCTGGCCAAGACCGGAGCGGACGCAGCGGTCGCCTCCGGCGGCGGCCGCATGCGCATCACCATGGACCGCTACAGCGCCGACTGGGAGATGGTGCAGCGCGGCTGGGAGACCCACGTCCTCGGAGAAGGCCGCGGCTTCCGGTCGGCGCAGCAGGCGGTGGCCGAGCTCCGCGCCTCACAGCCCGGGGTGATCGACCAGGATCTGCCGCCTTTCGTGGTGGTCGGTAGCGACGGGCAACCGCTCGGTCCGATCGTCGACGGGGACTCCGTGGTGTTCTTCAACTTTCGGGGCGACCGTGCGATCGAGATCTCGCGGGCCTTCACCGAGCCCAGCTTCTCGGAGTTCGACCGCGGACGGTGGCCGCGCGTCCAGTACGCCGGCATGATGGAGTACGACGGCGACTTGAAGATCCCGGAGGCGTACCTCGTCGAGCCGCCGGCGATCTCGCGGACCGTGTCCGAGTATCTGGTGCACAACGGCGTCTCGCAGCTGGCGGTGGCCGAGACCCAGAAGTTCGGCCACGTCACGTACTTCTGGAACGGCAACAACTCGGAGAAGTTCGACGCGACGCTCGAGGAGTGGGTCGAGATCCCGTCCGACAGGATTGCGTTCGAGCACGCGCCGGCGATGAAGGCGCGCGAGGTGTGCCACGTCGTCGTCGATCGGCTGGCACGGAACACGCACCGGTTTCTGCGGGTCAACTTCGCCAACGGCGACATGGTCGGGCACACCGGGGTGCTCGCGGCCGCCGTCGCGGCGATGGAGGTGGTCGACGAGTGCGTGGGCGCCCTCGAGCGGGCAGTCGCCGCCGCCAACGGGACGCTGATCGTGACTGCGGACCACGGCAACCTCGAGATGATGTGGGAGGTGGAGGACGCGACCGGGAAGGTCAAGCGGCGCGCCGACGGCTCGCCGGTGATCAAGACGAGTCACACCCTGAACCCGGTGCCGTGGCTGCTGACGGGTGTCGCCGCCGACCGATTCGAGGCCGAGCGCGCGGTCAAGCACCCCGGGCTCGGCAATCTAGCCGCGACCCTGCTCCTGCTGCTCGGTCTTGCCGCCCCGGAGGACTACCTGCCGGCACTGATCCGGCCGCGCTCCTGAGCTCCAGTCGATTGACCGTCGATCCGGGCCTCTGCTAGAGTCTCGGCCCATGGCATCCGCCAACATCCTCTTCCTGGAGCCGATCGAACGCCTGCGCGACGAGATCGCTGGCCTGGAGGGCACCGCGGCCGGCGACCGCCGGTCAGCCGTGCGGCTGCGCGAGGCACGGCGCGAGCTGGCCGCCACCATCGACTCGATCTTCTCCTCGCTGACGCCATGGCAACGGTGCCAGATCGCGCGTCACCACGAGCGCCCATACACGCTCGACTACATTGATACGATCTTCACCTCGTTCACGCAGCTTCACGGCGACCGGCGCTTTGCCGACGACCCGGCGATCGTCGCCGGGTTCGCCCTGTTCGATGGTGACCCGGTGGCCGTGGTCGGGCATCAGAAGGGGCGCGACACCAACGAGAAGCTGCGGCGCAACTTCGGCATGCCCCGGCCCGAGGGTTACCGGAAGGCGATGCGGATCATGCGGCTGGCCGCGCGCTTCCGCCGACCGATCATCTCGTTCGTCGACACCCCCGGCGCCTACCCCGGCATCCACGCCGAGGAGCGCGGCCAGGCGGAGGCGATCGCCGACAACCTGATCGAGATGTCACGGCTGCCGGTGCCGATCGTGGTCGTGGTGACCGGGGAAGGGGGATCGGGAGGCGCGCTCGCGCTGGGCATCGGGGACCGGGTGCTGATGCTCGAGCACGCGATCTACTCCGTGATCTCGCCCGAGGGGTGCGCCGCGATCCTGTGGAAGGACCAGAACCGCGCCGAGGATGCGGCGAAGTCCCTCCGCCTGACCGCGCGCGATCTCAAGCACTTCGGCGTGGCGGACGAGGTGCTCCCCGAGCCGCCAGGCGGGGCCCACATGGACCCGCGCACGATCGCAGAAACCGTGGGAACCGCGATCCGGCGCCACCTCCGGCAGCTCCGCAAGATGAAGGCCGACGCGCTGCTCGCCCGCCGCTACAAGAAGTACCGCGCGCTGGGCGTCTACTCCGACCGCTAGGAGCGTGTCGGGCATAGGCCGCGGAGTGCGGTACCCTCGTTGGGGACATGTGCCGCACTCCGCTGCTCCCGGGGCCCGCATGAGCGCGATCGCGCGCAGGGGGATCCGCTACGCCACCGCGATACTGATCGTGGGCTCGGTCGCGGCGCTGGTCGTCGTCGGCGTGCAGCGGTCGCGGAGCATGGCGCGCCCGGCCGGGGATCGAACGCCGCCGGTGGCCGAGGGCGAGGTCGACGACCCCGCGATCGGCATCTACACCGGCTTCGAGTATGTCGAGAGCATTGCCGGCAAGGCGATCTTCGCCCTGCGCTCGCTGCGGACGCTGGGGCGGTCGTCGGGCTGGCATGAGATCGAGGGCGTTCAACTCCAGCTGTACGACGCCGGCGTGGCCGGCCCGGTGGTGACGGCGGCGGCGGCGAGCTTCAACGTTGAGACCCGCGACGCAGAGCTGCGCGGCCCGATCCACGTCAGCTTCCCGAGCGGGGGCACGGTCACGACCCAGAGCGGCCACTTCGAGGCGAGCAGCCGCCGGTTCGTCACCGATTCCGAGGTCGTGTTCATGAGCCGCGGCACCGTCGCCGAGGCCGGCCAGGCGATGTACCTGATGAATGAAGATCAGCTCGTGCTCGCCGAGGGCGCGCTGCTGACCTCGGGTGGGACGACGCTGCTGGCCGACACGATCGTGTACCAGCGGGGACGCGGCACGATCGAGTTCCCGCACGGGTGCAAGGTTGTCCAGGGGGAGGCGTGGATCGTGGCACCCTCCGCGACCGTGGAGCTGGCCGAGCCGGAAGGACCGCCGCAGCGGGTCACCTTCCGGGGAGGGGTCAAGGCTCGCGGTCCGGGCGACGGGGGTCGCGGCGGCAGCGAGCTCGTGGCGGAGACCGTGGTCGCGGAGCGCGACGGCCACGGGAACTGGCAGATCGACGCCTCGACCACCGGCGAGTGGGTGTCGGTGGTGTTGCGCGGGAGCGACGCGTTCTTCGAGCGGAGGCTGAGGACGCGCATCCTGCGCGGCGTGCTCGCGCCGGGCGGCCCGCTCAACCTGCGCGCTGACGACGGCGTCTGCCTGGAGGAAATCCCGGTCGACGCCGAGCCCCGGTCGGCGGAGGCGGTGGCCGCGCGGGTCTGGTTCAAGGACGGCCTCGCCACGGACATGCAGCTCGAGCAGCAGGTGGTGATCCGCGGCGAGGGCATCGAGGCAACGGGTTATCGGGCGCGCTTCTCATCGATCGCGGGGATCACGATGCTCCACGGCGACCCGACCGCCCCCGAGCGAGCGTCGGTGACATCGCCGCGCGGGCGCATCACCAGCGATCAGATTCAGATCAGCGACCGCGACCGCCGACTGGAGGCGCGGGGCAAGGTCCAGGGTTCGCTCAGCAAGGTCGCGATCCTCGGCAGCGAGAGCGGCGACGGCGACGGGCCGCTTCACTTTGCGGCGGAGCTGCTCGAGGTGACCGGCTCCGGCGCGAGCTACCGGCTGCGGGACGGCGCGCGGCTCTGGCAGGGCCAGCGGCTGCTGACCGCCGACGACGTGTCCTACCGCGAGGAGGCGGGCGTCATGGAAGCGTCCGGACACGTGCGAGCGACCTTTCCTTCGAGTCAGGTCGACGGCTCCGAGGCGCCCGCTGGCGAGGTTGTGATCGCAGCCAGGTCGTTGACCTACGAGCGGTTCGGCGGGCGCGCCGTGTTCAGGGGCGACGTCCGCTACAGCGACCCCGACAATGTGCTTTCGGCGACCGAGCTCGCCGCCGAGTTCGACGAGCAGAACGAGATCCGGAAGGTCGAGGCGACCGGCGACGTCGAGCTGCGCGAGCTCGCCACCGGAAGAATCATGACCGCGCAGCATGCGATCCGTGACGTGGAGCAGGGGACAGTGGTCGCTACCGGATCACCGGTGCGCCTCGAGGATGCCACCGGTTCGGCGGTGTCGAGCTCTTCGTTGACCTGGAATCAGGCGGATGGTAGTGTCACCGTCGCCGGCGGCACCGAGACCATCTACTACCCGGAGGAGGGGCGCTGAGTCCGCAAGCTCTCGATCTGGTCGCCGACGGGCTGCGTAAGTCCTACCGCGGACGAAAGGTGGTTGATGGCGTTTCGCTGGGCATAGCGGCCGGCGAGATCGTCGGCCTGCTCGGCCCGAACGGCGCCGGCAAGACCACCTGCTTCTACATGATGGTCGGCCTGGTTGAGCCTGACGGCGGCCGGGTGATGCTGGGCGAGGACGACATCACGTCCTGGCCGATGTTCCGCCGCGCGCGCGCCGGCGTGGCCTACCTCGCGCAGGAGCCCAGCGCGTTTCGGCGGCTCGACGTCCAGGACAACATCTGGATGGTGCTCGAGGCGCTCGGCACGGACGCCGCCGAGGCGCAGCGGCGAATCGACGGGCTGCTTGAAGACTTCGGTCTGAGCGCCCTGCGGCACCAGCGCGCCGAGACGTTGTCCGGCGGCGAGAGACGCCGACTCGAGGTCGCCAGGTCGCTCGCCATCGACCCCACCTTCATCCTGCTCGACGAGCCGTTCGCCGGCATCGACCCGCTCGCGGTGATCGATCTGCAGCGCATCATCAGCCATCTCAAGTCATTGGGAATAGGCGTTTTAATTACTGATCACAACGTTCGCGAGACGTTGAAGATCACGGATCGCGCCTATATAATCAAGGACGGCAAGATTTTTGCTACGGGGGATCCAGTTGGGCTGTCCGACAACGAGGACGTGCGGCGGATCTACCTGGGAGAAGAATTCCGTCTGTGAGTCGGTCGTTGCCGCTTACAGTGACCGTGCCGTGATCTCGAGCTCTCACAACCATGGCCCTTGAACAGAAGCTCCGGCTGAAGCTCGCCCAGCGGCTCGTCATGACGCCGTCGCTGCAGCAGGCGATCAAGCTGCTGCAGCTGTCGCGCCTGGAGCTCGAGGAAACGCTCTCCCAGGAGATCCTGGAGAACCCGATCCTGGACGTCGACGAGGCGGCAGAGGAGCCCACCCTGAGTGAAGACCTGACCGCTGCCGCTGGGGCCGAGAGCCAACCAGCGGACGGTGGTGGGGAGGAGGCGGCAGCGGCCGCGGAAGAGTCCGCCTCGCCGCTCGTCGAGCCGACCGGGGACGAAACGGGAGCGGCGGCAGCGGACGAGGCGCCGCTGCCTTCGGCTGAGGAAACCTACGACGACATCGATGTCGAGGCGTTCTTCTCGGACTACCTGGGAGACGGCCGCTCCGAAGGCCCGTCGATGGTCTCGTTCGACCGCGACGATGAGATGCCCCTCGAAAACGTGGTGTCGGCGGCGCCGGACCTTTCCGCCCACCTCATCTGGCAGCTCCACCTCGTCGACTGCCCTCAGGACCTCGTCGAGGCCTGCGAGTTCATCATCGGGAACCTCGACGAGGATGGATTCCTGGGCGCGAGCGACGATGAGATCGAGCGGGCGTCCGGGCTCCCGCCGGAACGAATCGCCGAGGCGCTGACCCTCGTTCGCTCGCTCGACCCGACCGGGGTCGGGGCGCGCACGCTGCAGGAGTGCCTCATCCTGCAGATCGACGCGCTGGCGAGATCGGCGTCCGACGACACCGAGATGGCGCTGCTCGGGAAGGTGCGCGAGGTCGTCGCGGAACACTGGCACGAGCTGCTCCATCAGCGCTGGGAGAGGATCGCCGCCGCCATGGGCTGGGAGGTCGCGGACCTCAAGCCGGTGCTCGACGTGGTCCAGCGCCTGGAGCCGAAGCCGGGGCGCGGCTACACCAGCGAGCGGAGCCAGTACATCGAGCCCGATGTCTACGTTCACGAAAAGGACGGCGCGTACACGGTCACACTCAACGACAACGGCCTACCGAAGCTCCGGATCAACTCGAGCTACGCCCGGATGCTGGAGGGCGGCGCGGTCGACCCTCAGGTCGGGCAGTACTTGCGCGAAAAGATGCGCAACGCGGTCTGGCTCATGAAGAGTATCGACCAGCGACAGCGAACCATCCACAAGGTCGCCCGCAGCATTGTCTCCTTCCAGCGCGAGTTCCTCGACGGCGGTATCGAGCACCTCCGCCCGATGGTCCTGCGCCAGGTGGCAGAAGACATCGGCATGCACGAGTCGACCATCTCGCGCGTTGTCAGCAACAAGTACATGTACACCCCCCGCGGTCTGTTCCCGATGAAGTTCTTCTTCCACTCGGGAGTGGACTCGGCGCGGGGCGAGAACATCTCGTCGCTGGTGGTCAAGGAGCGGATCCGCAAGTTGATCGAGGCCGAGGATCCGGCCCGCCCGCTGTCCGACTCCAAGATCATGAAGCTGCTGCAGCGGGAGGGCATCCGGCTCGCCCGCAGGACGGTCGCAAAGTACCGGGAGGAGATGTTTCTGGCATCATCGGACAAGCGCAGGAAAGTGTTCTGAAATGGGAGGACCCCGATGAAGATCGAGTACGTCGCGCGCAAGGTGGATCTGAGTGACGACGCTCGCCAGGTGGCCGAGAAGAAACTGGCCAAGATCAAGAAGTACTTCAACGACATCCTCGACGTTCGCCTCGAGCTCGCGCAGGAGCGCCATCTGTTCGTGGCTGACCTGCTGGTTCGGGGGAAGGACTTCGACATCAAATCGACCAGCCAGAACAAGGACCTCACCACCGCCATTCAGGACGCCGTTGACAAGCTCGAGATCCAGGCGCGGCGCGCCAAGACCAAGCTGAAGCACCACAAGAGCCGCACCGGCCGCGCCGAGGTACCGGCCGAGGCCCCCGAGGCCGAGCCTGAGCCCACCCCGGCGGGCGACGCGCGGATCGTCGAGCACAGCACGATCACCGTGAAGCCGATGAGCGTCGAGGAGGCGGTGATGCAGCTGGAGAGGTCGCGCAGCAACTTCCTGGTGTTCCGCAACTCCTCGAGCGATGCCATCAACGTTCTCTACCGGCGGACCGGCCATGACCTCGGCCTGATCACGCCAGAGTCCTGATGAATATCCGCGACCTCGCGGACCGCGACCGCATCGTGCTGGATGTCGCCGCACGAGACGTGATCGACGCGCTCCAGGTCGCCGCGACTGCTGCCGCGCCGAGACTGCAGAGCGAAGCCTCTGAGTTGGTGGCGGCGCTGCTCGCGCGCGAGCGCCTCGGCTCGACGGCGGTCGGCATGGGATTCGCCATCCCGCACGGCAAGGTCGACGGCGTGTCAACCGTCGACCTGTCGCTCGTGCGCTTCGCCGGTCCGGTCGACTTCAGCGCTCCGGATGACAGCCCGGTGCGCTTCCTGTTCGTGGTGTTCTCGCCTCCGGAGCAGCCGACCGCGCACCTGAAGATCTTGTCCCAGATCGCCCGCGTCCTGAAGCGGGAGGACCTGCGGCAAGCGCTGCTCGCGGCGCCCGACGGGGACGAGGTGATCGCCGCGCTACGCCGGGCGGCTGACGCGGAGGGACTGTGAACGCGAAGGGACGCTCGATTTCGGTGCGGAGGTTGTTCGAGGACGAGCGGCTGCAACCCATGCACCTCGAGGTCGCGGCCGGGGCAGCCGGCGTCGATCGTCGGTGGATCACCAACCCCCGCCTCCAGAAGCCGGGGCTCGCCCTCGCCGGCTACCTCCCGTACGTCAAGCCCGGCCGGGTCCAGATCCTCGGCGAGTCGGAGTACGCCTACCTGGCAACCATGGATCCGGGGGAGGCGGCGGCCCGGCTGATCCGGCTGGTCGAGCTCGAGGTGCCGTGCATCGTCTCCGCCAAGGGGCTAAGGCCGTCCGACGAGGTGCTGCGGCGATCCGACGACCTCGAGGTGCCGTTCCTGGCGTCGGCAACCCGGACCTCCGACCTGATCGGCGGGCTGTCCGCGTTCCTCGAGGAAGAGCTGGCGCCCCGGGTCCAGCTCCACGGTGTGCTGGTCGACGTGTTCTCGCTTGGCACCCTGATCGTCGGTGATGCCGGCATCGGCAAGAGCGAGTGCGCGCTCGAGCTGGTCTACAGAGGCCACCGGCTGGTAGCCGACGACCTGGTCGTGATCCGGCGCAACCACGCGAAAGGTCTGGTGGGATCGCCGCACGAGCTGCTCGAGAATTTCCTCGAGCTGCGTGGGGTCGGAATCATCGACCTGCGCAACCACTTCGGCATGACGGCGACTTCGCCTTCGATCCCGGTCTCACTCGTGATCCGGCTCGTGAAGCTGGGCCCCGACTCCCGGAAGATGGAGCAGAAGTGGCGCGAGCAGGTGATGGAGAACCCGCACTCGTGGCCGACGACGGAGGAGATCCTCGGTATCGAGATCCCGCTGTACACGATGGTTGTCGCGCCTGGCAGGGACCTCGCGATCATGGTCGAGACCGCCGTCCGGAAGTGCCTGCTCGCCCAGCGCGGCATTCAAGACGAGCGCGACTTCCTGGAGGCGATCAACGACATCGCCGCCAGGCGCGGCATCGACACCGACGAGGGCAGCGATGGCTGAACAGCTGTTCCGCGGACCGTTCGTGATCACCGGCCTGTCGGGCTCCGGCAAGACGGTGCTCAGCCGCAGCCTTGAAGATCTCGGCTACGTGTGCGTCGACAACATTCCGCTCGAGCTGGTGCCGGAGCTGTTCTCGACGTCGAAGGCGGAGCTCGAGAAGCTGGTCGTGGTCGTCGACGTGCGGACGCGCGGCTTGACCGAGAAGTTTGCCGAGATCGTCCGCGAGCTGTCGGAGGTCTGCAGCGCACTGCGGGTGGTCTTCGTGGAAGCGACCCCGATCGTTCTGATGCGGCGCTTCTCGATCGCGCGCCGGCCGCATCCACTGCGTGATCGCAGTCTCGAGCAGGCGATCGCGGACGAACGGGCATCGCTGATGCCGGTCCGGGAGCTGGCCCACCTGATCATCGACACCAGCCAACTCACCCCGCACGACCTCAAGCGCCAGATTCTGTTACTTGCCGGCTCGACGGACACCACGCAGAAGATGGTCGTGGCTGTCCAGAGCTTCTCCTACCTCCAGGGCGTGCCGGTCACTGCNAGCGTCGTGTTCGACGTTCGCTTTCTGCCCAACCCCTACTTCCAGGACGAGCTTCGCTCGCTGGCCGGCGACGACGAGGCGGTCGTCGAGTGGTTCGGTCGATTCCCGGAGGTTGGCGAGGCGATCGGCCGACTGGTGGACCTGCTACTCTACCTGCTGCCTCGTTACGCCCATGAGCTCAAGGCCGAGGTCACCATCGCGGTGGGGTGCACCGGCGGCCGGCACCGCTCAGTGTTCGTGGCGCAACGGGTCGCGGCGGCGATCCGCGAGGCTGGTTATGATGTCGTCGTCCACCACCGCGACAGGGACCGGTGGAGGTAGCCATGATCCCGGTGCTGGTGCTGACCCACGGTGATCTCGCGGTCGCCCTCCTCAACGCCGCGCGGACCATCGACCCGCAGCTCGCGGACCGGACCGAGGCCCTCGCACTGCCGTGGGACGTGGACTCGGACTCGGCGAGCGGGTCGCTGAAGCAGCGGCTGCGCGACCTCGACAAGGGCGAGGGCGTGCTCATCCTGACCGACATGTTCGGGGGGACGGCGACCAACGTGGCCCTTCCGTTTCTCGACCCGAATCGGGTCGAGATCGTGACCGGCGTGAACCTCCCGATGCTGGTGAAGCTGGGCTCGCTGCGCGGGCAGGAGCTACCGCTCGGGGAAATCGCCCTGCGGCTCACGGCCGCTGCGCAGAAGAGCATCCGCGTGGCCAGCGAGTTCCTGCGATCGAAGAACGTTCGCGCCGGCTGACGCTCACCCGCTACAATGGCGAGAACCGCACGGCCGCCCGGGTCACGCGGCCGAATAGTTGACCGTGCAGGAGTGTGATGGCATGACGCAGCAGCAGGTGGAGATCATCAACCGCCTCGGGCTCCACGCCCGCGCCGCGGCCAAGCTCGTGCACACGGCGAACGGTTTTCGATCCCAGGTCTATGTTGGCACCGGCGAGGAAGAAGTGAACGCCAAGTCGATTCTCGGGCTGCTTACTCTCGCGGCGACCAAGGGCACGCCCCTGATGGTGCGCGCGGAGGGAGAGGACGAGGAGGAGGCGGTGAGGGCGGTGGTCGCGCTGTTCGAGGGCCGGTTCGGGGAAGGGGAATGAGCCACACCTCGCTGTCCGGCATGGGCGTCAGCCCCGGGATCGCCATCGGCAAGCCGGTGATCCACGAGAGCCTGCCGATCTCCACGGTTCGCATCGGCCTGCCGCTCGCCGAGGTCGACGCCGAGGTCGCGCGCTTCCGCGACGCGGTTGCGACCGCCGTCGAGGGAATGCGAGAGAACCAGCAGCGAGCCTCGCGGCAGATGGGGGCGGAGTACGCCGGCATCTTCGAGGCCCACCAATTGATCGCCTCGGATCCGACATTCCTCGAGCCGGTCGAGGACATCATCCGCACGCAGCAGGTGAACGCGGAGTGGGCGCTCGACTCGGTCGTGGCCAGTTTCGTCAAGCGCTTCGAGGCCCTGCCCGACGCCCACCTCGCCGACCGCAAGCTCGACGTGCTCGACGTCGCCACCCAGATTCTCAAGGCGCTCCACGGCTTCGACCTCGGCGAGCTCCGGGCGCTCGACCACCCGGTGATCCTGGTGGCAAGCGACCTGTCGCCGTCAACGACGGTTCAGCTCCCGCTCGACAAGGTGCTCGGCTTCGTGCTCGAGATGGGCGGGCCGACCGCGCACACGACGATCATCGCGCGCTCGCTGGGGATCCCGGTGGTGGTCGGCGCCCACGGCGTCTGCCAGCTCGCGCAGCACGCGCAGCAGGTCGCGCTCGACGCCTTCGAGGGACGGATCGTGTTCGATCCGAACCCGGCTGAAATCAGCGAGTTCCAGTCACGGCAGCGGGAGCACCGGGAGCAGCAGGCGCAGCTGCTGCAGATGCGCTCGCTGCCGACCGTCACCCGCGACGGCCAGCCGATGGAGCTGATGGCCAACATCGACCTTACCGACGAGCTGAAGACAGCCGTCGACTGGAACGTGGTCGGGATCGGCCTCTACCGCTCCGAGTTCCTGTACATGAAGCTGAGCCCCAACCTGCCTTCGGAGGAGGACCACCTCGCGCTCTATCGCGACCTCGTGGAACGCATGGACGGACGGCCGGTCACGATCCGCACCTTCGACCTCGGCGGCAAGAAGCTGGCGCGTGAAGTGATCGGCGCGACCGAGGCCAACCCGGTGCTCGGGCTGCGCGGCATCCGCCTGTGCTTCTCCCAGCCGGAGTTCTTCCGGACCCAGCTGCGGGCGCTGCTCCGGGTGGCCGGCGAGTACCCGGCCGGTCGGGTCCAGATCATGTTCCCGTTGATTTCGGGCATCGAGGAGTTCCGGGTGGCCCGGCTGCTCGTGCGTCGGCTGTGTGCGGAGCTGCGACAGGAAGGGCGCAGCGTGCCGGACGGGATCCCGCTCGGGGCCATGGTCGAGGTCCCGTCGTCGGCCGTGATGGCTGAGGACCTCGCACGCGAGACCGACTTCCTGTCGATCGGAACCAACGACCTGATCCAGTACTCGCTGGCCGTCGACCGCTCCAATGAGCAGGTCGCGCATCTTTACCGGCCGACCAGCCCGGCGGTGCTGCGGATGATCGCCGGCGTCCGCGCGGCAGGGGACGCGGCCGGGGTTCCGGTGACGATCTGCGGCGAGATGGGCGCCGACCCCCTGATGGTGCCGCTGCTCGTCGGGCTCGGGCTGCGGCGATTCAGCATGAACCCGCAGGCCGTGCCGGTGGTGCGCGCGTTGATCCGACAGCTTTCGTACCGGGAGTCGGTGCAGATCGCGCGGCAGGCCCTCGCGATGGTGACCTCGCGCGAGGTCGAGGAGTTCCTGCTCGAGCGGCTTGCCATTGTGCTCGCGAAGACCAAGATTCGGGTGTAGGGTTGAGTCGATGGGGAGCGCGGCCGTGCGTTTCGTGGACAAGCCGTGGGGGCATGAGGAGATCTTCGCCCGTACCCACCGCTACGTCGGCAAGATCCTGTGCATCAAGGCCGGCGAGGCGCTCAGCCTGCAGTACCACCGCCGCAAGGAGGAGACGCTGCGGGTCCTCGACGGCGTGGTCGAGCTCGCCGCCGGTGACGGCCCCGATCGGCTGGTGACACATCGGCTCGAGGGCGGCGCCGTGTTCCACGTACCCCCAGGCACCCTCCATCGCCTGACGGCGGTCACCGACTGCCGCCTGTTGGAGGTCTCAACACCCGAGCTCGATGACGTGGTCCGGCTCGATGACCGCTACGGCCGGACCGGAACCAGTGACCCATGATGGGAAGGGGGGCGGCCATGGACCGGCACTTCGTGCAGACGATGATCGGGCTCCAGCTGGCGCTCGGGTTGGCGCTGGCGGCGGGCGTTGCCGCCGCGTCCGAACCCACGCCGACACCAACCCCGGCGGCAACCCGGACTCCGATCGTGATCACCGACGACAACCTCGCCGATTACGCCGCGCAGGGGCACCTCACGACCGCGGACGGCAACACTGCCACGTCGAAGTCCGCCGGGCGCCGGCCGGTTCATCGCACCGGCGGCGACGCCAACACCCGGATCGAGGATGCGGCCGCCGACGCGGAGGGCCTCGCCGCGGACGAGAAGCGGCAGTACTGGCGACGGCGCTACCAGCAGCAGCTCGAGCTCATCGCCTCGATCGAGGGCCAGATTGCGATCCTGGATCGCGAGATTCCAGGCCTTTGGCGTGACTTCTACGCTTGGGACGACCCGGCGTACCGCGATGGCGTCATCAAGGTCCAGCTCGACGCCGCGCTCGCGAGGTCGGAGCGTCTCAAGCAGCAGATCGGGGCCGAGCAGGAGCAGCTCACGAAAATCCGGGTCGAGGCGCGCAAGGCAGGCGCTGAGCCGGGGTGGTTCCGAGGGCTCGACGTGCCGACGCCGATCCCCACCCCCGGGAACTAGCGGGGACGCACGCCGGTTTCCGGAAGGGGAGCGAGCGCCGAGCCGGAGCGAGAATGAGATCTTATTTCATCGAGACCTGGGGCTGTCAGATGAACCAGCATGACAGCGAGCGGCTGGAGGGCCAGCTGCTCCGCCATGGTCTCGAACCAGCGGTCGAGGCTGCTCGCGCCGACCTCGTCCTGCTCAATACCTGCTCGGTCCGCGACCGCCCGGTGCGCAAAATCACCAGCCGGATCGGCGAGTTGGCACGGCGCACGCCGCCGCCCCTGGTTGGTGTCTGCGGATGCGTCGCCGAGCAGGAAGGACAGGCGCTGCTCGACCGGTCCCCGCTGGTCCGCTTCGTGCTCGGTCCCGGCCAGATCGGCCGCCTCGGCGAGGCGCTGCACGCGGCCGCTCGCGGCGATCGTGCGCTCCTGGTCGGATTCGACGCGGACTCCGACATCGACCGGCGCGAGGTGTCGCGCCGCAGCCCGACCCGCGGCATGATCACCGTGATCGAGGGCTGCGACGAGTTCTGCACTTTCTGCATCGTGCCCTACACCCGCGGGCGCGAGCGCAGCCGCCCGATGGGCGAGGTCCTCGACGAGGTGAACGGGTTGGTGGCTGCCGGCATGCGCGAGGTCGAACTGCTCGGCCAGACCATCAACTCCTACCGCTGCACCACAACCGGCGCCGACTTCGCCACGCTGCTGGACGCGGTCGCGGAGGTTCCGGGGCTCGACCGGGTCCGCTACGTCACCTCCCACCCC
>Ga0031656_10000149_pt1 | contig 20257 bp, 22 predicted proteins | sample FrelakmetDIP11DI_FD_55080 | JGI IMG/M metagenome (GOLD analysis project Ga0031656, IMG submission 55080) | Freshwater lake sediment microbial communities from the University of Notre Dame, USA, for methane emissions studies - DIP11 DI | ecosystem: Environmental > Aquatic > Freshwater > Lake >... | reverse complement strand
AGGAGAATGTCGAGACCCTTACCGTAAACATCGATCCTCCCGATATAGAGAACATAATCCCTTTCATCATCAGGGATGTCGAGTAATTCGGAAGATATGCCGTTCGGAATGACCGCGCTATGCTTTTCTCTCTTTAAATAAAATTTTTCCATCATCTCGTGGTTGATGAAGATGAAATTCGTATAAAACCGGGCTCTCAGCAGCTCTGACAGAAAAAGGACCACAGCATAAAAAAAATTATATTTTCTGAAATAGAATCTGCCTGTATAGCCCTGTACCTGCAGAACGACAGGCTTTCTGATAAAAAGGTGATAGAAAGTCGGAATAGCAGGCGAAAATTCCTCGACGATAATATCATATTCAGGGCCGTTTCTCTTCACAAATTGTGATGCGCGATATGCATAGGACAGCAACGTTTTCGTAAGACTCCTGCTTTCAGTGCCCACAAAGATATGCCTTAGTCCTTCTACCTTTCCGTCCCTGGCGCCCGGATACTTCTTGCATAAAAGCGTCACATCATGGCGGTCCTGTATGCGTCTGTAAATCTCGTAGGCACGGATACCCACCCCGCCGATACCAAACAGATCTCCCCTGCTTTCATAAAGGAGATGAAGTATCTTCATCCTTTTTCTGTTCTGTTATTTCTCATGATAAGGCGCCCTGTTCCGTCATACCATCGTATAGTTACAGCCTGACATATTGGAGATTCGTTTTTTTTGTTACAGAAAATTTTTTCCGTGCAGCTGCTTCAGTCCGTCCGTTTCACTGTCGTTTGACATTCTACGTATTCCGATATAATCTCATGCGTATCACCATATCTTTCAATTGCCCCATGATCAAGCCATAATACCTTATTACACACCTCCTTAACCTGTTCCAGATCATGCGAAACAAAGAGTATGGCAATCCCCCTGTCCTTAAACGCTAATATCCTCTCCTTGCTTTTTTGTCTGAAACGGGCATCCCCGACTGCGAGTACTTCATCAATAATGAGGATATCAGGATTAGCCTCAGTCGCAACAGAAAAAGCCAGTCGCGCTACCATGCCGGAGGAATAGTTCTTAAGGGGCGTACCGATGAAATCGCTCAGTTCAGAAAAATCCACTATCCTCTCATATCGCTCATCTATGTCCTTTCGCGAGAAACCGAGGATTGAGGCATTCAAATAAATATTTTCTTCGCCGGTCAGTTCATCGTCAAACCCTGCCGAAAGCTCAATCAGAGGAGCTATTGTCCCATTGGTGTGCACCTTCCCCCTGGCAGGCTTCATCACTCCCGACACAACCTTTAAGAGGGTGCTCTTTCCAGCCCCATTAGGGCCGATAATGCCCAGAGATTCTCCCTTATGGACATGCAGCGATATGTTTCTCAATGCCCAGAGCGTCTTTTTCTCTACGCTCTTTCCCTTTACATAATCGATCATGTGCGCCTGAAACGACCTCCTGCGCTCCGTGATAAGCCGGTATTGGACCGATACGTCCTGAAGCGTTATCAAAGCGTTGCGTCCTTCCTCACAGGTAAAATATTATCCTGTCTTTATTCCGGTAATAGATGCTCCAGCCAACCAAAAAAGAGAGCACGGCAAAAAAAATGCCGGACACGATGTGCCCTGCGGTCAGCAATGAGGTGTCATAAAGACAGCCCCTGAAAAGGCTGATATAGTGATAGAGTGGGTTAAGGGACATGAGCACCTGGAGCTTTTCAGGTAAAATTGAAACCGGATAAAATATTGCCGAGAGATACATCCATCCCAGCAGCAAGACGTCATAAATATAGGTTACGTCATGCATAAAAACTGCAAGGGTCGAAATGGTGAGCGCAATGCCGAGAGAAAAAATAAAGACAACGGCCACCACAAAGGGAAGCAGAAAGAGGGAAAATCCAGGCTTGATGCCTGAAAAGAGAATGATTATGAAGAGCGGGACAAGGGAAAAGATGAAATGTACCAACGATGACAAAACAATGGAAAGCGGAAAAACCGCCTTCGGCAAATATATCTTATTGATAATATTGCGGTTCTGAAGGAACGCTATTGAAGCTATTTTGGTCCCCTGGGAAAAAAACTGCCAGAGGATAATTCCTGACATTACGTACGTTGTATATGTCCCTTTGGAACTGCCGAAGAGGCCGGCAAAGATGACATAAAAAATAAGGAGCATCAAAAGGGGGTCAAGCATAACCCAGAGAAAACCGAGGGCAGAGCGTTTGTATCTTTTCTTGATATCCCTCGATACAAGATTCCTGAGAAGCTCCCGGTATCTGAAAATTTCTTTGGCTTCCTCAAAATAATTTACCATATTCATTTGCCCTGTTATACTACCATATGATAATGTCTTATACCGTTAAAAAAAAGAGGAATATTGAAATCCTATTTGGTCATTATCCCAGCGTATAATGAAGAAAACCACATCGCTGACGTCCTGAGGGAGGTCAGGGAATCAAACCTCCCGGCTGATATCCTGGTCGTAAACGACGGCTCTGCCGACGAAACGTCGGCAATTGCAAAACGGGAAGGCGTGATGGTAGTAGACCTCCCCGTTAATATCGGCTATGGCGGGGCGATCCAGACGGGCCTTCGCTTTGCAACAGAGTTCGGATACGAATTTGTAGTCACCCTTGACGGAGACGGCCAGCATTCACCGGCCTCTGTAAAGAGTCTTATAGAGACTATGGAGCGCGAAAAAGCGGATGTGGTAATCGGTTCCCGTTTTATCGAAGGCACCTACCGCATGGGCATCTTCAGAAAGATGGGGGTCTGGCTTTTTTCCCGGATCGCNTTCCTCTGCACGGGGACGAACTTCAGCGATCCCACATCAGGCTTTCAACTCCTGAACAGAAGGATATTTGCCTATCTCTCCGAGAACGACAACTACCCCCTCGATTACCCTGATGCGAACATGATCATTGCCATGCATAAAATGAAATTTAAACTGGCAGAAGCGCCGGTAACGATGAAAGAAAAGCAGGGCAAATCGATGCATCAGGGGGTGTTGCCCGTCTATTACGTGATACGGATGCTCCTTGCGATCATCATAATCATGCTACGAAAGGAGAAAAAACAGCCATGACTTTCGAGGTCAGATTATTCATTTTCCTGTTCGGGGTTCTCTTTTTTATAACGATCTTTGAGCTCATCAGAAGGAAGAAACTGAGGGAGGATTTGTCGCTTGGATGGCTGCTCGTCGGCCTTGGCCTGGTTCTTAGTTCATTCGCCGATAAGATAATAGACCCCCTCGCTTTTAAACTCGGTATCCATTATCCGCCGGCGTTCGCTTTTATTATTGTCGTGCTCCTCCTGGTTTTCGTCATGCTCTACTTCTCGATCGTGGTATCCGATTTAAAGAGCAGGAACAAAGAGTTGAGTCAGAAGATAGCACTGCTGGAATACAAACTCTTCAGACTTCATAAGGAGAACGGGCCTGATGATTAAAAAAACTCTCTTTCCGAAACAATCTCTTTCTTAATTTTTGAAACAAGCTCCTCAAGAACCGGGATTACCAAGGTTCTGAACCTCCCTGCAACTAATGCATACATGATATCATCCCCGATCTTTAGATTCCCTTCATTTATCCAGACCTTCATCTCAGCAATACCATCCCTTCGCCCTAATTCATCCAGCAGGAGCATAAGTTTTTGCTTGTCATACGAGAGGTGCATCCCCTTGACGGGTTTTCCGTCCTTCGATGTTGCACGGACCACTCCGTTGTGGACGAGAATCATCCCCAGGTCTTTAAAATCGGCACTTCCCTTGACTTCTTTAATCCATTCATCGATCATATTTCTCCGCCGACTGCTACGGGCTACACGTGAATCTTATATTCCTTGATTTTCGCCCTGAGGGTATTCCTGTTGATGCCGAGGGCTCTCGCGGCCCTCAGTTGATTGCCCCCGGTTTCCCTGAGGATGATGTGAAGAAGCGATTTTTCTACCTCGGAAAGAACCGTCTCGTAGAGATTACAGCGCTCAAGCTTCATCATCTCTTTGAGGTAGCGCTTCAGTTTTTCCTCGAGAAATTCCTCGATCGAGCATGACCCGACATCGTTTACCAGAAGGTCTTTTTTGCCGATTACCGAATCGTTCGAAAGGATAACCGCCTTCCGTACCGCGTTCTCAAGCTCGCGGATATTCCCCGGCCATTCATAGTCGACAAGAAAGTCTCTTGCCTCCTTCGAGAACTCTTTCGGTCCTGTATCGAATTTCGTGACCGCCTCTTTCAGAAAATATTTTGCGATGGGGAGAATATCTTCTCCCCTGTCCCTGAGGGGGGGGATTTTTATGTGGGCCACTGACAGGAGGGCGCAGAGGTCTTTTCTGAACTGGCCGTTGCTCATCCCCTCTTTCAGATTCTTGCTGGTGGCGCTGATCATCCTGACATTCGGAGTAATCGGTGTATCGCCCGGGCGGCTACGACATTCGTTGCTTTGTAAAAAGGAGAAGAGCTTCTCCTGGGTATCGCCATCCAGTTCGGCAATTTCATCGAGGAAAAGGGTCCCGCCGTGTGCTTCTCTGATCCTCCCCGCCGTTTTCTCACGCGATCCGACAGCTGTTCCTTTCTCACATCCGAACAGTTCTACTGCCGCAAGGCGCTCGGGCATAGATGAGAGGGGTACTGCAATAAAGGGCCGCTCCTGCCGCGGGCTGTTATCGTGGATCGCCCGTGCAATAAGTTCCTTGTAGGTTCCGCTCTCACCGGAAATAAGTACCGGAAGGTCTTTTGACGCAACTCTCCTAATCTCCCTGAAAACAGCAAGAATTTTAGGACTTTTCCCCATGAAATGGGGAGGGTGAGTCAGTCTCTCTCTCTCCACGCAATGCTCCTTTGGAATTCAGACATAAAAAGCCTTATAAATGTTTAATTTCAATGGGTTACTTGGGATTGCCGTTCTTTCTTTTCTCGCCGTCCGCGAACACTGTTGACTCTATCATAAGAAATGAATTTTTGCAAGATGTTACATTGACACGGAAATTGGTAAATTGTTAAAATTATGCACTCAATTTTTCAAACAGGGAGGGGGGGTATTTGGATGCCCTATGTGAGGGTAAGGGAGAGTGACTCTTTCGAAAATGCGCTGAAACGTTTCAAAAAACAGTGCGAGAAAGAAGGAATCCTTTCAGAGATAAAGAAGAGAGAGCACTACGAAAAGCCAAGCGTAAAAAGGAAAACCAAGGCGATTGCCGCCCGTAAAAAGGCCCTTAAAAAAGTCAGCGTGGGGGTTCGGTAATGCCCCTGCTTCAAAAGCTTGACGATGATCTGAAGGCTGCAATGAAGGCATCGGAGGGTCTAAAGATTTCTGTCCTGAGAATGGCCAAGGCAGCCCTGAAGTACAGGCAGATTGAAAAAGGCGAAGCACTGTCTGGTGAAGACATCCTGTCGGTGCTCTCCGGTCTCTCAAAGCAGAGAAGGGAATCAATCGAACAGTTCTCGAAAGGCGGAAGGGAAGACCTGGCGGAAAAAGAGAGGCAGGAACTGTCGATACTTCAATCGTACCTGCCGCAGCAGCTGACGCCGGAAGAGATCGACCGTATCATCGTTGAGGCGATCAGAGAGAGTTCCGCAGCGGGAATAAAAGATATGGGAAAGGTCATGCGCCTTGCTATACCGCGAATGAAGGGTGCTGCCGACGGAAAAGTCGTCAGCCAACGGGTAAAAGATATATTAGAAACCACATGAGACTGAAGGATCTCTACGCGAAAGCGATACAGGCCGGTATAAACAATGATCCACGCGGGAAAAGCGCTGTTCTCAGGGAACTCGATCGCAGAAAAAAAGATTTTGACGACCTGAAGCAGGCTGAAAAGGATTTTTTTGATCAGGAATCCCTGACGAACCCGTATTCCGACTCCAGGATACTGTTCGGTCCAGATGACAAAGCGGTTCAAAGCATCCTTGCCGGCATCGATATCGATGTCGGCGAGATACTTCTTGCCGACAACCTGCGGTCGAAAGGGAAAGAAATAGACCTCCTGATTGCTCATCATCCCTCAGGCAGGGCCTTTGCAGACCTCTTTACCGTCATGCAGATGCAGTCGGATATCCTCAGTGTCTTCGGGGTCCCCATCAATATAGCGGAAGGGCTCATGGACGGAAGGATAAAAGAAGTAGAGAGAAAGCTGATGCCCGCCAACCATATGCGCGCTGTCGACGCGGCACGACTCATCGGGATCCCTTTCCTCTGTCTGCACACCCCTGCCGATAATATGGTGACGACCTACCTGCAGCGGTTCTTTGATGAGCAAAAACCTTATTATTTGGCCGACGTCCTCGATAGCCTGAAGAATATTCCCGAATACAGAACTGCCGGATTGCAGAGTGTCGGACCCAAGATCGTCCTCGGGTCCAAGAAAAGAAAAGCGGGAAAGATATTCGTTGACATGACGGGCGGCACTGAAGGAGCCCGTGAGATTTTTAAAAGCCTATCGAACAGCGGAGTAAGTACCATCGTGGGCATGCACATCAGTGAGGAACACAGGAAAGAGGCCGAGAAAAGCCACATGAACGTCGTCGTCGCAGGACATATTGCGAGCGACAACCTCGGTTTGAACCTGCTGCTTGACGAAATGTTAAAAAGCTCTGCATGCGAAATTATTGAATGCTCCGGCTTCAGAAGATACAGTCGGCAGATCGCAGAACAGTCTGAATGAAGACTGACAACGTACTTGAAGAAATAAAGGCGAGAACCGATATCGTTGAGTTTATCTCCGATTATGTCCCGTTAAAGAAATCAGGCCAGAATTACAAAGGCCTCTGCCCCTTCCATTCAGAAAAGACCCCCTCCTTCATGGTCAGCCCGGCAAAACAGATATTTCACTGTTTCGGATGCGGGGCAGGCGGCGACGTGGTCGGCTTCTTAATGAAACAGGAAAACCTCTCCTTCCCGGAGGCGCTGCGGTACATTGCAGCAAAGGCAGGGATCACCATCACCGACGTACCGGTGAATAAAGGGCTTGCGGAAAAACGTGAGCAGATCCTTCGGGCAAACGATGCCGCCGTGGACTTTTTTATGCGTGCCCTTCACGATTCCCGTAAAGCCTCTGCCTATCTCCAGCAGCGGGGGATCGACAGGGAATCGATTAAAACCTTCTCTCTCGGGTATGCCCCTGATGAAAAAAGCCGTCTTTATCAGCATCTGACAAAATCAGGATTCACTGATGCCCTGCTGCTTGAAGCCGGACTCGTTGTTGCCGTTGCCCATCAATCCGATTCTTCATCTAAGGAATACCGCGACCTTTTCAGGAACCGCATTATATTCCCCATATACAATCTAAAAAAAGATGTCATCGCCTTCGGCGGCAGGGTTATGGATGACGCTCTGCCGAAATATCTGAATTCTCCGGAAACCGTCGTTTTCAAAAAAGGAGAGTCTCTTTTCGCAATACACCTCGCAAAAGATGAGATACGGATGAAAGGGTATGCCGTAATCGTTGAGGGGTATCTTGATGCGATCATCTGCCACTGTTATGGGTTTAAAAACACCGTCGCCCCGCTGGGAACCGCCCTTACGAACCGCCAACTGCAAAAACTAAAACCGCTCGCCAAAAAGGTCGTCCTTGTCTTTGACGGCGATGATGCCGGCATCTCCGCTGCGAAGAGGTCTTTGGCAATTCTGGGTGAAAACGACGTTACTGCAAAGGTTCTCCTTCTCCCCAAAGGCGAGGACCCGGACAGTTTTCTCAGAAAAAACAGCAGCGGCCTTTTTAAAAAATTACTCTCTGACGCTCTCTCTCCGGTGGCATTTCTTCTCAAAACGACGAAAGGAGACAGGGTAGAGTCAGTGAAAGAAGTTATCGGCATGATCGCGACAGTAAAAGATCTGATTGCGGCTGACGCGATGCTTTCCGAACTCGCCGACAGGACAAAGATCTATGAATCCGTTCTCAGGAACGAACTCGATAGTATGAAAAAAAAATCCGGTTCGCGCTCAGCCGAAGGAATACGTCGTTCTCTGAAGCGCACATGCGGTGAGGAATATTTTTTATTAAGTGCGGTCATGGCGTTCCCTGAAAAAGCCGCTCCCCTGCTTTCACGCCTTGATATCGGAGTATTAAAGGACGCTACGATAAAATCTGTTTTTCATAAAATAAAGGCGTCTGCGGGCTCCCCGTCAATGAGCGCTCTGTTGGATAAATCAGACGAAGCGGAACGCGCGCTCATAACGGAACTCTCCCTTAATCCCGGCTTCGATCCCGAACACGTCGAGCGGGTCATCGAAGATTGCCTGCACGCGCTGAGACAGAAACAGTTCGATGAGAGGAATCGGTTAGCAGATGAGTCAGGTGATATCGCGCTTCTGGATTCATTGCTGAAGGAGAAGAGAAAAATGATTAAAAGGATCTGCCCATGAAACACTATTTTGATTACTTCGGGGATATCAACGAGTACGACGAAAACGACGCCGAAAACTTTGCAGGGGAAAAAGAGGAGGAGAAAACCGAAGAGGAGGAAAGGACGGTTGATTTCATCGAGGGGGAGAAAGATCCCATCCGCATTTACCTGAAGGAAATGAGCAGCGTACCCCTCCTGACCCGTGAGGGAGAAATAGAGATCGCAAAGAAGATCGAAGAAGGCACAGAAAAAATTTTCAGGGTAATCTTCTCTTTGCCGTTTTTCCTCAAAAAGCTGATCGCTCTCGGAAAGATGGCGGCGGATGAGAATGTGCCGCTTCTGGAGGTCGTCCAGCATAATGATGAAGAAACAGAAGACGAACTCCAATCCGAAAGGAAACGGTTCAGCAGCATCACGCGCGAACTGGAATCTTTGGACAGGAAAAGAATGGCATATCTGAAAAAATTAAAGGAAAGATCCCTGCCCGCCCCTGTCAAAAAAGGCCGCCCCCCCGCTCCGGCAAAAGGAAACAACAAAAGCATCCAGACGGTAATCACGATGCTTGAGAAAAATAGAAGTCAGATCCTCGCAAAGGTACACGATCTCCGTTTGAGGGAGGATGTCATCGCCACATTTTCCGACGAATTAAAGCGTTCGTCCGCTGAAGTTGACGCGCTGCTCAGGAAGATGACCGCACTCGGGAAAAGAGCGGGATGTACGAAAGCCATGAAAGAGGAGTTGCAGGCGTATCAGAGGATAATTGAGAAGAAAGAATGCACGTTCGGAATGAAGTCGGCAGAGATGAAGAAAGCACTGCGGGTTTTGCAGCAGGGGGAAAGGGAAGTCCTCAACGCCAGGAGGGCCATGATAGAAGCGAACCTCCGCCTCGTCATCAGCATTGCAAAACGATACCTTGGAAGGGGATTGAGTTTCTCTGATCTGATACAGGAAGGCAACAGCGGCCTCATGAGGGCTGTCGATAAATTCGAATACAAGCGCGGATATAAATTCAGCACCTATGCTACGTGGTGGATCCGGCAGGCGATCACACGGGCGCTGGCGGATCAGTCCAGAACGATACGGATCCCGGTTCATATGGTCGAAACGATCAACAAGATCACAAAGACAGCACGGGTCCTTGTGCAGGAACTGGGGAGAGAACCGACCCCTGCGGAAATTGCCGAAAAAATCAGTGTTTCTGTCGAAAAGGTGAATGGTATTTTAAAAATATCGAAGGAGCCGATATCCCTTGAGACCCCCATTGGTGAGGAAGACAGTCACCTCAGGGATTTTATCGAGGATAAGGCGACGCTGTCGCCGCTTGATTTCGCAATACGCGGCGATATGAAAAAAAAGATCGATAAAATTCTCTGTTCCCTTCCTTCAAAAGAAGAAAAGATAATTCGGAAGAGGTTCGGTATCGGCCTGGACGCGCCCCGTACCCTTGAGGAGGTAGGGCTTGAATTCGACGTTACGCGCGAGCGCATCCGTCAGATAGAGGTCAAGGCTATCCGAAAATTAAAACACCCTTCGCGGAGCAAATGGCTCAGGGAATTCATCGAAAAACCTTGACCTGCATTCCCCGTCAGGTTTATAGTAAGGGGTTATCGATTGTCAGTTTTTGCTGATGAGGATACCATGATCAATTTGCACAGCATGTGTGTTTAACGAAGAGTGGCTTTCCTTGCTGCAGGGAAAGGGCCCATAGCTCAGTTGGTAGAGCTACCGGCTCATAACCGGTTGGTCCCAGGTTCGAGTCCTGGTGGGCCCACCATAAATGCGCACATATGTGACCGAAAGGCTGGACAACGTGAATCAACAGATCGAGCACCTGAAAAAACTGCAGGAGACTGATTCAAAAATCCTCTCCCTGACCCGTACGGTCAAGGAATTTCCCGCAAAGATCATAGCGGCAGAACTCCCCCTGAAAGAATCGCAGATATCCCTCGACACAGCAAAGCAGAAAATCGATCTGCTTGAAAAAAAGAAACGCGATAAGGAGAGTGGACTGGACGATATCAATGTGAGAATTCAAAAGATGAAAGGCCGCACCTCCGAGATAAAAACGAATAAAGAGTATCAGGCGCTGTTGAAGGAAATAGAGGCGGTCGGGAAAGAACAGTCAACGATCGAGGATGAGATACTTCTCATCATGGAAGAGATCGATGCGTGTTCGAAACAAAAGAAGGCGGCGGAAGCGACTTTCATTGTCGAAAAGAAAAAAATCGAGGAATTGAAGAAAAAGATTGATAATGACCGCTCAGAGATTGAGAAAGAACTTTCGTCCGTCAAGGAACTGAGGGACGGCGTTTCGGCATTTGTAGACAGGGAACTCTACAACCAGTATATCACCCTGATCGAGGCATGCAACGGATTGGCGGTGACAGAAGTCAAAGAGGAGATCTGTCAGGGCTGTAATATGAACATTCCGCCCCAACTCTTCGTTGAGATCAAAAAGCAGGAAGAGATGTTTAACTGTCCGCAATGCCGCAGATTACTCTATTACAAAAACAACGCACAAACATCTGCATAACTCATTTCGCCCTGTTTTCCCTCCGGATTAGCCCTTTTAAATTTTTAATATTTATTATATAATGATAAGAGATAATTATAAGTCAGAGCAGGGTAGTGGTCGCCCGATCGCGCTTTGAGCATGACCGGGAGGAAAGTCCGAGCTCCATCGGGCAAGGCGGTCGTCAACAACGACTGGGGGAAACCCTAAGGAAAGTGCCACAGAAAGGGAAACCACCCGCCTTCGGCGGGAAAGGGTGAAAAGGTGAGGTAAGAGCTCACCAGTTGAGATGGCGACATCTCAGGCTTGGTAAACCCCGCCTGGAGCAAGGTCGAATAGGTTCCGCCTTGAGAGGGGCCCCTTCAAATCTCTCTCCGAACAGGAGATGGAGGCGGAACGGGTAATGACCGCATGAGTACGGTAATAACACCGTACCTTAGATGAATGACCACAGAAAACAGAACTCGGCTTACACCCTGCTCTGACAAATGAAGAATGAAGTTACGAGTGAAGAGTGAAAAGTTATTAGTTAAAAGTGCCCACTTTAAAGAATAGACTTTACCTTTTCACTTTCAACTTTTAACTTTTAATTTCTTTTAGAAGGGATGGAATGGAGCACAAACTGAAAATCTTTTGTACGGTGGCAGAGACGAAGAGTTTCTCAAAGACATCTGAAATCGTCCATCTCACGCAGCCGGCGGTAAGCCTTCAGATTCAGGCTATCGAAGAAAAATACGAAACAAAGTTATTCGACCGGTCCTCAAGTACGGTGACCCTGACACCCGCCGGCGAGATCCTTTACAAGTATGCCAAAGAAATCCTCGCGCTCTATATCTCCGCAGAAAAAGCGATCGGAAAACAGACAGGCATTATTAAGGGGAGTATCGCCATAGGCGCCGGCTCAAACATTGGAAACTATATCCTTCCGAGCGTTATCACGGCATTTAAAAGGGCTCATCCTAAGATCAAACTGTACCTTACGGTCGCCAATACCAAGCGTATTGCAGAACTGCTCAATGCGGGCAACATCGATATCGGCTTCGTCGAAGGAGATGTTTTGAAACAGAAAATGGTCGTCCGGAAACTGCTTGCAGATGAACTGTTGCTAATCGTATCAACGGAGCACCCGTGGTCAAAGAGAAAGGAAGTGTCCGTAGCTGAACTCGTAAAGGAACCGTTTATCTTCAGGGAAGCCGGGTCTGCAACGCGTCAGATGATTGAAAAATTCCTTGCACGGCACGGTATCGCGCTCAATGAAATGAAGATTTCGACGATCCTGGGGAGTACGGAGGCAATAAAAGACGCAGTGGAAAACGGACTCGGCATTTCCATTATTTCACGATGGGCCGCGAGAAAAGAAAGCAGATACGGCGCGCTCCAGCTTCTCAGCATCAAGGAAGAGAAGATCGTGAGGGATTTTTCTCTCATTATCTCAAAGAATGCCGTCTCTTCGAACTCCCTCGAAGAATTTCTGAACTTCCTGAAAGCCTATCCGTTCGATAAACTGCTGTAATAGCTACCTACTGCCTACTGGCGTATATTCTATAATCAATGTCACTGAATATCCTGTCCCTCTCTTCTATCTCCGTAAGCCGCTCGTTTGAAAGCGTTCCTGAAATGATTGCCTGACAGAGGAAGTAAAATTGTTCGATATGTGTTCGAAAACGCTCTGCCGCGTACCCCGCAGAAGTGCCGCTTTTTAATATAAAGGTCCAATCGCTATGCTGTGATAATAGTATTTCCCGGGCGGCCTGGTTCAGTGCCCTCAGGAGAATGCCCTCTGAGGCCGGGAACCGTTCGGCAAGGGATATCATGCGCCCAGTCGCTTTGNGCAGGTGCCGGTAAACATAGTCGTTCTTTTCGTTCAGCCAGACGTCGCTGTACCCCCTTTCACCCCAGCTGGACATGACCGGCTCACTCACCTGAAGCCTTTGCTCCCGCCGGTTCAAATTCAAATACCCGGAGGGAGTTATTGTCCTGAAATGTACATTCGAACGGTGTATCTCCCTGAAAAGCTGATCGAGCCAGTCCGGGCCCTCAAACCACCAGTGACCGAACAGTTCGGCGTCGTACATGGCAGTGATGACAGGCTGTATGTGAAGCTTCTCCGACAGAGCGCTGATCTGTCTTTCTCTCTCCCGTATGAAATGTAACGCATGTTCTGTCGCCTTCTCTTTTGCCTTCTGCACGATATAGGGCACCTTCCTGTCGGACTTTCCCGTCACCCTGTAATACTTAAGTCCCGTATAGGTCTTCGCCCCGTATGGATCGAGATATGATTTAACGTAATCCGAATCGAGATCGAATCCGACATCCCTGTAAAAATCCCGGTAAGAGAAATCTCCGGGATAGCCCTCAACAGACGACCAGACCTGTTTGGCTGTCTCTCTGTCCCTTCCAAATGCAACTGCACCCGAAGGACATACTGCCGGAGCATAGACGCCATAGGGCGGCAATGGTTGCCCGTGCATCAGACCGTGTGTTTCGAGAAAAAAATACTCTATTCCCGCGTCTTTGATGTGATGGTCAAGCCCTTCATGAAACCCGCATTCGGGGAGCCATATACCGTTGCTGTTTTTGCCGAAATGTCTCTTATAGTGCTGCGCACCCACCGTTAGTTGGGCCTTAACCGCTTGAGGATACAGAAAGAGGTTCGGTAAAAAGGCGTGCGTGGCAGCAGAGGTTATTATTTCCACCTTGCCGGTGTCCTGCAACGACCGGAAGACAGACACAAGGTCTTTTCCAGCACTCTCAAAAAAATGTCTGCATTGCAGAAACCGCTCATGATACATCTTTACAACAGGCTCAAAATGGATGTCTCCCTTTGTCCTGAAAAGCTCTTTCTCGGATAATTCGATGAGCCGCCCGATATGCCTCAAATACCGTTCTCTCAGGAACGTGTCATCGAGCATCTCGATCAGAGGAGGGCTGAGGGAAACGGTTATCCTGAAATCTACTCCGTCATTTATAAGCCGTGAAAATACTTCGAGGAGAGGAATATACGTTTCGGTAATCGCTTCATAGAGCCAGTTTTCTTCCAGAAAAAATTCGTGCTCGGGGTGTCTGACATAGGGCAGATGCGCGTGGAGGACTAAACAGAGATAGCCTTTATACATCGATTTCTTCGTTACTCCGGTATCTTATGGAAAAGGTACGCAGCTACTGCACCGAACAGGATCGGCACGGTCCATGCCGCCACAATCGGGGAAAGTATGCGCGCATATCCCATCGAGAGCATAAAGGTATACGCGAGCCAGTAGAGGAAGCTTATGAAGAACCCGATGCCTGCGGCAAAGAAACCGCCCCCTACCCTGCCCATTACCGAGAAAGATATACCGAGGACTATCAGAAACAGGTTCGTCAGAGGATAGGATATCTTGGAATTAAGGTCAACGATGAGTTTCGTATCGCTAAACCCGGCGCGTTGCAGCCTCTTCGCGTATGCATACAGTTCCCTGATGCCCATTTCCTCAGGGGTTTTTATACTCCTGTTGAAGAGGTCAGGAGATTCAAGGTGAGGATAGTCCATTTCCGGCAGCGAGGCGATGGTCCCATGCGCGATATCGTAGACTATTGCCCTCTTCAGTTTCCATATGCCTTTTGTACCTGCCCCCCTCACCCATGATGCTTCTTCAGCCTCTATCCTTTTTCTGAAAAAGTTCTCATCGATCACAAAAATACTCATTCCTTTCGCAATTCCGTCTTCCGGCATAAACAGTTCAATCCGCACCAAAGCGCCGTCCGCGCCACGCAACCAGAGCGTGCCTTCTTTAAAGGAGAGTTTTTCATCGCCTTTCATGAATTTTTTTCTGAAATCCAGCGTTCTCTCTGCAAAATCCGGCACGACGAACTCTCCGAGAAGAAACGCAGCGATACTGAAAAAAACTCCCAGGAAGATGAACTGGGAAAACAATCCCTTCATCCTGGCTCCTGCCGCCTTCATGACGATGAGCTCTCTGTTCCGCGATGCCTGGCTGAATACAAACAGACTGCAGATGAGGAGGGACATCGGCAGAAGATAATAGAGATACTTCGGCAAATTCAGCACCGCGTAGTGGATAAAATCCAGTATGGACATCCTGCCGGGGGAAAAGTTGTCAATCTTGTCTATAAGATCCAGCAGACTGAATATCAGCGCGAGACCAAAGGCTATGATCCCAAGCAATTTCGCGAATTCCTTCATATAATATCTGCGCATAATCTTCATCGCGAATTTTCTCTCCTGAACAGCAGTACGGCAACAACGCCGATGATCATCGTCGGAACCCATGCGCCGATTGAAGGGGGCAAACTGTCGGCCCGCACAAGATTCTCGAAATATAAGAGGATCATATAATAGACCATAAAAACCGCCAGACCGAGGGTAAGACCGCCGAGCCTGCCTGATTTCCCTGCTATCATGGACAGCGGAGGCCCGAAAAATATCAGGATGATGCAGAGCAACGGCAAGGTGAGCCTCCGGTAAAGTTCGGGGTATAAGGCCAGCGCATGCCTTCTGTCCGAATTCTGTATCTTCCCGTAAAGTTCGTACGGTGTGAGTTCGGCATTTTTCTTCCCGGGCGAATCGGATTCGAGCTTCAGCAGCATATTGTATTTTTTGAAAGCGAGTTCGGTGGTGGTTTCACCCTTTGCGATATTGATATATCCGTCTTTCAGAAGAAGGTTGATGTTCGTCCCGTCCCGGGTGAATATCTCCCCTTCCTTCGCAAACAGCACTCTCGGTTCACTCTTATTCCTGTTGTCATAGATAAAAATCCCGCGCATGATATTCTCAGAAGTCTTCTCTTTAATCAGGATGAGCGTGTCCTTAAAAAAGGTGGTGAATCTCCCCTCTTCGATGGCGAACGGCGCTCTCATCTTAATGACGTTTGTGATCTCCTCCCTCAGTTTTATGCTGCTCTTCGGCCCGATGTAGAAACTGATCGCGGCATTGAAAAGAAAACACGACAGNCCGAGTGCGATGACCGGNGTNGTAATCACTCTGAAGTTCATGCCGCTGGTCTTCATTATGACGAGTTCATTGTCGACGTTGAGGCGTCCGTAAATGAGNAGCGTCGAGAGGAGCATCGCCATCGGGATCGTGAGCAGAAAGAGGGGCGGCTGCAGGAGCACGATGAGCTTGGTCATGTCGAGCGCCGAAGTGCCGACGCCTGAGAGAAACCTGCTCAATCTGAGCAGTTTCTCCATCATGAGAATAAAATTCAGACATGCGAGGCTGAGGAGAAAGGTGAGGATGAGTTCCTTCAGTATTGACCTGTGTAGTATCTTCATGGGCTGTAACTGAATTATTTTAGCATACTCTTCCTGTGGCGCATGAGGATTCATGCTATTATTAATAAATTGCGAATCATGCGTATGAGGTGATCGGAATGAAAAAAACCATGAAAAAGATATCAAAAAAGACGGGGCTCCCTCCCGGCACTCTTGTTCATATCGGTGAAAAGAAAAGCGAGAAGGTCCGGATCACGGTATTTGAGTATCATGAAGAACTCTTTCAGCAGCGCGAAATAGAGAATATTGATGAATACCACCCTTCGCAGGATGCCGCCGTTATCACATGGGTCAATATCGACGGACTGCACAGGCTGGACATCATAGAAAAAATAGGGAAACTCTTCAACCTGCATCCCCTTACACTGGAAGATATTGTCAATACGGGACAATTTCCGAAAATCGAGGACTATGAAGACTATCTCTTTATCGTCCTGAAAATGCTCTATTTCAATGAAACCAGCAATGAGATAGAAGTAGAGCAGGTAAGCCTGTGCGTCGGGTCGAACTTTGTCGTCTCTTTTCAGGAGGAGATAAAGAGGGATGTGTTCGATTCGGTAAGAGCACGGATCAAAAACGGAAAAGGCCGTATGAGAAAAATGGGGGCCGATTATCTGACCTATACCCTCATCGATGCCGTCATCGACAGTTATTTCCTCATCCTCGAAAAACTCGGGGAAAAAATAGAGGTCCTGGAGGAAAAGGTAGTCAACGAGCCCCAGGAGCAGGTTCTCCATGAAATCCACCGATTCAAAAGGGAAATGATATTTCTGCGTAAATCGGTGTGGCCGTTGAGAGAGGTGGTAAGCAGTCTGGAGAGGGGTGAGTCGAAACTTATCCACGAGTCAATGCATATTTATCTGAGGGATGTCTATGATCATACCATCCGTATCATCGAAACCATCGAGACATTCCGCGACATCCTCTCCGGCCTTCTCGATATCTATCTTTCGAGCATCAGCAACAGGATAAACGCAGTGATGAAGGTTCTGACGATAATCGCTACGATATTCATGCCGCTGACCTTCATGGCCGGCGTTTACGGCATGAACTTTAAATTCATGCCTGAGCTTGAATGGCGCTGGGGATATCCGCTGATAATGCTTGTCATGGCCTCCATCGGAATATCCATGCTCCTGTACTTCAGAAGAAAAAAATGGCTGTGAAGCAGGTATGCCTGCCTGTTCATTCAGTTAAAGTGAGAGAAAAAAACATAGTGCTGAATTATAATGGACATTGATGATAACGCCGAATAGATATTTCTTCTTTAAATTCAATCGATTTATTGATATTATACTATCCGGAGGAGAGAGACCTACAGGCTATACATCAAAAAAGGAGGTACAATGAAAAAAAGTTTATCTTCATTCATTCTTGTTCTGTTCTTGTCCCTGCCGCTGTCATCCTTTGCCGGCGCACCCCTTGACTCTGTAAAAGGGAATGTCGACAAGGTGCTGGATGTGCTGCGTGATCCCGCTCTCAAGGGAGAATCCGGGAAGAAGACAAAAAAAGCGAAAATCCGCACTATCTCCGACAAAATGTTCGATTACAACGAGCTTTCGCGGAGGACACTGGGGCAGAACTGGACCAAGCTGAATGCCGAACAGCAGAAAGAATTTACCGAACTCTACAAGTCAATCCTTGAAGACGCGTACGTCGACAAGATCGTGACGTATACCGATGAAAAAATACTTTACAACAAAGAAAACCCTTTGACCGAAAAAACGGTCGAAGTCCAGACGACTATAGTGACAAAGAAGGCGGATATCCCGATCTTCTACAGGGTTATACAAAAGGGGCCTGAATGGCGTGTCTATGACGTTGTTATTGAAGGGGTAAGCCTTATCAATAACTACCGCACGCAGTTCAGGGAAATCCTTACCAATAAAACACCGGAAGCGCTTCTCGAAACACTCCGGAAGAAAGTCGGCAAAGCATAACGGTTCAGGATATGGGCGATCATACAAAGCGCGTACATAAGGAGAACTTAATATGAAGAAAATACTTTATTTCGTCATAGCATGCATTTTCCTCTTGGCACATGGCGTACTGGCACAGTATTCATCGGCATATGCAGAGGCAAATACATCGGTAACGAGCGGGGATCAAAAACCAGCACAGCAACGGGAAATGGAATCATCGGTTGCCGTCCAACCGAAATCCGAAGGCGTGAGCACGACCGGCCATCAGCAGACGGAAGCCCGGGAAGCTGTTTCTGAAGAAGAGCAAATAGCCGAGAATGACGTCGTTACTATTGCAGATCCCATTAAGCCATGGAATACGGCAATGTATCATGTGAATGACAAGTTCTATTTCTGGCTCCTGAAGCCGGCCTCCCAGGGATACTCTACTGTTGTCCCTGAAGACATCAGGCTTTCTGTCAGCAATTTTTTTAAAAACCTCACCACGCCGATACGGTTTGTGAGCAGCCTTCTGCAGTTGAAGGTGAAAAAAGCAGGGAATGAACTTGTCCGCTTTGTCTATAACTCTACCGCAGGCATCGGCGGACTCGCAGATGTTGCAAAGACGGATCTGGATATCAAACGTCACGAAGAAGATCTCGGCCAGACCTTCGGCCATTACGGGATCGGTCACGGCTTCTACATTGTGTGGCCCATTCTCGGCCCTTCATCCCTCCGTGACACTGTCGGTATGGTCGGAGACTGGTTCCTGGATCCTGTTTATTATGTAAACCCTTTAGAGGCCTCTCTTGGCATATCTGCTTACGACAGGGTGAACGAAACCTCATTTTATATCGGAGACTATGAGGATCTGAAGAAAGCTGCCATAGATCCGTATGTTTCGATCCGTGACGCCTATACCCAGAACAGAAAAAAGAAAGTGGAGGAATAGGAACTATCGTTCTCGGCAGAAATGAGAGGATAGAATAGAATAGAGAAATAAAAATATACTCCACAGGAGGGGACATATGAAAACGAGATTTTCTTTTTCTGCACTGCTCGTATCTGCGATACTGCTGTCGGCTGTATGGGGTTTCGCGCAAACCGGGCAGCAGGAATGCGGTCCGGATGAACTCTTCCAGGCATGCGATGCGAACAAGGACGGGAAAATCAGCAGGGAAGAATGGGATACGATAGATTCCGATAAGGATAGTACCATCACGAGTGATGAATGGGACAAATACAACTATAAGAGCGTTGATCAGAAAACCGATCCGTTTCAGATCAGGTATTATGATGTCTACGGCGACGGGACCATGGGCAAGGAAGAATTTCAGCGCAATTTTAAAAGACTCCAGTAAGGTCTACATGTCTATAAACACGGACGAAGGGAGATAGGCGACGCATGCGATCACCCGTTAAACTTTATACGCTGAGCACGTGTGGTCATTGTACGGCAACCAAAAAATTCCTTGATGATTGCAGGGTGGCATACGAATTCACCGATGTTGATCTGCTCGATAATAAAGACAGAACGGCAATCCTCGATATTCTAAAAAAGTTCAATCCCCGATATACGTTCCCTACGATCATCATCGGTGACACAGTCATTATCGGTTTTCGTGAACATGAAATCCGGGAGGCGCTCAACATCAATGGATACTGAACAACTATACGACGCATTGAAAAAAATTCAGGAGCCGAAGGGTTATTATTTCAATAACGACAAAGAAAAGGTATTTGCACTTCTCAAAGGACTCCTCATAAACAAAAACAGATACGGCTATATGTCCTGCCCGTGCAGGCTGGCTTCAGGAAACTATGAACAGGATAAAGACATTATCTGTCCCTGCATATACCGCGCGCCGGATGTCGAAGAATATGGAAGCTGTTACTGCAGCCTCTATGTTTCACTCGCATGGAACGAAGAAAAAAACCATCATCCATACGTTCCTGAGAGAAGACCGCCGGAAAAGATGCCTTTCTGATAGACGCCTCGTTGATCCCGCAAAAGATGCGGGTTCTCCTTTACGTATTTATTTTGGCAAGTGGTTAAAAACATGTGAATTGATGATCTCTTTCCCCCAGTCGTGCCAGATGTTCGGGTCTTTCCTGCAGTCATAGTTCCTGCACCGTTCGGGGCGGTCTTCCCAAATAGAGCACATGTATGTCTTCCTGTCGAGGTGGGGGCAGTATCCGTCGGCATCCCTGGCGATAAAGTAGGGTCTCTTCGGATTCCATCGGGCAATC